>Ga0302322_100000205_pt1 | contig 42826 bp, 33 predicted proteins | sample Fen_T0_2_FD_203757 | JGI IMG/M metagenome (GOLD analysis project Ga0302322, IMG submission 203757) | Peat permafrost microbial communities from Stordalen Mire near Abisko, Sweden - Fen_T0_2 | ecosystem: Environmental > Terrestrial > Soil > Wetlands > Permafrost | place: Sweden: Abisko...
GCAAACCCTTGCCGGAACGCCAAATCTGCCGCCTTCACCAAGCCCTCTTTTTCCGTGGCGTCAGCGGCGTGCTCCAGGCGCCAGGCATAAAGCCCGGCAATGCTTGTGCGCAGTTTGGAGAACATCCGGCTGGCGTAATCGTTTTGCACAAAATGCGGGTCGCCGGAAAAACCGGCCAAGTCGTGCTGCCGAAACACCTTGTCCGCAAACGCGGCGACGTCTTTGACCGGGGTGTCCTCGTCCAGCCAGCCGCCGACCATTTTCGCCACGCGCGGCCGCCAGAAATCGCGATCTGCGGCCAACACCGTGCCGGGCAGGGTCGCCAGCGGCTGCCGGTTGATTTTAAAAATCAGCCCGTGCGGTTCCAGATAGGGATACATCCAGTCGAGCGGGAAGCTTTCCTCGAGGTAAAATTCGCGACCGGGATTTTTATCGAAGATCAGTTTGACGAGCCGCCCGTTGATTTCCATGACGGCCACCTGGCCGCCCACCTGGATTCGGCCATTTGCTTCTGCCTTGAAATCCTCCCCCGCTTTGAGCTGATGATTCTGGGAACGCTGCTGCGCGTCCGCCACGTAGTCCTGAAAACAGCGTTGAGAATCCTCGGCGGTCGGAATGTAAAGGGTCTGGTTCGCGGCCGGGCTGGCGGCGCGGTTCGCCTTCGCGTGGGCTTGGAGGGTGGCTTGAATCGCTGCCAGCCCCTCGCTCCGCTTCGCCTCCAGATCAGCCGTCTCTTGTTGCACGGCCGGATATTGCGGATCTTCGATTTCCAAGGTGTCCAGCCGCTGTACTGCCGCCGCCCACCGGGCGTCCAGCGCCTGCAGCTGCGAATCCGCCTGCCTTGCCCTGGCGATTGGTCCAAGCAACGCTTTTTGTTCACCGTAAGTGGCCCGGAGATAGGCCAGGTAGGTTCCATCTGCCAGCGCGTTCTGTGTCAGCGTGTAAAACGGATCAGCGTCCGGCTGCGACCGGCTAAACGTCGTGGGCAGCCCGCGGCCCGGATCAGTGCCGCCAAAATAGATGCTTCCCCGCGGAATGGAGTTGATGATGTCCGCCACCGCCATCTGCGTATATTCCGGCTCGCAGCGGACCACCTGGTCGTAAGCGAGGCAGATTTCCAGCACCGGTCCCCAGTAACTCGTGCGCAAGCCCAGGTCGGAATGCTGATGCGGCTTGCCGTATTGCGGATGGCGCCGTTTGAAACTTTCATACTGGTTCGTCACCGTTTGCCAGTCGCCGGCGGTCGCGGCGGCAAAAAAGCGTTGGTACTCCGGCGAAAAGCTTTCGCCCGCCGCCGCCGCCAGGGTGGCGGATTGTTTTTCCTTCAAGGCGGAAAATTCTTTCAGACGCGCCAGTTGTTGTTCGCGCAGCCTGCTGGCCGTGTCTGCCTGACTGCGAACATGACTGGTCTGGCCACCGCTTACGGAAAACAGGATGCCACCCGTTGCCAGCAAAATTGCGACGAGCGTGACGGGACGCAGCCTGCGCGGGCGCGACGCGTCCACGATGGCGGCGACGCGCTGTTCCAAACCCGACGGACGCGCCATGGCGATGGCCGCCACCTGCGGCACATGGCGGAAACTTTGGGCGATTTCCACCAGATGCCCCGCATAGTCGGAGGCGCGGCAACCGCCGTTCAGAACCAGGTCGTCACACGCGGCCTCGCGTTCCACCCGCATCTGACGCGCCGCCAGCCAGACGAGCGGGTTGAACCAGTAAAGCGCGCAAACCAGCGCCGCGGCGAGCTGGGTCAGGCAATCCCAGCGCTTGATATGCGCGAGTTCGTGCAGCAGCACAATCCGCCGCCGTTCCGGCGACCAGTTTTTCGCCGCCGCCGGCAGCAACACCACCGGCTGCCACCAGCCCCAGGTGACCGGCATCACGTTGTCAGGCGAATGCAACAAATTCACCGGCCGGCGCAGCCCGAGCGTGGCGCATGCCCCGGCCAAATCCGCCGCCCAGTCCGCGCTGGGCCGGCCGGCGGCACGGCGGGCATAATGGCGGAGCCGGAGCTGGCCGCCGACCACGAAAAGTAAAACCAGAGCGGCTCCCGTTGCCCAGCCAGCCAGTCCCAACTCCAGCCAGCGGGCGCTGACGTGAGCGGTGAGCCGGTGAGCCGGATCGGGTGAAGCATTATTCGGCGTAAGAGTTCCCATTCCTGCGGTTGCCGCCGGCCGCTCAGGCTGCCCGGCCCCGGAACCATTGCCGGGCATCAATTCCAAGCCCAGCGCCACCTGGTTGCCCGCTTCGCCGGCCGTTGAAACCGACCATAGCGGCTGTTGCCATGACGGCAAGGTGGAACCAAGCCAGGGCAGGCACGGCAGGCAAGCCACCGCCAGAAACCAGATCAGGTGCCGGGTGGCTGCGGCGGACCGGCGCCATAGCGTGCAAATTCCGGCGGCCAGCGTCAGGACCAGCAGGCTTTTGAGCAGTGCATCCAGCAGCACGGCAGTGAAGCCGGCGGCTTGGGCTGGAGTAGAAGTGAATGTCATCCATGAATTCATATTATCGTCCCTCCGTTTTGGCTTGTTTGATGAGTTTTTGAATCTGGTCCAGTTCGGTTTTTGTGAGTTTTGTGTCCTGATCCTCCAGCAGCGCGGCCATCGCCCGGGTGGGTGAACCTTGGAAAAAGGTGGCCACCAGCCGTTTCAAGGCGGACCGGCTGGCCGCCTCCGGCGAAATGGAAGGCATATATACGTAACGGGCACCTTCCTGGCGGTGGCGGAGGTGGCCTTTGGTCTCCAGGATGCCGAGCAGTGCGCGGACGGCGGAGTAGCTCGGCGGATCTGAGAGGGCGGCGCGGATTTCCGCCACGGCGGCGCTGCCTTTGGCATGCAGCACGTCCATGATCTGCCGTTCCCGCCGACTGAGGTGCAGCTCTTCGTTCATAGTGATGCTAAATTTTTAGCACACCGGCCAATACAGTCAAGTGGAATGTGCTAAATTTTTAGCACTTCAGGTTTCCATTATTCCCGCGGCAACGCGGCCACGTCGAAACGCCAACACGCTGCAACGCCGCAGTTGAACTTGCCCGGCGCATCCGCTATTTTCTACCCACTATGACGTTGACTGAAAAACTTCTCGCCCGTGCGTCCGGCAAGGCCCGCGTGCAAGCCGGCGACAATATCTGGGTGAGCGCGGACGTGCTCATGACGCACGATGTCTGCGGACCGGGGACGATCGGGGTCTTCAAACGCGAGTTCGGCAAGACCGCCAAGGTCTGGGACAAGCAGAAGATCGTCATCATCCCGGATCACTACATTTTCACGGCCGACTCGAAGTCGAACCGCAACGTGGACATTCTCCGCGAGTTCGCCGGGGAGCAGGAACTGCCTTATTTCTATGATGTTATTGACGACCCCAAGGGACATTGGGTGTTTGATGCCGTGAAGGGCAACGCCAAGCGCCAGTACGGTTCGCGCTACGCGGGTGTCTGCCACGCGGCGCTCCCGGCCAAGGGCCACACGCGCCCCGGCGAAGTGTTGTTTGGCACGGATTCGCACACCTGCATGGCGGGCGCGTTCAACCAGTTCGCGACGGGCATCGGCAACACCGACGCCGGCTTTGTGATGGGCACGGGCAAGCTGCTCATCAAGGTGCCGGAGACCATGCATTTCCGCCTCGTGGGCCAGTTGCAGCCGGGCGTGATGGCGAAGGACATCATCCTCCATTGCATCGGCGAAATCGGCTTTGACGGCGCCACTTACCGCGCGATGCAGTTCGACGGCGAGGGCGTGAAGACGTTGTCCATGGACGACCGCATGACGATTGCCAACATGGCGATCGAAGCGGGCGGCAAGAACGGCATTTTTGAATTCGACGCCCGGACGGCCGAATACGTGGACTCCCGCGTGAAGCTGAACGGCACCAAATCCAATTACACTCCGGTGGAACGTGATGCGGAGGAGAAGTTTGTGTATGAGGCGGTGATTGATCTCGCGCAGCTCGAACCGACGGTCGCGTGCCATCCTGATCCGGGCCAGCGCAAAAAGGCCAAGGAGATGAACCAGAAACTGGACCGCGCCTACGTGGGTTCCTGCACGGGCGGCAAGACGAGCGATTTCATCGAATTCGCCCGCATTTTGCGTGGCAAGCAGGTGGTCATTGACACCTTTGGGGTGCCCGCGACGCCCGAGATCATCCGTGATTTGCAGACGACGTACTGGGGCAACGAAACGATCTGGGAGGTGATGGTGAAGGCGGGCGTGCAGATGACGGAAAACGCCGGTTGCGCCGCGTGTTTGGGCGGGCCGGTGGATACGTTTGGCCGCATCAACAAATCCGGCATCAATTGCATCAGCGCCACGAACCGTAACTTCCCCGGCCGCATGGGCGACAAGGAATCGAAAGTGTTCCTGGCGTCACCGGCGACGGTGGCGGCGAGCGCCTTGACAGGCAGGGTCACCGATCCGCGCGAGTATTTGAGCTAGTTTTCACGGCGTAAAGCCAGCAAACCGTCCCGGCAAACCGTTGCCGGGGCGGTTTTCAGTGGCGGTCGAACTCATCCAGTTGGATGATGAGGGCGGCTGGTCCGCCGTCGAGGTAGCCGGCTTGGCGGCCCAATTCCTGGCCCTTGGGGTTCAGCAGCACATAGGTGGGGTACCCGGTGATGAGGAACTGCTTGGCCAGGGCGGCATTGGCCTGCATGAGTTCGGCGCTCTGCGGCGTGTGCCGGGGAAAATCCGCTTTCACCAGCAGGAGCTTGCGGTGGGCGTAGCTGGCAAAAGCGGGGGTGGACAAGACATCGCGGTCGAACTGGGCACAGGGCAGGCACCAGTCGGAAGCAGTGAAGATAACCAGCACCGGTTTGTTTTCTGTCTGCGCTTGTTTCAGCACGCCCGGCAAATCATTGCGCCACAAAAGATTTACGCCCGACGGGGCGGGGGCGGGTTGGGCCAGCTTTTGGGCGGGTGGCGGGGTGGCGGGCGGGCGTGGCGACGGGGCTTGAACCTGGGTGGCATTTCCGGCCGGCTTCACTGCTTTCGCCTGGCTTTTGGGGAGGCCGAAGCTGAAATGCTTCTGGAGTTCGGGGGAAAGGTCCTTGACTTTCACATTGGCCATGCCGCTGGTGCAGGTGAAAAACACATCGGTGGCGGTGACCTTGGTGACGGTGACGTTGGTGTAAGTATCTGTGCCGGCGTGCAGGACGGGGAATTTTTCACCCGCGCGGACGGTGAAGGTCAGCGCGGCCACCAGCAGCGATAAAATCAGCTTGTAACGCATGCCGTTATTTAAGCAGAACCACACCGGGCAGGTAAATCATGAAGGTGGTGCCTTCGCCGAGGCGGGTATGGACATGCAACGCGCCGTGTCCCTGCTTGATGAGCCGCTGGACGATGTTGAGGCCGAGGCCGGTGCCCTGGCGCGGACCTTTGGTGGTGAAGTACGGATCAAAAATCCTGGGGAGAACTTCGGGCGCAATGCCGGGGCCGGTGTCCCGCACCCACAACTTCACGAGGGGCAGCTCATTTTTGAGGTCTTCGAGGTTCAGCAACCGGTCATTGGGGCCGTCCTGCAATTGCGTCAGGTCGAGCGGCGCCAGCAGCGCTTCGCCGCCGATTTCCACGCGATGGGCGAGGGAGGCGCATTGGAAGGCGTTGACGGTCAGGTTGAGCAAAATCTGGATCAGGTCGGTGCCGTTGATCGTGACGCTGGCTTCGCCGGCGAGCGGGACCAGGAAAAATTCATTGTCCTGCAAGCTCGGATGCACGCGCACGAGCTGTTCGAGGTCGGCGAGCAGCTGGTTCACGCCGGCGTGGGAGGACTCGTCAATCTGCCGGCGGAGAAAGCCGAGGTAGCGCCGGGAAATCTCGATGCAGTTGCCGACCTGCCGCTCGATGATGCGCATCCGCTCCCGGATGAATTCCAAATCCTCCATTTCCAGTTGCGTGGAGCGCCCCAGTTTTTTGTTCAGGAGCTGGACGAAGCCGGAAATGACGGTGAGGGGGCCGTTGATGTCGTGGATGATGCTGGCGTAGATGTCGCCGCGGGTCTTGGCAATCTGTTCCTCGACGCGCTGGCTTTGCAGTTCGTTGAGCAGTTCATGGACTTTTTCGGCGCTGCTGTGGATTTCGCTTTCGAGCATGCGGCGCTGCATGGCCTGGTTTACGGCGGCGCGAATGGTGGCGAGATCAAACGGCTTGTTGATGTAGTCGCAGGCGCGCAGCCGGAGCGCCTGGCGGATCGTATCGGTCGTCTCAAACGCCGTGATCATGATCGCCTCGATTTCGGGCCGGACGTAGCGCAGCCGTTCCAGCACTTCGATGCCGGACATGCCGGCCATGCGGATGTCCAGAATGGCCACGTCAATGTCATGCTGCTGCGCCAGTTCGATGGCGGTGGGGCCGTCCTCGGCCATCACGAGATCGAAATTGTCCTTGAAGATCACGCGGAGCGACATGCGCGGCCCTTCCTCATCGTCGACGATCAACAATGTTCCGCGCTTTTTCGGTGGTGGCGTGGCGGCAATCAGTTGGGAAATAGCCGCGTTGGCCTGGTCGAAGGATTCAGTCGTGGCGGACATAGCTGGGTCGAAACTAACGTAAAACCCCACGGCCTCAAGCAGAAACCGATTGGCGCAACCATTCCAGCGCCTGGGTGGCGGTCACCTGCTTGAAAGTGGCCCGGTCCCAAACATTCAGAAACCGTTTCACCTCAACGCCGGCGGCCGAGGCGAGCGCGATAAATACGGTGCCCACCGGCTTTTCCGGTGTGCCGCCGCCGGGGCCGGCAATGCCGGTCACCGCCAGGGCGAAATCCGCACCGAACCTGGCCCGGGCGCCGGCGGCCATTTCCTGCGCCACGGCTTCGCTCACCGCGCCCTGTTGGGCCAGAGATTCCGCGCGCACGTCCAGGAGGTTTTCCTTCGCCGCATTGGCATAGCTCACCACGCCGCCGAGAAAAACCTCCGAGGCACCGGGCACATTGGTCACCTTGTCCGCAATGAGGCCGCCGGTGCAGGATTCCGCCAGTGCCAGGGTGCGCCGGTGCTTGATCAGCAGCTTCACCACCACCTGTTCGATCTCGTCGTCGTCAAAGCCGTAAGTATTTTTGCCCAGTATTTCATGCACGACGGCTTCGCCTTCGAGCACGAGTTGTTTTGCCTCGCTGCCACTGGCGGTCAGGCGCACATCCACTGAGCCGGGACGGGCGCAGTAGCCGATTTCCAGCCCGCGCCGCACCAGCGGCTGGAGGCCGGCCTCCACAAATTCCTGGACGCGCGATTCGCCGATGCCGCAGGTGCGCAGCGTGCGGCAGATGAAGCTCTCCGCTGCAAACTGGCGGTGGAGCAGGGGCACCACGGAATCGTCAAACATGGGGCGCAATTCGCGGGGCGGCCCGGGAAGCATCACTAGCCACGCGGGTTTTTGGTCGGCACGAAACGGGTTGGGGTTGATTTCCATCGCCAATCCCGGGGCGGTGCCGGTGGCATTGAGAAAAACCAGCGCGCCGGCGGGAACCATGGTTTCGACGTCCGTCCGCACCGGGCGCGGGCGGTTTCGCTGCGCGAAAAAGTGTTCGATGTGGGCGTGGACGTCGTGGTTTTTGACGAGCGGCGTGCCCAGCAATTCCGCGATGAGTTCGCGCGTGAGGTCGTCGGAGGTCGGTCCGAGGCCACCGGTGGTGATGATCAAGTCGGCCCGGCCCAAGGCTTCGCGCACGGCCTGCTGGATTTCGCTGCCGGCATCGGCCACGGCCACCTGCCGGGTGACGACATGGCCCAAATCTGCGAGGCGGCGACACAGCCATTGCTGGTGGGTGTTCAGGACGCGGCCCAGCATGAGTTCGCTGCCGGTGTTGATGATTTCGACTTGCATGCGCCAAGTTTGGATGGCGGGCGGGCGATGGCAAGCTTTAGGCGGCGCGTTGAGGCAACGCCGCCTAATTTTTTGGCGGTTTGGGTTTTGGCTTGCGGGCGTCGGCGTTGAACGTGCCCAGCAGGTAGCTTTTCTCGTCGTCCGGCGTACAAAGATAAATTTTCCCCGGCAGCCGGTCCTTGGCCAGCGGGCCGAACTCCAGCCGGAGCGCATAAGCGGAGTCGAAACCATCTTTTTGCACGACGTTGTTGGTGTCCTTCCAGCGGAGCGTGATGCGGGCCGCCTTGTCGGCATTGGTGGAGACGTTGATGGTCTGGCCGGACAGCACCTCCGGTTGGGCGCCGCTGAAGTTGATGTAGACGCCAAACTCCATCGAGCCATGCGTGCCGGCCCGCAGGGTCAGGGTGCCATTCTGAAAGGTGGCGCGTTCGACGATGAAATTCTGCCCGTGAATCCGGCCGGCCACCGGACCTTCGGGGATGGTTGCTGTATCGAGGTTCAGCAACCAGAGCGCGTCATTGGCGGGCGGGGCGACGGGTTTGGGCGGTTCCGGCGGTTTGGGCTTGGGTTTGTTGTTGCCGGAGGATTTGGGTGGCAGCGGCGCGGTTTCTGACTGGGCGGCGCGCTGGGCTTTCTGCTGCACCACAAAGACGGCGGCCCCGGCCCCCAGCACCACCGCCAGCACGATGATGATCACCAGAGGGAAGTTTTTTTGAGCCGCTCCACCGGGCAACGTCCCGCCGTTGGTCACGACCGGGGCGGGCTTTTTTTCGACATACTTCTGGCCGGAGAGGATGAGCTTGCTGTCGGCGGACGCGGGGGCGCGGGGCGCGACCACCTTTTGGAAGCACGTCGGGCACTCCATCACAGAACCGCTCTGTGACGAATCGCACATCATGTGCTGACCGCATACGGGGCATGCGTATTTGAATTCGCTCATGGCTGCTGCTGCAACATTTCATATTCGTGCGGCAACAGCAATGCGGTTTTTAGTCTGTTTTTGGGGTGGGTCGGCTTGATTACTGGATTGACCGGGCACGCAAGTGCTGGCAAGATTTCGTGGTGGTCGCCCGCTTAGCTCAGTTGGTAGAGCGCGAAATTCGTAATTTCGAGGTCGTCAGTTCAAGCCTGACAGTGGGCTCCATCTCTTTTTGATCTCTCGGTTCCCATTTTTCCACGGATAAACACACACCATTCCTGGCCGCCCTCTACTACCACGCCCGCAACCGGTAAAACCGCCCCGGATAATTGGACCACTGCGGATCGCTGAAATACATTGAACCCACGTTCGTTTGCACCGGCTGCCACACCGGATTGGCCAGATCCGTGCTGGCTTCCACCACAAAGGGCAGGGCGTTCGTACCGGTGAGCGCAGTAATGTTGAACCCAAAGACATTCGTCCGCACCCCGAAGCTGGCGTCACCGGTCTGGGCCTGCGGATTCCAGAGCACCACGCGCAGGTCACCCAAAGTCGAACCCCAGCCGGTGGTGCCTGGCAGGTAATAACCGGTTGCCGCGGTTGCACCGCTGAAGGCATAGGGTCCAACATAGGCTGGCGCGGCGCCTTGGAAATAGACCGACGTCAGGTTGGTGCACACAACAAATGCCGAATCTCCAATGTTGGTGACGCCGGCCGGAATTGTGATGCTGATCAGACCGCAATTTCGAAATGCCCAGTTGCCGATGCTGGTCACACTTTCGGGCAGGGTGATCTGGACCAGGTTGGAACATTCGTAAAACATGCCATCAACGATGCTGGTGCAGCCTTCCGGGAGGCTGACGTTGGTCAAACTGGTACAGAAGTTGAACAGGCCGCCACCCATATTGGTCAGGCTGGCGGGTATGTTAATGCTGGCCAACCGGCCGCAATTTTCAAACGCCGCCACGCCCATGCTGGTAACACCGTTTGACAAGTGGACCGTCACCAGATTGGCGCAATAACTGAAACAATCGCTCCCGATCATTTTAACGCTGCCGGGAATGGTAAGATTAGCAAAAGCGCAATATTTAAACGCATTCACGGAAATCGTCGCGACACCTTTACCCAGGTCGAGATTGGTCAGACTCCGGCAGGCAAAAAACGCACTATCCTCAATGCCGGTGACGCTGTCGGGAATCTTTATCGAACGTAAATTAGTGCAAAAGATAAAGGCTTCTACCCCGATATTTGTCAAGGTATTCCCCAGCGTAATGCTTTGCAGTTGCTGGCAATTGTAGAAGGCCATTGTTCCCATATGCAAGACGCCGCTGCCGATCGAAACCGTCGTCAGGCTTCCATCGCCATCGCACACATGATCTTCCAGACTAATGACGCTGCCGGGAATCACCAAGTTGGTCAGGCTGGTGCAGCCGGCAAGCCCTCCCTCGCCGATGGTGGTGACACTACCGGGAATGACCAGGCTGGTCAGACCGGTGCAGCGATCGAAACCGCCCAACCCAATATTGGTCAGACCTTCGGGAAGGGTGAGGTTCGTCAGGTTCGTTTGGTTATAGAACGCATAATCCCCGATGCTGGTGACCGGATAGCCGTTGGTCGCCTGAGGAATTACCACCTCGCCCCCGGAACCGGTATAGCCCGTGATGGTGATGGCCCCATTGTTGGTGGTGAAGGTGAATTGCGCCTGCGCGAGGAGCGGCAGCATCGCCGCCAGCAGCAGCGCCAGCCAGTGAAAGAATCGTTTGGTCATATTTTGATTTCGGCCCAAAACGGCATTGAGAAACCAGCCGGGCTCCTGCGGGGAGACCAAGGAAAGCCCGTTACCATAACTGTCAGCCCCAAGCTCATTTGAGCGTGGTACTTATAACAATGTGGCTAATGCATGGCAAGGGATTTGGCGCGACGTCAAAGATACAGCGTGGAAGTTGCAAGGAGCAGCGCGATCGGATCAAAACGATCAGACGATTGACACAAAATGGTGGGGTGGATAGGGTTGGCTCCGGCCGCATAGCGGGTTTGCTCCCCTTTCCGATCCAGTTACAGATACGATGATTGTGGGAAACATAATGGTGAGAATGCCTTCTAAATCATAATGAACATATCGATTCTAAGTGCACGGAAAATTAACGAATACTGGCGCATCAAATTTTCGAGCCAGTTCGGAGCGGCTTCGGCGCTGTGGTTTGGTTGTGAGCCAACGGTTGGTGCGAGTGTGAGCGGGGAGCTTGACTGTGATCAGTGCGAGTGTTCCGCTGCTTCCGGCAGTGTTCGGTTTTCTTTGTCGGAAAACGAAGACGAAGAGAAAGTGGTGCTTATTTGCAAGGTTGAAGCAATAACCGAAGATGAAACCATGATTTTGAGGATTGGAGATGATCTGTTGCAATGCGAATACTCGTCCCGACAATTCAGCGTTGGAGAATGGGTCAAACTACAGACGAGTGAACTAAAACTGCATGATTTAAATTATTAAATCGGTCCTCCCTTGCCGTAGAAAACTGGAGGGGTTTGAGCGCAGCGGGTTGAGCGGGTCGGAGTTTACCACTTGCCCGCAACCTGCAAGCCGGCCAGGCATTTGCCGATGGGGGAAAGCGGTTTGCAACCCTTGCAGGGTTGATGATTTTTTGAGGCGTTACCCAGCGTAGCCGCTGGCGCGGCAACGCCGGGCTGAATGAGGGAACGCCGTTGGCGTTCTTCAACGGGGCAGCGGATCAATGAAAAATTTAAAATTATAAATTAAAAAATCGGGTGGGGGCTGGGTGTTGATGGTGAAGGACGCAGGCGGCGGGGGCGGGAGGCGATGTCGCTCCTCCGGAGCTGGGAAATCAAAGGGGACGGTTCTACTACAAATATATCGCCCCGGACGGGGCTACCGGGGCGGGCGGCGGCGGGTGGGGGCGAATTCTTTAACAATAACACGAAGTCGCAAAATTGAGCAGGGGTCGGCGCGGTATGCCTTGACGGGGCGACGAGAAACAGCGGGGAACAAACCCGGGTTCAGCCGTCCCTGCCGGGACTGTTTTCATTTTTGCGGCGTGACCCGGCGATGAATCACCGGGCTATTTTCGGGTGTCCCGGTGGGACAAAAACAGGGGGCGGAGAACAATCACCGACAGACATTCTTTTGGGAGTGGCCACCGAGGAGGGGTGTTTGATTTGGGCCTTCTGACGTCGGCGGCTACGAGGTTTTGATGGCGGCGCACTACTCCGCCGCAATCTGGGGGGGGCGGAAATTTTTATTCGGGGCAGATCAATCCCAACTGGGCTCGCTCGACCCAGCCGGTGCCGAGGCCGGTGTGGATGAAGACATAATTGCCGCGGGTGCGGAGCAGGCGGGCGGGTTCGCCGGAGGTGAGGGTGCTGATCAGTTCGCTTTCGCGCGTGGGGGTCAGCCGCAGCGGGGTGTTTTTGCCGAGGACAAAACCAATCTGGGTGCGGCTCACGACACCGACATTGGCCGTGAGGCTGAACAGGAACAGGCCGGCGGCGAGCGCGGTCAGGGTTTGTTGCCAGCCGGTTTTCTGCCGTCGGAAAACTCCCGGCAACACCAAACCGCCCACCGCGAGCCAGAGGCTGGCGCCGGCGAGCCAGACCCAGGCGTTCGGCGGCAGCCAGGTGGAGGCGGCCTCGAACCAGCGCAGGGACGGCTCATCGACCTGGGTGACCTGCCGGGCAAATTTCAAATTGGCGCCGGCGCGGGCATCATAGGGGTCCAGCCATTGCGCCTGTTCCCACGCGAGAATGGCCGCGCCGGCGTGGCCGCGCTGCCACTCGACGTTGCCGAGATTCACGAGCGCGCCCGCCGACGGTTGTTGTTTCACGGCGCTGGCAAACGCGGCCGCAGCCTCGGGAAACCGTCCCGCGAGGCTCAGTTCGAGGCCTTGCGCAAAGGCATCATTCGTGGCCGCGTGGCCGCTGCCGACGCTGATGCACAGCGCGGCGAAAAGAAGGAGGTGGCGCAGCTTCATAGTTTCGCCTCCAAGCGGCACAACAGCGCCAGCACCCGGTCGTGCAGTGCCAGCCAGTCGGCCGGCGCTGGCGCGGTCAGGGCGAACTGCCGGTCGGCGGCGGCGAAAATGTGGCGGACGATTTCGCCGGGCTCGCCGTTTCGCTCGGTCTCGGTCAGTTGCTGCAAGACATCGCCGCCGACGAGCGCCTGCGGGTTGGCGGGATAGTGCGGGGCAACGGCAATGCGCAGGGCGGCGGCCGCATGTTGCTGGAAGGCCGCGGTGTCGCCGCCGGCAACCGCGCGTTGCAGGTGGCGCTTTTCACGGCGCAACGCCCGGCGCGCCTGCCGGCGGCGGACGAGGTCGGGATGCGCTTCCAGAAAACGGCGGCGCCGGTCCCAGCGCCATAGGGCGAGGAAGCCGATCACGGGCACGAGTTGCACGGCCACAAACCAGCCGTGCAATTGCAGCGGTTTCAAACTGACGGCTGTTTTGCCGGGCCCGGGGGCGAGGCCGCTGAGTTTCAAGGGCGCGGTGGTGGCGGCCCCTTCATCTGCGGCGGGTAATTGCACCGGCAGGCCGTCGCCGACGACGGTGACGGGGATGGGCGGGGTGGTCAGGTCCACATATTTCGCGGTGAGGGGATCGAAATAGCTGAACGGGATCGCCGGAGTGGTCCGCACTTCATCGGTCAGGGGAATCAGGGTGAAGCTCGTGGCCGGCGGCGGGTCGGCGATGATTTGCCATTCGCGCGAACGGGGTGCCACGGGCGGCACCAGTTTGGCGAGCTCGCCTTCGCCATGGAACGTCAGCTTGAGCTGCACGGGTTCGCCCACGCGCATGCGGTCGGCGGAGAGGTTGGGCGGGTCGCAGTAAAAGCGCCCGATCGCGCCGGTGAAACCCTTGGGCTCGGATTCAACGGGCAGCGGCCGGACCTGGATGGACACGGGGTCCGAAGTGAGCAACACGTATCTGGCCGGGCCGCCGGGAATGCTCACCTGGCCGCGGATGGAAATCGGTCCGGTGATTTCGCGGCCGGCGGTGAACCCTTGGGCGGCAATGGTCAGCGGGCCGGCGGTGAGCGGGGTCACGCGCAATTCACTGATGTACGCCTGCCGGAGCTGGCCGTTGATGCTGGTCGCTTCGATGGCCTGGCGCGACGCGGTTTTATCGATCATCAAGCCGTTGCCGCTGAGCTGGATTTCGCGCAGCACCTCGATTTCATTGCTGGGCCCGGCCGGCAGAAGCACGCGGATCAGGAACGGCTGGCCGGGAAACAGATTGGTGGCGGAAGTTTCGAGCACGAGCCGCCGCGCCGGTGGCAGATTGGAATTCACCGCCACGACTTCCAGCTCCGCGGCGGGGATGGCCACGGTTTGGCCGGCCACGTCCACGCTGAAACCGGGCACGGTGAAATGGCCGGTGGCGGTGGTTTGCACTTCGTAGGCAAAGGCGGTGAGGGGACGGTATTTGGGCCCCTGCATTTGCGTCAGTTGCCCGTGGGCCGGGACGCCGAATTGTAATCCCGCCGGCACGGGAATTTTGGCCGGCCACGCGAATGAAGACTCGGTGGCATCGAGGGTCACCCGGTAAAAAGTTTTTTTGCCGGCGCCGACCACCGGCGGGTCAAACTCCGCGCTGGCGGTCACGGGGGAGGTGAGATCCACCGCCGGCTGGGCGACCTGCAACTGGCTGAGCGTGCCGGGCGGGAATTGCGGCGGCGTCTGCGCGCCCAGCCCGCCGGCGGCGAGCAGGAGCGACAACATCAATTGGCAGCGGGTAGAGCGCATTGCAAAATCACCAGGTGCGTCCGGTTTTCTCCTTGGGCGTGGCGCCCTGCTGGTCGCTCATCGTCAGGCGGCGGGTGCCATCGACCGAAAGGCCGTCGAGAATCTGGCCGGCCTGATCGGGCGAAAGCGGCAACTGGTCACCGTCGCGGCCGGCGCGTTCTTCCTTGCCGGTCAGGGATTCGGGTTTCACGCCGTCCTCGTCTTCCTCCTCCTCGCCGCCGGCGCCGGGAGGGGCGTTGGGCCCGGGCATCTGGCCCTTGAGTTTGCCAAGCATTTTCCCGAGCTCCTGCTTCTGTTTGCCCATCAAGCCGAGCATCTCCTGCATTTTGCGCAACTCATCCACAAGCCGGGCGAGGTTGTGCTCCACGACTTCCTCGTTGTGGACGGCGTTGGTATCCGCGGGGTTCAATTCGGCGGCGCCCTTGAAATCATCCGCCGCGCGCTGCCATTTCTGCAACGTCTTCCCGTAAGTTTCCAGCGCGGTCTGCACGGCTTTTTCCGCCTCGCGCAAATTATGCCGGACGCCGCGCCCGGCGTAATATGCGGCGACGATTTTCTCCAGATTATTTTCCGCCAGGGCCGCGCCCGCCATGCCGATGGCGCGGTCGCCGTCCGCGAGCGCCGCGCGGCCGCGGGCGGCGGTCTTTTGCGCATCGGGGCCTTTTTTCAAAAGCGCGAGGCCGTCGGCGAAGCGCGTCTGGCCGAGATTGTAGAGGGTCGCGGGCTGCACGCGCTCGTCCTGCGCGGCCAGGGCGGACTGGAACATCTTCTCGGCCTCGGCGAATTTCTGGCTGGCGAGCAGGCGGGTGCCGGCGTTGTAGAACTCGCGGGCGGTCGCCGGCGGGGCGGCGTTCGTGCCATCCGCTGCGGCCGCAGGAACGGCGAGCAGCAGCACTACCACCGGCAGCATCAGTCTGGTCATGGCGAGGGCAAAGTTCATGACGCGGGGGAAGGGTTGCGCGTGCCCAGTAGTGATTCGACCACCAGCAAGACCAGCAGCAGACCGATGAACCAGTGAAAACGATCGACGCCATTTTTGCCGGAGGGCGACAAGCCGCCCGCGATGTCCAGCGCGTGGATGGCCGGGCGGATCTTGCCCAGACCATCGCCCGCCAGGCCGAGCGGGTAATAACTCCCGCCGGTGACACGGGCGATTTCGCGCAGCGTGGTTTCATCGAGCTGGCTGCGGACGATTTCACCGCGGGCATCGCGGACCATTTCCCGCTGGCCGGCGGCGTTGAGGGTCTGGATTTCTTTGCCGGCGGGCGTGCCGACGCCGATGGCGAAGACCACCACGTTGTTCGTCGCCAGATTTTTGGCCGCGGCGATGCCGGATTTTTCCAGATCTTCGCCGTCCGTCACCAGCACCACAATTTTCCGGCGGCTGCCCTTTTCGGTGGCGCGATAGGCTTCATTCAGCGCACGGCCGATGTCCGTGCCGGCGATGGGAATGGTTTTCTCATCCACGGCGAGGAGGGTTTCCTCAAAGGCATCCGCATCAAAGGTGAGCGGGCATTGGATGAAGGCGCTGCCGGCGAAGGTCACGAGGCCCACGCGGCCGTGGCTCTGCTTGTGCGCAAAATCCAGCATGGCAAATTTCGCGCGCTGCATCCGGGTGGGGGCGACGTCGCTGGCGGTCATGCTCTGGGAGCAGTCGAGCACGAACACGACGTCCTCGCCGAGCCAGGCGTTGTCGGCCGACGTGCTGCCCCATTGCGGGCGCGCCAGGGCCAGTCCGGCGAGCGCCAGGGCGAGCCAGAGCAGGACATTTTTGAACTGTCGGCGCGCGGGACTGTGCGAGGCGGTCAGCGCCTGCACGAACTGCGGCGAGGCCAGGCGGGCCAGTTGCGCGCGGCGCGCGGTGGCGGCGTGCCGGTGCAGCAGCGCCAGCAACAGCGGCGCGACCGCCGCCAGCCAGAGCCAGCGCGGTTCGGCAAAATGGAAATCGCCGAGGTTCATAACGTCATGACGTGCCGCCGGCGGTCCCGGTTGACCAGCCGGATGGCTTGGTGCCGGTCAAGCACGAGCGGCGGATCGTCGCTGAAATTGTAAATTGTAATTCGAAAATCATAAACCCCTCAGGGCACGCGACGAAAGCGGGTGTTGGCCAGGATGAGTTCCACGGCCAGGCAGCCGAGCGCGGCCAGCAGCGGCCAGGCAAACAGCGGCGCATAGGTGGCGAAGCGCCGCAGCTTCACCTCGGATTTTTCCAGACGGTCGATCTGGTTGTAAATGCTTTGCAGCTCGCGGGCATTGGTGGCGCGGTAAAAGTGCCCGCCGGACAGCTCCGCCATCCGGCCCAGCACGGAATAATTCGCCGGCTGGAGCAGCAGCGTGGGGATGACGGCGCCGTTGCCATCCAGCTTGAGTTTGCCGGTGGCGGGATCGAACGCGGGGAGATTGCACGGCTGTTCCACGCCGATGCCGATGGCGTAGATCTTGGTGCCGAGGGCGGCGGCGAGCTGCGCGGCGGGCAGGGGATCGATTTTGCCCATGTTGTTGTCGCCGTCCGTCAGCAGGATCATGACGCGGCTTTTGCTGTTGGGCACGGCCTTGAGCCGCTTGGCGGCCACCACCACGGCGTCGCCGATGGCCGTGCCAAGGTCGTTGATGATGCCCACATGGAGCCGCTCGAGGTTTTCAACGAGCCAGCCGTGATTCAGCGTGAGCGGGCTGGCGAGATAGGGCACGCCGGAAAACGCCACCAGCCCGATGCGGTCGCTGGGCCGCTTCTGGATGAAGTCGTTCAGCACGCCGGAGGCAATGCTGAAACGTGATAGTTTTTCCGCCGGCCGCCCCATGTCCACCGCCATCATGGACCACGAGAGATCGAGCACGAGCATGATGTCAATCCCGGGCGTTTCGGTTTCGACGTGATAATTGGCCAGCCGCGGCCCGGCCAGCGCGACGATCCCGAGCGCGACCACGAGCAGGCGCAAAAAGAAGAGGAAGCGTCCCGCTGCCGCCCGCGCCCTGCCCCCGGCGGCCCGGGCGATTTCGGCGCTGGAAAAAACCAGGGCGGAGAGCTTGCCCGGCTTGCCATGCATCAGGGCATACACTGGCAACAGGCCGAGCAGGGCCAGCAGCCAGGGATATTGAAATTCAAATTCGCCGTTCATCGGGGAGCGGGTTGGGGGGCGGCCGCGGTGGCTGGCGCCGGGGTGGGCTGTCGGCGGCGTTGCTCGGCGAGGGCAATCAGTTGCTGTGCGCGGTTCACGCCGTCCAGCGGGGTCGTGGCGACGGCCGTGGAAAATTTCCGCTCGTCGCATTCGCGCATAAAATCAGCCAGCTTTTGCGCCAGTTCAGGACCGATCTTTTCGTGATGGGAAATCAGGGCGAGAAATTCCGTCGTGGTCGGTTCGCCGGCGGAGAGTTTAAAGGCGGTGCCGATGTAACGGCGCAGAATTTGCGAGAGTTCACTGAGCGCCGCTCCGGTTTCCGGCCGGCCTTGCAGTTTGGCGAGGGCCGCCCGGGCCACGGCTTCGGGCGCCGGCACCAGTGGTGGCGTGGGCAGAAGCATCAGCCAGGCCAGCAGGCCGGCCACGAGGAGGAACGCCAGGCCGGCGACCGAAATGGCGAGGCCGTAGTGTTCCCAGAACGACATGGGCATTTCACTGTAGGCGGGCGCCAGCAGGGGCAGCGCGTTGGTGTCGGCGGCGCGGGCGGCCGCTGGCAGCAAGAAAATGGTGACGAGGCGAAGGTTCATCCGCGTCTCCGTCCCCGGCGGATTTCGAAAAACCGTTGCAGCACGGGCGCGAACGGCTCGGCGGTGTTGAGGCGCAGCGTGTCGACGCCGGTGCGGATGAGGGCGCGGTCCAAGCCGGCCAGGCGGTCGGCGTTGACGGCGGCAAAGCGCTCGCGCACCGCGCTGCGGCCGGAATCGAGTTCCAGCAATTCGCCGGTCTCGGCATCTTCGATGGTCACCAGGCCGGCATCCGGCAGCGTGCTTTCGCGCGGATCATGCAGGTGGACGCAGACGACGTCGTGCCGGGTGTTGGTCAGGCCAAGTTCGGCGATCACGTCGCGGCCGGCTCCGCCGGCTTCCGGTCTGGCCTCGCCGGCGCCGGTGTGCAAAAAGTCCGTGAGCACAAACACCAGGGCTCGGCGGTGGAGGACGTGGTTTAGAAAGCCAAGCGCTTGGGAAATCTGGGTGCCCCGCCGGCGCGGTTGGAACATCAGCATTTCGCGGACGAGCCGGAGGATGTGGCGGCGGCCTTTGCGCGGCGGGATGAAGAGTTCCACTTCGTCGGTGAAGAGGAGGAGTGCGACCTTGTCGCCGTTTTTGGCGGCGGAGAGGGCGAGCGTGGCGGCGATTTCGGCGGCGAATTCGCGCTTGGTGCGGCTGGCGGAGCCGAAGCGGGAGGAGGCCGAGACATCCACGGCGAGCACGGCGGTGAGCTCGCGCTCCTCGCGGAAGCGTTTCACGAACGGGCGGCCGAGGCGGTGCGTGACGTTCCAATCGATGTCGCGCACGTCGTCCCCCGGCATGTATTCGCGGAGCTCCTCGAAATCCATGCCGCGCCCCTTGAAGCCGCTCAAATACGCGCCGCCCATCGTGTCGTTCACGAGGCGGTTCGTGCGGACTTCAATGCGGCGGACGGATTCGAGGAGTTCGGTGACGGTCATGGCAAAATCATTTTGCGGTTGCCCCCGGCAAAATATTCAGGTTTGAGTTGGTTAAAACCTGTAGCTGTTGTCCGGGCCGGGTTTTCTCCACCCAATCTTTGACGCTGACCTTGTCACGGTTGAGGCCAGCCTGGCTTTTAATTATGGCGAATTCGCCATAATTAAAAAAACCGGATTCCAAGATGCCCGGAAATTCGTCATCCTGGCCAGCAAGGAGGGCCACGGATGTTCCGTGGGCTTCGATGATGGTTTTTGTTGGCCTGCTCATGGTCTCAATTTTCCGCCTGTTTCATTTTTCTTTTGCTGCACCGGCACGGCATTAAACACCTGCTTGATGATCGCATCTGTTGTCGCGGCTGCACTTCCCGAACGCCGTAGGCGTGGCATATTTGTAGAAACGCATAGCCGATAAATTCCAAGCCCCGTAGGGGCGGCATGGGGTGTTCATTTTTAAAAACACGGTTTTCATGGGATGCGTCGAGTTTTTGGCGTTTTACAAATATGTCGCCCCTATGGGGCTTTTCGGTTTCGTGGTTTGAATGCTACAAATATTTCGCTCCTACGGAGCTAAAAATTGCATGGTTCGTCCGCACGGCATTAAACACCGGTTTGTTGATCGCGTTGTCGCGCGGGCACTTCCCCAACGCCGTAGGCGTGGCATATTTGTAGAATCACATGGCCATTAGATTCCAAGCTCCGTAGGGGCGGCATAGGGTGTTCATTTTTAAAAACACGGTTTTCATGGTGTGTGTCGATTTTTTGGCGTTTTACAAATATGTCGCCCCTACGGGGCTTTTCGGTTTCGTGGTTTGATTGCTACAAATATTTCGCTCCTACGGAGCTAAAAATGCATGGTTCGTCGGCACGGCATTAAACACCGGTTTGTTGATCGCGTCGTCGCGGGTGCAATTCCCTAACGCCGTAGGCGTGGCATATTTGTAGAACCATATGGCCATTAGATTCCAAGCCCCGTAGGGGCGGCATAGGGCGCCCAATTTTTGAAAAAATGATTGTCATGGGTTGCACAGTTTTTGGCCGTTCGCCAAATATGTCGCCCCTACGGGGCTTTTCGGTTTCATGGTTTGAATTTCTACAAAGATTTCGCTCCTACGGAGCTTAAAAATGCATGGGCCGCTCAATTTTGGAAATCATGATTGTCATGGGTTGCGCCGGGTTTTTTGGCCGTTCTTTAAACATGACACCCCTCCGCGGCGACATCGGTTTTGAAAATATACTTTGGGTCATATTCTACGCCAAATTTTTCCAATAACTCCAAATATTCATCGCGGAACGTCTTTTGGGCATGATGCTTTTGCTGGTTTTGGATGTAGCGAACCACCGAGCCAATTTGTGAACGGGAATACGAGAAGGCCCCAAACCCCTCCTGCCATGAAAACCGGCCCATCACCCAATGCTTGTCATTGATGAGTTTGGAGGCGCCCGCTTTAACATCACGCACCAAATCAGACAGCGCCGCATCCGGGCGCAAACCGATCAGCATATGCAGATGGTCGGGCACATTGTTTATGGCAATCAATTTGTGTTTCTGTGCGGTCACGATCCCGGTGATGTATTTCTGCAATTCGTCATTGTGTTCCAAGGCGATGAGGCTCTGCCGGCCTTCCACGGCAAATACGACATGCAGATAGATTTGCGTGTAGGTGTTTGCCATGTTTGGTTTATGTCGCCCCTACGGGGCTGGAATATATTTTTTGTTTGTTTTTCTACAAATATGTCGCGCCTACGGCGCTTCAAAACGCGCCTGTTCCATTTTTCGTTTACGGCACCGGCACGGCGTTAAACACCTGCTTGATGATCGCATCCGTCGTTACCGCCTGCGCCTCGGCTTCGTAGGTCAGGATGATGCGGTGGCGCAGCACGTCGGGGCCGATGCTTTTCACGTCCTCGGGAATCACATAATCGCGGCCCTGCAGCAGCGCCCACGCCTTGGCGGCGAGCGTGAGGAAAATCGTCGCGCGCGGTGACGCGCCGAACTGGATGAAATGTTTGAGGTCCAGTTTGAAATCCTGTGGCTTGCGCGTGGCAAACACGATTTTCACGATGTAATCGCGGATCTTGTCGTCCACGTGGATCTGGTCCACGAGCTTGCGCGTGGCCAGGATTTCCTCGAGCGAGACGACCGGGTTCACCGGTTGCTCCGGGCTGGTGAAGGCCATGCGGTCGAGAATCTTTCTTTCATCCGCTTCGTTCGGGTAATCCAGGATGACCTTGAACATGAAGCGGTCCACCTGCGCCTCGGGCAGGGGGTAGGTGCCTTCCTGGTCGATCGGGTTTTCCGTGGCCAGCACGAGAAACGGCGAGGGCAGCTTCATGGTTTCGCCGCCGAGGGTCACCTGCCGCTCCTGCATGGCCTCCAGCAGCGCGCTTTGCACCTTGGCGGGGGCGCGGTTGATTTCATCGGCGAGGACGAAATTGGCGAAAATGGGGCCGCGCGTGACGTGGTATTTGCCGTCCTGCGGATTGTAGATCAGCGTCCCGAGAATGTCGGCGGGCAGGAGGTCGGGCGTGAACTGGATGCGGTTGAATTTGGCCTGCACGGCGGTGGCCAGGGTGCGGACGGACAGCGTCTTGGCGAGTCCGGGCACGCCTTCAAGCAGCACATGGCCGTTGGCCAGCAGGCCGACGAGGAGGCGGTCCACGAGCGCTTCCTGCCCCACAATGACGTGGGCGATTTCGGCGCGGAGCTTGGTGATCCAGGCATTTGTTACGGCCACTTGTTCTTTCAACGCTGTGCTCATGTGGCGTGAAATTTATGTCGCATGGCCGGATGACTCAAGCGTGCGGTTGCAAAATTCTCCGGCTCGCGGGGTGCAATTGGCGAACCGGCGCTTGCCACCGGCCGGTCGTCCGGCTCATCCTGCGGCATGGCAAGTGAACCCGGCGAACCTTGGGAACGCATCACGACGGCGAAGCTGGCGGCTTTTGGCGCCGGCCTGGCCGCGTTTTTTGCCGTGCTGTTTGCGAGCGAGCCGGGGTTTATGTTTGTTTTGGATCACGCCAACTTGCTGTTTCACGAGGCCGGGCATCCGCTGGTGGGCCTCTTCAGTTCGCGGTTGGAGACGTACGGGGGCACGCTGGGGCAGCTCACTTTTCCCGTGTTGCTGGCGGTTTCCTTCTGGCGCAAGCGACAGGCCCTGGCCTTTGCCGCCGCGGTTATCTGGTTTTTTGAGAACTGGCTGAACATCGCCCGTTACATGGCGGATGCGCGGGCGCTGTTGCTGCCGCTGGTCGGCGGCGGCGACCATGACTGGAACACCATTTTTTCGCGCTGGAACCTGCTCCAATTTGACACGCAAATCGCCGGCGCGGTGCGCCTCATCGGTTGGGCAGGCATGCTGCTGGCCATCGCCTGGGTGGCATGGCGGTTCGGGTGCGACCGCCGGCGCCCGGCGGACGAACCGGCGCGATGGGATTAGGGGACCCGCTCAGGCTTTAAAGCCAGGGCAGGGGAACGCCATCCTTGACGGCCTGCTGATAAATTTCCGCGGCGCGTTTTTCGTTGCCCAGCAATCGTTGCGTCCAATATTGCTCCAGCACTTGGTTGGCACTCCAAGGATTGAGTTGGAATTGCAGTTCGTCCGCCAGGCGGATGGTTTCACTTTCCTGGATTCGCCGGGCGACCACGGCGGCCGTCGCCGGATCTGTGTTCCGGAGCATGGCCCACTGACTGATGGCGGCCCACGAGGGATAGTTTGCCACGTCCTCCTTTTCCAAGGCGATGGCCTTGGTCACGTTTTCATTTTTCTGCGCGAGCTCGGCGAGCGGGCCGCCGTGTTCCAGCAGATAGCAGAACAGATTTTCGGGCCGGACGGCCCGGCGGGTTTGTTTGACCAATCTGGCGAAGTCCGGATTTTGCAGGGCCAGTTCTTCGCCGGCCCGGAAGAAATACGCCGCTTGCAGCGCGGAACGGCTGGCGGAACTTTGGTGCCGCTGGTAGGTCGCCAGGGCGGCCTGCAGCAATTCCCGCCCATCCGCCGTGCCCCCGTAAACCCAGGCGTTTTGTTGCAGCCCTTGCAAGGATCCCATGACGTAATCCAGCGTCAGGGGATCTTGGCTGATGGCAGGCATATTGGCCAGAGCCAGATGTGATTTGATCTGTTGCTGGTATTTTTCCAGATATTTTTGATCCTTGGACCCGCTATAAGCAGCGAGGGATTCCTGCCGGACTTCGGTCAGGTCGGGCGCGGCGATCCGCAAACGCTGTTGTAGCTTTTGCAGTTCGTTTAGGTCGCGGAAGCAGGCATGCAGGGTCAATGCCTTGTCGTACAAGTCGAGGTTTTTTGGGGCCAGCAACAGGGCTTTGTCGAGGTAGCCCAGCCCTTTTTTCAGGGTCTCGTTGTCGTGAAGCTGCTGATAAATCTTTTGCCGCCCCGCTTCATTCTGGTAGAGGCAGGACAGAGTGTGCAGGCCGGGTTGTTCGCCCAGGGCTCCCATGTGGACGGCATCGTGGTTCACGTCGGCCATCGCCTGGGAGATGAGATAATAGCAGGTGTTATGGAGCAGGATGCTGTCGCTGGGGTTCATGGCCACCGCTTCTTCGAGCAGGGCGATGCCGTGCTGCTGGTCTGCCAGTTGGCCGGTGGCTTCGGCGAGGCTGAAGCACGCCAGCGCCCAATTGTTCAGGGAGGCCGCTGTTTTGGTCTGCTTCGAGTAACCCTCCACCGCCTGGTGCAGAAAAGTGGCCGCCAGCGTCTTGTTCCCCTCTCGCATCGCCTTGATGCCCCGCGCCTCATTGAGTTCGATCTGCACCCAGCTGCTCGCCGGATCCGCCTTCTGCAACCAGTCCATCCGGTCGTCCTCATCCTTGCAAATCAAGGCCCTCAGCGCGGCCGCCGCATACTTGTCTTCGTTCTTTTTCGCGGTTTGATAGGCTTCCTCCACGAGGACGCGGGCATCTGCCGATTCGCCCACCGAGCGCAGGGTTTCGCTCAGGGAGATCAGGATGCCGTAACTCCGCTTCCGGCTGGCCAGCAGTTGGTCAAATAATTCCCGGCCTTCCTTGGACTTGCCCAGCCAGTAGTAAACCTGGCCGAGAAACATCCGGTACTCATCGGTCTCGCCGGCAAAACTGCGGATGGCCAGGAACGTTTTTTCCGCGGCCTCCAGTTCGGCCTTGCGCGCGCCGGCGTCCTTTAATCCCTGCGCCCGGTTCAGTTGCACGATGCCCAGATCGAGCGCCACCGGCACGATCTGGTTGGCCGCTTTCAAATCCTGCAGCACCCGCTGGAACGAGGCGTCGTTTTTCAGCCGCGTTTCAATGAAATTGTCCACCATTTCGTCCTGCTGTTCCTTGTTGGCCGCCTTGTGGCGCTCGTAAAAAGTCTCGTCCGCCCGGCCCGCCTGCAAATCCGCGATGGCCTGGCGCTGGACGGCGGCAATGGTGTTGGTGTAGGCCGCCTCCACCCCGTGCAGCTTGGTCAGGCGGGCCTGCACATAGGGGAACAGCAGGCCATAGGCATCCGCGTAATTCTGCTCCTGCAATAATTTCTGGCCGAGAATCCGCGCGCCCTCGGTGGCGCCGAGCTGGTTTTGGTGCGGCCGGAGCAAGGCATAGCAGGCCTCAAGTTGCTGGTCGCTTTCGTAGGCCACCGCCAGTTCGACAAGGTGGTTTGTGTCATTCGAATTCCCGGCGACAATCTCCTTCAGCAGTTCAATGCGCAGCGGCCGCACCGCGGCATTCGTCCGTTCCAGGGCGGCGGCGGCATCGAGCACGTCCAGGGCGGCCACCGGGCTGGTTCCACGGAATTTGTTGGCCAGCGTCAGACCGCGATTGAACGCCTCCGGGACGAGCGGCGCGGGCTGGTTCACATTGGCCGGCAAGGAGGCCAGCAGCCGGAAGGCTGTGGCCACCGTTTGCGATTGATCCGATTGGAGGGAAGTTTCGAGCGTGTCGTGCAGTCCGATGCGCGCCTCGGCGGCGGCCGGGCCGGACAACTGCCGGCGATAGATGCCCGCCGCCTGGATGGACTGGCCGGCTTGGGCCAGCGTGGCCGCGTGTTTTATTTCCTGCCGCGCCTGGTATTCCGGTGAGGAGGTGTGAGCGCTCCAGCCCATCGACAACGCCAGCAAAACCAGCGCGCAGCCCATCGCCATGTTCCAGCCACGGGCCAGGCCGGAAAGGGGTTCCTTGCCGATAAAGTACCACCGCCGCGGTCCGGCATCGGCCACCCGGTAGGCCCCCAGTGCGAGGAGGGGAATGAACACCACACAGAGAACGTGGGTTTTGACGTAGGTTTGCGTTTCGGCATCCACATCCCGCTTGCCGTAGATGCTCAGCCCGATGCCGTTCATGGTCATCAACGAGGGCGGGTTTTTCACCGGCTGCAGGTGGGGAAACTTGATTCTCAAATTATCGGGAATGCCCGGTTCGTTGCCATTCATGATGTTGCTTATGCCTTCTGGAATTGGTTGATATTTGCCCGCGGACGTCAGAATGGAATCATAACCCTAAAGTTTTTCAACTTATTTTTGAGCGGGGTTAATGCAAGGTGGGGTTGTTAACCACTTGCAACTAATGCTGGGTGTCCGGCCAGGATTGGGAAACTGGTTGGCTGACCCGCCCAAGGCGGAAAGTTTTCTGCCGGACTACAGCAGCCGCGACTGGTTGGTTGGCGGTGTCAGGCCCAGTTTCTTGTAGCTGAGTTCGGTGGCGATGCGGCCTTGCGAAGTGCGGTTGAGGTAGCCTTCCATGATGAGATACGGCTCATAGACCTCCTCAATGGTGTCGGGTTCCTCGCCGACGGCCACGGCGAGGGAGTTCACGCCCACGGGGCCGCCGCCAAATTTCACGATGATGGCTTCGAGGATGCGCTTGTCCATTTCGTCGAGGCCGTTCTCGTCAATTTCGAGCATGGCCAGCGCGCGGTCGGCGATGTCGGCGGTGATGATGCCGTCGCCCCGGATCTGCGCGTAGTCGCGGACGCGGCGCAGCAAGTTGTTGACGATGCGGGGCGTGCCGCGGCTGCGCCGCGCGATTTCATGCGCGCCCTTGTCTTCGATGGTGATGTTCAGCAGGTTCGCCGAGCGGATGACAATTTTCGTGAGCTGCGCCGCCTCATAGTAGTCCAGCCGTTCGCGAATCGGGAAGCGGGTGAGCAGCGGCGCGGTGAGCAGGCCGCTGCGCGTGGTGGCGCCGATGAGGGTGAAGCGCGGCAGGTTCAGCCGCACGCTGCGGGCGTTCGGCCCCTGGTCAATGATGATGTCCAGCTTGAAGTCCTCCATCGCGGGATAGAGGTATTCTTCGATGGTTTTTTGCAGGCGGTGGATTTCATCAATGAACAGCACGTCGCCTTCCTCCAGATTAGTGAGGAGGCCGGCGAGGTCGCTGGCCTTTTCGATGGTCGGCCCGCTGGTGGCCTTCATGTTGGAGCCCATCGCCTTGGCAAGGATGTTGGCGATGGTGGTTTTGCCGAGGCCGGGGGGGCCGCTCAGGAGAATGTGATCCAGCGCCTCGCCGCGCTGCTGGGCGGCGGCGGTGGCGATTTCCAGGCGCTCCTTCACCTTGGCCTGGCCGGTGAAATCGGCAAAGAGCGACGGCCGCAGCGTCATTTCGAGTGCGGCATCGGGCTTGGTCAGGACATCGGAAACCATGCGTTCGGCCATGCCGCCAAGATTGCGGAACCGGCGACTATTCGCAATTTAATACTCGTCAAATCCCCGGGCGCATTTCAAAGTATGCTGTGCCCCTAATCAGAAGATCCATCCAGGTCGCCTGGCCGTTGCGTGTGTATTTCACGGAAAATGTCTTTGCGCCGGACAATCCCACGCTGCGGGGCATCCTGACGGATGTCACGCCGCGGAAGGTGCTGGTGGTGCTGGAAGACTCGCTCGCCCAGGCCCAGCCGCAGTTCGAGCTCCAGATCGCCCGGTATTTTGCGGCGGCGGACGACCGGTTGCAGCTCGTTCGTTCGCCGATGTTTGTCGGCGGCGGCGAGAGCGCCAAAAACTCCCCGACGATCGTCAGCGACATCCACGCCCACATTCACAAGCACCATGTGGACCGCCATTCCTACCTGATCGCGATTGGCGGCGGAGCCTTGCTGGACATTGCCGGGTTTGCCGCCGCCACGGCGCATCGCGGCATGCGGTTGGTGCGCATTCCCACCACCACCTTGAGCCAGGCCAACTCCGGCGTGGGCGTCAAGAACGGCATGAACGCCTTCGGCCAGAAAAATTTCATCGGCACATATGCGCCGCCATTTGCCGTGGTGAACGATTTCAACCTCCTGGCCTCGCTGCCGCCGCGCGACAAGCGCGCGGGCTATGTGGAGGCGGTCAAGATCGCCTGCCTGCGCGATGCGCAGTTCTTTGCCGAACTGGAGGCTGACGCCGCGAAGCTGGCGGTCTTTGAACCGGACGCCATGCGGCGGCTCATCCACCGCTGTGCCGAGCTGCACCTCGACCATATCGCCTACGCCAACGACCCGTTTGAAAGCGGCTCGGCGCACCCGCTGGATTTTGGCCACTGGGCCGCCTACAAGCTGGAAATCCTTTCCCATTTTCGCATCGGCCATGGCGAAGCCGTCGCCATCGGCATGGCGCTCGACGTGGTATACTCCCGCCAGGCGGGCCTGCTGGACGCCGCCGCGGCCACCCGCATCCTCAACCTGCTGGAAGCCCTCGGCTTCCCGCTCTTTGCGGATGAGCTGATGAACACCAACGCCCACAAACACCTCGCCATCCTGGTTGGGTTGGATGAATTTCGCGAGCAGTTCGGTGGCGAACTTACCGTGCCGCTGTTGAGCGCCATCGGCACTGGCGTGGAAGCGGTCAAAATTGACCGGGACCTGGTGGCCTCGTCCATCACCGAACTGCGCGAGCGGGCGGGCGGGTTGAATGCAACATTAAGAAATCAAAATTACCAATGAAGCCCCCGCCTCCATGCTCCAAAGGAGGCGGAAGAAAATTGTGACCGGCAAGGTTCGCTGCCAATAAAAACGCCGGAACGATGGCGTTCCGGCGCTGGGTGGAGCTGGGTGATAAACGGGTTTAGGGCACGCTCGGGCGCGGGGTCACCGGCTGGGTGGCCACGGCTGCGGTCGCCGGCTGCAAGCCCTCGGCGCTGGCGGTCAGCTTGATTTCGCCCGCGTCCTTGGTGGCTTGAATCATGATTTGGGCGAGCCCGTTGAACAGGCTGCGCGACCAGGGTGCCGCCACCGGCTGGCCGATGATTTCCACGTTCACATCGGGATTGAGACCGCCGGCGCCTTCATCGTTTTTCACGCCCACGGCAATGACGTTGTCACCGGCATGCAGGGCTTTTTTGATGTCAAACAACGGCTGTTCCTGCCAGTCGCGGGATTCGCCCACGCGCTGGTTGTTCACGAAATACCAGCCCCGGTCGTCGCAGCCGGTGAAGCGGATTTGGACGCCCGGATTGTTCAGGTCCGCCTCGGTCAGGGTTACATGCGCGCGGTAAATGGCCGTCTGGCCGCTTTGGAGCACGAGTTCGCCCGTGTCGCCATCGGTCTTGGGCTTGATAACATTCCAGGCGGCATCGTCGAAGTCCGGGGCGTATTGCGGGGCCAGCTTGCCCCTGGCGGGCAATTCCGCGAGCTGCCAGCGCCAGTTGTTGACGGCAATGGCCCGCACCGGCAACTGCGGCACGAAGGTGTCCGGCTCGTGGCTGCTGGGGTCGCCGTTGCCCACGCCCAGAATTTTTCCGGCGCCGGCGACGGCGAAATGAACCGGGTTTTGTGCCGTTGGCACGGCGCGGCCCTGCGCATCCACTGCGGACACGGTGAGCACGCTTACATCGGTGCCGTCGGCACTGATGGTGTTGCGATCCGGTGTGAGTTGGATGGCGACGGCGTCACCGGTGGTTTCAATCTTCTGTTCGGCGACCAGCTTGCCACCGTTGAACCCTTTGGCGCTCAGGGTGCCGGGCGCGTATTTCACCTGCCACGAGAGCTTGGAATTGCGCTTCATGGTCTGTTTGCCGAGGGATTCGCCGTTGAGGAAAAGTTCCACTTCCTCGCAGTTGCTCAGCGCGTCCACCCGGATGGCCTGGCCTTCCCGGCCCGGCCAGTTCCAGTGCGGGAGCAGGTGCAGGACGGTGTTCGTGGTCCACCACGACTGGTAATAATAGAAGTTGTCCTTCGGGAAACCGCACGTATCCAGGACGCCGAAATGGGAATTGATGCACGGCCACGAATAGGGCGTGGGCTCGCCGCGATAATCAAAGCCCGTCCACACGAAGCCGCCGCTCAGCCACGGGCGGTCGGCAAAATAGCTCCACCAACGCTCGGTGGTCGTGGCCCAGCTCGGCGCATTGTCGTCGTAGGCGCTGACGTAGCCGCGCGCTTTGTCGTTCGCGTAAATGCCGCGCGTGCTGACCGTGCTGGCCTGTTCGGTGCCGACATTCGGCTGCAAGGGATGTTTGGCGTGGTAGCTTTCCATGTCCTTGCCAACATGGTAATTCCAGCCGCGCACCTCGATGACGCCGTTGATGCCATCAAACGTGTCGCCCTGCGGGGCGGCGTAGGTCACGGGACGGGTGGGGTCGAGGCGCTTTACAAAATCCTGCATGGTGCGGGCGACGTTCCCGCCCTGCGGGGTGGCCTGCACGGAGAATTCCTCGTTGGCCACGCTCCAGATGCCGACGCTGGCATGGTTGCGGTCGCGGCGGATCTGGTCTTCCCATTTCCGCAGGTTTTCCGAGTCGCTGCCGAGCAGACGGCTCTCGTCCATGACGATCATCCCGAGCCGGTCGCAGGCGTCGAGCAGTTCCGGCGTGGGCGGGTTATGCGAGGTGCGATAGGAGTTGCAGCCAAATTCCTTGAGTTTGGCGATGCGGAAATACTGGAGCGCATCCGGCAGCGCTGCGCCGACGCCCGCCATGTCCTGGTGGTTGCAGGTGCCTTTGAGGACGTAGGGCCGGCCGTTCAGGAGAAAGCCTTGGTCTTTGTCGAAAGCAAACGTGCGAATGCCGAATGTGATTCTTTCATCATCGATCGTTTCATCAGACGCCCGCAACCGAATCCAAGCGCTATGCAAATCAGGCTGTTCGGGACTCCATTGACGCGTCAACCATGGGATTTCTACGTTGAATGCAAGGTTCATCGTTTTGTGGGCTGCAATCACTACCGGCTGAGATTCTCCTGCACAAGCGTAGCTTCCGTCCGGCGCGGAGTTGGGCGGCCCATAAATTGTCGCCATGACGAGGATTGTTTTCGGCTCCGGCGCGTCGTTGGCAATGCGAGCTTCAACATGCACGGTCGTGCCATTCGTGCTGATGCTCGGCGTGCTGATGAAAGTGGAGTCATGCTCGAGATGCACCGGCCCGGTCTTGTCCAGCCAGACGTGGCGGTAGATGCCCGCGCCTTCATAAAACCAACCCTCGACCTTGGTGGCGTCCACTTTTACGGCGACCACGTTTTTGCCGCCCAAATGCACGAGGTCGGTGATGTCTTCGCGGAAGGGGTAGTAGCCGCCTTCGTGGCGCTTCACCAGCCAGCCGTTGACCCAGACGGTCGCATCGCGGAACACGCCGTCGAAGGTCAGCCAGATGCGTTTGCCGGCATCTTCTTTGGGCAGTTCAAACGTGCGGCGATACCAGCCAATGCTGTTTTTGGCAAAATTGGGGCCAACGGCCCGGAAACCATGGCTGCCGTCGGCGCTTTTATCAAACGGCAGTTCAATCGCCCAGTCGTGGGGCAGATCCAGCGAGCGCCAGGAGTTGTCGCCGAACTTTTCCGAGGCGGGCCCGGTGCTGGAGCCGGCCTTGTCCAGTTGCAGGGCATTCGGCCAGTCGTCACCGAGGTGAAATTTCCAGTTGGCATCGAGCGAGAGATGTTCGCGTGGCGAATCCGCCGCGGTGGCCAGGCTGAGGGATGCTGCCGCCAGCGTCACCGCCAGCAGCCAGGTGGAGAAAGGTCGCGGAATATGCATGGGTTTGATTTAGGGGAGAGCCGGGCGGGTGGCAAATCAATTTGATGGCAAAAATTACCTACACGACTGTCCCCAACTGCGGTTTGAGCCCGGAGCGGGCGCAGCAACGCTCAAGTTAAGAACGGTTTACGACTTGCCGGGCGGTTTGCGGCAAGCCCGGCGGCTGAGCGGAAGAGCTGGTTTCCATTGTTTTTCCTCTGGTCGCGCGGCATGCTCTGGGGGTAATTGATTCGCCCGTATGCCCATTTTTTTTGAGTGTCAACGCTGTGTCGCCTGCTGCCGCTGGCCGGGGCAGGTGCGTTTGACCAATGAAGAAATTTCCCGGCTGGCGGCTTTCAAGGGGTTGAGCGAATCCGACTTTATCCAGCAGTTCACCCGCCTGCGCTGGGACCGGGGCGGGCTGGCGCTCCTGGAAAAGCCGGATGGCGGGTGCATCTTTCTGGCGGGTGAAGACTGCGCCGTGCAGTCCGTCAAGCCCCAGCAATGCCGTGACTTTCCCAATCTCTGGAACTTTCCGGGCTTTGAGAAAACCTGTCAGGCCATTCCGCGCGAGGTTAGCGCAGCCGAATATGAACGGCGCCTGGCACTGATCAAATTAAAAGGAAACCACCGGTGAACCGCCAGCCGGTCAGTCTGGTTTTAGCTCAGTTTTTGAGGCGGTCCTGACCAGCGGCGCTGGGCGGGGCGCAAAGCTCCTGCTGGACAACCATGGCATCAGTGAATGCTGGCATCGGCCTCGGCCAGCAGAATCCGGGCGAAAACCCAGTCAAACCAGAAACCTTGCGAAGTGCTGCCGACACTCAACCCATCGGCGAACCGGCTGTTGATCAAGTCCCGGCCCAGGGCCAGTTCGGTGCGGGCCTTGTCCTTTTGCTGCAACTGCTGGCAGGCGAGTGCCTGGATCACGCGGGCAAGCGCGGTTCGCGCGGCGTTGTATTCCGTGCAGCCCAGGCATTGCTGACACCATTCGATGGCTTTGGGGTAATCTCCCCGCCGGTATTCCAAGAGGGCCAGCGCCATGGCGGCATTGATCGGCACGGAGGGCGTCAGCCCCACATCGCTCACCACGGCGGTGGTGGTCTGGTTGGTGCGGTGCGAGCAAGCGGCAATGCCCAGATAAATTGGGTCGGAGAACGTGTTGTTGCCGTTTCCCAGATCAGATTGATACATCCGCAACACCGGGCTCCAATCCACCCCGTTGCTGCTGCTATAAGCATGAAACACCGCGCCAGCGCGTTGCAGCCGCACCCAGGAATTGGAGCCGTACGCGGTCGGCAGCGGGTTGGGCGGGAGGCTGGCGGTGCCGCCATCGGCCGAGGTGCGCAGCAATGCTTGAAAGGTGTTTTCCGCATTGACCGCCACCAACACATGGCTGGAGCCGGGGTCGGTCAACGAGTCGCGCGCCATCAACCCCACGCGGGTAAACTTGTCCAAAGCCGGGGCCACGGAATGCACCCGCATCCGGTAATCAAAATCACCCGCCACCCGCGTGTAGACATACACAAACGCATCCGTCCGATCCCAAATATCCGCCCCGCCCGCCGTGATGGTGGCCTGGTTGCCTTCGTAGGACGCCGAAAATGGCTGGCCGGTGTGAATATCCCGCAACTGCCAGCCCAGCACGGCGCTGGTGGCGGTGTTCCCGATGGTGGCCGGGTTATGGGCCGCATCCTTCAAATTGGTGACGGTCACGGAGAACCGGCCGGTCAATGGCGGCGCCAGCGAGAGGACAACGGATTGGCCGTCACCAGCCGGGGCGGCCGCCGTCACGGTCGTTCCGCTCACCTGATAATTTTCCCGGCTGGCCAGGCTGGCGGATTCCATCGGCAGGTTAAAATTGAGCACGATGCTCCGGCCGTCAAAACTGGCGGCGGTGATGAGCGCGGGATGATGGAAATCCGGGGTGCTGTCCGGTTCCGGCCAGGATCCGGGCGGGACGATGGGGAAACCGGTGCCGGCTTCGGTTTCGAGCAGGGCGGCTTCGGCCAGCGGCCTCAATGCCGCCACCGTCTGGCGGTCGGCGGGCAGCAGCAACGCCGCCTTAATGACCCGGGCGGCCAGCGTGGCGTTGGTCACCGCCGCAAAGCGGGCCATCAGTTTTTGGCGAAAGCGGTTGAAATCATTGGTTTCGCCGGCTTCGGCCAAAACCACGCTCTCCGCCAGGGCGTCCAAGGAGGTCTGGTCGCCCCCATCCAGTTGGTTGACTTCCTGCAACGCCGCATAGCGCTGGGCCGCTGCGGGCCAATTGCCGCGCAGGGCCTGCCATTCACCCAGCGAGCGAAAGACGGCGGCACCTTCCAAAGTCGGCTGGGAAATGTTCATGTGCGCCATCAGTTGGTCGGCGACTTCGAAGCGGTTTTGACTGGCAAACAAAGCGGCCTGGCTGAGGCGTTCGCGGCCCTCGGCGCGCTGCCGCAATTCCAGTTGCACGTACTCGGCCTGCACCGCCCGCTGCCGGGCCGCTTTTTCCATTAAAAACAGCCAGGTGGAAACACTCAGGCCGATGACCAGCGAAACGGCCACGGCGGTCCCGGCCACAAAGACGCCCAGATTCCGGCGAACCAGTTTTTGGAACCGATACCACCGGCCCGGCGAACGTGCCAGCACCGGCTCGTGGTTCAAATACCGGTGCAAATCCAGCGCCAGCCCGTTGGCGGTTTCATAGCGCCGCCGCCGGTCCTTCTCCAGGGCCTTCATCACGATCCAGTCCAGATCCCCCTTCAATTGCGACAGCAGCCGGGGCGGCTCGGCGTGCCGATGCCGGGCGGTGACGGTCAATTCCATCCCCGGCAGGGTGTGCAGTTTTGCGGAGGGCCGCGGCGGCTCCGTTTCCAGCAATGTCCGGCGCATGGCATCCAGCCCGGACTTGACCAGCTCCTTGCCATCGAAGGGGGTCACCCCGGTCAATAATTCGTAAAGCAGCACGCCCAGCGAATAAATGTCGCTCCGCGTGTCCACATCCAGCCCGCTCATCTGCGCCTGTTCCGGGCTCATGTAGGCCGGCGTGCCGATCAGTTGCTCGCTCGCGGTGAGATGCGTCTGCTCCGTCAATTTGCCTTCGATGGCTTTCGCAATCCCAAAATCAATCACCTTCGGCACCGGCACGCCGTCGTGCAGGGTTACCAGAATATTCGACGGCTTGATGTCCCGGTGAATGACACCTTTTTGGTGCGCGTGCTGGATGGCGTGGCAAATCTGGATGAACAGATCCAGCCGCTGCCGCGTGTCCAAATTGTTCTGGTCGCAGTATTCCGTGAGCTTCACGCCAGGCACCAGTTCCATGACGAAATAGGGCCGGCCCGCCGCCGTTGCGCCGGCGTCCAACACCCGCGCAATGTTGGGATGATCCATGAGCGCCAGCGCCAGCCGCTCCGCCTCAAACCGGGCGATGACATTCTTCGTGTCCATGCCCAGTTTGATGACCTTCAGGGCCACCCGCCGCCGCACCGGCTGCTCCTGCTCGGCCAGGTAGACCACGCCGCAGCCGCCCTCACCGATTCTTTGCCGCAGCAGGTAGGGGCCAATTTGGGAGCCAATCTGTTCATCCATGCCCGCCATCTTTTCCGCCGCCACGGCAGTCAGGCCGTTGGGGTTCTGCAAAACTTCGGTGCAACTGGAGAAAAAAGCCTCCGCCCGGGCCTGGGCGGTGAGCAGTTTTTCGAGCCGCTCCCGCCGCAGGACATCGTTTCCGCAGGCCTGCTGCAAAAACGCCTGCCGGGCCGCGGGCAGCGTGAATTCCAACGCCTGTTCGAAAAGCGTATCATCACCGGCTTGGGCGGCGGCAGGCGTCATGGTCTGGTCTTCAGTGCGCCGCCGGCGGGAAAAAGCGGACGCCGGGCAGCATTCATAATTGATCCATGATGTTTTGGAACAGCCACGCCTTGGCGAAGGTCCACTGGCGCCGGACCGTGCGCTCGGTGACGCCCAAAGTTTCGGCCGCCTCCTCATTGGTCAGGCCGCCGAAGAATTTCAAAACCACCACCTGCGCCTTGGCGGGATCCTCAACCTTGAGCCGCTCGAGGGCTTCATCCACCAGCAAGATTTTGTCATCCGGCACGGCTTCCGCCAGGTCCAGGTCGGCCAGGTTCAAGGGGGTCTGCCCGCTGCCGCGTTTGAGCCGGGATTTGCGCCGCGCCCGTTCGATCAAAATCCGGCGCATCGCCTCGGCCGCCGCGCCGAAAAAGTGCCCGCGGTTCCGCCAGGACGGGGCGCTGCCGCCGGCCAGCCGGAGCCAGGCCTCATGCACCAGCGCCGTGGGCTGCAGGGTGTGGCCGGCCTGCTCCTGGGACATGCGCGCCGCCGCCAGCCGCCGCAGTTCTTCATAAACCAGCGGCAACAGCTCAGCCGACGCTTTCCCCTCGCCTTTCGCCAGGGCCGCCAGCACCAGGGTGATTTCGCTCATGTGATGCCGGAACGATAAACCATCCTCCCGGCGGCGTCCCGCCAAAACCGTTTTGCGCCCGCCCTTTCCCGGCTGGTCTTCGCCCGGCAAATCAGTTAGGTTCGCGCCATGGAACTTTTCACTAAAATTTTGAAAGCTGCCGTGGACAGCATCGCTTCGGACATCCACATCAAGATCGGCACGCCGGTGGTCTTCCGCATCAACCGCGAACTGATTTCCATTGAATGCCCCATGCCGAGTCTTCAGTGGATGAACAAAATTGTTGAGACCATCACCCCGCCGCATTTGAAACAGCGGCTGCTGGACGAACGGGAAGTTGATTTCTCCTATTTCATCCCCGAAGTCGGCCGCTTCCGCACGAATCTTTTCCAGCAGCGCGGGCAGTGGGCGCTGGCGATGCGCCACGTCAAGAGCCACGTGGCCAGCTTCGAGGAACTGGGCCTGCTGGAACAGGTCAAGACCATTGCCGAGGAACCCCGCGGCATCATTCTGGTCGCCGGCTCCACGGGCTCGGGCAAATCCACCACGCTGGCCGCCATGGTGGAACACATCAACGCCAATTTCAAAAAACACATCGTCACGCTCGAGGACCCGATCGAGTTTGTGTTTGAAGACAACCAGTCCGTCATCGAACAGCGCGAGGTGGGCCTGGACACCACCTCGTTTCACAATGCGCTCAAACACGTTTTGCGGCAGGACCCGGACATCATCATGCTCGGTGAAATGCGCGACGACATCAGTTTTGCCGCCGCCATGAGCGCGGCGGACACCGGTCACCTGGTGCTGTCCACGTTGCACACGACCACGGCGGCGCAGTCCATCACCCGCATCCTGGATTTCTTCAAGGCCGACGAGCGCGAGCAGGTGCGCCGCCAGCTTGCCGGCACTTTGCGCGCGGTTGTCTGCCAGCGCATGGTGCCGACCGTGGCCGGCCGGATGACGCCGGCGCTGGAAATTTTGATCAATTCGCCCCTCATCCGCAAAATGCTGGAAGAAAACCGGCTCGATAAATTGTCCGCCGTCATCGAGACCAGCTCGGACGACGGCATGATCACCTTCAACCAGTCGCTGCTCAACCTGGTGAAGTCGGGCAAGGTGACGGAAAAAGAAGCCTTGTCCAAGGCCACCAATCCGCAGGCGCTGGAGATGAATTTCAAGGGCATCTTCTTGAACGAAGGCGGGCGCATCGTGAGCTAGGCGGGCGGGGTCAAACGCAGGCTGATGCGCCATCGCTTGCCGCCGCCCGGCGGTGAGCGGGGCGTCTCGTTTGCGTTCGGCGGGCTCAGCTCGCTTGCGCCTGGGTGGTTTCATGCCCCTGCGCGGGAAGCGCATGGTCCCGGAGCAAAATCCCCAGCCGGGTTTTTCAACTGCGGCTGAATTTGCCTGCCGGGGTCACCCCAAATTCACCGGGTCAATATCCACCAACATCGTCACATCGTCGGGAAAGGTGAGGGTTTGAACCAGCTTGGCGAGTTCGCGGCTGAGGCGGCTCATGGCGCCGGTGCGCAGCATGATTTGGTAGCGGTAATAATTTTCCGCCCGCAGCAGCGGCGCCGGGGCGGGACCGGCGATCACGAGGTCTCTGAAAACGGGGTCAACTTCCGCCGGGGGCGGGGCGCCGGGCGGGTTGGCGCCGACTGGGTCAAAGAGGCTCGCGGGGACGTTCGCACTGGCGGCGGCGGCCGGTTTTAACAGCTTTTCCAACTCGCGCCGCAGGTGGTCGGCGGAGAATTTCACCTTGTCCTCGTTGCGACCTTTCAGGGTGAGCAGGGCCACGCGGCTGAACGGGGGGTATTTTAATTGTTCGCGGAACTCCAGCTCCTGCTCGTAGAAGCCCACGAAGTCGTGTCGGCGGGCAAATTGAATCGCGGGATGAAACGGGGTGAAGGCCTGCACGAAGACTTCGCCCTCCACATCACCGCGCCCGGCGCGGCCGGCCACCTGCGTGAGCAGTTGAAAAGTGCGTTCGCCGGCGCGGAAGTCGGGCTGATGCAGGGCCATGTCGGCATAGATGATGCCGACGAGCGTGACGTTCGGGAAGTGCAGCCCCTTGGCGATCATCTGCGTGCCGACGAGGATGTCGATTTTGCCGGCGCGAAAGTCACCGAGGGTGGCGCGGTAATCGTCCTTGCGCTTCATGGTGTCGGCGTCCATGCGGCGGACGCGCGCCTTGGGGAATAATTTGCCCAGGGTGTCCTCAACTTTTTGGGTGCCTACGCCAGCATAGCGGATTTCCGGGTTGCGACAGGTTTTCTCCGGGCAGACCAGCGGCACAACTTCCGTGTGGCCGCAGATGTGGCAGGCGAGCTTTTGATCGTGGCGGTGGTAGGTCAACGAAACGCTGCAATTCGGGCACTCGGCCACAAAGCCGCATTTGGGACATTGCAGCGAGCTGGAATAGCCGCGCCGGTTGAGGAAGAGAATGGTCTGCTCGCCGCGTTCGAGGCGCTGCGTGATGGCTTCCTTGAGCTGCGGTGAAAAAATGGGAATGCCCTTGTCGCCACGCTGCGCCTGGCGCATGTCCACCACGCGGACGTATGGCATTTTCTGGTCGTCCACGCGCTCCGGCAATTCGAGCAGGGTGAACTTGCCCTTTTTGCAGTTGGCGTAACTTTCCAGCGAGGGCGTGGCGGAGCCGAGCACCACGACGGCTTGTTCCATCTGGCCGCGCATGACGGCGACATCGCGGGCATGGTAGCGCGGGGCTTCCTCCTGCTTGTAGGTGTGCTCGTGCTCCTCGTCCACGATGATGAGGCCCAGCGGTTCGACGGGGGCAAAAATGGCGGAACGTGCGCCGATGACGATGCGGGCGCGGCCCTGGCGGATTTTATGCCATTCATCGTGTCGTTCGCCGGCGCTCAAGTGCGAGTGCAACACCGCCACGAGCGTCTGCAGTTTGCCGGAACTGAAGCGCGCCTTGAAGCGCTCAACGGTTTGCGGGGTCAGCGCAATTTCCGGCACGAGGACGATCGCGCCCTTGCCTTGCTCCAACGCGTGGGCGATGGCCTGGAGATAAACCTCCGTCTTGCCGGAACCGGTGACGCCGTGGAGCAGAAACGTGGTGGCCGACTGGGGGGCACCGGGGGCGGGCGGTGTCGGCACTGGATCGGCGCCGGGGGTTGGCGCCGGGGGCAGTGATTCGCCGGTTCCGGGCGTGACGACCGGAACTACCGGCTGGAGGACTGGGCCGCCCATGGCGGCCTTGATCTTCCCGAGGGCGGCGGCCTGGGCGGGATTGACCACCAGCGGTTCGGTCGCCAGAATGGTTTCCTTGGCATAGGGATCGCGCTCGGCAATCTCGGAAGTGATCAACACCAACCCCTGGTCTTCCAGTTTGCGGATGGTGGCGGCAGTGGTTTCTGCCAGTTCAACCAGCTCGGACAAAAGGATTTCCCGGCGTTGCTCGACGATGGCCCAAACTTCCTGCTGGCGCTTGGGCAGCTTGGGGAGTTCGCCGGTGTGCGGCAGCACGCGGACAAACAGCCGTTCGCGCCAACTGGCGTCTTCCTTGCGCACGGCTTCGGGCAGGACGCTCTTCAAGGCGGTTTCGGGCGCGCAGCAGTAGTATTCCCCAATCCAGCGCGCCAGCTTGAGCACTTTCGGGGTGACGAGGGTTTGCTCGCCAATGACCTTGATGATGGACTTGAGCTTGGTCTGCGCGGATTCCTCGGCCACGGCGGTGACGACACCCAGGACTTTGCGCGGGCCGAAGGGCACCTGCACGCGGCTGCCGACATCCACCTGCCGGGTCAGCCCGGGCGGCACGGAGTAATCGAACTCCTTGCGCAGTGCGATTTCAAGGCTGACGCGGGCAATCATGGCTCAATCGCGCGTGAGAGCGAGCAGATCCGTCTGCATTTGCTGGCGCAAGGCGTCGCGCTCGGCATCGGTGGCGTTGGGCGGCACGCGGACGGTTTTTCCCACGAAGACTTCGCACCTAGCAAACGGCAGCGGGATTTGGAAGCGGTCCCAGCTCTTCACCGTGATTTTCCAGTTCAAGTTGAACGTCACCGGCACAATCGGCAGGCCGGTCACCTGGGCGAGCGAGGTGACGCCATCCTGAATCTGGTAGCACGGGCCGCGGGGGCCGTCCGGCGTGATGGTAAGGTCGCACCCGCGCTCGGCCCAGGTCGTCAATTCGAGCATCGCCTGCGCGCCGCGCCGGCTGGAGGAGCCGCGCACCGGCTGGACATCAAACCATTGGAGGATGCTGGCGAGAAAGGCGCCGTCCCGGCTGGCACTGATCAATGCCGCCATCCCGGCCCCGGAGTTATAGGGCCGCCGGCAGACATCCAAGACCTTGATGCACGAGGCCAGGCGGTTGTGCCAGAGGCAAAAAATCACCGGGGCGGGGGCGCCGGGGGCGAGAAATTCCGAACTGCTCCGCAACCGGCAGCGCACCGTGGCCATCAGCATGCGCAGGGAAAGAAAAATCAGAAACGCGCCGAGCCGCTGGTGCCATTTGGGGGCGTGCGGGATGACGATGCCGGATTTGCGCGGCTTGGGGCGGGCGGCGGGCGGCGGCGGAATGGGCGGGGTGGGGGTGGACATCACGCGCCTTTTTTTAAACAGGCCCGCACGAGTTGTTCCACGGTCGCCTGCGCCCCGAGCAGGGCCTGCGCCGCGCGGACGGAATCGAAGGCTTCGTTTTGCTTGTAGCCCAGCGCCATGAGGGCGAGCGTGGCGTCGTTGATCCGCTGGTCGTCGGGCGAGAGCGTGTGCCGGGCGGCCGCCGCTTCCAGCGCGCCCGCCGCGCCGAATTTGTCGCGCAGTTCCACCACGATGCGTTCGGCGGTTTTTTTGCCGACGCCGGAAATTTGGGAGAGCGCTTTCACGTCGCTGCCGGCCACGGCGCCGCGGAAGGCGGTGGCGTTCATGCCGCTCAAAATGTTCAGCGCCGTCTTGGGGCCGATGCCGCTGACATGGTTGATGAGCAGCCGGAACAAATCGCGTTCCGCCGCCGACATGAACCCGTAAAGCACATGGGCGTCCTCGCGGACGATCAGTTGCGTGAGCAGCTTCACGTCGTGGCCGGGCGCGGGCAGCTTGTCGAACGACGACAGCGGGATGAGCGCTTCGTAGCCGACGCCATGCACCTCCACCACGACCTGCGTGGGCAGGGCTTCGACGAGTTTGCCTTGGAGAAAAGTGATCATGGTTTAGAACGAGAGGCCGCCAAAGTCTGCGCCGCCGGACTCATGGGCGCAATCCGGCAGTTGGAATTCTTTGGCCCGCTTTTCCAACTGCTCCTCCTGCTTTTTCAAAAACGCCTTCTGGCTGTCATTGAACAGCAAGGCCGCCGGCAAAGGCTGTTCGCAGACGCCGCAGATTTTGTTTTTGCGGCTGTAGATGGGTGATTGGCAATGGGGGCAGCGATATTCCATGGTTCAGATTTTCTTGGGGGTGTTCAGGCTGAACCGGCTGTGCTCCTGTGCGTGTGTGAGCGCCAGTGCGAGCGCGTCGGCGGCGTCCGGCGCGGGCAGTTCGGCCAGGCTCAGCATCCGCTGCACCATTTTGGCGACGGCCAGTTTTTGCGCGGCGCCATAGCCGACGATGGCCAGCTTCACTTTGCGCGTGGCAATTTCATAAATATCCAGCCCCGCCTCGGCAATGACCGCCATGGCGGCGCCGCGCGCCTCGCCCATGATGATGGCCGTCTTCAGGTTTTGCGCAAAAAACAGGCCTTCCACCACGCAGACATCCGGCTGATGTTCGCGCACCACGTCGCGCAGGGCCTGGGAAATTCTGGCGAGACAGCGCGACCGTTCCCAGTCTTTCGGGCAGGCAATCGTGCCCTGCGCCAGCACGATGGCTTGGGGCTTGCCGGTGCGGATGACGCCGTAGCCGGTGCCGCGCAAGGACGGGTCAACCCCGAGGATCGTGCGCAGGAGGCGGGGGGCGGGGGACGCGACGGGCGCGGCCATGGCGGCGCCGCGTGCCGGCCGGCCGTTTAGGCGTGCCTGCATCTGCTCGAATTGTTGCCGGGAAATTCCCACCGGAAAAGGTTGCCATTGCCTGCGCACGGGCAAAAGCAAAAACGCCGCGACGTTGCCGTCGCGGCGTTGGCGCAGCAAACTCGATTAATGGCCTTTGTCCCGGTCCGAACTGCGGCCCGAAGATTGGTCTGAACTGCGCGGCTGAGCGGCGGCCGCCGGCTGGCTTCTCGGCGCTGCTGCCGGAGCCACGCTTTGCCGGGGTGTTTCCACCCGGGTTTGCCGCTGCTCCACCTGTGGCTGGCTACGCTGAACAGGGGCAGTGATTGCGGGTCTTTCGGTGGCACGGGTTTGTGGCGGGTTGTTCGGCTGCACTGACCGCACCGGCGCGCGCGATTCAGATTGTTGTTGCACCACTCTCGGCGGCGCGGTCACGGCCGCAGCGCCGCCGGGCGAGGTGGGGCGGTAGGTGTTGACACGATTATTTTCGCCGGCCTGGTTGAATGTTGCGCCACCGGCGCTTGATTTATTGCCGGGCAGCGTGGTTCCGGGCGATAAGCCGAATCCCGACTGGCCGTTTTGGGGGCGGTCAGAACGAACGCTGTGATTGTCGTTTTGGCCGGGGTTCGCCGGCCTCTGCGGGGAAATGGAGTGTGACGGCGTGCTGACGGACGGGGCCCCAACGGAAGGCGTTGACGGGTTGCGGTTCAGACCGCCGAAACCCCGGCCGCCTTGGTCTCCGCGGTTGAAGGATCCGGCGGTTGCGCCCGAATTATTTCCCAACGGGGCGCCAGCGGATGGTGTCGACGGGTTGCGGTCCTGGCCGCCGAAACCCCGCCCTCCTTGGTCTCCGCGGTTGAACGATCCGGCGGTTGCACCAGAATTATTACCCAACGGGGCGCCAGCGGATGGCGTTACCGGGTTGTGGGCGCCCGGTTGCCCGGCCGGGTTGCGGTCATTGCGGTCATTGCGGTCATTGCGGTCTGCCGGTCCGTTGTGCTGGTTATTTTGCGGGCCGCCAGGAGTGGACTGGCCGGAACCTGGGCGTGATTTGCCATCGTTGTTGCGGCCGGTCGGAGAGCCGGCATCGTGATGCTGCGGGCCGCCGCCACCCACTTCAGTCCGTCCACCGGGCGCGCCGCCGTTGCGGGGGTGTTCGGGGCGGTCATTGTCCCGCCAGCCCTGCCGTTGCGCATTGCGAATATCACCGATATGCACCGGCTGGATGGGGTGGTGGTTAAACCGGTTGAACCGGTCAACCGAAAAGCCTGCGTTTACCACCACGTCGCGATGTCCGCCCTCCCGGTGCGAGGAGAAATTATTGATGATGGTCGTGTGATGAAAAATTTCCGCCGAGCGCCGCGAGTCCAGGCAGTAATAACGCGGATGGGGGGCGCAAAAATGGCTGGGCGAAACGAACGTGAAACAGCCCACCGACAGCCCAAAGTCGAAGCCAATCGCCACGTT
>Ga0302322_100000206_pt1 | contig 42733 bp, 44 predicted proteins | sample Fen_T0_2_FD_203757 | JGI IMG/M metagenome (GOLD analysis project Ga0302322, IMG submission 203757) | Peat permafrost microbial communities from Stordalen Mire near Abisko, Sweden - Fen_T0_2 | ecosystem: Environmental > Terrestrial > Soil > Wetlands > Permafrost | place: Sweden: Abisko...
CGGCGCCCGCGGTCGCGGGCCGACACGAACACCTGCGCGAGGAGCACACCGACATGAGCAGAAGGGCCCGCCGCCGCCGCGCCCGCAAGACCAGCGCGTCCAACCACGGCAAGCGTCCGAACAGCTGAGAACCGAACGCTGACGCCGAAGGGGCGGTCCACCGGACCGCCCCTTCGGCGTCGACCCGGCCGGCCGTGCTCAGCCCAGCTGGACGCGCACCTCGCGGATCTTCAGCACGATCCGCTCCCGCAGCTCCACCGGCGCGCAGTCGCCGCCGCAGGAGCGGCGCACCAGCGCCTTGAGGACCACGTCCAGGTCGTACTCGGTGAGGCAGTCCTTGCACTCGTCGAGGTGCTGGCTGATCCTCGCCACGATCTGGGTGTCGAGCTCCCCGTCGAGGTACTCGTAGACCAGCTGCAGCACCTCGCTGCACGGCGTCTCGTGCGGATGCCCGCAGCTCATGCCGCACCACCCTCCGGCGTCGTCGCCCCGGCGAGCCCGCGCTCGCGGGCGTACCCCTCCAGCAGGGCGCGCAGCTGGCGCCGGCCCCGGTGCAGCCGGGACATGACCGTGCCGATCGGCGTGCCCATGATCTCCGCGATCTCCCGGTAGGCGAACCCCTCGACGTCGGCGAGGTACACCGCGATCCGGAACTCCTCCGGGATCTGCTGCAGGGCCGACTTGACGTCGGAGTCCGGCAGGTGGTCGAGGGCCTCCGCCTCGGCCGAGCGCAGCCCGGACGACGTGTGCGACCCGGCCCGCGCGATCTGCCAGTCCTCGATCTCGTCCGACGCCGTCTGCTGCGGCTCGCGCTGCTTCTTGCGGTAGGAGTTGATGTAGGCGTTCGTCAGGATGCGGTAGAGCCACGCCTTGAGGTTCGTGCCCGGCTCGTACTGGTGGAACGACGCGAACGCCTTGGTGAAGGTCTCCTGCACCAGGTCCTCGGCGTCCGTGGGGTTGCGGGTCATCCGCAGCGCCGCCGAGTACAGCTGGTCCAAGTACTGCAGGGCATCCCGTTCGAACCGCACCGAGCGCTGCTCGGGGGTCTCCTCGGCGGGGGCGCGCCCCGTGTCCTCGCTCATCACCACTGAGCCTAGCCGCCCGGGGAGGGCTTCTCCCCCCCACGGGGGTGCCGGGATCCACGCCGGGACGGCGGAGACCGTGCCCACCGGGTCGGCCGCCGTCAGGCCCCTCACGCCGTCCCCCATGATCGTTGCGAGCACGGACCACCCTCCATCCCGCCACCCGTCCGGCGCCCTGCCGGCCTACCTGTCACCCCACAACACGCCGTCCCAGCAGGGCATTCCTGCGACCTCACGGCCGGTGACGGCCGCTGAGAGGTCACCGGCGGGGCTCCGTGGCCACCGCCCGCGCCAGCCAGGCGACCACCGCCGGACCCGCGGCCGCCGCGCCCGCGGCCAGGCCGTGGTCGCCGTCCACCGCGACGACGGTCACGCCCTCCGGGGCGACGGCGGCCAGCTCGCCCGCGCCGCCGAACGCGTCCCGGCGCCCCTGGACGGCCAGCACGGGCACGGCCTCCGCCGCCCCGGCCAGCTCCGCCAGCCGGCTGCGCTCGGGCCGCCCCGGCGGGTGCAGGGGGAACGCGAGGCAGACGACGCCGGCGGCGCCCGTGCCGGCGGCCGTCCGGCAGGCGACCCGGGCCCCGGCGCTGCGCCCGCCGACGACGAGAGGCCGCCCGGCGAGGGGACCGCCCGTCCCCGGCACCTGACCGGCCACCAGCCCTGCGACGACGGGCACCCATGCGGCGTCCAGGCGGGGCGGGGCGGGGGCGACCCGGCGCCCGGCCACCCGCCACGGCTGCTCCACCCGGACGGCGAGCCAGCCGGCGTCCCGCACGGCCGCCGCGACGGCCTCCAGGTCGGGGGCCTCGATCCCGCCTCCCGCGCCGTGTCCGAGCACGAACAGGCCGAGCGGCGTCCCCCCTGCGGGGGCCGGCCCGTCCAGGTGGAGGCGGGCCGTGCCGGTGGGGGTGAGGACCTCCTCGATGCGGGTCACCGCCGCTGTCTACCGCACCGGTGGGCGCGCCGCGGATATTCGCGAGCAACCTCGTTCCTGCCTCGTGCGACAGATCGGCCAGGACCACCATCCCCGCGGAGGCTCGACATGCACCTGCGCCTGGCACCCCCGGCCTTCCTGGCGGTCGCCGCGGCGGCGTACGCGGCGGCGGCGCTGGCCGCCGTCTCGTTCACGGCGTCAGCCGCGTCCGCCGACGCGACCGTGGCGGCGCTGACGGCCGGGGACGCCACGTACTACCGGTCGACCGTCACCGCGGTCGAGCCGGCCGCGCCCGGCCTCACGGTCACCCTCACCGGCGGCGGTGACTCGATCACCGTGGAGAACCGCACCGGCCGCCAGGTGGTGGTGCTCGGCTACGCGGGCGAGCCGTTCCTGCGGTTCGACGGCACGCACGTCGAGCGCAACGCCCTCTCGCTGACGGCGGCGCTCACGACCGGCCGGACCCCGCCGACCGGCGACCCCCGGACCACGCCGCCCGCCTGGCAGCACGTCGCCCACCAGCCCGTCTTCGCCTGGCGCGACGACCGGGTCCGCTGGACCGGGCCGGGCCGCCCGCCCGTCGTGGACCGGGACGAGCACGCCCGCCAGCGCGTCCTCGACTGGGCGGTGCCGCTCACGGTCGGCGGCACGTCCACCCTGGTCCGCGGGACCGTGGACTGGGTCGGGACGCCGGTGCCGCCGGCGGCGGACGACGACACCCTGCTCTGGTCGGGCGTCGCCGTCGTGGTCGCCGTCGTGCTCGGGGCCCTGGCGCTCGTCACCGTGCGCCGGCTGCGCGCCCCCGCGACCCACGCGCCGGGCTCGCGACCGGGACCGGGACCGCTCACCGGGCCGGGCTCCCCCACCGGGCCGGGCTCCCGGCGGAGCGGGCGGCGCCGGGCCGGGCGGGAGGCCGTGCCCGACGTCCTGCACCTGGTCGACGCCCCCGCCGACCGGCCCGCCGGCCACCCGGTCGGCGGGGGCGGGGCGCGACCCGACCCGTACCCGCGCGGTTCCTACCCGAGCTACGGCCCGCAGCTGCCGGCGTCCGCGCTGCCCGACCTGGCGGCGGCCCGGGCCCGCAGGACCCAGGTCGACGAGCCCCGGTTCGACCGGCGCTGAGAGGTCGAGCGGCGCTGAGACGCCCCCACCACGTGCACGGCCCGGGCACGACCGTCCCGCACGGAGCGGCCGGGTGACCGGCCGCCCCCCGATCGAAGCAAGGAAAGGCGACGAGATGCATCGACGACGATCTGTCCGAGCCGCCGTGGCCCTGTCGGTCACGGCCCTGGCAGCCGGCGTGCTGACCGTGCTGACGGCGGGTGTCGCGAACGCCCACGGAGCCGCGACCACGCCGGGCAGCCGCAGCTACCTCTGCTACCAGGACGCGCACTGGACGGGAGGAGACCTGGACCCCCGCAACGACGCCTGCAAGGCGGCCGTCGACCTCGGCGGCAAGCAGCCGCTGTGGGACTGGTTCGGCGTGCTCCGCTCGGACGGCGCCGGCCGGATGCAGGGGTTCATCCCGGACGGCTCGCTGTGCAGCGGCGGCACCACGAAGTACGCCGGGCTCGACCTGCCACGCGCCGACTGGCCCGCCACCCGGTTGACGTCGGGCGGCAAGTACACCGTGCACTACAACGCGTGGGCGGCCCACCCCGGGCAGTTCCGGCTGTTCGTCACCAAGGACGGCTACGACCCGACCAAGCCGCTCACCTGGAACGACCTGGAGTCGCAGCCGTTCTCGACCTGGAACGAGACGACGCCGAACGGCACCGGCGAGTACTACTGGGACGTCACCTGGCCCGCGGGCAAGACCGGCCGGCACATCGTGTACTCGGTCTGGGCGCGCACCGACAGCCAGGAGACGTTCTACGGCTGCAGCGACGTCGTCTTCGACGGCGGGAACGGCGAGGTCATCGGGATGGGGACGAGCACCTCGACGTCGCCCGCCACGACCCCGCCCGTCACCACGACCCCGCCCGTCACCACGACACCCCCGGTCACCACCACCCCGCCGGTCACCACGACGACGCCGCCCGTGACGACGCCGGTCACCACGACCACGCCGCCGGTCACCACGACGACGCCGGTCCCGTTCTCCACCTGCCAGGCCCAGGTGGCGATCACCAGCAGCTGGCAGGGCGGCTACCAGGGGGCGGTGACGGTGCTCAACAACGGCGCCGCGCTCAATCCCTGGAAGGTCACCTTCACGCTGCCGTCGGGCACCACGCTCGTCAACGGGTGGAACGCCACCGTGACGCAGTCGGGGACGACGGTCACGGCGGCCGCGCCGTCGTGGAGCACGTCGCTGGCGACCGGCAAGGAGGTGTCCATCGGGTTCGTCGCGAACGGCTCGTCGACACCACCGCCGTCCAACGTGCAGCTGAACGGCGCCGTCTGCGGCGGGGCGGGCAGCAGCACCCCGCCGCCGACCACCGCCTCGCCCACCACCGCCTCGCCCACCACCGCCTCGCCGACGACCCCGCCCACCACGCCCCCGACCACCACTCCCGCCGGGACGACCGGTGACGGGTTCGAGACCCAGACGGGCAGCACCCTCTCCGGACCCTGGACGTCGTACGCCCCGGACTGCACCGGCGCCGGCACGGCGACCATCGACCGGACGGTCGCCCACAGCGGGAGCGCCTCCCTCAAGATCACCGGAGGGGGCGGCTACTGCGATCACGTGTTCGCGCAGCTCAACACCGACCTGCGGACCGTGGGCACCACGCTGTACGCCCGCTGGTACGTCCGGCACACCACCGCCCTGCCCACCGGGCACGTGACGATGGCCGCGCTCAACGACGCGAACGACGGCAACAAGGCCGTGCGCATCGGCGGCCAGAACCAGGCCCTGCAGTGGAACCGGCAGTCGGACGACGCCACCCTCCCCGCGCAGAGCCCGGCGGGCGTGGCCCAGAGCCGGCCGCTGCCCGTCGGCTCGTGGCAGTGCGTGGAGATCTCCGTCAACCAGTCCGCCGGCACCGCCGACACCTGGCTCAACGGCACCCTGGTGCCGGGCCTGCACGCCGACGGCCAGCCCACCACCGACATCGACGGCCAGTGGTACAACCGCACCTGGCACCCGTCCCTGACGTCGCTCGCCCTCGGCTGGGAGAGCTACTCCGGCGGCACGGACACCCTCTGGTACGACGACGTCGCGGTCGGCTCGAGCCGGATCGGCTGCTGACCTCGACGATGCACTGACCGCAGCGCCGTGCAGGGACGGCGGGCGCCCTCGGGCCGCCCGCCGTCCCTGTCGCGCGTCCGGCGGGTTGCCGCGCGCCCGCCAGGGGCGGCGGACGCTGCCGGGCCTCCGGTGACCACCTAGGCTGGACGCGTGTGCGGACGCTACGCGGCGAGTCGCCGTCCTGACGACCTGGTCGAGGAGTTCGAGATCGAGGCCACCGACGGCCTCGGGCCCGGTGCCGACCCCTCGTCCGCGGCGCCGGACTTCAACGTCGCGCCCACCAAGAAGGCCCTCGTCGTCCTGGAACGGGTCCCGCGGGACGCCCCGCGCGACGACGCCGGCGCGTCCCGGCCCGACGCCGAGCCCGACGACCCCGCGGCGGGCGTGCAGGACGAGGACGGCGACGCCACCGCCGACGCCGCCGTCGAGGCGGTCGCGGACGCCGTCGAGCAGGCGCCCGCCGCCCCGGTCCGCTGGCTGCGGCTGCTGCGCTGGGGCCTGGTCCCGTCCTGGTCCAAGGACGCCTCCGGTGGCGCACGCATGATCAACGCCCGCGCGGAGACGCTCCTGGACAAGCCCGCCTTCCGCCGCGCCACCCTCACCCGCCGGTGCCTGGTGCCCGCGGACGGCTGGTACGAGTGGCAGGTCAGCCCCTCCGAGAAGGACGCGCGCGGCAAGCCGCGCAAGCAGCCGTTCTTCCTCCGCCCGGTCGCCGACGGGCCGATCGCCTTCGCCGGCATCTACGAACTGTGGCGCGATCCCGCCGTCCACGCCGACGACCCCCACGCCTGGCTCGCGACGTACGCCATCGTGACGACCGGTGCGGAGCCCGGCCTCGCGGCCGTGCACGACCGGATGCCGATGGTGCTGCCGCCCGACCGCTGGGACGCCTGGCTCGACCCGCAGCAGCGCGACCCGGAGGCCGTCCGCGCCCTGCTGACGCCGCCGGTGCAGGGCCGCTTCACGGCGATCCCGGTGTCGACCCGGGTGAACTCCGTCGCCGACAACGGCCCCGCGCTCCTCGATCCCCTGCCGCGCGAGGAGTGGCGCGGCGTCCTCGACCCCGAGACGGGCGAGCTCGTCGGCGCCGGCGGGGCCGCGCTGTTCTGAGGCGGCACCGCCTCAGTAGTGCAGCGTCGCCGCCGCCACGCCGGCCACGGCCGGACCGGTCGGCCGGACGTCGACGGTGAGGTCGCCGGACGGCCCCTTCCCCGTGGACGGCCCGGAGATCGCGACGTCCACGACCAGCAGGCACTGCGTGGTGCACTGCGGCAGGTTCGCGTAGCCCGAGTGGCCCCCGCCCTCGAACCGCAGGCGGGCGGTGCCGCCCTCGACGGCGATGAAGAACCGCGCGGTCGCCGGCAGGGACTGGTAGCGCACCGGCACCCGGACGCCCGCGTCCTGGCCCGCGGACCCGGACGCCCTCAGCCAGAGGGAGGACGTGCCCGACGCCTTCGGCGTGCCGCCCTGCCAGCCCACCCGGAACGGGCCGTCGGCGAGCGTCGCGCCGGTCATGGGCTGCAGCCCGAGCGCGGACGGCGCGGCGGCGGCGTGCTGCTGCTGCGCGGCGTCCTGCCCGGCGACGGCCGCCCACACGGCGCCGAGGTCGGCAGCGGTCACGTCCGAGCCGACGGCAGCCCGGACCGTGGTGGAGACGTTCAGGGTGCCGAGCGCGGTCGAACCGGTCGAGATCACGGGGCCGCCGCCGATCCCACCGACGGACACCGACGCCGAGGCCGGCGTCGAGGGGCCGTGCCCGGAACCGGTGGCGGGCGAGGAGCCCGGGTGCGAGGGGCTCGGCGACACAGGCCGCACGTCCGACGTCGCCGACCCCAGGGACGTCGACGGTTTCGGGGAATCGCTCGGCGTGACAGCGCTGGCAGTCGAGGACGTCGGCGGCGGGGCCTCGGGCGTCTCGGGCGACGACGTCGGGGCACCCGCGGCGGCCACGGCGAGGATGACCCCGGCCGCGGCGGCGGAGCCGAGCGCCGGCCACAGCACGGTACGGCTGCCGATCCGGCGGGGGGTGCTCCGCTCGGGCACGGCCACGTCGGCGGACCGGGCCTCGATCATGCGCCGGATCCGTTCGGTGTCCGGCTCGTACGAGCGGGCGGCCTGCCGCAGCTGCGCGGCGACCCTGTCCTGCCTCATCCGATCCCTGGCAGCCCGATCGGGCCGTTCAGGCTGCGTCATCCCTCCCACCTTTCGTTCACGGGCCCCTCGAGGAGCTTGGCGAGCTGTGCCATGCCCTTCGAGGTCTGGCTCTTCACGGTTCCGACCGTCACCCCCAGGGTGGCAGCCACGTCCGCCTCGGAGAGGTCGAACGCATGACGCAGGACGACGCAGGCACGCCGCCGTACCGGCAGCCGCAGCAGCGCGGCCCGGACGTCGACCGTCGCTGCTGGGTCGGGCGACGACGCGGTCTGGCTGGTGCCTGCGTAGACCAGGGCGAGCCGCTTGCGCTCGGTGGTGATCCGGCGCAGCCGGCTGGCCGCGAGATTCACCATGATCCGGCGGACGTAGGCGAACGGCTGGTCGGCCGCCCACACGGTCTCCCAGCGCTGCCACGCGGCCAGGAAGACCTCGGCGGTGAGGTCCTCGGCACTGCCCCGGTCGCCGCTGAGGAGGTAGGCCAGCCGTGCCAGTTCCCGGTGGTGGCGCGCGAAGAACCGCTCGAACTCGGCCTGGGCCAGTCCGGAGTCGGCGAACCTGCTCGCTGAGTTGTCGGGCATGGGTCTGGTCGACGCCCTCATTGGTGCGACGGTCGTGGTGGAGGGTCTCACGGTGTACCCGAAGTGGGCGACTTTGTCACGTCCCCTGTGTCCTTTGGTCGTGCTCCCGACGGAGCCCAGCGCCGAGCGGCGTACGACAGGCGCCGTGCGGTCGTCACCGGCACGACGGTCAGCCGACGGGTCGGCGCCTTCGCCGGACCCGGCACCGCAGGCGGTCGCCCGGTCCGGCGGTCGTCGCCCGGCACCGGCACCGGCCGCGACCCACCCCGCGCGCGACCCTGCGGGGATGCACCGTCGCCATGTTCCTTCTCCTCACACCCGCTCCTCGCACCCGCCTCGGGGTGCGGGGATGCGCACCGTGGGACCGTCCTGCACCCATCCAGTCGGACGAGCGGGCGCGGAGGTTGCCCCCTCGGGCCAGGAAGTTCTCACCGTTCGCCGCGCACGGTGCACGAGCGTGCACGAAACGGGCATCTCACTCCTCGGGCGCGTCCCCGTAGGCTGCGCGCCATGCCTCTGCTGACCCTGGACGACGTCCGTGCGGCCGCCGGAGTGATCGCCGGAGCCGCGCACCGGACGCCCGTCGTCACCTCCCGGACCCTGGACGCGGCCACCGGCGCGACGGTCCTGCTCAAGGCCGAGAACCTGCAGCGCATGGGGGCCTTCAAGTTCCGCGGCGCCTACCACGCGGTGCGCCGCCTGGACGCCACGGCGCTCGCCGGCGGCGTCGTCGCGCCGTCCTCGGGCAACCACGCCCAGGCGCTCGCGCTCGCCGCCCGCGAGTGCGGCACCCGCGCCGTCATCGTCATGCCGCAGGACGCGCCGCGGGCCAAGCGGGCGGCGACCGAGGGGTACGGCGCGCAGGTCGTCACGTACGACCGCTACACGCAGGACCGGGAGGCGATCGCCCGTTCCCTGGCCGCCGAGCGCGGCCTGACGCTCGTGCACCCCTACGACGACCTGCGCGTCATGGCCGGCGCGGGCACCGTGGCGCTGGAGCTGATCGAGGACGCCGGGCCGCTCGACGTCCTGGTGGTGTGCGTGGGCGGCGGCGGGCTGCTGTCCGGCTGCGCGACGGCGGCGAAGGGCCTGCTGCCCGGCGTGCGCGTCGTCGGCGTCGAGCCCACCGCGGGCGACGACTGGCAGCGTTCCCTGGCCGCGGGCACGCCCGTCACCGTGACGCCCGGGCGCAGCATCGCCGACGGCCAGCTGGCGTCCCGGCCGGGCGAGCTGACCTGGCAGGTCGCCGGGCCGCTCCTCGACGAGGTGGTGACGGTGGACGACGCGACGATCGCCCGCGCCGTCCTGTGGGCGTTCGAGCGGCTCAAGCTGGTGCTGGAGCCGAGCGGCGCGTGCGCGCTGGCGGCCGTGCTGTCGGGCGCCGTGCCGCACCTGGCGGGACGGCGGGTGGGCGTGACCCTGTCGGGCGGCAACCTCGACCCGGCCCTCCTCCGGACCCTCCTCCCCCCTCCCCCGCCGTGATCACACCGCTCCTCTTCCCGTGTCCCCTCGCGCCCGGCGCCCGGAAGGGGTAAGGAAGGACCATGCCGATCGTGCGCCGCCTCGCCCGCCCCCTGCTCGCCGCCTCCTTCGTCTCGGCCGGGGCCGACGCCGTCCGGCACCCGCAGGAGCGGGCCGAGGCGCTGCGCCCGGTCGCGGCCCGGATCGCCCCCGCGCTGCGCCTCCCGCAGGACCCGGTGGTCCTCACCCGGGTGAACGGCGCCGTCATGGTCGGCGCGGGCGCCCTGCTCGCGCTTGGCCGCGCGCCGCGCCTGGCCTCGCTCGCCCTCGTGGCGACCCTGCTGCCGACGGCGTACAGCGAGCACGCGTTCTGGCAGGAGAAGGACCCGCAGGCGCGCGGCACCCAGCGCGCCCTGCTCCTGCGCGACGCCGGGCTGCTCGGCGGGGCCCTGCTGGCGCTCGTCGACACCGAGGGCCGCCCCGGCCTGTCGTGGCGCGCCCGGCGCGCCGCCCAGCAGGCCGAGAAGGCGAGCCGCCGGGCCGGCAAGCAGGCCAGGCGCACCACCCGGGAGGCGAGGAAGCAGGCGAAGAAGCAGGTCGAGCGCGCCGGCGACGGCGTCGGCAGCGTCGGCGCCCAGGTCAGGCGGACCGCCTCCGCCGCGGCCGGGCGCTGAACGGCGCCGCCCTGGTCTGCCGGTCGGCGGCCGGGCTGGACTACCCTCTCGGACCATGAGCGAGACGTGGGCATGAGCGAGTGGGCATGATCGAGACGTGGCCGGCGCCGACCGCTGACGGTCCCGTCACGGCGGACGTCCCCCTGCCGGGGTCGAAGTCCCTGACCAACCGCTACCTGGTGCTGGCCGCGCTGGCCGACGAGCCGTCCCGGCTGCGCGCGCCCCTGCGTTCCCGCGACACCCTGCTCATGGCGGAGGCGTTGCGTGCCCTCGGCACCCGCATCGACGACGTCGGCGGCACCTCCCCGTTCGGCGACGACTGGTTCGTCCACCCGCGGCCGCTGCACGGGCCCGCACAGGTCGACTGCGGGCTCGCCGGGACGGTCATGCGCTTCCTGCCGCCCGTCGCCGCCCTGGCGACCGGCGACGTCCGGTTCGACGGCGACCCCCGGGCCCGGGATCGGCCGATGGGCCCGGTGCTGCAGGCCCTGCGCGACCTCGGCGTCTGGGTGGACGACGACGGCACCGGCCGGCTCCCGTTCACGGTCCACGGCACCGGGCGCCTGCGCGGCGGCACGCTGCGCATCGACGCCTCGGCGTCCAGCCAGTTCGTCTCCGCGCTCCTGCTCGTGGGGGCCCGCTGCGAGGAGGGCCTGGTCGTCGAGCACGTCGGGCCGCCCATCCCGAGCGAGCCGCACGTGGTCATGACCGTGGAGGCGCTGCGCGACGTCGGCGTCGTCATCGACACCGAGGACGCCGCGACCTGGCGCGTCGAGCCCGGCGCCATGGGCGCGCTCGACGTCCAGGTGGAGCCGGACCTGTCGAACGCGGCGCCGTTCCTGGCCGCCGCCGCGGTCACCGGCGGCCGGGTCACCGTGCCGGGCTGGCCCCAGTACACGACGCAGGCGGGCGACGGGCTGCGCGACCTGCTCGACGAGATGGGCTGCGACGTCGCCCTGGACCGCGAGGGCCTCACCGTGGAGGGCAGCGGCGAGCTGTACGGCATCGACGCCGACCTGCACGCCGTCGGGGAGCTGACGCCCGTCGTCGCCGCCCTCGCGGCCCTCGCCGACTCCCCCTCCCACCTGCGCGGCATCGCCCACCTGCGCGGCCACGAGACCGACCGGCTCGCGGCCCTGGCGACAGAGTTCAACAAGCTCGGCGGCGACGTCACCGAGACCGCCGACGGCCTGTTGATCAACCCGCGGCCGCTGCACGGCGGCCGCTTCGCCACCTACGACGACCACCGGATCGCGACGGCGGGGGCCGTGCTCGGCCTGCGGGTGCCGGGCATCCTGGTGGAGGACATCGGGACGACGGCGAAGACCCTGCCGGGCTTCACCGCCCTGTGGCAGGGCATGCTCGACGCGCGTGCCGAGCCGGGCGGCGTCCGCGGGTGACGCCGCGCCGGCGCACCGACCTGGACGAGTCGGACATCCGGGTCCGCCCCAACCCGCGGGGCAGCCGCCCGCGCAGCAAGGACCGGCCCAAGCACGACGGCGCCGTCCCCGGCTGGGTCGTGGCGGTCGACCGGGGCCGGTACACCTGCCTGGTCGAGGAGGGCACGCCCGACGAGCGGGCGATCACGGCCATGAAGGCGCGCGAGCTCGGCCGGTCCGGCGTGCTGGTCGGCGACCGGGTGGGCCTGGTGGGCGACGTCAGCGGTGCGCCCGGCAGCCTGGCCCGGATCGTCCGGGTCGAGGAGCGGACGTCGATGCTGCGGCGCAGCGCCGACGACACCGACCCCGTGGAGCGCGGGATCGTCGCGAACGCCGACCAGCTCGCCGTCGTCACCGCGCTCGCCGAGCCGGAGCCGCGCCCCCGGATGGTCGACCGCTGCCTGGTCGCCGCCTACGACGCCGGGCTGGCGCCGCTGCTCGTGCTCACCAAGGCAGACCTCGCCGACCCGGACGAGTTCCTCGACAGCTACGTCCCCCTCGACGTCCCGCACGTGGTGACGCGGGCCTCCCGGGTGACGTCGTCCGAGGCGGCGGGCTCCTCGGGGGTGACGCGGGAGTGGCAGGGCCTGGACGCCGTCCGGACGGCGGTCGCGGGGCGGGTCACCGTGCTCGTGGGCCACTCCGGCGTCGGGAAGTCGACGCTGGTCAACGCGCTGGTGCCGACCGCGCACCGGGCCACCGGCACGGTCAACGACCACACCGGGCGGGGGCGGCACACCTCGACGTCGGCCGTGGCGCTGCGCCTGCCCGGCGGCGGCTGGGTGATCGACACCCCGGGCGTGCGGTCGTTCGGCCTGGCGCACGTGGACCCCGACCGGATCGTGCACCACTTCCCGGACCTCGCCGCCGGCACCGCCGAGTGCCCCCGCGGCTGCACCCACGACGAGCCCGACTGCGGCCTGGACGCGTTCATCGCCGCCGGCGGTGCGGGCCCGGGCGGGGCCCGGCGGCTGGCCTCGCTGCGCCGCCTGCTGCGGGCCCGCACCCCCGACCCCTCCTGAGCCCCCTCCCATCCCGCCGGGGTGGGTGGGTCAGAGGTCCACCGAGCCGCCGATGCGCCAGTAGATGCCGCCCGCGCGGTCGAGGAAGCCCTCGTCGACCAGGTAGCGGCGCAGCATGGCGACGTCGTCGTGCACGGCCCGCAGCCGCCGGTTCACCTCGGCCTCGGCGTAGCGCTCGCCCGGCTCGAACCGCTGCGCCAGATGGTCCAGGACCACCAGCCGCTTGGACCGCTTGGCCGGCAGGGTGATCAGCCGCCCGTCGCCGTCCACGAACGTCCGGAGGATCGTCTCGGGCCGCAGGGCCACCTCAGCGGGAGTCGCAGGCTCCCCTCCCGTACCCATGCGACGACGCTACCTCGCCGGAACGGTCGGCCGACAGCACGGTCCGCGGCGGCCGGGTCACTTCCCCGACGTGCTGCCGGCGACGCTGCCCCAGACGGCGGTGGCGCCGCTGTGCCCGACGACGACGGTCCATCCGACGGCCGCCGCGCCCGTCACGACGGCGAGGGCGACGGCGACCCACACCAGCGGACGGCGGCCCCGCACCAGCAGCACGACGACGGCCGCGGCGAGCAGCGCCAGCGCGAAGAGGGGCAGCAGGTCGCCCTGCTCGGCGTGGTCGTGCGCGACCTGGGAGCCACCGAGCCGCTGCTGGAAGCGCTCCCCCGACTCCTTCGCGACGAACGCGCAGCCGGCCACGAGCGCGTCGGCCACGACCACCCATCCGGCCGCCCGGCGCCAGGACGGGCGCACGGCCACGGCCACCGTGACGACCGCCATCAGGGGCAGCAGGACGACGACGGCATGGACGACGAGCGGGTGCACCGGCAGACCGGCGATGGTGTCGAACACGGGGTTCCTCCCTGCCGAGCACGGCGACCGGACCGCGGGGCGCGTTCCGGCGGCTCCGGGCTGCAGAACGTACCGCGTGCCTGACCGGTTCGACCCGGACGGCGGCCCGCCGGGGGGTAGGTTCAGCACGCGTACGCGTTACGCACCTTTCCCCCGACCGCGAGGAGCCCCCAGGGTGGCCGGATACGAGGACGATCTTCGTCTGGGGCACGTGATCGCCGACATGGTCGATTCGTTGACCATGTCCCGCTACCAGGCCGCCGACCTGCGCGTGGAGACCAAGCCCGACCTCACCCCGGTGACGGACGCGGACAAGGCCGCCGAGGAGCTGGTGCGCACCCAGCTGCGCCGCACCCGGCCCCGGGACGCGGTCGTCGGCGAGGAGTTCGACGCGACCGGCCGCAGCGCCCGGCGCTGGATCGTGGACCCGATCGACGGGACCAAGAACTTCGTGCGCGGCGTGCCGATCTGGGCCACGCTGCTCGCCCTGGTGGAGGACGACCAGGTCGTCGTCGGCATCGTCTCCGCCCCGGCCCTGCAACGGCGCTGGTGGGCCACCACCGGCACGGGCGCCTGGAGCGGGCGCAGCCTGTCGTCCGCGCGGCGCCTGCAGGTGTCGGCGGTGTCGTCGCTGCGGGACGCGTCGCTGTCGTACTCCGAACTCGGCGAGTGGGAGCGGCACGGCCGCGGCCCGCAGTTCCTGGAGCTCACCCGCCGGGTGTGGCGCAGCCGGGCGTACGGCGACTTCTGGTCGTACATGCTGCTCGCCGAGGGTGCCGTCGACATCGCGGCGGAGCCCGAGCTGGCGATCTACGACATGGCGGCGCTCGTGCCGATCGTCGTCGAGGCGGGCGGCCGGTTCACCTCGCTCGCCGGGGTCGACGGGCCGTTCGGCGGCAGCGCCGTCGTCACCAACGGCGAGCTGCACGACCCTGTGCTGCGGGCGCTCACCCCCTGATCCGCGCTCACCCCCTGATCCGAGCCCGCCACCTGCGCCGGACCGTGGCGGCCCCGGCCAGCAACCGGGGGGCGAGCAGCAGGGCGTACAGGTCGAACCAGCCGTACCCGCCGGCGGCCCCGGACGGCGGGTTCCCCTGGGCGACGACGCCGAGCACCGGGTCGCGCACGGCCCACGCCCAGGTGCCGAGCGCCGTCCCCAGCAGCTCCAGGTAGCTGACGACGACGAACGCCCCGACGTACAGCAACCGGCTGCGCCCGAGCGCCAGGAACCCCACCAGGCAGGCGAACCAGAACGCCCCCAGCACGTCCCGGCGGGGCGCGAGCAGCAGGCCGTACCCGGCCCAGGCGCCCCCGACGGCGACGGTCGCGGCGACGGCGGCCCGCGGCGCCGCACCCAGCAGCCGGCCCCGGCCCAGCGCCAGCGCCGCGAGGTACACCAGCCCGTGCCCGGGCGGCACGAAGCCGGGCACGGTCCCGATCCGGTAGACGTACGCCTGCAGCAGCGGCGAGAACGTGTACTCCACCAGCGTGGCCAGGGCCACGACGACGAGGGTCTGGGCGCGCACCAGCGGCTGCTCGCGACGCAGCAGCAGGGCCAGCACCAGCCAGGTGACCGCGCCGAGCACGACCTGCCGGGCCACCTCGGCGCCGTCCCACGCCCGGACGGCGTCCAGCAGCAGCACGGCCGCGATCCACCCGAGGACGACGGCCGTCACCCCCAGCCCCGTCCCGGTACCGTCCGCTCCGCCCGCTCCGGCCGCCCCGCTCGTCCCGGGCACCCCGTCCAGCCCGGGCACCCCGGGCACCCCGGGCGTCCCGTCCAGCCCGGGCACCCCGGGCGTCCCGTCCAGCCCGGGCACCTCGGGCGTTCCGGGCACCTGGCTCCCCGGCGTGCGAGGGCCTCGGAGGGCGGGAGAGGGGGTCGGCTCGGGGGCGGCGACGCGCGGCGGCACGGGTCCAGGATGGCAGCCCGCAGATTGTGGAACAATTCCATCATGCCTCGCCTGCTGGTGCTCCTCTCCGCCGTCTGCTTCGGCACCACCGGGACGGCGCAGGCCCTCGGCGCCGCCGGGGCCTCGCCCGTCACGGTGGGCGAGGCGCGCATCGTCGTCGGGGCGCTCCTGCTGCAGTGGGCGGCCCGGTGGGCCGCGCGCCCGTCCGGGCGCTCTGCCGTCCGCCGGCGCCCGGTGTGGCCGCGCACCCGTGCCGCCTGGCTCGCCGCCGTCGGGGTGGCGGCCTACCAGGTGACGTTCTTCGCCGCCGTCCGGACGACGGGCGTCGCCGTCGGCACGGTGGTCGCGCTCGGCAGCGCGCCCGTCCTGACCGGCGTCCTCGGGGCGCTGGCGGGCGAGGGCCGCCCCGACCGGCGGTGGCTGGCGGCCACGGGCCTGGCGGGCGTCGGGCTGGCGGTGCTCACGCTCGCCGGGACGTCGGGCACCGCCGGGGTGCGGCCCCTCGGCGTCCTGCTCGCGGTCGGCGCCGCAGCCTCGTACGCCACCTACACGCTGGCGGTGAAGCACACGCTCACCGGCGGCGGCCTCCCCGAGCCGACCATGGCCGCCGCCTTCACCGGGGGCGCCGTCCTGCTGCTGCCGGTGCTCGCACTGGCACCGGTCGGGTGGCTCGCGGCGCCGCGGGGGCTGCTCGCGGCGCTGTGGCTCGGCGCCGTCCCCACGGCCCTGGCGTACCTGCTGTTCGCCCGCGGGCTGCGCCGGATCTCGGCGGCCGAGACGTCCACGCTCACCCTCGCCGAACCCCTGACGGCGGCGGCCCTCGGCGTCCTGCTCCTCGGTGAGCGGCCGTCGGCGACGTCGGCGGTCGGGGCGGCACTGCTGCTCGCGGGCCTGCTCGTGCTCGGCGTCGGCCGGCGCGCGCCGTCGGTCCCGTCGGTCCCGTCGGTCCCGTCGGTCCCGGCCGGCCCGGCCGCCGGGACCGCCGCGGGCGGCACCCGATGAGCCGGCCCGCGGTGACCACCGCCGTCGACGCCGTCGCCCAGGAGCTGCGCGCCGCCGTCCTCGCGGGCGAGCCGCCCCCCGGCGAGCGGTTGCGCGAGGAGGCCCTCGCGGCGCGCTACGAGGTCGCCCGGCACACGGTGCGGGCGGCGCTGCGGCTGCTGGCGGCGGAGCGGCTCGTCGTCATCGAGCCGCACCGCGGCGCCCGGGTGGCCCGGCTGGACGGCGCGGAACTGGCGGCGCTGTTCGAGCTGCGGACGGCGCTCGAGGTCGAGGCGTTCCACCTGTTCGTCGAGCGCGGGCGGGGCGCCTGCGGGGCCGGGGAATCCCGGGAGCCCGGGGAGCTGCGCTGGCCCGACGCCGTCCACGCGGCGGCCGACGAGCTGGACCGCCGCTGCCGCGCCGACCCGCCCGACCGCGCCGCCGTCGACGCCGCGCACCTCGCCCTGCACCACGCGCTCGTGGCGGCGGCCGGCAGCCCCCGGATCACGCAGGCGCACGCCGCGCTGGCCGCCGAGCAGGGCCTGGCGCTGCGGCAGTCCCGCGCGACGCTGCCCGTCGAGCGGATGGCCCATCACCACCGTGACCTGCTCCGCGAGCTGTCCCGGGAGGGGCCCGACGCGTTGCGGCGCCACCTCGACGTCGGCCGCACGCTGTCGTCCGGATGAGACCCCGCGTCGCCCGCCGGCCCCTGTCGAGAGCCCGTCGCGACGTCCCGCGGGCCCCTGCACGGGAACACCTCGGCCAGGCGGGACAATGGGCGGGTGCGCATCTCCGCCAAGACCGACTATGCCATCCGCGCCGCGGCCGAACTGGCCGCCGCCGGGATGAATCCCGGCGCCGGTCCGTGGGTGAAGACCGAGTCGGTCTCCAACGCCCAGGACATCCCGCTGCCGTTCCTGCTGAACATCCTCGCCGAGCTGCGGACGGCCGGGCTGGTCCGCAGCCGCCGCGGCGTGGACGGCGGCTACCAGCTGGCGCGGGAGGCTTCGGCGATCACGGTGGCCGACATCATCCGCGCCGTCGACGGACCGCTGGCCAACATCGCGGGCAGCCGCCCCGAGGATCTCGACTACAACGGCGCCGCCGCCGGCCTGCGCGACACCTGGGTCGCGCTGCGCGCGACCATGCGCTCGGTGCTCGAGGGCGTGAGCCTCGCCGACCTCGCGAGCGGCACCCTGCCCGACGGCATTCGCGGCCTCCTCGTGGACGCCGACGTCTGGACGGCGCGCTGACCGCACACCGCGGCCGCCCCGGCCGTCCCACCTCCCCCAGGAGGGCCTACGGAGCCGACGCGAGGCGCAGGCAGGGTGCGGTCCGGTTCAGAAGGTCCGGGCGATGGCCGCGCCGAACGCGGGCAGGTCGTCGGGCCGGCGGCTGGTCACCAGGGGGCCGGGACCGCTCGTGTCCACGACGACCTCGCGGTCGACCCAGTCGGCGCCGGCGTTGCGCAGGTCGGTCTGCAGGCTCGGCCACGACGTCAGGGTGCGGCCCTTGACGGCGTCCGCCTCGGCGAGCAGCCACGGCGCGTGACAGACCGCCGCGACCGGCTTCCCGGCCTCCAGGAAGCCCTTGACGAAGGCGACCGCCTCGCGGTCGGTGCGCAGCTGGTCGGGGTTGGCGACGCCGCCGGGCAGGACCAGCCCGTCGAAGTCCTCCACGCCCGCGCGACCGACCGGCAGGTCCACCTCGAAGGTGTCGCCCTTGTCCAGGTGGTTGAACGCCTGGACCGTGCGGGCGTCACCCGTCGAGAGCAGCACCGGGTGGCCGCCGCCGTCCTGCACCGCCTTCCACGGCTCGGTGAGCTCGACCTGCTCGACCCCCTCGGGGGCCACCAGGAACGCGATCTTCTTGCCGTCCAGGGGCACGTGCTCTCCTCCGCTCGGGGTGCGACGGGTGCTTGTGGGTCGGACGGCGGCCGGGGCCGTCGAACGGACTCCCTGCGCCCTCCGGCCCCGACCGCCGACTCCCTCACCCTGCGCGCGGGCCGGCACGATCGCATCCGCAGCCACCCCCTCCTAAGCCCCTGCCGCCCCCTGCCGCCGGCCGTGATCATGCAATCCGGGACGATCATGCAATCCGGCAACGAGGCCACCACATGCCCGGCGGTGTTCGTAGGTCCGGCGCCGACCACAGGAGATCCTCGCCCCGGGTCCAGGATCGGACAGCGGTGATCCTCCCGGAAGGACATGCCCATGCGCCGCCGACCAGCAGCGATCCCTCCCGACCGGGTATCCCGGCACCCTGAACCGGGCGGACGGGAGCGTCGGCCGTTCCCGGATTGCATGATCGTCCCGGATCGCATGATCACGAGGGGGTGGGGCGAGGGTGGGCGGGGCGGCGAGGGTCAGGTGTCGAAGTGGTCGAGGCGGCGGCGCGAGGCCTCCGGCAGTGTCGCCTCCACGCAGGCCGCACAGGCCGACGCCGGCCTGGCCGAGAAGTGCCGGTCCCAGAAGACCGTCCAGCCGGTGACCCACTCGCCGCAGAGGGTCCGGCGGGTGCCGGGCTCCCAGGCGTGCTGCGTGCCGTAGGGCAGCCACTGGTTCGGGACGCCGCCCGCGCGGTCGCGGACCTTGTGCGTGGCGGTGACGAAGAGTTCCCGGCGCGGTTCGGGCGCCGGATCGGTGCGACTCGGGGCGGCGGGGGCCGGGGTCACCGCGCCGCGCTCGGGGGTGAGGATCGGGGTCATCTCGGGTCCTCCGTCCCGTGCCGTCGTGATCCCGGTCATCTTTGATCCGGGGACGAACTGGCACCCAGTGCCATGGTGAAGACACCGGATGCCGCGCGCAAGGGGAGCGCGGGCACAAATCATGGGAACAGAGAAGTCCACCGCCCAAACCAGGACCTTGGGTCGTGTCACTCCGTGACACTGCTGCTCAGCGCAACGACCGGCCGCCTGCCCGGGTCACAGCCAGCGCGTCACAGCGAGCGCGAGATCCGCTCGACGACGTCGTCCATCGACTCGCCGGACCGGAAGACGGCGACGACGACGTCCTCGCCGTCCGCGATGCCGTGCCCGCCGCCGGACCCGCCCTGCCCCTCCCCGGCGGCACCTCGCCCGCTGCGCCCCGCGCCGTGACCACCGCCCGGACCGGCGTCGCGGGTCAGGGGGTCGCGGGAGAGCGGCCGGTCGCCGCGGAAACGGGCGGCGACGCCCTCGAACGCGGCCTCGAGCGCGGGCAGCGGATCGCCCTCCCCGGCGCCGCGCAGCCACTCGCGCAGCACGAAGTTGTGGGCCGCCACGTAGGCCGCCGCGACCACCTCGGCGCGCAGCGCGGCGTCGGGCGCCCCCGCGAACCGCTGCCTCAAGTACCGGGCGAAGAGCCGGGTGTAACGCGAGACGCTCGCGATCTCGCGGTCGCGCAGTGCCGCGGAGGAGCGGGTGAGTCGGTACCGCTCGACCGACACCACGGGGTCGTCGACGTAGCTGCGGAACACCATCCGGACGCCGCTCGCGAGCGCGCTGAGCGGCGGGACGTCGTCCAGCGCGGTGAGGTGCGCCTCGACGAGCTGGGCGATCCGCCCGTGATCCGGGAAGATCGCGTCGTCCTTGGACCGGAAGTGGCGGAAGAAGGTCCGCCGGGCGACGCCGGCCCGGTCGGCGATCGCGTCGACGGTGGTCTGCTCGTACCCCTGGGCGGCGAACAGGTCGCGGGCGGCCGCGGCGATGCGCACGCGGGCCTGCGACTCGTGCCCTTCCAGGTCACGCCGTACCGGAGGAATCGAGCTGGCCATGCGCCGAAGGTAACGGCCACCCCCGGGCACCCGCATATCGCCCCGAGTGACACTCGCCACGGGTCACCGCCGGTCACCTCCCCGTGCCGGTCACCTCCGCCCTCAGGGCGTCGCCCGGTTCCGGCGCGGCGACCGTGGTGGCCTCCTCGCCGTAGCGGTGCAGCGCGTCCAGCCGCTGGAGCTGCTCGGGGGTGCGCGGCTCTGCGCCGAGCAACGCCGGGTCGGCCAGGACGGCCACCAGCGCACCCGCCCGGGACAGCGCGACGGTCAGCCGCTCCCGCGAGGGCGCCTCCTCGGCCGAGGGCCGTCCCGGCACCCCGCCGGTCAGGTCGAGCAGGACCACCGGCGCCCGGAGACCGGCCGCCGCGTCCACCGCCTCCACCCGGACGCCGGGCCCGCCGTCGGGCCCGACGCCGACCGCGGCGGAGAGCCGCCGCCGCAACGCCCGCGCGTGGTCGCCGTCCCGGGGGACGAGCACCAGGACGTCGTCCGGGCCGAGCCTGCGGCGGACGTCCCGGTGGTCGGTCCAGGAACCGTCCGCGAGCAGGGCGCCGGCCAGGGCCGCGACGGCGTCCACCGGATCGGTGCCGTCCGGGACCGGCACCCAGCGCAGGCCGGCACCGTGGAGCGGCCCCGCCGAGCGGACCGCGAGGTGCTCGGACCCGGGAGCGGCGCGCAGCCGCCCGTCGTACGACAGCTCCGACACGAACCGGACGACGTCCGGGTGCGCCCGCGAGACGACGTCCAGCAGCACCCCCTCGCCGGGCACCGGGGTCGCCCGTCGCCCGGCGCCGGCGAGCAGGTGGTCAAGGGCGTCGATCCCCGCACCCGGCGGGTGCACCCCGCCCCCCCGACGTCCCGGGCGGCGGCACGGATCGCCCAGCAGCACGACCCGCCGGGCGGCGCCCGCGGCGGCGAGGGCGTGGGCGAGGGGCATCCGGTCGGCGCCGACGACGACGAGCAGGTCGAGCCGGTCCTCCAGGGCCGGGTCGGCGAGCCGGGCCGGGAGCCCCGCGACCACCGGCGTTCCCGGGGGCAGGGCGCGCTGCACGGCCGCGACCTCTGCGGTCGTCGGGCCGCACAGCCCGGCCCGGCGTCCCTCCGCGACCGCCCGACGCACCAGCGCGGCCGCCAGGGCGGGGCCGCCGGTGCCCGCGGGCGCCTGCACGGGCAGCACGCCCGGGGCGGGACGCCCGTCCGGGGCGACGACGTGGGCCCAGCGCAGCACGGCGTCCTCCGCCCGCTCGCCCGCCCGGACCGCCACGGCCTCCGGCGGGGACGGCGTCCGGCGCAGCAACAGGTCGCGGCTCGCCGCCCAAGGGCCCTCCACCGCCTGCGGGCCGAGCTCCGCGACCCGGGCGGCCAGCTCGCGCAACCGCCCGGCCAGCAGGACGTCGTCCGGCTCCCCCACCGGGGATCCGTCGCCGTCGGGGAGCCGCACGGGCGGGGCCATCGCCTCGCGACGCGACCAGCCGAGCAGCGCGTGCAGCAGCCGGTGCACCTCCACGGCCCGGGCGCCCTCACCGGCGGGCGCCCGGTCGCCGCGGGCGGCGAGGTCCGCGAGAGCGGCGAGCAGCGGATCGTCCGGCGCCGGACCCGCGTAGGGCGGCACCGGGGGCGGCGGGACGGGCCGGGGACGGACGGCGTCCCCGCCGGACCCGGCCCGCAACGCCTCCAGCCAGTCGCGCAGCGCCGCCGTCGACCGGCAGTCCTCCTCGTTGTAGGAGCGCAGGCTCTCCAGCGCCGGATCGTCGGGGTGCGCGCCCCGCAGCAGCCACCGCTCGAAGGCGACGACGCTGCCCATCGCGTCGGCCACGGGCGCGCCGTCCCGGCCGTGCCCCCAGTAGTGGTCCTCGAGCCGCTTGAGCGAGTAGGACTCCTTGCCGACCTGGACGCCCTGCTTGACGATCGGGTACAGGTCGACCAGCCGGCCTCCCGCGAGCAGCCGGCGCACCTCCTCGACACGGGTGTCGTAGCGCCCGGCGAGACGGCGCAACCGGGTCGGCTCATAGGGCGCGTAGTGGTAGACGTGCATCCCGGGGTCGTCCTGCCAGGCGCGCGTCAGGTGGTCGACCAGGGCCTCGAACGCCGTCCGCTCGTCCTGCGGCCGCGTCGCCCAGAACGGGACGTACCCCTGCGGGCCGAGGACGCCGAACAGGTACTCCAGGCCACCGTCCCCGGCGTAGGGATCGCCCTCGATGTCGAAGAAGACGTCGCCCGGCGACGGCGGCGGCAGCAGCGCCAGCCCGCGGCCGGGCTCGGGCGGGAGCACCCGGTGCTGCGGCCCGGCCCCCGACCGCTCCCGGGCCTGCAGCCGGGCCTGGGCCTGCAGCCGGTCGGCGGGCGCGGCGCCGAGGACGTCGGCCAGCGCGGCCGGGTCGGACGCCGCGAGATCGCCGAGCGTCGTCACCCCGACCGCCTGCAGGGCGCGCGCCTCCCGCTGGCGCAGCCCGGCGACCAGGGTGATCCGGTCCTCGGCGCGCCAGCGGGCCCGGCACGCGGGCTGCCAGCGGCACTGGGCGCAGTGCCGCACCGGCTCGGGCACGGTCGGCGGCGGGTCGGCGACGAAGGCGAGCAGGTCGGCCCGCGCCCGGCGGGCGTAGGCGGCACACCGGTCGTACCGGTAGGCCCGCTCGCTGCCGTCGCCCGTGACCGCCACGAGCAGTTCGGGCGGCGTCCCCTGCACCACGGTCAGCCGCTCGGCATAGCAGGCCATCTGCAGGACGGCGGCCACGGTCAGCCGACGCGCGAGCTTGACGTCGGCCACGTCGTACGACCAGCCCCAGCGGCCGGGACGGTCCGGACGCCGCAGCAACAGGTCGGCGTGGCCGCGCCAGGCGCCGTCGACGAGCGTGGCCTGGTAGACGACGTCCGCGCCGTCGGCCATCGCCGCGACCGTCACCTCCTCGGCGGCGCGCAGGGCCTCCCGGCCGTGGATCCGGTCGGCGGCCGTGATCTCGACGACGCGCAGGCCACGGCCGCGCAGGGCGGCCACGTACGCGGCCTCGTGCGCCAGGCCGCGGTGGCGCAGCACCTCCAGCCCGTCGTCCGCCTCGACGGGCGCCGCGCGCTCGCCGCGGGCGACCTCCAGGTCGAGGCGGGTCAGATGACGGCAGGCCAGGAACCTGGTGAGGTCGGTCGCGCTCACCAGCAGGTCCCCGTCCACCCTCTGCACGGGCCCGACCGTATCGCCCCCCACCGACAGCCCCGCCGACAGCGTCAGGGGAGAGGGACCTCGGTGCCGTCGGCCGCGCGCAGCAGCAGGGCGCCGTCGGCGTGCAGGAGCGCCACCGTCGTCCCGTCGTCGCACCAGCGCTGGATGTGCCGCACCGCGGCCTCCACCTCCCCGGACCGGACGGCCCCGCTCCGGCCGCCGAAGCTGATGTCCAGCTGGCGCCGTTGCCGCTCGCCCCACTCGTTGACGGCGCGCACCCGGTACCCGTCCCCGGCACGCACGAGGCAGACCAGGCGCAGTGCGGCGAGATCGTCCGGGACGGTTCCCGGGCAGGGACGGGACGAGCGGTCGAGGAGCACGGCGGGCTCCTTTCCGAGGGTGACGGTGGGCGAGGGGGATGCCCCTCCCCGCCCCTATCGTCGTCGTCGATCCCCCGCTGAAGCCCCCGCCGGAGCCCGCCAGTCGGCCGAGGGAGGGCGGGGGCGAGGGCGCGTCAGGCGCTGCGGGGCAGCGGGACGGCGGTCCCGTCCTCGCCGCGGAGCATGACGCCGTCCCTCGTCGCCAGCAGGTCGACCAGGGTCCCCAGCTCGCACCAGCGCTGGATGTGCCGGACGGCGGCGTCGAGCGCGGCGGCCGACCGCCGGTCGCCGGCGTCCCCGAAGGAGATGTCCAGGTGCGCCCGGGTCTGCCCGGCCGCCGTCAGCCGGCCGGCGCCGCGGACGACGTACCCGTCCCCGGACCGCACCAGGCAGACCAGCCGCAGCTCGGCCACCCCGGTCCCGTCACCGGAACCGGAACCGGAAATCGCCTCGGAACCGGCGCCCGGGGCGAGGCCCGCGGCCGGGTGCGGCGCGGCGCTGACGTCGTGGAGCATGGCTCCCCCTTTCGACACCCCCCGGTGGACCCGCCCTCGGGTGTGCCGAGGGCCTCCCCTCCTGTGTACCGAGAGAAAGGAACGCCCGTGCTTCGCCGCGCTTGACACCGTGTTAAGGCCGGGAGTGTCGTCGACGACGGGAGTGTCGACCGCCACGGGCCACGCCGCAGGGGGTGGCGGACATCACCCGGCGGCCAGCAGCTCCCGGCCCGTGACCAGCTCGGACAGCACCTCGGGCAGCGGGTCGATCCCGATCCCGGCGCCCTCGGGCACGGTCAGCGTGCCGCCGTCCAGCACGAAGGGCGTCGTGACGTCGGTCGCGTAGTAGCGCCGCGAGCCCGACGTGTCGCCCGGCAGGGTGAACCCGGGCAGCCCGGCGAGCGCAAGGTTCGCCGCCCGGCCGATCCCGGTCTCGAGCATGCCCCCGCACCACACCGGCACGCCGTGGGCCGCGCAGACGTCGTGGACGCGCCGGGCCTCCAGGTACCCGCCGACGCGTCCGGGCTTGACGTTGACGATCGCGCAGGCGCCGATCGCGATGGCGTCGGCCGCGGCCCGCGCCGAGACGATCGACTCGTCCAGGCAGATCGGCGTCCGCAGGCGGCGGGCCAGTGCGGCGTGCCCGCGCACGTCCTCCTCGTCGAGCGGCTGCTCGATGAGGAGCAGGTCGAACGGGTCGAGCCGGGCGAGCTGCAGCGCGTCCTGCAGCGTGTAGGCCGTGTTCGCGTCGACCTGCAGCGCCACCCCGTCGCCGAACCGCTCCCGGACGGCGCGCACCGGCTCGACGTCCCAGCCCGGCTCGATCTTCAGCTTGATCCGGACGTACCCCTGGGCCAGGTAGTCGTCGACGGCGGCGAGCAGCTCCGGGACCGAGTCCATGATCCCGACCGAGACGCCGCAGGGGATCACCGACCGGACGGCACCGAGGTGGTCGGCCAGCCGGACGCCGCGGGCACGCAGCCACGCGTCCAGGACGGCGGTCTCCAGCGCCGCCTTCGCCATCCGGTGGCCCTTCACCCGGGCCAGCGCAGGCGCGACGGCGGCGGGCGTCAGCGGCCCGGGCGCGGCCCGCAGCAGCGGCACGAGGTGGGTGCGCAGGACGTCGGCCGCGGCGACGACGTACTCGCTGGAGTAGTAGGGCTCGTCCCCGGCGACGCACTCCCCCCAGCCGGTGGCGCCGTCGACGTCGGCCCGCACGAGCAGGACGTCGCGCTCGGTCTCGGTGCCGAACGACGTCCGGAAGGGCGACACCAGCGGCATCGCCACCCGGACCAGCTCGACCGCTCCCAGGGTGGTCATGCGCTCTCCTCCGCCGTCCCGTCGGACGGCCGCGGCTGCGGCGCGTCCAGCACGTACCAGCCGTCGCGGTCGACGCCGCGCACGGTCCACCCGCCGTCCAGCGCCGGGCCGAGGACGGCGCGCAGCCCCTCCCGCCAGGCGCGCCCGGCGGCGGGGTCGTCGCGCCGCAGCGTCTCGACGTCCGGCGGCACCTGGGCGAGCGCGACCGCCGTCCCGGGGGGCGGCGGCCAGGTGGCGGGTCCGGCCGGCCCCCCGGCCCGCGACGGGTCGGCGCCCGCGGCGAGCACGGTGACGGCGCCCGCGGCCCGCTCGGCGGCGACGTCCACGGTGGCCGGAGCCGCCGGGCCGCCCTCCCGCGGGACGGCGGCGAGCGGCCAGGCGACGTACAGCCGGTCCGAGGCGTCACCGGCGTTGAGGCCGTCGCTCATCGGGCCGTAGAAGTCGACGAGGTACTCCCGGGGGCGCGCGCCGAGCTTGGCCAGGTTGAACCAGGCGTTGCGGCGGATCAGCGGGTCGAACGTCCAGGTGATCTCGCTCAGCCCGCGGTCGAGGGCCCACGCCCGCTGGTGCGCCTTGAGCGCGAACCCGAGCGAGCGCCCCCGGCCCGGTGGCAGGACGCCGGTGACGTGGCTGTGCAGGGCGTGCCCGGCCGGCGCGGAGAGGAACGCCGCGCTCGCCGCGACGACCTCGCCCGGCCGGGTGAGGTCGTCGGCGACGACGACGTACTGCCCGGTGTGGCCGTAGGCGCGCAGCAGCTCGGCCGTCATCGACGGGTTGGTGGGCGACGCCGACCAGATGGTGTCGAAGATGTGGCGGATCAGCACGCAGTCGGCGAGGTCGTGCACCTCCCGGACGGCGACACCCGCCGCCTCGGCCGCCCGCCGGGCCAGCGCGTGGGCGGCGTCCCGGACGTCGGACCGCGCGGTGGACGGGGTCGCCATGGCAGGCATCCAACCACGCGACCTCCCGGCCCCGACGTGAGGGCGCTGACGTGAGGGCCCGGCAGGGGCGACGATGCCCGCATGGCTGACTACCTGCTGTTCCTCGCCCGCACGGTCACCCTGGTCGTGGCGGTGCTCGCGGTCGTCGCCGGGACCGCCGCCCTGACGGCGCGCGCGTCGCGGCGGGCGCGCCACCGGCCGCGCCTGGAGATCACCGACCTCGGACGGCGCCTCGACGAGCTGCACCGTTCCCTGGAGCAGCGCCTGCTGCCGGACCGCCGCACCCGCCGCACCGCCCGCCGCACCGCCCGCCGCATCGCCAAGGTCGCGGGGGTGGGGCGGCGTCCGCGCGTCTTCGTGCTCGACTTCGTCGGCGACCTGCGGGCGAGCGCCGTCACCACGCTGCGCGAGGAGGTGACCGCCGTCCTCGCCGTCGCGGGCCCGGACGACGAGGTCGTCGTCCGGCTGGAGAACCCCGGCGGGCTGGTGCACGACCAGGGGCTCGCGGCGTCGCAGCTGCGGCGGCTGCGCGATCACGGGGTGCGCCTCACCGTGGCGGTCGACACGGTGGCGGCGAGCGGCGGCTACCTGATGGCGTGCGTCGCCGACCGGATCGTGGCGGCACCGTTCGCGCTGGTGGGGTCGATCGGGGTGATCGCGCAGGTGCCCAACGTCCACCGGCTGCTCGACCGGGCCGGGGTGCGCGTCGACCAGTTCAAGGGCGGGGAGTACAAGCGCACGGTGACGCCGTTCGGCGAGCCCACCGCGCAGGAGCGCGCCAAGTTCACCGAGGAGATCGAGGACACCCACCGGCTGTTCCGGGACTTCGTCGCGGTGAACCGCCCGCAGCTGGACGTCGACCGGGTCGCCACCGGGGAGGCGTGGTACGGCGTCCGGGCGCTCGACCTGCGACTGGTCGACGAGCTGGCGACCAGCGACGACTACCTGCTCGCGGCCCGGGCGCGGGCGGATCTGTTCGGCGTCCGCTACCGCGCTGACCGGCCGCGCGGGCGCGGGCTCGTGCCGCGGCTGCGGGCGGCGGCGCGCGCCGGGTTGCAGGCGGCGTTCGACGCGTCTGCTGTCCGCTGATCCGCCGACGGCAGACACCCCTGCCGCCGTCCCCGTCGCGCCGCGCAGGCTGGGCCGTGACCGGCGCCCGCGACGCGGCGCCGCCCCCGCGCGCCGCGCGGAGGGCCGACCGGGAGGAGCACGGCGATGACCGAGACGACGACGGCGACGGGCCTGTTCGAGGGCCAGATCTACGACCGCCTGCTGGGCGAGCGGATCCTGTTCCTGCGGGGGGAGGTGGACGACACGATGGCGAACCTGCTGTGCGGCCAGTTCCTGCTGCTGTCGGCCGCCGATTCGCAGCGGGACATCCGCCTCTACATCAACTCCCCGGGCGGGTCCGTGACGGCCGGGATGGCGATCTACGACACGATGCAGTTCGTCCCGAACGACGTCGCCACGGTCGCCGTCGGGTTCGCGGCGTCGATGGGCCAGTTCCTGCTGACGTCGGGTGCCCCAGGCAAGCGGTTCGCGCTGCCGCACGCGCGGGTGATGATGCACCAGCCGTCCGGCGGCATCGGCGGGACGGCCACCGACGTGCGCATCCAGGCCGAGAACCTGCAGCACGTCAAGCGCACGATCCAGCAGCTGACGGCGGAGCAGACCGGTCACACCGTCGAGGAGATCGAGCGCGACGCCGACCGGGACCGCTGGTTCACGGCCGAGGCCGCCGCCGCGTACGGGCTCGTCGACCAGGTGGTGCAGCGCGCGTCCGACGTCCCGCGGGACGCGCGCTCGACCCGCTCCGGGCTGAGCTGAGCCGCCGCCGGGGGCCCCGGGGCCCGGGCCTCAGGCGGCCAGCAGCAGGACGCCGCTCGGGGCGCTGCGCGCGGGCAGCTCCCGGCCGAACCCGGCGACCCCGGGCGGCGCCGCGACGACCTCGACCGCGCTGACGGGCTCGCCCGCCAGTTCGACGCGGACGGCGTCGAGCAGGTCGACGATCGACCAGCCGAGGGCGGCGCAGACGGCGGCCAACACCTCGGACGACGCCTCCTTCAGCCCGCGCTCGATCTCGGAGAGGTACTGGACGGAGACGCGTGCCTCCTCGGCGACGTCCCGCAGGGTCTTCCCCTGGGCCGCGCGGGCGCGCCGCAGGACGACACCGATCACACCGCGCAGCAGGGTCATGGGTCGAGAATAGGCGCCGTCCGACTCCCACGACACCTGCCGGAGGCATCCCGATGACCCAGCTCGACGCGACGGCGCTGCGCGAGCTGCAGGCGCCGCTCAAGCAGCGGTACCGCGAGCACCCCGAGGCGGCCTCCGTGCCGGTGGGCGCCGAGGCCGCCTTCGAGGCGGGCGACGAGGGGGTCGTCAGCTGCACGGTGCAGGGCTGGTCCGGCCCGGTGCGGGCCGGACTGCACCCCGCGACGGGCGGTGACGGCGACGACGCCTGCTCCGCCGACCTGCTGCTGGAGGCGCTGCTCGCCTGCTCGGGGGTGACGCTGCGCGCGGTGGCGACGGCGATGGGCCTGCCGATCGCGGCGGCGTCGCTGCACGCCAGGGGCCGGTTCGACGCGCGGGGCACGCTGGGCGTGGCGCGCGACGTGCCGGTCGGCGTCCAGGGCGTCGAGGTGGTCGCCGAGCTGACCACCGACGCCGACGACGCCCAGCTCGCCACGCTGGGCAAGCTGACGGAGCGCTACTGCGTCGTGGCGCAGAGCCTGCGCGAGCCGGTGACGTTCACCGTGCGCCGGGCCTGACGGGCTCAGCGCCCCACGGTGTCGGACCGGGCCGGGCCGTCCGGCGGGGGCAGCAGGGGCTCCACCGGTCCGGGCCCGGGCAGCGCCCGCGCGGCACCGAGGCCGGGCGGCCCGGGCCGTGGACGGCGCGGCTCGCGGACGCCGGCCAGCCCGCCGTCGTCCGGGAAGTCGTCCGGCAGCCCGCGGGCGATCGCCACCTGCAGGTCCTCGCGGTCAGGGCCGTCGAAGTACCGCAGGACGCGCGCCACCTTGCGGCGCTTCCCGGCGTCCGCGCGCGCCGGAGCCCCGGCGGCCACCTTCTCGTCGACGGCGCCCTGTACCCGCAGCGTGACGGCGCGGCCGAGGGCGCCGTGGGCGACCGACCGCCAGGCCGTCTCGGCGCGGGTCAGCAGGACCTCGAACGCCACGCGCTCGTCGGCGGCCGTGAATTCGACGACGAGCGTGAGCATCCGCCCGTCGCAGTAGCTGAACCGGTGGCCGCGACCCCAGGCGCGTTCCAGGACGCCGGGCCCGAGCGGCGGCTTGCCGTCGCCGACCTCGAACACGGACGTGATCACGTAGCCGGGCATCGCGGCCCCCTCACCGATGCGGTCGCTGGCGTCCCGACCATCATGCGCCCGTCCGGCGCGACAGGTCCACGGGCCGGGAGGGCTGGACGGCGGCCAGCCTGCGGGCGTCGAGCCACGCCTGGAGCACGGCGGGACGGCCGCCGACGAGCGCCACGTACGACACCAGGCCCTCCCATCCGTCACCGTTGCGGCGCCACTCCACGAGCACGCCCGCCCACCGGCCGGGCGTCCCGGGCGGATCGGTGATCCAGCAGTGCCGGCCGACGGGCGGGCCGGCCTCGCCGGGGATCGGTGGCAGGATGCCCCGCTCCGCGAGCGTCGGCCGCCCGCGACGGGAGTCCATGCCACCGGCCACCGCCTTACCCTGGCACGGGTCGAACACCTGTTCGACAGACCCGAACGGGTGAAGTCGGCCGCCGCGCCGGGAAGCCCGCACCCCGGACCCGCCCTCCGCCCAGGACCTACGGGGCGGTGACCCCCGAAGGCGGCGGCCTGCGGAGACACGAAGGCGGTACGTCACGCTGCACTGTCAGTGCCGGATGACAACCTGCCACCGTGAGCATCGTGGACCGCACCCTGGACGCCGTCGTCCTGGACGTCGAGGCGACCGCGCACGTCGAGCAGCGGGCGCTGCGGCGGCGCGTCGAGCGGCTGCTGTCGGCGGGCGTGGACGTCGCGCTCGTCACCGGCAGGCCCCTCGCCGACCTCAACGGGCTGGCGGTGCCCTGGCCCGAGGGACCGGGACGGCTGCTCACGCAGGAGGCCGGCGACGGCGCCGGGTACCGCGCCGTCCTCGACGACCTGGCGGCCGGCGGGATGCGCGCCGAGGCGGTCGCCCTCGTCGTCGGCGACGTCGCGGGCACGAGCGCGGCGGTCGACGGGCGCGGGCACGTGCTCGCCGCGACGGCGTGCGACCTGCTCGACCTGCTCGACCACCAGCTGTGGCGGCGCGCGGCCCTGCGGCTGCCGCCGTCCGACGCGTCGACCGACCAGGCGAGCTGGGTGCTGGTCGAGCCGGTGCCGCCCGGCGCGGGGTCGAGCCCGCGCGACGCGCTGTTCACCGTGGGTGACGGCGCCTTCGGGACGCGCGGCGGCCTGGAGGAGGTGCCCGACGCGGCGACGGTGCTGGCCTCCGGCGCCTGGGCCGGGGAGGGCACCGGGCAGCACCTGCTGGCCGGCCCGCAGTGGGCGGGCCTGCGGCTCGCCGGGACGGCGCTCGGCGGGCGGCGGCTGCTCGACCTGCGGTCGGGCATGCTGCTCCGCGACGACGGCGTGGACGAGCGCGCGGACGACGGCCCAGGCCCCGGCCCAGGCCCCGGCCCCGGCCCCGGCCCCGGGCAGCTGCGCACCGCCCGGTTCGCGAGCGCCACGCGCCTCGGCCTGCACGTGCTGCGCGCCGAGGGCCCGGCGGAGCGGTTCGAGGCGGGACCGGCGCTGCACCTGCCCCGCGTGCCGGGCGAGCCGGGCGCGTCCTGCGCGATCGAGCAGGACGCGGGCCGCACCGGCCCGGTGGCCTGGGCGCGGGTGCGCGGCACGGGCGGCTGGCTGGTCGCCGCCGCCGTCCAGACGCAGGTCGACCACCGCGGCCGGCGGACGGTGGTCCGGCTGGCCGTGCACCGCGTCGGCCCCGACCGGGACGCCGCCCTCGCGGACGCCGTCGACGCCGTCCGCGACGCCCAGCTCGCCGGCTACGAGCGGCTGCTGGCGGAACACCGGCGGGCGTGGTCGCAGCGCTGGGCCGAGGCCGACGTCAGCATCCCGGGCGACCCGGACGCCCAGCTCGCGCTGCGGTTCGCGCTGTTCCAGCTGCGGGTCAACGCGGGGTCGGCGCGCGACGGGTCGCACGGCGACGAGCTCGCCGTCGGGGCGCGCGGGCTGTCCGGGCCCGGGTATGCCGGTCACGTCTTCTGGGACACGGACGTCTTCGTGCTGCCCGCCCTGGCCACCGTCTGCCCGGCGTCGGCCCGGGCGATGCTGCAGTACCGGATCAACCGGCTGCCCGCGGCCCGGGCCCGCGCGGACCGCGACGGCCGGGCGGGCGCCCGGTTCCCGTGGGAGTCGGCACGCGACGGCGGGGAGGTCACCCCGCCGTCCACGACCCTCGGCGACGAGGTCATCCCGGTGCTGACCGGCGAGCAGGAGGAGCACATCACCGCGGACGTCGCCTGGGCCGCCGACCGGTACGCCACCTGGACCGGCGACACCGCCCTGCTCGCCGGGCCCGGCCGCCCGCTCGTCGTCGAGACGGCCCGCTACTGGGCGAGCCGGGTCGAGTCCGGCGACGACGGCCGGGGCCACGTGCGCGGGGTGATCGGCGCCGACGAGTACCACGAGGGCGTCGACGACGACGTCTTCACGAACGTCATGGCCCGGTGGAACCTGCTGCGCGCCGCCGACCTCGTGGAACCGGACGCCGGGGCCCCGGGGGAGACCGGGGACGCCGCCGGGGAGGCGCGGCGCTGGCGGGAGCTGGCGGCGTCGCTCGCCGACGGGTACGACCCGCGGGCCCGCCACCACGAGCAGTTCACCGGATACCTGGCGCTGGAGCCGCTGACCTCGGCGGACGTCGCGCCGGTCCCCTTCGCCGCCGACCTGCTGCTCGGCCGCGAGCGGGTGCACGCCACCCAGCTGGTGAAGCAGCCCGACGTCCTCATGGCCCACTTCCTCGTGCCGGAGTGCCTGGCTCCCGAGTCCTTGCCGCAGGACATCGAGCTGTACGCGCCGCGGACCACGCACGGCTCGTCCCTGTCCCCCGCGATCACGGCGGCGGCGCTGGCGCGCGCGGGACGTCCCGACGAAGGGCTGGCCACCTTCCGGATCGCCCTCCGCCTCGATCTGGACGACCTGACCGGGTCGGGCGCCAAGGGCCTGCACCTGGCCACGCTCGGCGGGGTGTGGCAGACCGTGCTGGCGGGCTTCCTGGGGCTGCAGGTGCGCGACGGCGTGCTGTCGGTCGATCCGCAGCTGCCGACGGCGTGGCCGACGGTGACGGCGACGCTGCAGGTGCTGGGCGCACGGGTGCAGGTGACCGCGGACGCCGCGACGGTGACGGTGGTCACCGACCGGCCGGTCCGGGTGACGGCCCGCGGCCACCGCCCGGTCCGGATCACCGGCGAGATCGTCTTCGACCGCGACCGGTAGGGGACCGAGGCCGTCAGTCGTCGTCGGGGTCGCCCGCGAGGTCGCGGGCGGCGGCGACGTCGTCGGGCGGCAGGCCGCGCAGGCCGTCGAACCGGTCGACGAGGACGTCGATCCAGCGGTTGTGCGCCTCCCAGGCGGCCTGCTTGCTGGTGCCGAGCGCCGCGCCGATCGCCGCCCACGAAGCGCCCGCCCGCCGAGCGGCCCGGACGTCGAGCTGCCGCCGTACTGCGCCTTGCGGCTGGGCCAGGGGAAGTACTCTCGGTGCATGCATGGTCCACGAAGCGTCAGAATGTCGGGCGGCTCCACCACCGGGAGCACGCGATGACCACGCACATCGAACAGGCCGAGGCCCTCGCGGAGGCCCTCGCGACGGCGGAACACCTCGCCGTCCAGGTGCTGGAGGGACAGCTGTCCCCCGGCTGCAGCTACACCAAGCTGCTGGCGGGAAGCACCAAGCGGGGCCCGGCCTCCCTCTACGCCTGCGCGGACTGCGGCGCCGTCACCGTCGTCAGCGTCCCGGCGGGCGGTCTGCGGGTCCGCGACCCGCACGACCCGACGTCCCGCACCCGTCTCGCCACGTTCCCGCTGTCGGCCGTCGTCATCGAGACGGGCGCGTTCATCGAGTCCGACGGCACGGTCCGCGGCCTGCTCACCCTGCACCTGCCCGGCCACCCCGAGCCGGAATGGGAGATCACCGTGGACGGCGCCGTCGCGGTCGGCGAGGCGATCCGCGGCCTGCGCGGCCTCCCGGGCCGCTGCTGACCGGGAGCCCTCGACGGCGGGCGGTGGCAGCCGGACGTCCTGGACTGCCAGGATTTCGGGATGATCGAACCGCTACTCGTCCTGGGACCGTATCCGGTCGAGCGGACGACGGGGTTGCTGCTGCCGCTGGGTCGGGTCGTCGCCGCGACGATCGGCGGTCGGTACGCCGACGCACTTCGGCAACCTTCCGACGCCTCGGAGGCAGTTCGACGACCGACCGGCTGCGATCAACTGGCCCGCGGCAGGTGGAACGGTATGTCGATCATTCCGTTCTTCCTGATCGACGAACAGGACGAGTTGCACGGCTGCGGCCTCGACCGTGACGCCGAGAACCTCGCCGCGACCAAGGCTTGGGACGACCTCTCGCCGGCCACCAGGCGACAGCTCGAGACGTGGGCGCCGATCGTCGACCGGATCGTGACGGCGAAGGACCACCGGACCCTCGTGACGATCGTGGAGGCATCCCTCGACGAGCGTGGACTTGCCCGCGCCGTTCGGCCCGACGAGGCCGAGGACCTCCACGGCGTCCACGGCGTCCACGGCGTCCACGGCCAGGTTGACGGCGTCCAGCGCGGTGACGGCGCCGAACCTCCGGGTGAGGTCGGTGATCTCGATGACGTGCACGGCGGCGGCCCCCTGGGTCTGCATCGGTGGACGGCGCCGGACCTGCCGCGCGGACGGCCGTCCCCGGTGGACGGCGCCGGATTGGCGCGCATTTGGGCCGAACGCTCCTGCCCGTCCGTGCAGCCGAGGGCGCCGGGCACTCCCGCAGGGCGATCCCGGGCCCTTAAGGTGACCCCGATCACCGTCAGCTCGAGGGGGTTTACGCCGTGGCGGACCAGGTGCCGTTCACCAACAACTACCGCGACCTCTCCACCCGCGAGGGGTACCAGTACGAGTTCTCGTGCATGCGGTGCGGCAACGGGTACAAGTCGGGGTTCCGGCACTCGGTGACCGGGTTCGGCGGGCGGCTGGCGCGCATCGGCGGCGACCTGCTGGGCGGGGAGATCGGCGACCGGGTGGCCCGCGTCGGCTGGGACGCGGAGTGGCTGCGGGACTCGACCGCGGGCTCCACGAACGACAAGCGGCTGCGCGAGGCCGTCGAGGACGTGTCGGCCAACTTCCAGCAGTGCCACCGCTGCGGGCAGTGGGTGTGCCACGACATCTGCTGGAACGGCGAGCGGGGCCTGTGCACGACGTGCGCCCCCAAGCTCGACCAGGAGATCGCCGCCCGCCAGGCCGACGCCCAGCTGGAGCAGGTCGACGCGCGGATCCGGCAGATCGACTGGACCGCCGACGTCAACGTCCGCGACCCCGCGGTGGGCCTGTGCCCCAGCTGCGGGCACGAGTCCGGCGGCGGCCGGTTCTGCGCCAACTGCGGGTCGGCGCTCGCCGCCGCACCGGCGTCGACGCGGCGGTTCTGCACCGGGTGCGGCTCCCAGCTGGGCAGCGGCCGGTTCTGTTCCGGGTGCGGGACCCCGGCCTGAGGGGGCTGGCGTGCGCTTCCGGCTGACCGCCGCCGACGAGAGCGTCCTCGACGAGGGCGAGGCCACCTGCGCCGTCACCGCCGGGGCGCTCGTCGTCACGCCCGAGCAGGGGCAGCCGCTGCGCGTGCGCCCGGCCGACGTCCTCGCCGTCCGGGACGTCGGCCCCGGCGCCCTCGACCTGCCGCTGGACGGCGGCGCCGCGCTGCGCCTCGACCGGCTCGGGCGGCTGCACGGGCAGGTGCTGGCCGACCTCGTCCAGGCCCGCGAGGACGACCTCGTCGAGACGCTGCTGCTCGCCGGGGTGGGGCGGCCGGAGACGTTCCCGGGCGCGGTCGGCCCGGGTGCCGTCGAGGCCAGGATCCGGCTCTACGACGACGTGCTCGTCGTCCTGCCCGTCGAGGGACCGCCCGAGCAGGTGCCGTTCGCCGTCGTGACCGACGTCGCCACGGACGCCACCGGGTACGGCGTCGAGATCCGCACCCTCGACGAGCGGACCGTGCGCCTGACCCGGCTGGCCCGGCGGACCGGAGAGTTCGTCGACCTGCTCCGCGCCCGGGTGGCGGCGGCCCGCGGGCGCACCGGCTACCTCGTGGGCGCGGTCCTGCCCGGTCTGGACGCCGTGACCGCCCGGACGCTCGCCGCGGCCCTGCCGGACGGCGTCGCCACGCCGCGCACGCCGTTGGACGCCGTCGACCCCTCCGCCTTCGACGCGCTCGTCGCGGCGTGCGCCCTCCCCGAGCGGCTGGGGTGCGTCGCGGTGCTGGCGGGGCTCGGGGAGCTGTCGTTCGGCTGGCACCAGCGCCGGTCGGTGGAGCGGGCCGGCTGGTCGACGTCCCGGGGGACCTCCCCTGCCGCACCCGGTCCCCGCGATCACGGGGGCCGCGCCCCCGCGCCCGGCGGGCTGGCGGGCGTGCTGCAGGGCAGCCTGGTGGAACGGCTGGGCGACCCGTCGGGCGGGCTGTCCGGCGGCCCGGCAGCGGGTCTGGACGACGTGCTGGCCGTGGGCGTGCTCGGCGGGGCGTTCGGCGGCGGGCTCCCGCCCGGTCAGGCCTGGCACGGTCCGGGAGCCGGGGGCCTCGGGCACGACCGCACCCCGACGCCGCGGGCCCAGCCCCGCACCGGCCAGGGCGCCCCCGCCCGGACCGACCTGGCGGCGCTCGGCGAGCCCGGCGCGATCCTGGCCTTCGTGCTGTGCACGACGCCCGGCGGGCAGGTGCTCTTCGAGGCGCTGAACGAGGCCGACCACCCCACCTACGCCTTCGGCCCTGCTCTCGGCCCGGCGGCCGTGGCGCGCGGGCTGGCCCTGCTCGGGTTCCGGACGGAGGCCCTGACCAGCCCGTCCGTGCCGCGGGCGGTCGAGAGGCTGCCCCACCTGCGGTCGCTGCGGGAGGCCCTGACCGGCCAGGCCGAGCACGACGGCGGCTGGGAAGCCGCCGTCCGCGACCTGGCCACGTCGTAGAGAGCCGCTCGACGGCGCCCGGCGGCGGCCTCCTGTCGCCGTGGTGACCACGGCACCCTCCGCCTACGCTGGGCGCGTGGTGGACACCGCGCGGGACACGCTCAGCACGCCGACCGCCCCGGCCGTGACCGACCCCGACGGGCTCCAGGCGCTGACGGAGATCGTGCGGCGCGGTCACGTGGTCGTCCTCGGCGGCGCGGGCCTGTCGACCGAGTCCGGTGTACCTGACTACCGGGGGCCGACGGGGATCGCGCGGAACGCGCAGCCTATGACGTACCAGGAGTTCACCGGCTCGCCCGAGGCGCAGCAGCGGTACTGGGCGCGCAGCTACGCGGGCTGGCCGGTGATGCAGCGGGTACGGCCGAACGCCGGCCATCACGCCGTGGCGGAGCTGCAGCGGTGGGGCCTGGTCGACGCCGTCATCACCCAGAACGTCGACCGGCTGCACCACGCCGCGGGCAGCGATCCGGTGGTGGAGCTGCACGGCACCCTGCACCAGGTGATCTGCCTCGCCTGCCGCGCGGTCAGCGACCGGGCCACCGTGCAGGAGCGCCTGGCCGAGGCCAACCCGCAGTTCGACGTCACGCTCTTCGCCGACACCGACGGCGACACCGCCGCCGTACGCCCGGACGGCGACGTCGCCCTGGCCGAGTCGATGGTCGCCGGATTCGAGCCGGTCGGCTGCCTCGGCTGCGGCGCGGGGCCGCTCAAGCCCGACGTCGTGTTCTTCGGCGAGAACGTCCCCAAGGACCGCGTCGCGCACTGTTTCGAACTGGTGGACGCCGCCCGGACCCTGCTGGTGCTCGGCTCCTCCCTGACCGTGATGTCCGGCTACCGCTTCGTCCGGCACGCCGCGAAGCAGGGCATCGCCGTGGCCATCGTCAACCAGGGCCCGACCCGCGGGGACGGCGAGGCCGGACTACGCATCGACGCGCCGCTCGGCGCCGTGCTCACGGCGGCCCTGGAAGCGCTCGCCCCGGCGCGCTGATCCCCCTCCCGGCCGGGCGGTCATCAGGCGGGGTCCAGAACTCCCGGTGGTTCCGGTTCCGCTCAGCCGCCGCTAAGGACGACGTCGGCGACCTGCGCGGACGGCGAAGGCCGCACCCACCCCGCCCAGCAGGCCGAAGAGGTGCGCCTGCCAGCTGATCCCGGAGTCCGTCGGCAGGGCGCCCCACAGGACCGACCCGTAGACGACGCCGACCAGGACCCCCACCGCCAGCTCACCGGCGCTGCGGTTCACGAAGCCCCGCACCAGCAGGTAGCCCAGGAGGCCGAACACGACGCCCGAGGCCCCCGCCGTCGTCGAGTGCGCCGGTGCGGTGAGCCACACGCCCAGCCCGCTCGCCAGGACGATCACGGTGACGACGGCGAGGAGGCGGCCCAGGCCGGACAGCGCGACCAGGAAGCCGAGCGCCAGCAGCGGCACGCTGTTCGCCGCGAGATGGGCGAACCCGAAGTGCAGGAACGCCGCGGGCACGACGTCGGGCAGTTCGTCGAGCTCCCGCGGCGAGATGCCCAGGGTGTCGAGGGCGTGCCCGCTCACCACGTCGATGACCTCGATCACCCACAGCAGGGCGACCCAGCACCCCATCACGACGGCGGCACCGACGACCCGATCGCGCCGCGACGCAGGTGCTCCCCCGGCCGTGCTGCGCGGCCCGGATCCGGACACCGCGCCGGATCGCCATCGGTACGGCATGCGAGCCCCCTGATCGTCGCTGGTGAACAGTTCATCGTCCGGCGGCCCGGTCCGGTTCCCGCCACGCCGGTGCCCGGCCGTCGTCCCGCACGTACTGTCGTCCTCGTGGACCTGCACATCCGGCTGGAAGGACGCCAGGACCTCACCGAACAGATCTACCGTCAGATCCGCACGGCCGTCCTGGACGGCCGGCTGCAGGTCGGCGACCGGCTGCCGCCGAGCCGGGCCCTCGCCAAGGACCTGGGGGTCTCGCGCAACACCGTCGGCTCCGCCTACGAATGGCTCGCCGGGGAGGGGGTGCTCGACGCCCGGCAAGGATCCGGAACCTTCGTCTCCACGACCGACATCGCCGCACCCGCGACGCCGGACGCCGCCACCCCCAGCGCGCTGAGGCCGAGGCCGTTCTGGGCCGGCGTCCGGGCGCCCTCCGTACCGCCCGCCGAGCGGCGTCGTTACGACTTCCGGCTGGGCCTTCCCGATTCCACGCTGTTCCCCTTCGCGACCTGGCGGCGGCTCCTCGCCCACGAGCTCCGTCGCGAGGCCGGCAACGGAGGGTACGGCCCCCCGGCCGGGCACGAGGGACTGCGCGCGGCCGTCGCGCGGCACGTGGGGACGTCGAGGGCGGTGCGCGCCGTCCCCGAGCAGGTCGTCATCACGAGCGGCACCCAGCAGGGCCTCGACCTGATCGCGCGGGTGCTCCTGGAACCCGGTGACCTCGTGGCCGTGGAGGATCCGGGGTACCCGCCGGCCCGGCAGCTGTTCCGGTCGCTCGGCCTGCGCGTCGTCACGGTCCCGGTGGACGAGGAGGGGCTGGTGGTCTCGGCGCTGCCCGACCGGACCCGGATGGTCTTCACCTGCCCGTCGCACCAGATGCCGCTGGGAATGCCCCTGTCGGTCCCGCGACGCCGGTCCCTGCTGGCGTGGGCCCGCGATCACGGCGCGGCCGTCGTGGAGGACGACTACGACAGCGAGTTCCGCTTCGGCGGGCAGCGCCTCGACGCCCTGCACCAGCTCGACACCTCCGGGCTGGTCATCTACGTCGGCACCTTCTCCAAGACCCTCGAACCCGCCCTGCGCCTGGGATTCGTGATCGCCCCGCCGGCCGTCGCCGTGGGGCTGGCCGCCGCCCGCTACCTGACGGACTGGCATTCCCCGACCGCCCTGCAGGCCGCGATGGCGCGATTCATCGAGGAAGGGCTCTTCGCCCGTCACGTGCACACCAGCCGGACCGTGTACGAGGAACGCCACGGGCTGCTGGTGCAGGCCCTGGCCGACGACCCCGAAGAACGCCTGACCCCGATCACCACCTCCGCCGGACTGCACGTCACAGCCTTGCTGCCCCCGTCGCCCGGCGGCACCGAATCCTCCGTCGCCGAGCGTGCGGCCGCCGCCGGCGTGGCGCTCTACCCGCTGTCGGGATTCTACGCCGGGCCGCCGGACCGCGCCGGATTCATCCTCGGATTCGGTGCGATCCCGCGGTCCAGGATCACCCGGGGAATCGGGCACCTCCTCGCCGCCGTCCGCTGAGCGCCCGCCCTCGGGGCGCGACCCCGCGGATTGGCCCACCGGATCCCGCCGGATTGGCCCTGTCCCGGCGACCACCGCCGCCATAGCCTTCCGGTGTCCGGCCAATCCCACGGAAGGGATCACGGAATCATGAGGATTCACAAGAACGGCGCGATGACCGCTGCCGCCGCGGCGGCGCTGGCGCTCCTCCCCCTGGTGGGGGCGACCCCGGCGGCCCGGGCCGCGGACTCGTGCACGCAGAACTGGAGCATCTCCTCCGGCCAGGGATACGCCAACGGGCAATGGTGCAACTACAACACCAAGGTCAAGGGAACCGTCCACGACAACCATTCGGACGGCCGCTGTCCCTTCGTGCGCGGCTACCTGACCACCGGTGGTTACGTCGACAGCCCGTGGGCCACGGGGAACGGCACGTCCCGTAGCTTCACCCTGACCACGTCCTCGGGGTCGTTCTCCTCGCTGTCCATGCAGTACATCGTGTGCTGAAAGCCGGCGGACGTCCCCTCCGACGGGGACGGCGGCCACGCGCTCTCCCGACCGGAGGGGGGCCGGGAGAGCGCGGTCAGCGCAGGAGCAGCACGTCGTAGGTGTCGAGGCGGTCCACGGTGACCTTCAGGGTGCCCCCACGGCAGGACGAGGCGGGCGTGCGGGTGCCGGTGAAGTCCGGGGAGATCACGGTGACCTGGCGCGGGCACCGGGGGACGGACACCTCGACGCCGACGCCGCTCTGCGGAAGGGGGGCGCGGTCGTAGTGGTGGTTCACGAGGTGGACCGTGCGCGCCCCGGTGCCCTTCTGCACGAGCAGGCTCGCCGCGACGCCGCCCGTGTCGACGGTCACCGTCTGCGGTGCCGGGGTGTTCCGCACGAAGACCGACCGGTGGTCCTTGTAGAACCTGCTGTAGCTCGTGAGGAAGCCGAGCATCCCCGACTGCTCCGCGGTCGGGGAGCCGACGGTGTCCTTGAGGTGGAAGGCCGGGAACAGGCCGTTGGCGTAGGCCTCGGCGCCGAAGATGCGCCAGTAGTCCTGCCGTTCCGACAACGGCAGGTTCAGGTAGCCCGTCATCATGTCGTTCGGCCAGTCGATGAACACCGTCACCGGGACGTCGCCCGAGATCGCGGCGCTCGTCGCCTTCAGGTAGCGGTAGTTCGCCTGCAGCGACCTGGCGCCGTTCAGGTGCCCGTCGACGACGGGCACGTAGTCGACGCCCCGGTAGTCGGGAGTCCGCTCGTCGGGGTTGTACGGGTACATCCCGACGCTGGTGAAGTCGACGTCCGGCAGGAGGCCGTTGGACGTGATCAAGAGCGGACGGTGCGTCGTGCGGAGCGCGTACGCCCGCAGGTCCGCCACCATCTCCTTCCAGTAGCGCCTCAGGTACGTCGCCGTGAACGAGGTGTCGTCCGCGTACATCCGGTTCGCCGTGACCCGGCCCCATTCGGAGGCCAGCGGGTTCGCGGCGTTGAGCGGGTCGGTGTCCCAGCCGTGCGCCCTGAGATAGGTGCGGTAATTGAAGTTCCGGGTGAGGTCCCCCGCCGGGACGTCGCGACGGACGACGTTGCCGTCCGTCATCCCGAAACGCGACGCCCAGTCGGCGGCCGTCAGCGTCGGGTACTTCGCCAGCAGGTACCGGTTGAAGTCGGCGACGGTGTAGTCGTCGAATCCCTCGTTGCCGTTGTAGCCGTACTTCTGGCCCCCACTGAAACCGCCGTTCACCTCGTCGAGGAAGATCCCGCCCACCCCGCCGTCGATCTGGATCCTCGCCCACCCCAGCAGGTACCGGCGGTACGCGGGGTTGAACACGTTGCCCCGGCGGGCCGGCACCGGGAACCCGAACTCGTCGTGCGGCACCGGATCGCCGTCGGCGTCCCGGGTCGACATGTCGTCGAAGACCGCCGCGTTCGGGAAGTCACCCGGGAAGATGACGCTCGCCGTCCCGCCGCCGATGAAGGTGATGCCCTTGTCGCGGTAGCGCTTGAGCTGGGTGAAGTCGTAGTCGGCCGCCTCGTCGCCGTTCGTCGACCACTTCTGGATCGCCCGGATGTTGACGTCCGGGTCCAGCGTGTAGATCTGCGGGTCCTCCTGGTTCACGTCGGACTGGCTGAACCCGTACACCGCGAACCCGTCCGCGCCGCCGGAACCACCGGACGCCGCCACCGCGGGCGGGGCGGCGGGCAGCAGGGCGGGCGCGAGCAGGGCCGCCGCGGCGAGGCACAGGTACCCGCGGGCCGGTCGGCTTCTCCGTGGCATGGCGCCTCCCGTGATCGCGCCCCGGCAGCAGCGTCGCGACGAGGTCCGGCGAGCGTAGGAGCGGCGCCTCGCGCCCGGGAAGCCCGACGCCGACCGCCGGGCGGATGCCGGCACCGAATCCGGAGGCCACGGGCCCGATGCGCCCTCGCCCGGCGGTCCCCTCGCGCCGGGCGCGCTGAAACACCTCCACCCGGCGGAACGCGGTGCCGGACGGCGACGCCGGGTCGAACCGCACACAAAAGCCCCTTGACGGACACCGCCATGTTAGCGATAACATCGCCCCACCTGGAACGGCATCGCGGCCACCGGCATCCTCACCGGCGTCTGTGCCGCCGGCTCCAACGGCTCGCTCGCTGCGCCCGCCACGGCGGCGTTCCCGGTTCCTGGGCTCCGGAGCGCCGTCGACACCCACGCCGGCGTGCGCCGGCCCGCGACGGGTCGGGTCAGCGCCGCCGACCTTCAGCCGAGGTCGGCGGCGCTGATCCCCGGCGGGAAGGCGGGTGCGCCGAAGCCGATCGGCGCGAAGGTGCCCGTGCCGGCGTCCAGGTCGACGCGGTACTCGGCCGCGTAGCCGACCGGCGCGTGCAGCACGGACACCTCCAGGATCACCGGCTGCAACCGGCGCAGGTCGACGCTCTCGACGGCGCCGTCGGCGAACGTGACGTCGGCGAACGGCCCGAGCAGGTGCCCGGTGTCCCACTCCTCGGCCACGAGCAGCACGCTCCGGGCCGCACCGTGCAGCTCCACC
>Ga0302322_100000208_pt1 | contig 42695 bp, 25 predicted proteins | sample Fen_T0_2_FD_203757 | JGI IMG/M metagenome (GOLD analysis project Ga0302322, IMG submission 203757) | Peat permafrost microbial communities from Stordalen Mire near Abisko, Sweden - Fen_T0_2 | ecosystem: Environmental > Terrestrial > Soil > Wetlands > Permafrost | place: Sweden: Abisko...
CCGCCAGATTGGTCTGCCCCGTTTGGGCAGACACGGTTGTAATTGCGAGCACAAACAGAACCCATCCCGTCAAAATACCCACCTTGGTAAACGTCATAAATCTTAGTATTACTTATTTTAAATAAACAGAACAAGAAAGCCTGGAAAAACCAACCTGCGATCCCGAAGGCGCAAAACTTATTCTACTCTGGCAGCATGGTCAATTATTAACTTATTTCATACTGCACACTTGGAACGCACGCGCGGCAGAGTTTCCAACAGAAATCGTTGATAGAAAGCGCACAAGAGCAATTTTCGTTACTCTCAAGAAAACTAAAGAAAGTTTCCAGGTCAGAAGAAGAATGTTGGCTGCTAACTTCAACTCGACGCAATTCTGTATCAATTGGGATGCCAAATCAGGTCTTTGGTTGGCAATGATGCTTTCCCAGCCACTAATTCAATTCCCATTGCGGCAGTTTAAGTAGCCAACTTAACCATTAAATCGAGGCAAGCTAATAAGTTAGTCGGTACAGAAATACCCGCAGCGTCGCACCGAGCTAATCGCAACGCGGCAATTTGGCCACCAATGTGGGTGCCAGTCCGGCAAAGAATACGCCAAATTCGAATTATCGCTTTACAGCTTTACAGACGTCTGTAAGTGGTCGGACCCAAGGCCCGCGTTGGTCGCGCGAGCAAATCCGCGCCGCCAGGCTGGTGGCGCTGGTGCCATTACTCGAAAAACGCAGACTCGAAATCATCGCACGGGAGGCGGACAACTTCATTTTGACCGCCTACCCGCTCGGATTCCGGTCGTCCACCAAGTAATACCGCACCGCCCAATCCCCGTTCAGGAAATACTGCTTGCTCAATCGATTGCCATCCCCATCGTAGGTGATCAGGTTGTTCGTGCCTCTGCCAGGCACGGTGGAATTGGTCAACCGGTTCCAACCGTCATAGCCATAACTGTTGGCATAATCCGCCGCATACACCGTGTTCCCATTCACGTCGTAACTGTCGCTGTGGAAACTGTTGCTGCTGTCGCCAACCAATTGATCGTTCGTGTCGCACAGATAGGCGTCAGTGGGCAGCGCGGCGATGCTGGAGTTGCGACTGGTCCGGTTCCCAACCGCATCGTAGCCGTATCCCACCATGCCGGCTCCGCTCACCACTTCATTCGTCAGCCGGTACAGCTGGTCAAAGCTCCAGGCGTAGGCCTGGTTGACAGGTGTTGGTGTGGCGTTGATGGTTTCCACCAGATTGGTGCGCGTGCCGCCCGCCTGCAGCCGATACGCAAAACTCCCGCGTGGCAAACCGCCCGCCTGCCAAACCAGGTTCGTCAACCGGTTCAACGGATCATACTGGTAAACGTTTGTCACCCCGTTACCGTACTGCAGCGCCTGCAAATTTCCAGCCGAATCGTAGCTGTAGCTGGCCGCCGCCTGCCCCCGCGACAGCACATTCGTCAGCCGGTTCAATGCGTCGTAGCCATAGCTCAAATGCACCCCATTAGCAAAGGCCGAGACGAGGTTCGTCACGTTGCCATTCGCGTCATAGCCACACTCAAGTGAGTGCGGCCTCGTTGAAACAATTTGGCCACAAATGTGGATGCCAGTTCGGCAAGTTTTATCGCGCCAATTAAATCGGTAGCATACGCGGAGAAAGCAACCGGCTACCGCGATTAGTTTGGCAGGGTAAACGACGCTTAATTATTTGTCGAAAAAACAATAGTATGGGAAACGTCGTCATTGATTGAAAGCTCCCAAGGATGATGACCGTCTCCATAATCGTTTTGTTCCCAAGAGACCACAAAGTCGGGTCTTTCATCGCCAAAAATCATTGTGACTCCAGAGAGGTAATTTGTACCAACTAAAAAATTATTGACGATTTTAATTTTTGTTGCGTGAACATCCAACAAAGCTGGCGGTAGTGACTTGTCATCACCTTTAACAATTTGCTCTCCAGGAATACGGTTAGTTTGCGAAAGAAGAGTGATACATGCTTGAGCAACATTTACATAGTATTCCTGGTCGTGCTCCTTGAAACTCAGCGATCTGGAAGGAGATTTTCCACAAGCCAAGAATAGCATCGTTACCATACCCAAGGCGGGTAGCATCAAACTGATTTGCTTGAACGAATGTTGGCTGCCAAATCTCATTTGTTTTGACGAGTTATCTTCTTGCCCCAGGATTTCGCGGCACAACTGGTTCCCAACACCAGTCAAACATTTTAGCAGCGACAACGCCTGACGGCTTGCATGGCAAGGCCCATGAGGGTGGCGTGCCGTTAAATCCATAAGCCGTAAAATCCGCAGCTTCCTTTTCTATTGGTCCAAAATCGTGATATGAAAAATGCTTGAATGCCTGCATTATGTGTACCGCAACGCCCAATGAGTATTCATCGCGATCTAGGCCTGCCTGCGGGTCAAAATCCAACCAATCACTAACACATCGGTTCATTGTTCCCCAAAGGGCATAATTAACTGCACTCGCGTAATAGCATTTCCCGCTAAATGCTACGGTTCTTGTCCAAAACCCTGTTCCCGCACGGTAGCTTTGACCGTTCGCGATTAAGTATCCGTAATTTATATCAAATCCGACTTCCATTAATGGAAATATATCCCATGCGTCTGCTGCTCCCGCGCGCGCGCCGTTCGCCTCACGACTAGTAGCAGCTCCCCAAAGGTCGCGCATACGTTCGGCAGCGGCAATCTTTTGAGCTCGGTTCCAGCTCCAAAATTTAGCCTGAACGTCCAACAGTGTTCGATTGAGAGCTTTGGTAACATCCGGGCCACCCGTTCCAGTAACACGACCAATGGAAGGTGACGAAACGCTTGCCCCAAAAGTTCCAATCGCATCGGCAATGGTTAATATATCATCAATGCCATCATGCCCACTTGGATCAACCTTGTTGACCGGGTTACCCTTACAATAGAGGTATTTGTGCAGGCTGAGGGGATCTTCATTGCTCCAATAATCACCATCCGCTGACCAGAACCGGCCCACCTCAGTATTCAAATACCGCGCCCGATTATAATAAAGCCCAAGCTCACAATCAAATTGCTGTCCGGCGTAAAGATAATTGTTCGGCGTGTTGCCATTTGTGGCAATCAGCGTCCCGTACGCGTCGTACGTGTAGGTATCCGTGATGCCCCCATTCGTCCCCAGCAGAAACCGCACGCTCCCATGCCCGTCAAAACCATAGTAGGAGATCGTCGCGGGAAGCTGGGAGTTCACATCCAACTGCTGCTGGCTCACCAGCCCCAACCCATAATTGTACACCCGATTCAACACCACCGGCGCCGCCCCGCTCGTCTGCTCATACTCCTCCAGCACCTGCGGATACCCGCTCGGATTCCGGTCGTCCACCAAGTAATACCGCACCGCCCAATCCCCGTTCAGGAAATACTGCTTGCTCAATCGATTGCCATCCCCATCGTAGGTGATCAGGTTGTTCGTGCCTCTGCCAGGCACGGTGGAATTGGTCAACCGGTTCCAACCGTCATAGCCATAACTGTTGGCATAATCCGCCGCATACACCGTGTTCCCATTCACGTCGTAACTGTCGCTGTGGAAACTGTTGCTGCTGTCGCCAACCAATTGATCGTTCGTGTCGCACAGATAGGCGTCAGTGGGCAGCGCGGCGATGCTGGAGTTGCGACTGGTCCGGTTCCCAACCGCATCGTAGCCGTATCCCACCATGCCGGCTCCGCTCACCACTTCATTCGTCAGCCGGTACAGCTGGTCAAAGCTCCAGGCGTAGGTTTGGTTGACAGGTGTTGGGGTGGCGTTGATCGTTTCCACCAGATTTGTGCGCGTGCCGCCCGACTGCAACCGATACGCAAAACTCCCGCGTGGCAAACCGCCCGCCTGCCAAACCAGGTTTGTCAACCGGTTCAACGGATCATACTGGTAAACGTTTGTCACCCCGTTACCGTACCGCAGCGCCTGCAAATTTCCAGCCGAATCGTAGCTGTAGCTGGCCGCCGCCTGCCCCCGCGACAGCACATTCGTCAGCCGGTTCAACGCGTCGTAGCCATAGCTCAGATGCACCCCATTCGCAAATGCCGAGACAAGGTTCGTCACGTTGCCATTTGCGTCATAGCCGTAGTTCAAGGCGGCAGTCAAGCCGGTGCCGTAATTCCAAACCACGGTCTTTTGTGCCAGCCGATCACAGTTGTCGTAGGTGTAGCTGATGGTATTTCCATGCACATAATCGCCCTGGCTCTGCCGCTGACCCGTGACCGTATAGGTGTAAGCATGGTGAAAACTCGCGTTGTCAGTCGTGTTGGTCAGCCGGTTCATCTCGTCATATTGACTGGCAATCACGATATTACCGCCGAAATTGGTATGGCTGGTAAGATTACCGGCGACATCATACGCAAGCCATTCCGATTTTGCATCCGGCCGCGTATGGGCGATGCGTCGGCCCATGCTGTCGTAGGCAAACGTGTTCGTTCGGTTCAACGCGTCAATCTGCACCACTTCGTTGCCCGTCTCGTCATACTGGTAACGTGTCACCTGATTCAAGGCGTTGGTAACGGAAATGAGCCGGCCCGCGCCGTCGTAGCCAAAGCGCGTCACAACGCCATCCTGATTGGTTTCCGCCACGCGTCGCCCCACCGCATCGTAGCCCGTGGCGCTGACCGTGCCGTCCGGATACAATGTTTGCACCTGCCGGTTCAGCCCATCCAGCACGTTGGTCGTGGTATGGCCCAAGCCATCCGTGAAGGTGATTTGATTGCCATTGGCATCATAACCGTAACTGGCAATGGTTTGCACCGACGTGCCAACGGCATTCGTCACCGCCAGCCGCCGCCCAGCCGAATCATAACTGAACGCCGTCACCGTCCCCCGCGCGTCCATCGTCTGTGCCACCCGGCCCACGCCGTCATACACCGTCCCGTTGGTGCTGTTGTCAGGGTAAATCGTCTCAACCACGCGATTCAAGGCATCGTAACGGGAGGTCGTGGCGCGGTTTGCCCGGTCAATACTCTGCACGCGGTTGCCATTGGCATCGTAACGGGATTTCTCAGAGGTCAAATCCGCATAGGTGGTCTGAATCAGTCGGCCTTGTGCGTCGTAGCTGTAGCTGGTGGTATGGCCCAGCGGATCAATCGTCGCTTGCTGCTTGCCAATCGCATCATACACCACCGTGTTCGTGCCGCCGTCAGGATTGATTGTTTGCACGACGCGATTCATGCCATCATAAATATAAGTCGTCGTTGACCCGGTCCAGGAACTGTTCACGCGCCGCCAAACCGTCGAAGTCAGCCGGTTGCCATCGCCATCGTAAGTGAACGTGTTACTGCTCAAAATCGCTCCCGCCGCGTCCAGCGTGGCCGTCTGGACCAGATAACCCGTTGACGGATCATAAACATTGGTGCTCAACGTGCCCACGGCATCCACCGAGCCGAGCAGCAGGCCACCACCATAGAAATTTGTCGTGCCGTGACCGAGCGCGTCCGTGGTGGTAACCAGGTTGCCACTGGCGTCATAACCATAGACCGTGCTATGGCCCAGTGCGTCAGCGCTCGCCAGTACATTACCAAAACTGTCATAAATAATTCCATTCGTATGCCCTAGCGGATCAATGACAGACACCAGCAAATTGTTTGTGTCATAGGCGTAATTATTCGTGGCATACGGCAGGTTGTTGAGGTACACCACCTCGTTGGTTTTGTTGTTGTTTGCGTCGTAGGCCATCGTCGTGATCTGCCCCGCCTGGTTGGTCTGGCAAATCACATTCCCGCGCAAATCATAAACGTAGGTGTTCGTGTAACCCAGCCGGTCAATGATCACCTCGGAATCATTCGTCAGATTGTGGATGAACTGCGTCAATTTGCCGTCGGCGTCCCGCACCGCCACCAGCTTGCCGCTGTCATCATAAAAGTTGCTGGCCACCTGCGTGCCGTCGGCATTGACAATGCCGGTGATGTAATGCGGGAAATTCGCGTTCGTGTAGCTGAAGGAATTCGTCACGTAGACGCCGGCCCCGGTGCGATCCACGAGGTTCAAAACGTTGATGAGATTGGCATTGGCGTCATATTCGTATTTGACGGCCGGCGGGCCGCCAGCGGACTGGCCGTTGGGATCGCTCACGGAAACAATCAAGCCATCGGTGTTGCGCTGGAAGGTGATTTGGTTGGTGGCACCCGTGAAGGCTTTAAACAGGATGGCATCGGGATTGATGGTCACATTGTTGGTGTTGCGATCGATGATCTGATGCAAGAAGGGCTTGCCATAAGCATGCACGTAACAACCATCCGTGCCGTTATCAATAAAGTGATCGTCCAAGTCTTCGCGTTCGATGTCGTACTGCGTCCCGTCCGCCGTCGTCAGCACAAAGCCGGAGAAATCAAAATCCTCCCACGGGGTGCGAGGTCCGGTCACATCCCAATAATACAAGTACGATTTACCGGTGAGAGATCCCAACAGGGTATGGAATTTTACATTGCCCTTGGCGGCCAGCTTGGCAGTGACGCCGGGAGCCGGTCGCCAGGCAGCTTCGAGGACTCCCTGTGAGTAGTCATTCGTGGCAAAGAAAAAAGCGAATGTCGTTCTCTGGCCATTGGGCAAATTGAGCGTGACGTCCCAACCACCGCGCGTCCGTTGGCTGAATAAATTACCATCCAAGTCCTCGACATCTGCGCGGGTTTCATCCAGCGACACGTCCATGTTCGCCAGGGCATACGTCCAGCCGTAGCCGAAATCGCCCTTGCCGGGATTGATGGAATTATATGTGCGCGTCACGGTCAGCGGAATGCCGCTCACCGGAATCACCAAATCCTGCTGGTTGAAACTGAACTGACCAATCTTTAGATTTGAGTCCAGTTGCAATTGAATGTCCGTGTTTGTGCTGGTATATCCCCCATTGACCGTCAAGCGCAGGTCATAAACGCCGTTCATCAGCGTCGTCAGATCGCAAGTCACCAGGTTTGCCGGCGTGTTGGAACCCACTGCCCCGGAATTCGGTTGCGTCAAGTTGGTCAGGAATGTTCCATCGGGCAGATACACCCCCACCTGCCAGGTCACATTGCTGCCCAGTGAATGGTAGGCGCTTCCGTAAAGTTGGAACAAGCCATCCCGAACCACGTTCATGCCGGCGGGATTTAATGACACGGTGCCGGAGGAACCAACCACACTGGTCAACGCCGCCACCGCCATGCCGCCGCCGACGGGAGGCGCTACTGTGACCGAAACGGGATTACCTATGCCAACCTGTCCAAAGCGGTCTGTTGCGCTGGCGGTAATCTGTGCGGTCGTCGGCCCGCCTCCTGGATAACAGGCCACCCAGTTCGTAGTGTAAACCCCGGCGACCGCATTGGTGACTTCAGCAAAAAAAGTCCCGTCCACATAAAAATCCACCTTGGTAACGTTTTCGGCCGGAGCCACCGAAACAGAGAGGGGATCAATACTGCCAGCCGCAACGTTGGAGTTGCTCGCGGTCAAAGTCACTTCCGGGATGTCACTGGCGTCAATGAAGATTGAAATCGTGCCCCGAGCCGTGCCGCCATGACCGTCCGAAACGGTGTAATAAAATCCATCCGCCGGACAGGCAACCCCGTTCACAACTGCACTACGAAAACCATGTGGCGGTGTGTAGCGAACGGCGGTGCCGTGGTTGATGATGGCCGCCGTCCCCCCGTCAGGCGGGGTGATGGATAAAAGGATCAACGGATAGTTCGTGTCAATATCATTGACCAACGGATACAGAAGATTGTTTACACTGTTTGCCGACACATGGAACGTATCATTCGACGCGACCGGAGGCGTGCTATTGGTAACCGGTGGAAAGTAACCGTTGGTCACGGCAGTGCCGACCAATGTCAGCAGGAAATGACCGCCGACGGTGACACTATTACTCAGTACAAGTTGCCCATAGCTGTCGCCGCCGATGGAAGCATTGAATATTACCGTCAAATTCGTTGAGGTGCCAGGCATAAGGACGGTGTTGAAAAGGGCGTTTGCGAGCCAAAAATCCCCATTTGTTTGGATGTCATCGATCCCCAATGGGTACGTTCCACTGTTCGTAATGACCAGCTGAATGTTCGTGGCCAGGCCCGGTATTGTTTGCGGGAATTGAACAGTACTACCATTAACAATATTGGTGCCATCCAGCAAAACACCAATTTGCGGCGACCGGGTAGGTGTCGGCGAAACATACGGAATTACGTGAAACAAGACCGGTGATGAAAATGCCATTGGATTTCCATCGGGATCTTGAACAAACGCCACGATTGTCCTATCACCATCAGCAGTTAGATTGACAATCTTGGCATAGTTATTAAATGAAAAATAGTCCAGCCAGCTAAACAAGATATTGGGAACATTCGTATCCACCGTGTTCAATCCAACAAGGTTACTGCTTGTCAAGGCGCTGCTTCCAGGAACAACTGTGGCAATGCACGCAATAGGTTTATTGTCAAACCAGGTGCTGCCATCTGCCGGTGACAAGATTTGAATGGCCGGCGGCGCTACGGTAGCAAATGTTGCCGCCTCAAAATTGACCACGAAATTGCTCCCGTTTGAATAGTAATCTGGCTCCATGGCCAGACTGCCCCAACTGCCTCCATTCGTTGAGCCATTGAAAACCACCGTCAAATTCGTTCCCCGCCCGGGCGCCAGCGTCACTCCCAAAACATTTGCTGCATTGGGAATTGAATAGTTTCCATATACAAGGAAATTGGTCACAGTAAATGCAACGGAACCGGCATTCGTCACCGTCAACGAAATATTGGTCGAGCCGCCTTTGGCTGTTTCCGGAAAATTAACCGTGCCTCCGGTAACAATATTCGTGCCTTTATACAGCACTTCTAAATAGGGTGTCGGGGCATTTGTTTCATTGTTGCAGGTCGCATACAGATCGAAGGTGGAACTTGAGCCTGCCACCTCGATGAGGTAATTGCCGCTGCTAACAATACCAAAGTTCAATTTGCTGATGCTGCCGCTGGCCGTATATGTAACTGTGGACATGGCCACCACATTATCTCCCGGGTCTCTCACGAGCATAACCAAAGGACTCGCATTTTGAACCAACGTCAAGTGAACCACATCACCAGTTGTCCCGGCGAATGAATAATATTGTGCCTGAAGGTTCGTCCATTCCCGAGACATTAGGCCACCTGTACCGAGGTTTTGTCCGAGAGCAATATCCCCGCAACGCAAATCAGCCGCCCAATCTTTGACGCCTTGAACGGCGTTGAACCCCGCTCCGTTCGTCCAAGTGACGCCGGCGGTGATGGTATCCCGTTGCGGCTGGTTCATTGTGGAATAATATGTAAAGCTGGCCATGCCATTTGAGTCGGTGGCTACGGTCTGGTTCGTATAATTGCCAGATACTGCGAAACTCACATCAATACCAGTTACAGGCCCATTGTTTGGACTCGTTACCTGAGCCATAACCGTATAAGATTCATTTGTTGATGTCGATGTACCATAGCTAGGAATTAATGTTACACTCGGCCCTTGAACTGAAACTACTACTTGGGAAAAGTTTGTCGCCTGCCCGTCATCCGCGGCCAGTTGCAGGACATAAGACCCAGGACCATCGAAACTGACACTCGTCACGGGCAGATTGCTGCTGGCAAAATGGACATTGCCGGTCCCCCAGCCAACCGCCGACCAACTGATATTTGTAATTCCATATGGCAAAGCATCATCGGTAACCACGCCTTCCAGCGTGAACGTAAAGGCATCGGTGGTAATATTTGTCCCCGCAAAAACATACGGCCGCTGATTTCTCGCAACATGAACCATTAAATTGCTGAAGGATGTGAATTGTCCGTCATCGGCCGTCAACCTCAGTAGGTAATCGCCTGGAACGCTAAACTGGGCCAAAGTGTTTGTCTGGGTCGAATCATAAAAGACCACTGGGGACGCATTGCTTACGACCATCCAACGGTTGCGCGTTGCAAATAATTCACCATCATCGATAACAACTCCAGGCAAAGGAACACCCAACGATGAAATGCCCATAATGCCTGCCGGTGCAAAATTTGATTGCTCCCAATTATTATCCGGACCAAATTGACAAATTTTTGATACATTAAAGTTTGTTCCGTCCCAGTGCACACGAAACATCCCACCGCCGGGCGAAAACTCGGATACAATTAGAATATCGCCTGTCATACCCGCGAATTGTGTTGCCGGAGTTGCATAAAGTATTGGAAGTCCATTAGGAATTAATTTATCCGCTCCTTGGAACATTGAATAGAGATTTTCATTCGCCGGAATCACCCTGATATCCTCAGCACCAATCCCCAAATAATAGGTTACAACTATTCCATTTGTATTGATGGCAAAGATTGGCAAACTGCCGCCAAAGTCGTTCCCAACCAAAATACGACCGGCCCATGGACCATATCGTTCTGGATCGTTTGGAATAGTTGTAATGCCTTCATAGTAATCCCCCCCATTCAATGTCGCCACTTTGGTCGCGATTCCAAACGAATTAATCCGCCAGACATATCCAGTATAGGTCGAGTCATCTTCGGTCGATACAATCAGGTCTCCCCCCCAAATACCGGTTTCGTCCACCCATAACCCACCCCGCAATGAACCAACCGAACTGCCGTCACTATTGGTCAGAACAACCCAACAGTTTGTTTGTAAATTATTACTGGCGTCGGTATACACATTGGTTCCAATGGCGCTGCCGTCTGGCTCCAATCGCATGATTTCCCCATCCACACCATTCCCACAGAACACCTCACCTGGTTTGAATCCTCCCAAGGAGCTTTTCACTGATGTCAGGTATATTTCGCCCGGCAACGTATCTAGGGAGGAGAATGGGGTTACTCCATTTGTCGAAATCAATTGGAAAGCGGGCATTCCCCCCAACGACATAATGATTGAATTCGATGCTGGAAAGTAGGCTACTCCCTCGCCCTGCCCACTAACTCGGCCGTTGGTAATATAGATCGGGCTAATGGCCATAAGCGGATTGGTATTTTCCAGCGCGGGTAAGACCACGGTGATGCGATTCGTTGTCAAGATAACTTGCGGCGATTGATTGGTAGGCAATACGGTAATGGTGACATTGCTTTTGGCGGCAAATTGTGAATCACTTGCCGATAATTGCAGCGTATAAGCACCAGTCGCCCAGAAATATGCGCCGGTCATGGGCAAGTTCGCATTGGTAAATGTGACATTGGTTCCACCACTGAGATTCGTCCACACGGTTGTTAGCGTGCTGCCAATGGGCAGACCGTCGTCTGAAACCAGTCCGGTCAATGGAAATGCAATGGTCGAAAGGTAATTGGTCTGATCCGTCCCAACAAACACCAGCGGCGGGCGGTTTGTCGGTTCCACAGTGAAGGTGACATTCGTGGCGATTCCAATCATGCCGTAATTGTTCGTGACAAATGCCGACAACGTATGGGTTCCTGCCACAACATTCGTCCACATAAATGTATACAGAGAACCGGTATTGGTTGGCCTCCAAATATTCGTCCCTGTCTTAAAGGCCACTCCGGTGATCGTGCCCCAGTTTGTTGTCACGGTGGCCTGCAAAAGAATGTTTGTAGGTGAATAGCCAAAAAATTGTCCCTTGGTTGGGCTAATAATTGAAATGCTTGGCAGGTCCTTCACATAATTTGTCACCGGCGCGGACCATGCGCTGTAACCATTTGTGTTGTATGCCAGTGCCGTCAAGACATAAGTTCCACCGGCTTTGGGTAACCATGGCATTGAATAAACGCCGTTGGTAGACGCAGAATATCCCAAGCTGTTTGTACCAGCAAAGAATTGCACCCAATTCACCGGCTGACCTCCCGCCGAGTTCGTCGCCATTGCGGTTATCGTCACATTGGTTCTGGCGAGAAGCGTCTGATTTGTCGGCGCAAGAATCGAAACAGACATTGGTGGCGCTATTACATTGACTTGAAACGTCAACGTCGGTCCCCAACTGCCAAAACTTGCACTACCAGAAAGATAGGCAACGCTCGGCGAAAGCTCTCCTGAGGAAGAAATACCAATCACACCGAGCGTGTCCTGAAAACCTGTGACATGGGCTATTGCACTCAGTGAAATGACAAGCCATTGATTCGGAAATGCGCCAAAAATGATCGGTGCTGCGTTTATTCCTACCGCGTCAAACTGAACGGAAGTCCCGGCATTTTCAAATGTCATAAACGAACCGACCGGAAACGTCGGCGGCGCAAATATTACATTTTGGCAATACAAATTTGTTCCCGTGCCAATGTTACCAAATGCGCCATTACCAATCAGCGACGCCACGTTGGTCATCAGCAAGTTATTATACCACCCAGTTGCGGGATCAAGTATTCCTTTGCCGCCAAAACCAAGCGATGCTTTAACGGTATTCGTGTGCTGCGCATCCAACAATGTAACGGAAATCGTCACCAAACCGGTTTGCGTCAGGGAAGGTATGAATGTCAAAATCCCTGAGCTGCTGTTGCTTGCGTAAGCGACTGCTGGATCGGCAACAATATTGGGGTTGCTGGATGACGCCGAAATGGCGATAATTTGAATCGGGCTGCATCCGCCGCTGATTCCAGTCAACGTTAAGGTATGTGCCCCCGAAGCCACATAAACGGTCTGGTTCGAGATGGCATCCATTGTTGGCGCGCACACTGAAAGCGTCGCTGGCGCACTGGTGATGGCGCCGTAAACATTGGTTATAATCACGTTATAGATACCGGCCTGATTTTGTTGGGCACTTGGCAGCGTTAGGATCGAATACTTCGCGCCCGCCAAATTCGTTCCATTAAATTGCCATTGGTAGCCGATCGGTTGAATTCCCGCCGCTACGACGTTGAAATTGACGATCGCGTTGTTTACTACAGTCTGGCTTGCCGGCTGGCTCAATATCGCCAAGGCCCAATTCGTTTCACTGCCGTCCACCACACCATTGCCATTGCGATCATCGATGTAATCAGGGGTTCCGTCCGCGTCGCTATCCAAGGGCAAGCCATTGCTGCCTGTAACGACATAATGATAACCAATATCCACAATGGAATTGGTCTCCTTCGATTGATTCGTTTGCGTGGTAAAATGATAAAGTCCAACTTGATCAGCGGTCCTACTACCGGTATCAATCAGCGGGCTAACGTAAGGCAGGTAATAATTTCCCAGCCAACTGGATTGCCAGTTGAAGTTGTTTACCAAAACATCATGGGTTCCCAAGACTGGCAGCCGGGCCGTAATGTTCGTGGTAAAAGCGTTAAAGTCGCAATAAGTGATGTTGGTATTGCCCCCCGAATATTCGTTCATGTAGGTGGTGAGATCCGTTCCGTCAAATGCGCAGTTTTCCACCCACAGCGGCCAGGTGGCGCCACTCCAATGCTGGATATACAGCCCACCGCCATGCATGGTGCAATTGCGCATGGCCAGCCCGCAGGCACCGCTGGTCCCATCGCCCAACCACGTGATTTGCTCGAATAAATTGTTGGTCAGATTCAAAAACATGCCGTAACCGGTCATGACCCCGCTATAAAACTCACAATGATTGGCCTGCACGATGGTCTGACCGTAGTAATCGCGCACATAGTTTTCTGCCCCTGCTGTCGAGGAGAAGATGGTAAACTGCGCTGCAATCGTTGGATTGCCACTGCCCGTCCCGGCAATTCCCGCCAGCCAGCCCTTGAGCGTCCACAACCCATTGCCGCCTTCCTGCACATTATTATAGCGCGTATAATGGCACGGCGAAACGACGTTTCCATTGAAGGCCACAGTTGCCCCGTTGTTGATCATCAGCCCGTAGCCCGGGCCGCTGTCCATTACAAAGAATCCCACTGCCGTGCCCGCCGCGAAGGTCACATTGGAATTGATATTCACCGCTCCAAACACGTAGTCCAGCGGATCATAGTGATACCCCAGATCCGGCAAATCCGTGTCCCGATGAACTTGCGGGGTAAAGTTCTGCGCCGCCGTAAAGGTGACGTTGGAATAGACGATCGGCGGATAGGTGGTTTTATTTCCTAATTGGGCCAGGATGGCGGGATCAATATTCGTCGTGCCGGCATTCCGATATGGGCTGTTCGTCGCCAGATAATACCCGCCACCGCCAACCACCTGGAAAATTCCGGAACTGTTGTTGGTGGCATTGTTGACACTGGTGAATGTCCCGAGATTGGTGATGGCATTCAACAGGCTGTTGGTCAGCGACAGCGTGCCGCCAGAATTGAGGGTGTTGGCCTGAGCCACGGTCCAATGCTCCCCATTGACTGTTGCCGTAGAGGCAGATACCACCGCTGAGCCAACCCGGGCCATCAATATATTCTGCAAATTCCATGAGCCAGCGAGATATGAACTTATTACATAACCCACATGATAAATCTGAACATTTTGCATCGTATTGTTGAGCGCGCCAATACCCACAGAAATGACCGACGCTGCATGCGAAATTCGCAGGTCATGCAACTGCTGCGGCGTCGTGGAGTTGAATAACGAAAAGCTCGTTCCATAATAACCCGAAGGCGTACCCGTACTTCCAGAAATATTTTCCCCCACGCTATCATCGTCTTTGGCCGTCAGCACGGCTGGGCGATAAGGCCCAGTCTGGCAGTTTATCACCCCGTTGATATTGAGGGTTCCGTTAGTCGTATATTTAAGAACCGTGCCGGCACTGAGGGTTGTCGTCCCATAAAGATTCAACGCACCGCTGACATAATACGTGTTATTGCCCTGGAAAATGTAGTTGGTGTAGGGCGAGACCAAAGAAACATAGTCGAGCACATAGCCCTTGTCCGTTCGAGAGGCAAGTGCCAGCTTCATGGAGTTGGTGCCGCCCTGACCTTTTGGCGCCCTCGGTAATTGGGGGTTTTTGCTGGCCATCACCGGCCACCGGGTCTGATTCGCCGCCTGTTCCGGTAATTTTGACAGTGATGACTCGATCGCCTTCACCGGAACCTTCTCCAGCAGATAATGGCGACCTTGGACCGTCACGTATCGTTTGGTTACACCGACGGGCATATCTTTCGCGCCCAGATTGAATGCCTTGCCACCGCCAAGACTGACTGAGCCCCAGCTCACCGTTTCATCCGGCTCGGCTCCGATTGCCTCGGCTCCCATGTCCTGGACACAGGCCTCCGGCGGGTCTATAAACTCTGTTAATACCTCAATCTCGGCATTCTCAGAATCGATCCCGTAGGCTTCTGGCGGTTGTGGACGCTCTAGTAAAATCACATCCTGTTCAAATCCGCCTTTGCTGTAGGTGTAGACCAAATTCACGTTTACTCCTTCAAACGCGTTAGTATACAATACTTGGTTGTCCGCCACCAATTGCCCCTCGGAATCCTGTAATTGGGCAATCAATACGGCGTTGCCAGATACTCTATCGTAATACATCAAACCCAGCACATTGCTGCGCAGCCGCTTGCCGTCCGGGGTTTGCATGTCAATCGCGCCCAATGAGTTCAGATTGTTGGCGAAAATCACTTGCTGCGGCCCCTGCCGCGCCACGGCCCCACCGGGAAACACCTCAATCTTTTCCTGTGTTTCCACCCATTGTCCGGCCTGATTCTTATAGTGTAATCCGCTCGCCAACTCGGTGTATTGGCTTACATGCGGCACCACCTGGCCATCAGGACCCAATTCAAACGTCTCCCGTTGCCATACCTTATGATTCGCCCCACGTTCCACCTCCCGATAGGCCGTAGGTGACGGAATGGCTATTGTATTCGTCCCGGAAGTGGTATTGGCTGGCTGGGCCCACACCACTGGAGCCGTCACAATAAACCACAGCCAGCTCAAATTTGAAATCTTCATAAAGAAAACTGTCCGAAAGATCTAATCGCCATGAAAAATGACAGGTGAAGACAATTCTTACGCACCGGCCTGATCTGTCCATCATCAAGCGCCCTCCAAAAAACCTGGTTGATAACCGTAGCCATAATGTTAGTCCACCCACAAAGCTGCCCGAATCCAACCGCCTACTTATGAGTAATATGAGCCGACTATATGCACGGCTTTTCTATCTGGCTACTAAAAATTTTAAAACCAGAAATATTTCACAACTCCTTAATTACAAAATACAATCAATTTGCTCCACTTATCACTTGACGCGCTTTACTTGGAACATGGACAGAAATGAGGTGGCGATATGGATTGAGGATTTCGGTGCGTGTTTGAATCAATGACCTCAAGTGCGGTTTAATTCCGCTACAAGGTTGGCGGGCGTTGTTATGTTTTGGTGGTTGGTTTTCTTCCCGGCTCCGGCGCGTTGGGCAAGCTGCTGGACGTGTCGTTGTTCGAGGATGCTCGGCCGCAGGCCGCCATTTCCCGCGCCGGTTTCGCTCTACCACTGCGTCAGGCCGCCAGGCTGTGCATTTTGCTTGAGAGGTACGATAGCCCAGTGAAGTGTGGAGACGGCGGGTATTGTATAATCGCACCGCTTGGTCCACGGCTTGGTGCGACACCACCTTGGTTTTGAATTTGCCACCCAGCCCATGGCGACCTGGGGCGGATGAGTGCGACGGTGGAATCCACCCACGCCTTTTCGGCGCACGGCCCGGGTATATACTACGGCAATCACGGCGCGAGCTGGTTCGCGCTGACGGCGGATTACGTGGCCCAAGCCGGACTGTTTGACGAGAACATTTATCCGGCGTACCTGGAGGACTGCGATTATGCGCGACGCTGTGATCTGTTATGGATTACCCGGGCAAATGTGCTGGGGTGCCTGGCGGTGCATGGCGAGCCGGTGCAGCCGGGGTCCTGCACGGTGAATGCCACGCCGGAGCTGGCGCAAAAGAACTGCCGCACGCACGGTGGCAGTCATGAATACTATCGGGCCAAGTGGGGGGGGGGGCGAATGGCCAGGAGCGGTATCTTACGCCGTTCAACAAGCCGTACTGGCCGGTGGACTTCTGGCGGTTTGAGCCGGCCCGGCGGGCGGCGCAGCAGTGGTGACTATGGCTGGTCCGGCAATTTAAACTGAGTGGTTTCATAAATGAATGACGGCGCCGGAGGTTGAGCCTCCGGTGCCGTTTGGTTTACAGACGTCTGTACTAGGATTTGCGGCGGCGCTTGGGTTTCAAGGCTTCGCGCCAGGGCTGCTCGTCGATCTGGACGATGGCCGTGATAAACTCAGCGAGTCGCCCCTCCCGGGCAAGGTTGCGGACCTGATACCACGCTGCCTGAGAGTTGGGGGCGTTCGGGATTTGAAGGATGAACTCGTATTTCATAGCAGTGCCCAGGGATTGGCGGCCTTGGGGGTGAGACTGCGCGTGGTCTTGGGTTTCAAGGCATCGCGCCAGCTGGATTTCGTGTTCGGGTTGGTGGTGGTTGGCATGGGCGGCGGCGGGGGTAGTTCATGGATGGGGGTGATGATCCGGTGGATGACGGGCGGGTAGTTGCGGCTGGGAGCCGTGAACGGTTTAGCCATAGTGGCTTTAGCTTTGGGGGTGACGGTGCGGCCGGGGAGCTTTACTTCGATAACCTTGGCACCGTTGGTCCAGCTGGCGGCAGCGGCGGTGAGGCGCTGGCAGAGGTCGGGCCACTGTGCTTGGAGCATGGCTTCATCAATAGTGTTATTCTGGCTGTTGAATTCCTGCTGGGCAATCTGCAACAGTTCGGCGAGGTTCACTTCCTCCGTGCGTTCACCGATCAGGCGGCCGTCCAACACCAACTCGGCGGCATCGCCCTTGTCCTGCACCAGACTCTCCAGCTTGCGGTCGATGGTGCCGGTGCAGATGATGACGTAGATGTTCACGGGCCACGGCGAGGTCATACGGTGAACGCGGTTGAGGGCCTGGATGAACTTGTCATACGCCCACGAGTAGGCGATGAGAATTACGTTGTTGGCGAGGTGGAAGGAGTGGCCTTCCGCCATGCACTCCACGCCGGCCAGCATCACGGGCACGCTGGCTTGCGGGGAGCGGGCATTCGACCCGGGCGTGGCGTACCGGCCCCGCTTGAAGGTGGCGGCCAGCTCGCCGCGTTTCTTCTGGCTGGTGCGCCCGTCCAGCTTGATATGATGCACGCTGGCTTGATCCAGCCAGCTGCTCAGACGGTCCAGCGGATCATTGAAGGCGCTGAACACGACCACCTGCTCCTGCCGGGCGAGGATTTCCTCGATGAGGGTGAGCGCGGTGGCGTGCTTGGGGATGTAGCTGCTGCTGCTGCGCGCCGGCAGATCCACCGCCCCGGTGCCGTGGCAGACGCCACAGTCGGGGTTGGCGTCCACTTTATCGAACACCTGCACGGGTTTGGCGATGCGACCTTCCAGATCCTCGATGATGCGCTGTTTCGCCCGTAGCTCCTTCGGTTTCAACCCGGCCGGAATGAGCTTGGCACTGTTGAGTTCCTTGGCCAGCCGTTTGGCCTGAATCTTGGGCGGCACCGGTTTAAGCGAACACTGGCAGGGTTTGGTACAGCGCCCGGGTTGGGCCTTCAAGTGCTCGCTGCTGGGATCGGCGGCGGCCATGCGCAGGGCTTGCAGCTTGGCCCCAATGGCATCGTCGTCGTTCTTGTCCAGATATTCGGCCTGGAGGTGGTAGGAGTATACGTCCTGTTGCAGGGTGCCCATCTCACACCGGATCACGCGGCGGATCTTGGGGACGATGTCCTCGCCGCATTCGTCTTTGCGCCGGCGAAGTACCAGCGGTCCCAGCAGCTTCCACAGCAGATGCACGTTGCAGACTTCGGCGGTCAGCTTCTGGTAGCGTCCGGGGCTGGCAGATTTGCCGTCGGCTTCCGCTTGGTCCTGCTTGCTCAAGTTGCTCTCGCTGACCATGAAGGTTTTGGCGAATTTCGCTCGTTCGTTGGAGTCATCGCGGTACGGGAACCGGGCATGTGCAGCACTCTTGCCGCCGGCGGCCCACCAAGCGAGGCGGAAGATGTCCACCAAGCGATTCTTGACCGGGGTGGCCGTTAGCAGCAGCCGGTACTTGGCATCCATCTGGCGGACGCCCAGACCGACATAGGTGTCTTCGCCCTTCATCCGCACGCCTTCATCAATGACTACGCCGTCGAAGGCGTTGTAGCAGAGGTCGGATAGCGAGGGAGTGTAAAGGCATTTAATGGTGTTCGTCTGAAGCGGGTCCACGGCGTTCGGATCGCGTTCCCCCCCCGCCTTGGTGACGGGGGTGCGCCGCCACCCGGCAGCCGTGGTCTCGGTGGGGGCGTAGTAGCCGTATTCCACTTCGCTGCCGATGCCGTCGGCGTAGGCGTTCATCATTTCTTTCAAGAATTCGCAGATGACAAAGTTCTGCTGGCTGGGGGCGAGGATGGCGAACCGCGGATACGGACGGGTGGTAAGCATTTGTTTCAGGACTGCCCGGCTGGCGTTTAATTTCGCCAGCTCGCGGTCCGCCAGATCCGGGTCGCGGGCGCGTAGCGCATCGAGCATGAGCTTCTCGCGCAGGTAGCCGGCCTCCATATCTGCAATGGTGCCGTCGGGATCAGTCTCCAGGCGGTGATAATCATCGGCCCAGCGGGCCTGGCGCCAGCTGAAGAACTCGCACACATCCAGGAACTCGGGGCGATCACGCCAAAGCTGATCGGTGGCGGTGGCTTGGTGGGTGCCCACGGGCAGGCTGAGGTTTTGCAGCAGCGCAACCGGGTCGGTCCAGTCATCCGGGTTCGGCAGCCGGGTGACGCCGTTGGTGGTGAGCTGGGTGTAGCTGGTGAGGTAGAACTCGGGCGCGATCACCGGGCGGCCGTCGGCGGTCAACTGGGTCATAACGCTGCCGGGTTGACGGGTGCGCTTGTGGAATTCCTCCTGCGAGTCCAGCAGGATCGGCCGGATCTGGAACACGGACCACGCTTCGGCGATAATCTGGGCGTGCAGATCGCCGGGGGCGACGATCAGAATGGGTCCATTGGGTACGATGCGATCAGCTTTACGGTCGAGCGGGCGCTCGGGATCTGGTTGCACGGTATACCCGACCTTGAGCAGCATGTAGAGGAACATGGCCCAGGTTTTGCCGAGGCCGGTGTCCCAGCTAAGGATGAGACCGTCATGGAGGGCGGCGCGCGCGAGGTCTTGTTTTTGGAAGGCTTTGAGTTTCATGGGAGGTTAATTTTTAAATAAACGGAGCAGGAACAGGGTGAATTTGAGTTGTTGGATTTCGACGGTGGTGTGCCAGAGGTGAAACCGGAACCGCCACACGGCGGGGGAAAACAGTTCGATGTGGACGCGGGCAATCAGGGCAAGGATTTTGATCATAAAGAGTGCAGAGGGGTGAAGGAATGGGGCGCCGACGGGTCTGGTTGCTCACCGCGCCTGTGAGTAACTTTCCGTAACTTGAGCTTTCTCAGTCCGGTCGAAACTGAATAAGTTCCAGCAGTGGTAGGGCTTACTACACCAGCTATCAAATAATAATCCGAGCCAGCCTGATTGGCCGAGGGAAGGCGGCGAGGCTGTCTTTTTAAGACGAAAGTGGAATGCAGTATGGAACAGATGACATGGGTGGAATCATCGCGGCGGATCGCCGTGAATCGGGCGGTACTTGACATGGCGCTGCTGCTGGAAAGCAGGGCTGGCACGAAAGGTGAGCGGGCGGAGGCCCACTGGATTGGGCAGCAATTACGCGGCCGGGTGTTGGGGCTGGAGGTTCAGCCGGCGAAGGCGACGTCGGCGTGCCTGGCGGCGTGAGCAAATGGCCGTTGCGGACGTCCCATTTTATCGGAACGGCCGCAACGGTTTTTGTTTACTCGGCGAGCGCGTCGGTCAGTTGCTCCAAGGCGCTCAGGGCGTCGAGATTGCGGGCATACTGTTCCGGTTGGCACGTAGCCACGTCGGGCACTTCGGGGATGAGAAAGTGGGCCACCAATTCTTGCAGGGTGAAATCCACTTTCTGCTCCCCCTGCCCCGCCATCATGATTTCCTCGCCATTTCGCTGGCGGCCCCGCTTGGCAATGGTCACGCTGACAGTGGGATCAGTCTTCAGCTTGCTATCCATGAAACAATACTCGGCGACTTCCTGCTTGGCTGGACCGCTGACCGCCCCGCCGGCGGGGTCAATCACGGTGTCGGCGATGATGATGGCCAGCTCCTGGCCGGTGAATTCCAATTCCTCGCGCGCGCCAGTGAAGGGATTGGGTGTCTCCACCGAGCGTTGAACGATGACGGTCTGGGTGCGGATGGAGTATTTGCCACCCTTCCGGTAGATAACTTTCGTCCGGCGCTGGGCGCCCTCGCCCACCAGCAGCTCCAAGTCTTCGCGGCATTCGATGGTGTCTTGCTCGTCCAAATATCCCAGCCGCTGGATCTCCGGCAGCGGATACAGGGGTGCCCGGGCGGCGTGGTAATCCTGGGTGGCTCTGGCAATGGCGGCCGTGAGCGCCGGGTCCACCCGCCAGCCGCCCCGCTCGCTGACGTGGAGCAATTCGTCACGCTGGGCTCTTTGCAAGACCAACTCCATGGGGGTCTTGCCATCCAGGTTGTTCAGCCGTTCCGCTTCCTTTTTGTTTACCTTCGTGGACAGCTGCTCGAACCGGGAGAGGCCGACCCGGATTACACCCCCAACATTCAGCCAGAGGTTGTAAGGCATCCGGGATTCCTTGCCGGCCAGCTCAGCCGCCCGCTCCTTGATGGCGCTCCACGCCTCGCGAGGATCGGTGGCGGCGTTGGGGTAGCGCAGTTCGGCCCCGAGGTGATAATTGCGATCGGGCTGCTGCGGCCAGACGGACTTGCGGGGGCCGGCGACGTGGTCGCGGGAGAAGTAAATGACGCCGGTTTGAAACGGCTGGTTACCAGGACCGACCGGCTTGGTGTCATCGAACTTGTCCCAGAGGCATTCATCCAGACCGGTCATGGGATTGCCGGGGATGATCAGGTGCCACCAGATGTGCTTGGCGAGCACGGCATATGGGGCATCGGGCGCAAACAGCAGACGCTCCAGGGTGGCGTTGTTGCCGATCAGGTAGCCCTCGCCGATGGCGGTGCAGAGGTCGAGCGCCATCAGTAGGGTGGCGATAGTGGAATCAATGGCGCCCTTGGGCGCGCGCGCTTCCGTCACGGCAAACGCATCGCGGACGGCCATGAGCCGGCTGTTCGCCAGGTCGGCGAGCCGTTCCCGCCACCACCAGAGACCCCACGGCGGGTTGAGGACGAACAGGTCGCACGTCAGTTTGACCTCCTTGGCCTGGCCGTAGAACAGCGTCGCGTCCTGACTGATGCGCTCTATGTGCATGGCTTTCTCCAAGCCTTCCACCTTGGGGCGGTGCGGGTCAATGTCGTTGCCCAGCAGGGCGTAGGTGTCGCGGGTTACACACGCCTGTAAGAGCGCCCCGGCCCCGCAATTCAGATCGGTGGCCGTGGGGCGGCACTTGGGCAGGCTGAGGGTCAAGGTGCGGGCGAGGTCCAGCGGGGTGAAGAATTGCGACTGGCCTTTCTCGGCGGCGTTGGCGGCCGAGTCCAGCATTTGCTGGAGGATTTCGGGATTGATGTTGGATTTTTGCATGGGAATTTAGAGTTGGTGGATGAGGTCGTAGTGCCGGCGGCGCTGGAGGGCTGGTTTAGGTTGGGTGGGGACTGGCAAAGGGAGTCGGCTGACGGCGGCTGGCGGCGGGCAGATGCGGCAAGCGCCGTCGGTGCCATTGCTATTCCAGATGGTGCGGCCGTTACAGACGTCTGCAATCACGCGATCAGAGTCGCTAACTGGCTGGCGCTCTTGGGCGGATTGCTCCTTGCCGACAAACAAGGTGCCGCCGTAGGGGCTGCAATCCTTCAATTCAAAGGTGACCGGCTTGCGGTTGAGGTTAACCAGTCCAAACAACCACGAAGTCGCAATGTAATTTGGCTGCGCCGAACACCGCCGATGGCAATCGCACCCGCAGTAGCCGCAAAACGTGGGGCCGGAAAGTTGGTAAATCCATCGTCGGCAAGGCCGTGAAGATTGAGATGGTATGCGAATAGTGGGTGGGTCCCGAAGCTTGGAACTTCGCAAATGATTCCTCGCCTCAGCAAGGTCGCTGGGTTAAAACGATGCGTTGCCAACAAAATGGCCGGCACAATGATCAAAGGAATCATCTACAAATACCTAGCAAAAGCGGTCGTCGTGCTTTTGCTCGGCTTGGTCCTGTTTGGCATTTTTCCGGGAACAGGACTCGCGATCGTGTTGTCGCTGGTTGTTTTGTTGCGTTTTTTCGATCTTTTCCAACAGGGCGTCACACAAAGAAAATCTGAGGTAAACCCAATATTTAACCAGCAGATCTCAAAACCCACACAGCTAAAGCCACAACCCCGTCCTATCCAACCAAGGTCAACCCGGGAGCTTCTCGCAGATGGTATGGGCGTCATCGCATTCGCCATATTTTTACCATTGGCGTTCGCCCTTTACACCAATGAGATTTTCTCGCTAGAACGTCAGCAAAGCTGGAGAGAAGCACTTGTCGCCATCGGATGCATCGGACTCTACGTCTGCCCCCATGTTTTATTCAAAGCCCCAGCCCAAGCCCAATACCGGATCATGTGGTGGACCATTCCGTTTTTTGTCGGCCTGTTTTTGGTTCCACACCTCGTTGAAACCAACCATCCCTACCTAAACCCAGAAAACCCAGACCGGAATAGACTGGCGGCCGAGCGCGTCCTGACCTTAAAAAACAACGTCATTTCCGGCTATTACGCCGGGTGGATCACCCGTTATGCCGAGGACGTCGAAACTCGCGGCGATACCCACCAGGCCATCCGCCTCTACGAAGAATCACTACGCCGCGAACCCAACCAACCCGCCGCATCCCAAAGACTCAAAACATTGTTGACCAAGAATGGTAACCCAACACCACCGGTAAACATACCAATACAAGCACCCCCAAACGGCGCCTATTGGACGAATTTCTATGCCCTGGAACATGCTGTCCACCATTCCATCGACAAAGACCTGGAAGCCGTTCCCAGTTGCACTGTCGTGATTGTACCGTTTGAAGGCGTAGATGACAAAATGCTCGATGCTATCGCATACGTCGTCCATCAGGAACTCCAACTCCACGTCTTTATCGCTCCCAACCGGATTTCACTACCACCATATTCCCGTAAACGAGGCCTCGCAACAAATCCACAATGGCAAACCGACGTCATTTTCTCGGCATTCACAAACTCGGTCGCCCATTTCCCGAAAGCTCCGATCAAATTTCTCCTCGTCACCTCCGCAGACATCTACATGGAGCAAACGGCTTACGTTTATTCCCAAGCGTTCACTTGGGGCGCCATCCTCTCCACTGCCCGATATGGCGACGCTAGGCAAGCCCCAGAAATCGTCGCCCAACGCACAGCCAAGCAGTCCATGTGTGCCCTGATCAAAAGCTTCGGCGTGCCACCCTCCTTGGATCCAAACTGCGTCACCAGCTACTCCAACGGCCCCCAAGAATTCGACGCCAAAGGCAACCGCCCCAATGCGGAAACGTGGTCGCTCTACCAAAAGGCTTTAGCAAAGATCAACCGCGGTTGGGCTGCGTTTCAGACCCGGCGCTAAACCCGGTCCAAATCAATCTATGAAACGCGAAGATAAAATCAAAAAACTCGCCGCGGCAATACAGAGCGAAATTGTCAGTTGTCCAAACGAGCAGTCGTATGACGAGGGCGACGCGATCTGGATTTCCGGCTTGCCGATCGACCTTCAAGATTTACTGATGAATCACGCCGTTCCGGAAGAGCTCGAAGAAGCCGTCGTCGCTAAGCTCCGGTGCCCCAGTTGCGGGACTTCATTCAAAATCTGGCAAGAGGTCGGCACCAAATACGACTTCGAAGTCAGCCACGAAAATGTCATAGACCAAGCCTTGGCAAGGCATGGCAAACAGCTTTTTGACTTTTATGGGTTTCTTCACAAAAACCCGCTTCTTGAAGCATCGCATCCATTTGGCAAAAAGATCCTGAGCGAATTCAAAAAGGCACCGCGTTTGGCATTGCAGAAATCAGAATGGTTTCGCGCCAGGGTGAACAAGGAACACGGCTTTGGCCCGGCCCCGGCGGAACTGGTGGCCGACCAGCGTTACAACAGCTCTGGACAGTCCCGATGGTATTTCGCTGACAACGCTGAAACGGCAGTGGCGGAAACAGCCAAGGAGGGCACCGCATGGGTGCAAAAGTTCGACGTTGGCAATCTGGACGGATTGCTCGACCTCCGCGCTTGGCGGGCCGATGACGAGCGAGCACTCGATTCCGAAGGCGAATACCGGCCACCACACGATTTGTTGTTGGTTTCGTTGGTTTATGGAGATTTGCTCACCCAACGGCATTTCCTAGACGACATCGCTGGTCAGCCCGACGCCAAAGCTAGGCAGTGGAAACCTGAGTACTTGGTCAGCCGGTTTGTTGCCGAAGCGGCCAGCGCGGCTAATCTCACTGGCATTTTGTGCAACAGCGTGCGCTATCCGGGCGATAACCTTATTGTTTTTGATTCATATTGGAGCCCAAAACTCGTCGGAGACCCAGTTTCAGTCACGTTGGACGAAGATGCCCTGAGGCTCAGGCAAAACTACTTTTTTAATCAGGGAGAAGGATTGACCATTCCCGATGTTGGTTAAACCATCTAAAGATGTTCTGGGATAAACGAATCAAAATTGCGCCCGCTGTCCTAGCGGAACAGGTCATGATTGAGTTTGTTGACAAGCCAATGTTTGCCCTCCCGCCAGAGCGACAGCCAACCGCTGAGGCCAGCGCCGCCCTTCAGGCAAAGCTCCGCCTGTATCAATTTGCCGCCGTCCTCATGGCGGTAATGACGGAGGAACAGAAAAGCGCTGAATATGCGCCGCTACGAACCGAGCTTGAGCGGTTATTTCTACCACCAAGATTTGCTCACGGAGCCAACATGCTTGACGAGGTTCGCTCGGCAATGAAGGCTTTGGCTGACCTGATGACCCCACGACAAAACCCTCACCACCTCAGCTGGTCGCTAAAATGGTTCGAAAGCGTGGGCATCGACGAGAGCAATCCCGTGGTTTTGCACAGCTTCGGCATGCATTGCATGGCGCATTTCACCACCTCAGTCGAGGCATTGAAGAAGTTCAAGCCAATTTGACCGATTGCTCGGCCAGACCGACCTGTCCTTGCGCTCGATTGCTCAACTCCACGACGCAGCGTGGTTGTAGAACGACGCAGGGGCATAGCCGTCACCTATTGATGCCAACCCAGGGTCTGCTGCCGTTCGCGCTGGTAGAAATTGGGGCTGTTGAGCCTGCCAGCGCTGAGCATGGCCAGCATGTTGAGGGGGTTGATGAGTTTAATTTTCATGGCTGGTTGGTCAGTTTAAAAACAAGGCGTTCGACCGAGAGTTCACGGCCGCCGTCCCGGTTACGGTTGGATTTCCCGGTTTGGCGGCGGAGCCAGTGCCACTTGACGCGCAGGGCTTCCAGCTGCGACCACCAGCCCCGCCGATGACCACGTACTTCAGATAGAAACGGATACATCCAGCCGCCGTGCGGGTGGCTTCGTCCACTTCCACCACCATGTTGCTGGCCCGCACCCAGTCGGCATTGAAGCGGGCTTTGCCGGCGGCAATGCCTTGGCAGAAAGCGGCCCACTGGATGAGGTTTTCACGTACAGAAAACATTGGTCAGGTATGGATGCCATAGGAGTTGGCGTATTCATGAGGGATGATGCCGCCGTTGTAACCGCAGCCTCCGGGGTAGCGGCCATTGAAGTAGAACTCATCACCTTGGGCGTAAAGCTTGGCGGTACGGACGTAGCGGGATAGATCCCGCAGCAGGTCGTTAAAGGTGCGCTCGGTGCCATTAGCCAGAATCCGGCAGAAATGCTTCAGGGTCCGGCCGAAGCGGTCTTTGTCATGAAGGTTGGGGTGATTGGCGAGCTGGCCCACGGTAAGCGGGGGCTCCTCCGTCCGCCGCCGCTGCTTGCTGGTATCCAGCACGGTCTTGGCGACGCGGCGGTCGTGCAGCGTCTTGATGATCGCCAGCAGATTCCAAGTATTACAATAGATGGTTTGCGATTGCGCCACGCCGGTGCAGTCCTGTTGGTTGCAGCTCGTGACCGGATCGGAGAACAGGGTGAAATGATCACCGTAGAACACGGCAACGCGGGACAGGTCGTTGACGCTGTGGGGGTATTGGTCGGGCACCAGTTCCTTGGGCATCAGGTACAAGTGGGAGCGTTCATTGCTGCCAGGCATCTGCCAGGACAGTTCAACCGATTGGCGCGCGCCGGTGGGGTCTATATCAATGGTGATTTTCATAGTGCAGACGTGTGCAGGGGGGTGGTTTATTTTCGGTTATAGCTGGCGAGTACCGCCTTGGCATCGGCGAAGTGGTGGCGGGTGGAGGGATGATTGACCACCATGCGAACAACGAGGTTCAGCCATTCCGCCCACTTTTCCCCCGCCAGCAAATCGTGGGTGATCCCCATCGGTCGGCCGCTGGAATCAATTAGTACCCGCTCGGCATCAAGCAGGAGGTTCTCGGCGGCCAGAGCGGGGCAGTGAGCATCACTCATGGCGGCCGGCTTGATCCCGGCCGCCCGTTCGCGGCGGTTGGCCTCAGCGTAAAACTCGGCGGCCGCGGCTTGGTCTTGCTGGAGGTAAAACGATTTTGGATCGCGGATACGGGTTGGCATTTTGGTGGCCCGGGCGGCCCGGGCGGAGTCGGTATCGCCGGTGGTGCCGAATGTGGCGGTGAACTCACGCTCGGTCAGCAGTTGCACCTCGATGGCGTTCACCTTGGTGCGCGTGGATTCGGCGATCACGCGGGCGGTCAGATAGTTGCGCACGTCGCGGATCACTTCGGGGGTGGTGAAGTCTTCGACGGTAGGCTTGGGACGGGTGGTGGTGGTGGGCATAAAATTCAGGAGGTGATGAGGTGGAGACGTTGGGTTGCGTCCCACGCGACCCACGCGGGTTTGTTTATGAGGCGGGCATTTTTTTCGAGGTTGTCCAGCACGCACTGCTCGCCGGCGGACAGACACCCGGCGCAAGCGGCGCGAAACTCGGCGATGTGTGCCGGGGTGCTGTAGAGATTGAGGGTGGCCGTGGTGACGTGCTTTTGGTCATCGAGGATGAGCACGGCAAAGGCGGTGTAGGTGCTGGCCTTGGGCTTGTTCCAGAGGGTGCCGGGCAGCTTGGGGTTGGAGGTCTGGCTGACGATGCGGCAACCTTTTTTATACGCATACTCCAGCCAGTAGCGGATGGAGCAGCGGAGGTGGAAGCCATAAGGGTAATCGTCAACGAGGTAGGCGGTTTCGGGTGAGATGTGACCGGACAGGATGTTTAGTTTCATAACGGGATTTGGGCATGGAAAGAGTGCGCCCGCCGTGTCTCGAAAACACGACGGGCGGTTACTGGGAAACGCCCCCTGAAACAGTCAGGGGGAGAGGGGTTGGTTAATTCAGAGTCTTGAGCTGGCCCTGGTAATCGGTGAGGCGGCGCTCGGCGACACCTTGCTGTGCTTGCAGTTGGGCGAGATCTTCGCGGAGGGATGCCTTGGCTTCAGCAGGCCAGTCTTCGGCCAGCCGGGCCTCGACCTTGGCGATCTGGCTGCGGAGCAGATCCAGACGGCGGTGAAGGCTGGCGATCCCTTCCGCAGCGGTGCCGGGCCGGACGGGTCGCCGGTGTTCTTCCTCGTCCATTATTTCCAGATCTTCGATGGTGAGCTTGGCGGCGGGCGGCAGGTGCTGGGTGCCGACGGCGAAGCGACGGCGATCCTCAGGGGATGGCATGGGTTCTTCCATACTTCAACTCTGGCACGCCGGACGACGGGTTTCACGTCTTTTATTATTAATGGTCAAGGTTCACCGCCTCACTTTTGGCGCGGGCGGCCAGCACGCGTTGGGTGTGGCGGCTCAACAGTACGCTGCGGACGTTGCCGCAGGCCCACGGCCTGCCTTGTTTGGTGCGGGTGCCGCGATCGTTCATGCTGGCGGCGATGGCGGTGTAGCTCATGGCGATGGCAGTGTAACTACCAACGGGCTGGGTGGTGGTGGCGCGCAGATCGGCCATCAGTTGAATAAGTTCCTGCTCGGCAAAGTTGCTGCCCAGCCGTTTGCTGATGATGGCACCATGCTCGGCGATGAACGGGGCCAGTTCGGCGGCCGCCAGCGCCTCGGTGCTGGGATGGGTGGCGCCATCGGCAAAGGTGTACTCGCAATCGAAGCCGTAGGGCACGTTGCCAGTCAGTTCGCCGGCGGCGAACTTGTGGTCCATGCGCTTCTGGGTGCGATCGCGGATCTCACCCAACTCCCATTCCGCAACGGCGAGCAGAACGGTGATGATGAGCTTGCCCATGTGGCCCTGGGTAGATATGGCATCGCCGCCAAAGTCGGCGATGTGAAGGACGATCCCCTGCCCTTCGCAGTATTCCAGTACGCCCAAGGCATCGCGGACATTGCGCCCAAGGCGGTCGATTTTGGCGACGATGAGGTGTTTGACGTCACCCAACCCCAGTCGGTTCATGAGGGCACGGCCGCCGTGACGCTCGGCCATGGCGATGCTGCCACTGGTGTCGGGATCGGAAAAGGCCAACCCCTCACTGACGGTTAACCCCTTGAAAGCGGCGTAGTCATTGACACGCTGCTCTTGAAGCGCAAGCGAGCCGTCCTGGTGATCGGTGGAGACACGGCGATAGATGGCGGCGAGATTGGGTTGGAGGATGGGGGTCATACGGGTTCGTGGGCGGGACAGGTTTTCGGGGGTTGCTTTTCCGCAGCGGTGATGATGTTCTGAGCGGCTCCGACGGCGGAGCAAGCTTTAGCAGCGTAGGTTTCGGCTTCTGGGGAATCTTTCAGTTTGGCGAGGTTGAAGGATTCGTTCTCGGCATAGTCGATGATCGACTTCGAGGCGGCGAGCAGCGTGGCATTCTGTTTCTTGGCGTCGTCGCGCTCGCGAATGGCGAAGGAGCATTTGATGCTGGTGTAGTCAAAGCGAACTTTCCATTGCGTGAACACCTGCCGCTCGTACCAGTTCCGCGTCACGTAAAAAAACCTGCGAACGCGGCTTCTGATATACCGCGGGCGTGGTCGGAAAGGCGCCACACATGTTGAGATCGCCAAAGAAGAACATTGAATTATCCAGGTCTCCGCCGCTGGCAAAATCGTTAGCCCGCTGCCGGCCGGGTTTTTTGATTGGTTGCGAGCCATTTGGCGTCTGGGCCATGGACCTTGGCGGATCAAAACGAAAATAGACAATACGTTTGTTATATTTGACAATGGATCAAGATGGTGGAATCTGCCATTTTTACCGAATGACACTCCAAACAAACCCAAACCCCTCGTTGATTATTGCTGGGTCACCTAGACGGCAATTGTTGCAGCGGCCCAGGTCGTCGAAAGTTGTGGCTCGGCACAACCTCGCGCTGGCGAATTCGAGCCGTTTTGCCCACAAATGAGGCCGGCTCAGTCATGATGGGGGGAGCGCATCAACATGAGCAAGCACTTGCCTCAAATTGCACTGCTGATTGAGAGCTCGCGCAATTATGGCAGAGGTGTATTGCGCGGCATCGCCCGGTATGCGCATGCGAACGGTCCCTGGTCGTTTTTTGCGCAGGAACGGGAACTGCATAGCGGAATTCCCAAGTGGCTGCAAAATTGGCAAGGTGACGGGATCATTGCCCGCATTGAGAACCGGGGAATGGCAGCCCAATTATTGAAGTTCCATTGTCCGGTGGTGGATGTGCTCGGTTCGTTTCGCTTTCAAGGTGTGCCCGCATTTGACACCGATGCGATGGCGGTGGCGAAAATGGCCACCAATTTCTTTTTGAAAGCAGGTTTCAAACATTTTGCGTTCAGCGGTTATCAAGGGATACCTTTCTCGGATCGGAGGGCGGCTGCATTTTCAAAATATCTGGCGGATACTGGCAAGACGATGGAGGAAATGCCCGCCGTTCCGAGGATGGGGGATGCCAGCGACATTCAAGCGCTCGAACAGCATGGCATGATGGCCAACCAAATCACCGCCCGCTGGCTGAATACCCGGCCTCATCCACTGGCAGTGCTTGCGTGCAACGACGTGCGAGCACAACAGATATTAAACGCCTGCCGCAAACATAATATTCGCGTACCAGAAGAGGTATCCGTCATGGGGGTAGACAATGATGACGTGCTTTGCGATTTGTGCGATCCGCCGCTGACGAGCATTGAACCAAACACGGATTTGCTGGGGTATGAAGCCGCCGCCGTATTGGCGAAGATGATGGCGGGGGAAAAGGTTTCCGCCCCATTCACCCAAATCCCCCCTTTGCGCCTTTGGGAGCGCGCGTCCACAGACGTTATTGCGCTGGATGACTTGGCGATGGTGCAAGCGGTTCGCTTCATCAGGAATGAAGTCGGCAGTGGCATCGCGGTGAAGGATGTGCTGGCGCATGTCCGGCGTTCGCGCACGGATATGGAGCAACGGTTTCGTCGCTCGCTCGGAACCGGGATACATGCTCATATTGAGCAGCGACGGTTGGAGCGGGTGTGCCGATTGTTGCAGGAAACCGAATACCATCTGGACGAAGTGGCTCGCCGTGCCGGCTTCACCACCGCCGCCCACCTTTGCCGTTTATTCAAAAAAAACTATCATCAAACTCCCACGCAGTTTCGCAAGGGTGCGCGATCGGTGGCATAAGTTTCCCCGGTCTGGGTGCTTGGCATCATGGGCTGCGACAACATCCGGCCCAAGGCTGCCGCTTGGGTTTTGTTACAACAGACAACGAGTTTGTTAAACGGGGTAATTGAACGGCAGCCGCGAGGTGAAATACTTTGAGGTGAACCCAGCGACTGCCAATTGCTCAAGCAATTGCTGTTCGGTATTAAACTCAAACCCAAACGTTATGAAAAGGCCAACCTTAAATATAAAAATCACCAAAATCGCATCAAGCCTTGGCCTAGCCAGTCTGTTCGCCCTCTCAACCGGGCAGGCGGCGCCCATCACTTGGGGTGCAACGGGCACTTTCACCGACAACACGGTTCTCGTTTTGGCTGGGCCTGCGGCCAGGGAGGTTTACGGTGTGAACGTTGGCGGTGCAGGCGCGCAAACGACTGCCAATGGTTACACTTTTGACGACAATGTAACATCGGGGAACATGACAATAACCGGCGGACCAAGCTCTTATGGCGGCTTTTTAACGGTTACCACGGGTGATGCCGCAATGGATATTATTCTAGCCAATGGCTTTTATGGGGGAAACATACCGGGCACTTTGAACAACTTGACCGTGGGTGCTTCTTACACCGCCATGGCGCTTCTAGCAGACACCCGTGGCGTCCACCCGTCGACCGACATTTTTAATGTTTCGGATGGTGCGACTACCAGCCCGAACCAAACTTATTCCTTTTCAGGCGGCAGTCCGGCGCTTGGTGGCTATATTATTGGAACCTTCACGGCTTCTGCAACGACTCAAACCTTCACAGTCAACGCTTCAGCCGGTGGCCAATATAATGCCATTCTCCTAATATCCAATCCGCCGCCAGCGTTTGTCCCTCCCGTTTTACTTACAAACATCATGCCGGCATCTGCCACAGCGGGCGTGGGTGGTCAGGCTGCTTTTACCGCCGCCTTCAGCGATTCTCCGCCTGCCAGCCTGCAATGGCAGTTCATCAGCGGTGGGACGACGAATCCCGTTACGGCTGCCAATGCCTCGATTATTACTGTGACCAATAGTGGAGTCGTATCCTCGACGCTGACGTTCACCAATCTGCAAGTGACCAATACCGGTTCCTACCTGCTTAAAGCGGTCAACGCAACGAACAGCCTGGGGGTTGCCGACAGCGCGGCTGCGCCCCTCACAGTGGGTTCGCTGATTCAGTGGTTGCAAACCGGCATCGTCATCGACAACACGGTTCTCGCTCTGGCCGGAACTTCGGCCAATGAGGCTTACGGCGTGGACTTCGGCGGCTCAGGTCTTCAGACCACCGCCAATGGTTATACCTTTGATGACTATGTCTCTTCTGGGAACGTAAGCATAACCGCTGGCGGACCAGTCTCTTATAACAACTATTTAGGCGGTGGCGGTTCCACGGGCGATGCCGCACTGGACAATCTGGTAAACTATGGCGTTTATGGGGGTGGGCCGGTCACTCTGACCCCGGGCATTTTGAATAACTTGACGATTGGTCAGACCTATAACGTCATGGCCATCATAGCAGACACCCGGGGTATCCACCCTCAAACTGACACTTTCCACGTCTCGGACGGTGTGACTATCAGCCCCAACCAAGTTTTTGCCTTTTCAGCTGGCATGAACAACGGCACAAATGCGATTGGAGGCTATGTTATGGGAACATTCACGGCCAGTGCTACGACTCAAACCTTCACGGTTCAAGCTTTAGCTGGTGGTCAATACAATGCCATTCTTTTGGTAAAAACCACGGTTCCGCTTCTCCCGCCAATCTATTTGGCTATGGACACCACGCCGAGTTTCGCTGCAGTGCCCGAGGGCAGCAATGTTGGCTTTTCTGCGGCCTACGTCGGTTATCAAGCGGCGCTCAATCTGCAGTGGGAGGTAATCACCAATGGGATGACCAACAACATCAGCGACGGGGTGGTCAATGTCACCAATCTCGGAATCGTGACCTCGACGCTGACACTCAGCAATGTGCAACCAAGCGCCTCGGGTTCCTACCGGCTTAAGGCGGTCAATGCGACCAACAGCGCGGATGTGGCCTACAGCACGGCAGCTCCACTCACGGTCAGTCCGACGATCATCTGGGGGGCCACCGGCGCCTTCACCGACAACACGGTTCTCGCCTTGGCAGGTTTGGCGGCGAATGAAGTTTACGGCGTGGACTTCGGTGGTTCAGGACTGCAAACGACCGCCAACGGTTACACGTTTGATGACTATGCCACCACCGGAAACATGAGCATCGCTGGTGCTACAGGACCCTTTGGTGGCTATATGACCGGTGGCGCTACCACGGGTGATGGTGCGCTGGACACCATGCTAACATTTGGCCTCTACAATAGTGCGACACCCAATGCTGGAACTTTGAATAATTTAATAATTGGTCAGAAATACACGGTGCTGGTCCTGCTGGATGATACACGTGCCGTTAACCAACGTCCTAGCACGACCTTTACCGTCACTGACGGTGTGACGATGAGCCCCAGCCAGTCATTTCAGTTTGTCAATGGCGCCCCGTCGGTGGGCGGCTATATCCTAGGAACGTTTACGGCCACGGCAACAACTCAGGCGCTTTCCGTTCAGAATGGCGGGAATAGCCAATACAATGCCGTTCTTTTGGAAAAAAGCAGTGTCACGACACCGACACCACCGACGCTTGGCACATCCAGGACTTCAGATGGCCACCTGATTTTGACTGGGACCAGCGGCACACCGAACGCGGGTTATACTTGGCTGACCACGACCAGCTTGGTACCCCCGATCACTTGGACGACGAATCTACAGAGCACTTTGGATGGTTCTGGTGCATTCTCAAATTCCATTTCGATCAGCACCACCACACCGGCCAGCTTCTTCAGGCTACGGATGCCTTGAGGTGGAGTTAAACGGATAACGTCAGACGGCCCGGGGACGCAAGGTCCCCGGGAGTATCACTTGATAAATGACCGGCTCAATTTTGCCGGCAACTTTGATAATATGATAAAACAAAATCTGAACAAAATTGAAGCACAAGTCAGTCGCCGGTGGCCTCGGGGATTTACCTTGATTGAATTGCTGGTAGTGATTGCCATCATTGCCATCCTGGCGGCAATGCTGCTGCCCGCCCTTTCAAAAGCCAGGCAACGGGCGCAGACCATCAAATGCTTGAACAATCTCAAGCAGCTAGGCCTTGGGGCGATGATGAATGCTGGCGATAACAACGGGGTCTTTTTCAGCTATAACAATGATGGGAACCAGGATTTGTGGCTCGCTCAATTGATGCAGCAGTCAGGCAAGGTGGACGCCGTTAGGCTTTGTCCACTCGCAACGCAACCGACTACCACCCCCCCCTACGGAGCGATTGACAAGGCTTGGTTGTGGGCCTCGGCCAATCCTGCCACCCCAGGATATCAGTACTATGGCAGCTATTCCCTGAACGGTTGGCTTTACCCAGGCGACTGGCCACCGGGAGGATCGTTTCCGGGCGTGGCGGATTTAGCCAAAGCTTTCAAGAATGACACCGCCGTGCAAAAACCTGCTGAAACTCCACTGTTTTGTGATGGCATCTGGCCGGATGCCTGGCCCAAAGCGAGCGATACGCCGACCCGGGATATGTCCGATCCAGTCACATTTTTTAACAATAATGCAGGTATGGTGCGGATTACTTATGCGCGGCATGGGAGCGTCTCAGGGAAGCCCGGCGCGATGCTTCGCGGGGCAAAATTGCCTGGAGCAATCAACATGGTTTTTGCTGACGGGCATGCCCAACCAGTGGCGCTAGAAAACCTTTGGTCACTATATTGGCATTTGAATTACATTCCCCCGGCCAGCCGACCACTATAAGATTGTACCAACGCGCAGGTGCGACGACATTTCCGATACGCCAGAATGAAAACTTCAAGACTGCGAACCAAGCGCTTAGTCCAGCCTCGGGCGCACATCAGAAAATTGGGGTTTTCTGATAAAATCAGGTCGGAAATCTGCGCTGGCACGGTCACATCATGGACGGAAGATATAGTCTTTCCCACCTACCTGCCCGCCGCGCCGGACAAGAATCCGATGTTCTTGGAGAAGCGGGTTTATCAAGGCAGCAGTGGCAAAGTGTATCCACTGCCGTTCACGGATCGCGTGGCCGAACGGGCGGTAGATCGCAAATGGAAAGCAGTATGGCTTGAAAACGAGTTTTTGCGAATCATGGTGCTGCCCGAAATTGGCGGTCGCATTCATCGCGCGATTGATAAGACCAATGGCTACGATTTTATTTATTACCAATCCGTGATCAAGCCGGCGCTCGTCGGCCTGGCCGGCCCGTGGATTTCAGGCGGCATTGAGTTCAACTGGGCGCAACACCACCGTCCCGGGACGTTTCTGCCAGTTAATTATACAATTGAGCAGCACGACGACGGCTCGGTGACAGTCTGGTGCAGTGATCACGAGCCCATGGCTCGCATGAAGGGAATGCACGGTATTTGCCTGCATCCCGGCAAGTCTTATGTCGAACTCAAGGTGCGCGCCTATAATCGCACTCCCTTCGTCCAGACTTTTCTTTGGTGGGCGAACGTTGCTACGCGGGTGCATGAAGCGTACCAAAGTTTTTTCCCGCCGGATGTTCATTCTGTGGCCGACCACGCCAAACGTGCGACGAGCCAGTATCCGTTGTGTGAAAATTCTTACTACGGCGTGAATTACCGCAAGCGCGGTCAACAGGGGGTGCCAGCGGCGGAAATACCATCTCAGTATTTGCCGCCGCACTGTGCCAACCATCCGACATCGGAAAACGCGAATGGCTCTTTGCCCAGCGGCCCAGTGCATGAGTGTCGGCCCAATGACCTTTCCTGGTATGCAAATATCCCTGTGCCCACGTCCTATATGTGCATGGGCGGCAAGGAAGATTTCTTCGGCGGCTATGATCACAAGGCCCAAGCCGGTCTTGTTCACCTAGCGAACCACCACATCGCTCCTGGCAAGAAACAATGGACGTGGGGCAATCATGAGTTTGGCTATGCCTGGGATCGGAATCTGACCGACCCAGACGAATACGGCGAATACGCACCTTACATTGAGTTGATGGCGGGTGCCTACACCGACAATCAACCTGACTTCAGCTTTTTGCAGCCGGGCGAAACGAAGAAATGGAGTCAGTTCTGGTATCCCATCCGCCACATCGGTGCCGCCCAACATGCGAATCTCGAGGCCGCAATTTCGTTGACCCCCTCGGCCTCCGCGAGTGTTCGTTTGGGCGTCAGTGTGACTGCCAGGCAGCGAGGAGTGGTGGTCACGGTTACCACAAAGGACAAACAACTTGCCTTGTTCAACTGCGAGCTTTCACCAGCGCAACCGCTGATCCAGCAAATAAAGCTGCCCGGCGGAGTGGAAATTTCCAGCCTGCAAATCCGCGTAACCGGCAGCGACGGTCGGGAATTGATTACCTATGAGCCACGCCTGCACACGCACGCGGAAATTCCACCGCCAGCCACCGAAACACCCGCGCCGTGTGACATCACCAGCGCCGATGAATTATTCATCACTGGCTTGCATCTGGAGCAATACCGTCATGCCAGCCGCTGCCCTACGAGCTATTGGCGGGAAGCGCTGCGCCGTGATCCACTCGACGCACGCTGCAACAACGCGATGGGCTTGTGGCATCTCAAACGTGGCGAATTTCTCGAAGCGGAACACTGCTTTCGGAAGGCGATGGAACGCCTGACGCGTCGCAATCCTAATCCCTACGATGGCGAAGCCTGTTACAATCTTGGCGTCTGCCTGCGCTATCAGGCTCGCGATAATGAGGCTTACGACGCGCTCTACAAAGCGACCTGGAACCAAGCCTGGGCGGCCGCTGGTTATCACGGCTTGGCAGAAATTGATTGCACTCGGAGTAACTGGACCGTGGCGCTGGATCATCTGGATCGTTCGTTGCGTTTCGACACCGACAATTTGCGGGCTCGCAACTTAAAAGTGCTTGTCCTACGCAAGCTGGGCGCAGCGAGTCAGGCCGCTGTATTGCTCCGCGAAACGCAATGGTTGGATCAGCTGGACTGGTGGGCACGCCATCTTGGCCACGAGTCGTTGGCGTGTGATTTGCAAACGCAATTGGACATTGCGCATGATTATGCGCGGGCAGGTTTCTACGCCGAAGCAATTGAACTTTTGAATCGTCAAGACGCGCAGATTCCAGCGCGGCTGTATGGCCATCTCGCCAATGGTGCCAATAGCGGAGGTCATGCCAGTCTGCCGGATCAAAGCTGGGGAGCATTACCGCTGGTCCGTTATACCCTTGGGTGGTTGGAACAAAAACGCGGTGACGACAAGGCCGCGCGGGAATACTTCAAGGCGGCGGGCGGGCTCGCTCCCGACTACTGTTTTCCGGCGCGCCTGGAAGAAATCGCAATATTTGAATTGGCCATGCGCGCTAACCCGACCGATGCCAAGGCACCCTACTATCTGGGCAATTTACTTTATGACCGCCGCCGGCAGGTGGAGGCTCTCAAGCTTTGGGAAAAATCCGCACAGCTCGATCCAAATTTCTCGGTCGTCTGGCGCAATCTCGGGATTGGTTACTTCAACATCCGGCACAACGCTCGCATGGCTAGAAGGGCTTACGACCTAGCTTTGCGGGTGAATCCCACGGATGCGCGATTGCTCTATGAACGCGACCAACTATGGAAGCGGCTTGGCGAAAAACCGGAAAAGCGCCAGCGGCAACTTGAGCAGCATCTCGATCTGGTGCAACTACGCGACGATTTGAGCGTGGAGTTGTGCACGCTTTACAACCAGAACGGCCAGCACGAACAAGCGCTGAGGCTGGTAAGCTCGCGGAAATTCCAACCGTGGGAAGGTGGCGAAGGTGGTTCGTTGGGGCAGCATGTCCGTTCCCACCTGGCGCTGGGTCGCATGACGCTGGCTCGCGGAGAGGCGGCTAAAGCGCGCGAACATTTTGAGGCCGCCCTGACGGCACCACGAAATCTCGGCGAAGCCAAGCATTTGCTCGCCAACCAAAGCGACATTCATTTCTGGCTGGGCTGTGCCTTGACTGAACTTGGCGACAAAGCGAATGCGCGCCAGCATTGGCTCGCCGCCGTGAATTTTAAAGGCGATTTTCAAGAGATGAGCGTGCGCGCCTTCAGCGAGTTGACGTATTACTCCGCGCTTGCCTGGCAAAAACTTGGACAACCGGCGAAGGCAAAGAGGCTGCTCGGTGAATTGCTGGCTTACGCACACAATCTTTCAAAGGCGAAAGCAAAAATTGACTATTTCGCCACGTCGCTGCCGACCATGTTATTATTTAATGATGATTTGCAACGGCGGCAGGATACGACCGCGATGTTTTTAGAAGCGCAGGCCCGGCTGGGGCTGGGGCAGAAGTTGCAAGCACGGAGATTGCTGGCAAAAGTACTCCAATGCGACCCAAACCACTCGCCTGCATCGGATATCCTAGCGGAGAAAGGCAGCCCGTAAAAGCACGCTTCAGCATCATAAATCCATAAACTATTTGTGCCTATCATGTTGATAAATCAGCGTCGTCTGTTGGCTGTCGCCATTATGTTGGTGGCCGGTCTTCCGTTATTCGCCCAGACCAACATTGTATTGGATGGCAATCAAGCAGGACGTGTATTTGAAGGTATTGGGGCGGTGAGCGCCGGAGCCTCATCGCGGTTGTTGATTGACTATCCCGAGCCGCAGCGCAGTGAGATTCTCGACTACCTGTTTAAGCCCAACTACGGCGCAGCTTTGCAACATTTGAAAGTGGAGATTGGTGGAGACGTTAATTCAACCGATGGCGTTGAGCCCAGTCACATGCGTAATTGTCACGACGAAAATTATACCCGTGGGTATGAGTGGTGGCTAATGAAGGAGGCGAAAAAGCGCAATCCCGATATCATTCTCGACTGTCTGGCGTGGGGCGCACCAGCTTGGATTGGAGATGGCAAGTATTACTCACAGGACATGGCTGACTACGTGGTTAAATTCATTCAGGGAGCCAAAAAAGTTCATGGACTGGAGATCAATTATACCGGCGTCGCCAATGAGCGATACTACGACGTCGAGTGGATCAAACTGCTGCGCCGGACACTGGACACGCATGGGCTGAATCACGTGGGAATTGTTGTGGCCGATCAATCCGAGGGGGATGTGATTCCATTTCCAACGCCGCCAGCCGATTTGACGATTTGGGGTATTGCCCGAGAGATCAACCAAGATCCTGCGTTGAAGGCCGTTGTTGCCGCCATCGGCGGGCATTACCCGTTTCGTCACCAGACAAACCAGCCGGCAGCGGCGGTGGCTTCAGGATTACCGCTGTGGTCCAGCGAAGATGGACCTTGGAGCGGAGATTGGCTGGCCGTGTCGGATGTGAACCGGTTGCCGTTGCAAGCAAGTTATAACCAAAATTATATCCTCTGCAAAATTACCAAGACGGAAGTTTGGAGTCCGATCTCTTCCTATTATAACAACCTTCCCGTCCCCGGCTCCGGCCTGATGCGCGCAAACACGCCCTGGTCGGGACATTACGATGTCCAACCTGCGATCTGGGCGACGGCGCACACGACGCAGTTCGCCCGCCCTGGCTGGAAATATCTCGATGCCGGTTGTTTGTTACTTTCCGGCGGTGGTAGTTGTGTTGCCCTTGTGGCTCCGAACGGACGCGACTTCAGCATCATCATCGAAACGAGCGGTGCGAAAGAGTCGCAAAAACTTCAATTCAAACTCGTGGGCGGCTTGACGAATCTGCCACTGCATATCTGGCGCACAAATGGCAGGCAGCAGTTTCAGAAGCTGGATGACGTCGTTTCCAGAGATGATTCCCTGATAGAAATAACCGTGGAACCTGACAGCGTCTATTCGCTGACCACGACCACCGGCCAGCGAAAAGGCGGGGCAACCGCTCCGCCGCCGACTTCGTTTCCATCAAAATACAGGGAAGACTTCGCCAATTATCCTGTCGGCTCAACACCCAAATACTGGTCGGATTTCGGCGGTGTGTTTGAAGTCGTTGAACGGAGTGATGGCAAAGGCAAGGCGTTGCGGCAGATGTTGGAAAAGAGTGGCATTGAATGGTGTCCAAACCCTTTCCCACAATCTTTCTGTGGTGAAGTGACTTGGGAAGATTATACCGTCAGCGCCGATGTGCTCATCGAAAAAGCCGGCCACGTCTCGCTGTTCGGCCGGATTACCGGAGCCGGTTGGTCCGCGGGGCCGCCGCAAGGCTATGGGCTGAAAGTTTCTGACTCTGGCAATTGGGAATTGCTGGCGGCCATGACCAAGCTTGCCGAAGGTAAAGTGCCGTTCTCTGCAGACACCTGGCATCACCTACAATTCTCGCTTCTAGACAATAAAATCACCGCCACGATCGACGGCGCGGTAGTCGTCGAGATTAAGAACGACCAATTTGATCACGGCAACGCAGGCATCGGCTGCGGCTGGCACAGCACCCAGTTTGCCCACATCGCGATTGATTCAGGTTTGCATCAGGCTCGGTTAAACTTGGCGGCTGGCAAGCCGGCCAGCGCGTCCAGCCAATGGAGTGCGGAGTTTGCGGCTGGCAAGGCCACTGATGGTGAACCTGTTTCCCGCTGGAATTCAGCCAGGGACAAATCTTCCGGGGAATGGCTTGAAGTGGATTTTGGCCGGCGGGTTGCGTTCAACCAGACAATCATCCGCCAATTTGGCGACCGAATCACGAAATACAAAATACAATACCAGGATGGCGGCGAGTGGCACACTGCCGCCGACTGCGGACCGATGCGCGCCGTTCAGCGCGACAATTTCCCTACGGTCATCGCTAGCAAGGTGCGCTTGCTGGTGGAAGAAACGAAGGCGGAACAACCACCTTCAATCTTCGAGTTTGGCGTTTATAACATGAAATAACTTCGGACTTGAGGCTCAAAAAGCGACCACAACATCCAACTGGAATTATGCCTCCATTGGGTTGCGGATTGCAGCCGATTTCCAACCTAGATAAACGAGAACATCCAAAATCATGATCACCACCACGCCAACCGACAACTCGCCTATTAATGCCGAATATAATGTGGGCTATGTTTGGCTGATTTCAGTCGTGGCTGCGATGGGCGGATTGCTGTTTGGTTGGGACTGGGTTGTCATCGGCGGGGCGAAACCGTTTTTTCAGCGCTACTTTGAACTAACCAGCGAAACGCAGATCGGCTGGGCGAACAGTTGCGCGCTGATTGGTTGTCTGGTCGGCTCGCTGATGGCCGGGGCACTGAGTGACAAGTTTGGCCGCAAGCGGCTGTTGATGTTGGCGGCGCTGTTGTTTGTTGTTACGTCGCTAGGCAACGCGCTCGCGAACAACTTCACCGTCTTCATCGCATGGCGCATCCTGGGCGGCGTGGGCATCGGCTTGGCGTCCGGTTTGTCGCCGATGTATATCTCCGAGGTCGCACCGGCACAGATGCGCGGCAAGCTCGTGTCGACCAACCAGCTCACCATCGTCGTCGGTATTCTGTTCGCACAATATCTCAACTGGTTTATCGTCCGCGACCTGCCGCCAGGGGCGACGGATGAATTCATCAAGACTTCCTGGTTCGGCCAGTCAGGCTGGCGCTGGATGTTCGGCCTGACCGCCTTGCCGTCGCTGCTGTTTTTGCTCGGCATGTTCTTCGTGCCGGAAAGTCCGCGCTGGCTGGCGAAGTACGGAAAAACTGAAAAGGCCAAAGTTATTCTGGAAAAAATTGGCGGCAGTGCATACGCCAACGCGGCCGTAGCCGAAATTCATTCCACGCTGTCAAAGGAAGAAATCCAGCATGTGCGCTTTACCGACCTGCTGCAACCGAAGCTGCGTAAGGTGCTCGTGCTCGGCGTGGTGCTGGCGGTATTCCAGCAATGGTGCGGCATCAACGTGATCTTCAATTACGCAGAGGAAATTTTCAAGGCGGCGGGCTACGACATTTCGAGCGTGCTGAGCAACATCGCTTGGACCGGCTCGGTGAATCTGGCGTTCACGTTTGTCGCGCTGGGCACGGTGGATCGTTTGGGCCGGCGGCCGTTGATGCTCTTTGGTGCGGCCGGGTTGGCCCTGATTTACGCGGCGATGGGCTATTGTTATGCGCACGCCGTGCATGGTTTGCCCGTGCTGCTGCTCGTGTTGGCAGCGATCGGCTGCTACGCGATGTCGCTCGCGCCGGTCACGTGGGTGGTAATCTCGGAAATTTTCCCGAATCACATCCGTGGCGCGGCGATGTCCGTGGCCGTCTCGGCGCTGTGGATCGCGTGCTTCATTCTGACGTTCACGTTTCCGATCTTGAACGCGAAGCTGGGCTCGTCCGGCAC
>Ga0302322_100000209_pt1 | contig 42689 bp, 41 predicted proteins | sample Fen_T0_2_FD_203757 | JGI IMG/M metagenome (GOLD analysis project Ga0302322, IMG submission 203757) | Peat permafrost microbial communities from Stordalen Mire near Abisko, Sweden - Fen_T0_2 | ecosystem: Environmental > Terrestrial > Soil > Wetlands > Permafrost | place: Sweden: Abisko...
GCGACACCCGCTGAGCCGGGTCCCGGAGAACACGCTGAAGTTCGTCGTCGGCGTGATGCTGACCTCGTTCGGCACCTTCTGGGCCGGTGAGGGCGTCGGGATCGACTGGCCGGGGGCGGACGCCTCGCTCGCCGGGCTGATCGTGCTGACGGTGGCGTGGTCGTTGGCCTTCACCCGCCTGCTGGCCCGGCCGCCGGGAGTGGTGACGGCATGAGAGCCCTCTGGCGCGGCATCGTCGAGTTCGTCGTGGGCGACGACATCTGGATCGCCGTCTCGGTGCTGCTGCTCCTCGGGGCGGCGGCTGCCCTCGTCAGGATCGGCGGCGACGCGTGGTGGCTCCTCCCGGTCGGCGTCCCGGCAGCGCTCTGGGTCTCGCTCGTCCGGGTGCGGCGCGGCTCGCGCAGCGGCGGGAGCGCGACGTGACGGGCGCCGACGACGATGCCTGGACGCGGCCGATCGACCTCATGGTCGACTCCGACGCGCCCGAGCAGATCGCGCTCGATCTCGGCCGCCGGCATGCGCTCTATCTCAGGGAGGCCCAGAGGCTCGTGCTCGACGGCCTCGTGCCCGACGAAGCCGGGCTCGGCGAGGGGATCAGATCGGAGACCCGCCGGTACCTGCGGTCGCACCCGTGGCTCGCGCACGCCTCGCTCGAGCCCGCCGTCACCGAGGCCGAGGCCGATGCGCTCGCCGCCCTGCGGGCGATCCTCGCGTCCGCTCCGGTCGCTGCCGCAAGCCCGGCCGCGAGCACCCCGCCCGCCAGGCCGGTCCGCCGGCTCGCGCTTCAGCCCTCGGCCACGATCGTCGGCAACATGGCCGTGCGCAAGAAGCCGACCGCGCAGGGCCTCGAGCTCTCCTGGGACCCGGCACCAAACGTCAGCGAGTGGACGGTCCGCATCAGCGTCCGCCCCGATCCACGCCGCGACTACGTCGAGGGCGACGCCGTCGTGCTTCCGGCCGGCGCGGGCTCCTTCGAGATCGCCCTCGACGAGCAACCGCGCCGGATCCAGCTCTACGGTCACGGCCGCGACGGCCGGATCGTCCGGCGGGCCGTCGTCTCCGCCCTGACGAGCGGCAACAGCGGCGCCCAGTGGAAGCGGCAGGCGACTGCGAGCTGAGCTCCCGCCCCTTGACAAAGCTAACACCGTTAGCCATAATCGGCTAACACTGTTAGCTGATGAAGGGAGCGTGAGATCGATGGACGAATCGCTGAGCACCGGCCTCGACCTGCGACGGGCCGCATACGGCGTCGCGGCGGTAGCCCTGCTCGTGGCCGCGATCGTGGTGTTCGTGAACGTGGACGCCGGCTGGTGGGTATTCCCGGTCTTCGCGCTCGGCCCCGACCTCGCGTTCCTCGCCGGCCTCGGGCAGGTGGGCACGCTCGTGCACGGCCAGATGCCTTCCCGGGCGGTGCCCGCGTACAACGCGCTGCACCGGATCTGGGGGCCGCTCGCGCTCGCCCTGCTCGCGGCCGCCGGCCTCCTGCCGCCCGTGCTGCTCGTCGGGGCGCTCGTCTGGGGGTTCCACGTCTTCCTCGACCGCGCGCTCGGGTACGGGTTGCGCACTCCCGATGGCTTCCAGCGCGTCTGAAGCTCTGACCCCGCGGGCCCGCGAGATCGTCGCCGCGGCCCGGCTCATCCTCGAGCAGGAAGGCCCCGACGGCCTCTCGATGCGGGCGATCGCGGAGCGTCTCGGCATCCGCGCGCCCTCCCTCTACAAGCACGTCGCCGACAAGGAGACGCTCGAGGTGGCGCTCATCTCGGACGGGCTCGCCGAGATCGCAGAGACATTCGAGAGCGCGGCCGCGGCAGGCGACGATCCCCTCGCCTCGATCGCCTGCGCCTACCGTGGCTGGGCGCTCGCGCACCCGCACCTGTACCGGCTGATGATGGACCGGCCGCTGCCACGGGACCGCCTCGCACCCGGGCTCGAGGATCGCGCTGCCGCGACCGTGGTCGCAGCGACCGGAGGAGACCCGGATGCGGCGCGGGCCGCGTTCGCCTTCGCCCACGGGATGGTGGTGCTGGAGCTCAACGAGCGCTTCCCGCCCGCTGCCGATCTCGACGCCGCCTGGAACCGTGGCGTCGCTGCGTTCGGCCGGCGGCGTGAGCGCGGCTCAGGAGCGTAGGGGCTCGATCGACGCGACTGCCCGGACGCGGTCGCCGACCGTGAACGCGAGGCACCGCTGCTCGGCGCCGGCGGCGAACGCCGCGAGCTCGACCTCGTCACCGAGGTCGAGCGGGTCGCGGTAATCGAGCTCGGCGCGGGAGGGCACGGCGAAGTCCCACCGCTCCCGCGTGAGCCAGTCCTCGACCGCCTGCCAGTAGACGGCGTTGTTGACGTGACCGTGCGCGTCGAGGTCGGTCGATCGCACTGCCCAGGGCTGGCGCGGCGCGGCGCCGTGCGGGTCCGGGAGCACGAGCTTCGTCGAGACCGACCGGCCCGCCGCCGAGGCGGCGTAGGGCCCGAAGTCCCCGATCCGCACCGGACGCTGGTCGGGGCCGAGATGGATCCACACGCTGTCGATCTCCACCCTGCCTCCGGCGTCGCCCAGGACCGACCATCTCCGCCCGGCCGCGATAGCGGCGACGCCGCTGCACCACGTGACGATCTCGGCCTCCCGGTCGTGCAGCAGCGGGCTGACGACGTCGACCCTGATCCGCCGCACGAACCAGAGGTGCTCCGGCAGCCCCCAACCCGTCTCCTCGACGTCGTCGATCGCCGCGTCCTGGAGAAACCGGGCGACGGCGTCCAGGCGCACCCTGCCGGCGGCGTCCATGTCGGAGAGCCGGGCACGGCGACGGGCCGTGAACGACCGCGCCGCGGCAGGCCTCGTCAGGCCGGTGTCCAGCATCGCCTCAGCCGAGGTCGGCCCTGACGGCCTGGAACTGCGCGACGGCGAAGTCGACGTCGTCGAAGGAGTGCGCCGCGGAGAGCTGGGTGCGAATCCGAGCCTGGCCCCGGGGCACGACCGGGAACGAGAAGCTGACGGCGTAGACGCCCCGCGCCCACAGGCGCTCGGCGAACGCGGCGGCGACCGCCGCATCGCCCATCATCACCGGCACGATCGGGTGGGTTCCCTCGACGATGTCGAAGCCGGCGTCCGTCATGGCGCCGCGGAAGCGGGCCGTGTTCGCCCACAGCCGGTCGCGCAGCTCCGGCGAGCCCTCCACGAGCTCGATCGCCTTCAGGCCCGCCGCCGCGATCGGCGGCGCGACGCTGTTCGAGAAGAGGTACGGCCGCGCGCGCTGCCGCAGGAGCTCGACGATCTCGCGGCGGCCCGAGACGTACCCGCCCGACGCTCCGCCCATCGCCTTGCCGAGGGTGCCGGTGAGCACGTCGACGCGCTCGGTGACCCCGTGCAGCTCGGGCGTGCCGCGCCCGTTCGGGCCGACGAAGCCGACGGCGTGGGAGTCGTCGACCATCACGAGCGCGTCGTGGCGGTCGGCGAGGTCGCAGATCCCCCGAAGGTCGGCGATGTGGCCGTCCATCGAGAAGACGCCGTCGGTCGCGATCATGCGGGTGTGGGCGCCGGCCGCCTCGGCGAGGCGCGCGCCGAGCTCCTCCAGGTCGCCGTTCGCGTAGCGCAGGCGCGTCGCCTTGCAGAGCCGGATCCCGTCGATGATCGAGGCGTGGTTGAGCGCGTCGGAGATGACCGCGTCGTCGGGGCCGAGCAGGGCCTCGAACAGGCCGCCGTTCGCGTCGAAGCACGAGCTGAAGAGGATCGTGTCCGCGGTGCCGAGGAAGGCCGAGAGCCGCTCCTCGAGCTGCTTGTGCAGCGTCTGCGTCCCGCAGATGAACCGCACCGAGGCCATGCCGAAGCCCCAGCGCTCGAGCGCGTCGCGGGCGGCCTCGATCACGGCCGGATGGTCGGCGAGGCCGAGGTAGTTGTTCGCACAGAGGTTGAGGAGGCCCCCCATCCCCTCGACCTCGACGTGGGCCGACTGGGGCGACTCGAGCACGAGCTCGCCCTTGTAGAGGCGGGCCTCCCTGAGCTCGTCGAGCTCCTCCAGGAGCTCCTGCTGCAGCGATCCGTACACGGCGTGCCTCCTCCTAGATCTTCGTCCAGTCGAGTATCACCTTGCCGGAGTCGCCCGAGGCGGCGACCGCGAACCCCTCCGCGAAGTCGCGATACGAGAACTGGTGCGTGATCACCGGCGTGATGTCGAGGCCGGCCTGCACCATGACCGACATCTGGTACCACGTCTCGTACATCTCGCGGCCGTAGATGCCCTTGAGCGTGAGCATGTTGAAGACGATCGGCGTGAAGTCGATCGGCACCTCGCCGGTCTGGATCCCGAGCAGGGCGACCCGCCCGCCGTGGGCCATCGCCGGCAGGAGCCCGCGCAGCGCAGCCGACTGGCCGGACATCTCGAGCGCGACGTCGAACCCCTCGGTCATCCCGAGCTCTCGCTGAACGGCGTCGAGCCCCTCCACGGTCGGGTCGATGCCCGCCGTCGCTCCCATCCGCACCGCGAGCTCGCGCCGGTACGGGTTCGGGTCGGAGACGACGATGTGGCGCGCCCCGGCGTGACGCGCGACCGCGACGGCCATGCAGCCGATCGGGCCTGCACCCGTGACGAGGACGTCCTCGCCGAGCACGGGGAAGGTCAGCGCCGTGTGGACGGCGTTGCCGAACGGGTCGAAGATCGCCGCCACATCCTCGTCGACGCCGGGCCAGTGGTGCCAGATGTTCGTCATCGGCAGCGCCACGAGCTCGGCGAAGGCGCCCGGCCGTTGCACGCCGAGGCCGATCGAATGGGCACAGAGGTGCCGCCGGCCCGCCATGCAGTTGCGGCATCGCCCGCAGACGACGTGGCCCTCGCCGCTGACGATGTCGCCGGGGTGGAAGTCGCTCACGTTCGCGCCGACCTCGACGATCTCGCCGACGAACTCGTGTCCGATCACGAGGGGCACCGGGATCGTCTTCTGCGCCCACGCGTCCCAGGAGTGGATGTGGAGGTCGGTGCCGCAGATGCCCGTCTTGCGCACCCGGATCAGGACGTCGTTGATCCCGATCTCCGGCTCGGGGACGTCCTCGAGCCAGAGACCCGGCTCGGCCTTCGCTTTGACGAGCGCTCGCACGGCTCCTCCTCCTCAGTGTCACCGACGGGCCGCGACGGCCCCGGCAAGCCTTTGCCCGATTATCGCAAGTCGCGTGCCGAACGGGCCCGGTCGCGCTCGACCGACTCGAACCACCGGTCGAGCGCCGCGCTCATCCGGCCGAGACGCTCCGGTTGCTCCGCCGCCAGGTCGTGCTGCTCGAACGGGTCAGAGGCGAGATCGAAGAGCAGGGGCGCGGGAGGAGCACCCGGGTCGAACTCGGGCAGAGGCGAGTCGTCGATCGAGGTGATCCGCCCGGGCTCGCGATAGTTCAGGGCCCGGTCGATCGCCCGATCCGGCTCGGTCACCTGCATCAGTGCGGGTATCGCCGGCCGGACGAGCTTCCAATCGCCGTCCCTCATGGCGGCGTTGCCCTCGATCCGTGGTGCGTACCGGTTGCACTGCCAGAACCGCTCCAGGGCGACCTCGCCCGTCTCGCCCGCGAGAACCGGAAGGACGCTGTCACCGTCGAGTCGCCCACCCTGCGGGAGCCCCACCCCCGCCGCCGCCGCGAGCGTCGGCAGCCAGTCCGTGAAGTGCACCATCTGCCGGATCGTCCGACCACCCGCCAGCCCACCCGGCCAGCGCAGCAGGGCCGGCACGCGGATGCCGCCCTCGAAGACGTAGTGCTTCGCGCCCCGCCACCCGTAGTTGAAGCGGTCGAGGCTGACACCCTGCACCTCGCCGAGGTAGGGGCCGTTGTCGCTCGTGAAGAGCACGATCGTATTCTCCGCCAGCCCGAGCTCCTCCAGGGTCGCGTCGATCCGGCCGATGCCGGCGTCCATCACCTCGACCATGGCGTAGGTCAGCGCAGCGCCGAGCGTCTCGCCGGCGGCCGTGTACCTCTCCACGAGCCCGGCCGGGGCCTGCATCGGGAAGTGCGGGGCGTTGTAGGCGACGACGAGAAAGAAGGGGTCGCGCGCATGGCGGTGGAGGAACGAGACCGCGTGATCGGTGAGGACGTCGGTCAGGTAGCGCCCGTCGCCGGCGACGTCGGTGCCGTTCAGGTCGAGGGCGTAGGCGTAGTAGTCCGAGAGACCGCCTGAGAAGCCGGCGAACTCGTCGAAGCCGCGCGCGTTCGGGTGATAGCGCGCGTCGAGGGCGCCGTTGTGCCACTTGCCGACGAGCCCCGTGCGATACCCGCCGGCCCGGAACGCGTCGGCGATCGTCGTCTCCGAGAGAGCGATGCGATCGAGGCCGCGGCCGTGGAGCGTGTCGATCGCCCCGGTCCGCTGGGGGTAGCGGCCCGTGAGGAGCGACGCGCGGGACGGTGCGCAGACGGGCGAGCCCGCGTAGTGCTGCGTCAGGCAGACGCCGTCGCCCGCGAGGGCGTCGAGGTGCGGTGTCGAGCTCCGACCGTCGTTGAACAGCCCGAGATCTCCGTATCCCATGTCGTCGGCGACGATGACGACGACGTTCGGCTTGGACGCGACGGTCACGAGTCGGTCCTAGCGCGCACGCTTCTTCTGCTTCGCCGCCGGCGCGGGCTTCGGGCGAGCCTCGATCCCCTGGCGGATGATGCCGAGCACCCGCGAGCGCTCCGCTCCGGTGAGCTGCAGCCGCGGAGCCCGCACCCATTCGCTCCCGAGCCCCACCTCCTGCATCGCGAGCTTGATGTTCTGGACGAGCTTCGTGCTGACGTCGAGGTGGAGGAGCGGCGTGTACCAGCGGTAGAGGTCACGCGCCTCCTCCCACTTGCCCTGGACGGTCAGATCCCAGAGACGCTGGTTCTCGTACGGGAACGCAAGGCCGATCCCCGCCACCCAGCCGTCGATCCCCAGCACGGCGCTCTCGAGCACGAGGTCGTCGACTCCCGTGAAGATCGCGAAGCGGTCTCCCACCTCGTTGCGGATGTCGGTGATCCGGCGCGTGTCGCCGGAGCTCTCCTTCATCGCCACGATCGTGTCGATCTCGGCGAGCCGCGCGAACATCGCCGGCGTGACGTCGTTGCCGTACGAGATCGGGTTGTTGTAGATCATCAGCGGCGCGTCGGTCGCCCTCGCCACCGCCCGCAGGTGCCCGAGCACCTCGCGCTCGTCGCCGCGGTAGACCATCGCCGGCATCACCATGAAGCCTTCGGCGCCGAGCGCGCGGCAGTCCCGGACGTAGGAGCATGCGGCGCCCGTGCTCGTCTCGGCGACACCTCCGAGCACGGGAACGCGGCCCCGGGCGACGCCGATCGCCGCCTCGACCACGGCGCGCTTCTCGGCCGGCTCCAGCGACTGGTTCTCCCCCAGGGAGCCGCACATGACGAGCCCTCCGACGCCGGAGTCGATCAGGACCTCCAGATGGCGCGCCGTCGCGGCGAGATCGACCGAGCCGTCCCGGTGCATCTGCGTCGTCACGGCGGGGAACACGCCTTGCCAGTACGGCTTCATCCCTGTCAGCCTCCGTCGGGTTGGGGTGCAGATCGTGGCGCGAGCACGTACGTCGCCCCGGGCTCCGTGTCGAAACACGTCAGCTCGCCGTCCACCGTCGTCGTCCCGAGGTTCTCGCCCGCCCGGGTGACCGTCAGCGGGGCCGCGCTCCGGAGGGTGCAGGGAGCGCCGGCATGCGAGCGAAGCTCGGCCCGTTGCAGCCTGCCGTCGTGCCAGTCGACGTCGACCTCGAACCCGCCACGGAGCCGCAGGCCCGAGACGCTGCCGGACGGCCACTGGGGCGGGAGGGCCGGGAGCAGCTCGATGCCGTCGTGCGACTGCACGAGCATCTCGCACACGGCGGCCACGGCACCGAGGTTGCCGTCGATCTGGAAGACGGTGAGCGGGTTGGTGCCTCCGGGCGGGGAGAGGTCGAGAAGGCTGATGTCGGTGCTCTTGCGGAGCACGTTGTTCAGTTGCTCGTGCGCCGCGTCACCCTCGCCGAAGCGGGCCCACAGAAGCGCGAGCCAGGCCACGCTCCAGCCGCCGATCGAGCGGCTCGAGGCGTCCGAGATCCTGAGCTCGAGCGCCCGGCGGGCTGCGGCGGCGAGCTCCGGCGTCGTCCGCGGCGTGATCTGAGCGTCGGGATAGACCGCGAAGAGGTGAGAGACGTGGCGGTGCCCCCGCTCCCACTCCACGTGATCGTCCCGCCATTCCTGCAGCTGCGCGAGGCTGCCCACCCGCATCGACGGCAGTCGCACGATCACCGCCGCGAGCTCGTGGCGGAGCTCCTCGTCGACACCGAGAATCCCGGCGGCGGCGTGGCAACGCTCGAAGAGGCCACGGATGATCTGGGTGTCCCCGGCCGGGCTCATGCACAGGCCGGAGCGGATGCCCTGCGCGTCGAGGTACTGGTTCTCGGGCGAGAGCGAGGGGCCGAAGACCAGCTCGCCCGTCGCGGGGTCGTCCACCAGGAAGTCGAGGACGAAGCGCGCCGCCTCCTTCATCCCGGGGTACGCGCGCTCACGGAGGAACGCGCGGTCGAGGTCGAAGGTGTAGCGCTCCCAGAGATGATGGGCGAGCCACGCCGCGCCGGCCGGCCAGAGGCCGCAGAAGACGTTGTCGAGCGGGGCCGTGTCGGCCCAGAGATCGGTGTTGTGGTGAGCCACGAAGCCACGGCAGCCGTAGTGCACCTCGGCTGTCCTCGCGCCCGTCACGCGGAGCCGGTCGATCAGGTCGAACAGGGGCTCGTGGCACTCGGCCAGGTTGGCGACCTCGGCGGGCCAGTAGTTCATCTGGAGGTTGATGTTGATCGTGAACTTGCTGTCCCAGGCCGGCTGGTAGCTCTCGTTCCAGATGCCCTGGAGGTTGGCGGGCAGCGTGCCGGGGCGGCTCGACCCGAGCAGGAGGTAGCGCCCGAACTGGAAGTGGAGCTCGATCAGCCCCGGATCGACCTCCCCTACCACGACGCGCGCGAGACGCTCGTCCGTCGGCAGCGCCTCGAGCTCGGCGGCGGGCTCGGCCGAGATCCGGAGGCGCACGCGCCGCATCGGCGGTCGGTGGCTGTCGACGTGACGGGACCGTAGCTCCTCGTACGGCCGTGCCGACGCAGCGGCGAGCACCTCGAGGCAGGCCGCCTCCGGGTCGTCGCTGCGGAAGTCCGTCGCGGCGCCGACGATGACCGTGACCGCATCGGCGCCGCGGACGGAGATGTGGTCCCCGATCGCCTCCGTGCTGCCGCCGGCCGCGAGCACCCTCGCGCGCGTGTGGAACCGCGTGCCGCTCGCCCCGACGGCGCCGCCGACGACGTGGTCGGTGCCTTCGATGCGCTCGAACGCGTCGTAGCGTCGGTAGTAGTGCGACCCGACCTCGACCGCGCCCGTCGCATCGGCCTCGAAGCGCAACACGACGACATCGTCCGGCACGCTCGCGAACACCTCACGGCGGAAGCGGACCCCGCCGAGCTCGTACTCGACCGCGGCGATGCCGTCGTCGAGGTCGAGGGAGCGGCGGTACCCGGTCACGAGCTCCTCGTGATGGCCGCCGAAGAGCAGCGTCATGTCGCCGAGCACCTGGTAGCTCGCCTGGCGATGGGGCATCCCGAACATCGAGATCTCCGCCAGCGTGTGCGCCTCCTCGATCTGCCCCGCGAGGAGCAACCGCCGCACCTCGGGCAGCGCCTTCAGCGCGTCCGGGTTGTTGCGGTCGTCGGGCCAGCGCGTCCAGACGCTCTCCTCGTTGAAGATCAGCGTCTCCTTGTAGACCCGGCCGAAGACGCTGGCACCGAGTCGGCCGTTGCCGACCGGCAGGGCCGCCAGCCAGCGGGGAGCCGGCTCCGCGTACCAGAGCCGGGGGGCCACGGTCGCGCTCATCGTGGGGTGAAGGCCTGGAGCAGGCCCGGCTCGGCGACGACCCGCTCGATCGCATCCGGCTCGATCGGCACGAACCCTGTGAGGTTCTCGATCCCACCCTCGGTGACGACGACGGTGTCCTCGCAGCGGATGTACAGCCGCTCGTCCGGGACCCACAGCATCGGGTCGACCGTGAACACCTGTCCCGGCCGGAACGGCGCACCGCGATACTCGCCGACGTCGTGTACCGACATCCCGACCGGATGGGACAGGTGGTACGGGAAGTCGAGGCTCTCACGGGCCGCGCGCTCGTAGGCCGGCTTTGAGAAGGCCGTCGCCTCGATGACCTCGCGCATCACCTCGGCCGCTCCGGCCTGCACGTCCTCGTTCGTCACGCCGGGCCTGATGCGGGAGAGCAGCTCCACGTGGTAGCGCGCGATGAACCCGTAGAGCTCGAGCTGCCACGGCTCCCACGCCCCGCTCACCGGCCACATGCGGCCGATGTCGCTCGCGTAGTAGCGGTAGTCGGGCGCGGTGTCCATGAGCACGAGCTCTCCCGTCGCGAGCTCGGCCGTCTTGGCGCCGTAGTGCCCGTACCAGATGTTCGCGCCGGCGGCGACGATCGGCTCGTAGGAGCTGCCGAACGCGCCGGCACGGAGGAAGACGAACTCCGCCACGGCGGCGAGCTCGTACTCCATCACCCCCGGAGCCGTCGAGCGCATCGCCTCGAGCACCGCAAGGCCGGATAGGCGCCCTGCCTCACGCATCAGCGCGATCTCGTGCTCGCTCTTGATCGTCCGCAGCTCGTCGACGAACGGGCTCGCGTCACGGAGCTCGAGCGTCGGGAACTGCGCCGAGATTGCATCGACGAAGGTGGCTTCACGCGACAGCGGGGTGGCGAACGGGTCGACGAGCGCCTCGGCGGCGGCCTCGAGGTCGCCGTCCCGCGTCCCGCGGCGACCCTCGGCCGGCCCGAGCGGCGTGAAGACGACGGGGCTGAGCCGGCGCTTGATACGACGCCCGAGGTACGCCGGCAGCTCCTCGAGCGGTCGCACCGCCTCGACGCCGGTCAGCTCGCGCACGGCCTCGACGTCCTCGGCGGACAGCCGCGAGCCGCCGCTGCGCTCGCTCGCCTCGTTGCGATGGGGCAGGTAGATCGTGGAGGACGCGGCGCAGACGTCGATCTCGAGATAGGCGTTCGGGACCTCGATCCCGGCGAGGTAGTAGAGATCGTTGCACTGCCGGAACGTCGAGGTGGACGGTGGCGCCCCGCGCACGAGCACGATCGCGGGGCCGAAGGGCTCGCCGGCCTCGGGCGCCCAGCACGCCGTTGCGGACGGCCGCTGCACCTCCGGCGCGCCGGCCCGGATCAGGTCACAGAGGCGTCGTCGTCGCGCGACGAGCTCGTCTGCCGGGGGTACGGGCGCTGGTGTGGAAGCAGTAGGAATACGGAGCCTTGGAGAAAATCTCTTCGAGGCGCAAGTATACTCGACCACACCGATGGCGATCAGCACGCGCAAGGAGGGTGACGGGCGGGCTGGCTCGGGGATCCCGGCCCGTGCCCGACGCGCCCGACGTCCCGCCTGCCCCGGTCGAACGGGAGGGCAGCGATGCGCCTCGCGCTGATGATCGAGGGCCAGGAAGGGGTGACCTGGGACGAGTGGCTCGCGCTCGCGCGGGCAGCCGAGGACCACGGGCTCGAGAGCCTCTTTCGCTCCGACCACTACACCTCGATCATCGCCCCCGGGAGGGGCTCGCTCGACGCCTGGGCGACGCTCTCGGCGCTCGCCGCGGTGACGAGCCGGATCCGACTCGGGACGATGGTCTCGCCGGCGACGTTCCGGCACCCGAGCGTGCTCGCCCGCTCGGTGACCACGGTCGACCACGTCTCCGGCGGCAGAGTGGAGCTCGGGATGGGTGCCGGCTGGTACGAGCTCGAGCACCGCCGGGGCGGATTCGCGTTCCCCGACGTGCGCACCCGGTTCGATCTCTTCGCGGAGCAGGTCGAGATCGTGGTGCGCTCGTGGACGGAGACGGAGTTCGACTTCCAGGGCGCCCACTACTCGCTCATCGGGCAAACAGCGCTGCCGCACCCGCTCCAGCGCCCTCACCCACCGCTCGTGCTCGGCGGCGGGGCGCGGCCGCGCTCGGCGGCACTCGCGGCACGATTCGCGCAGGAGTACAACACGCCGGGCGCGACCCCGGCCCAGTGCGCCGAGCGGCGTGCTGCTCTCGACAGCGCCTGCGTCGCTGCCGGGCGCGAGCCGTCGTCGCTGCCGCTCTCGGTGATGACGACCTGCGTCGTCGGCTCCCACCGGGCCGACGTCGACCGCCGGCTCCGTTCGCTGCTCGAGCTGTTGCGCGAGACCCGGGAGCCGGCGGAGGTGCTCGCCGACAAGCCGCACTGGCTCGTAGGAACCGTCGCGGAGGTGGCCGACCGGATTGCCGGGTACGGCAGCGCCGGGGTCGATCGCGTCTTCCTCCAGCACCTCGACCACCGTGACCTCGAGATGGTCGCGCTGATCGGCGAGGAGCTTGCTCCGCTCGTGACGGGTGCGGGGCGCGGATGAGCGCAACCATCGCACCGGGGCTCGTCGGAGAGGGCCGGGGTACCACGATCCTGACGCTGGAGGAGATCGACGACCTGCTCACCCGCGGGCTCGCGGGTTGGCACCTCCAGGGCAAGCGCGTCGTCTGCGTGATCCCGGATGGGACCCGCACTGCACCGATGTCGTTCCTCTACCACGCGATCCGGAAGCGGCTGGCAGGCGAGGTGGCGTCTCTCGACTGGCTGATCGCGCTCGGCACCCACCAGCCGATGTCGCCCGAGGCGATCGCCCGTCACCTCGGTCTGGCGCGGGACGACCTCGCCGCAGGCCCCGGCAGCGGGATCCACAACCACGACTGGAACGATCCCGCGACGTTCGTCTCGCTCGGCGAGATCTCCGCCGCGGAGATGCACGAGCTCAGCGGCGGCGTCCTCCACGAGGCGGTGCCGGTGAGGGTCAACCGCCTGCTGCTCGAGTGCGACGTCGCGATCGTCGTCGGACCCGTCTTCCCGCACGAGGTCGTCGGGTTCTCGGGAGGGAACAAGTACTTCTTCCCGGGCGTCTCCGGGCCCGAGCTGATCGATGCCTCGCACTGGCTCGGCGCGCTCATCACCGCCTCCGAGATCATCGGCGCGCCCGGGATCACGCCCGTCCGCCGGCTGATCGACCGGGCCGCAGCGCTGATCCCGATCGAGCGCCGTTGCATCGCGATGGTCGTCCGCACGGGCGACGCGGAGCTCCACGGCCTGTACCTCGGCAGCTGCGAGGAGGCGTGGGCGGCCGCTGCCGAGCAGTCGGCCACCGTCCACATCACTACCGTCGAGCGGCCCTACGAGACGGTCCTCTCGGTCGTGCCGCCGATGTACCCCGATCTCTGGACGGCCGGGAAGGGCGTCTACAAGCTGGAGCCCGTCGTGGCGGACGGCGGCGAGCTGATCGTCTTCGCGCCGCACGTGCACTCGTTCTCCGAGACGCACGGCGAGGCGATCGCCCGCGCGGGGTATCACTGCCGGGACTACTTCCTCGCCCAGCCCGAGCGCTTCGCCGGCGTCCCGCTGGGCGTTCTCGCCCACGGCACCCACGTCAGGGGCCTCGGCACCTACGACGCGGCGAGCGGGGTCGAGCAGTGCCGGATCACGGTAACGCTGGCGACCGGCATCCCACGCGAGGAGTGCGAGCGCGCCGGGCTCGGCTGGCGCGATCACCGGTCGATCGACCCGGCCGTCTGGGCCGGCCGCGACGGCGTCCTCGTCGTTCCCCGCGCGGGCGAGATCCTGCACCGGCTGCGGAACTGAGCGGGCGCATCTTCACCCGGGACAAAACCTGGTTATAGTACGTTTTCGACACAGAAAAATACTCACCGCGAAGAAGAATTACATTCGTCCCCCTTGGCGGGGGTCGCGCGCTCTCGGGAGGGACAGATGGCCGACGGTCGGTACGCGATGCTCGAAGGGCCAAAGCACTTCGCCGTCGCTCACGGGTCGATACCCGTGCCCGGCGAGGGCGAGGCCCGGGTTCGCGTTCACGACTGCGGGGTCTGCGGCTCCGACCTGAAGATGTGGGCCGGGACGCACGCGTTCCTCCGGCCCCCACTCCAGATCGGCCACGAGATCTACGGCACCGTGGAGGAGCTCGGCGGCGGAACGAACGGCATCCAGACGGGCATGCCGGTCGTCGTCTTCCCGCCGATCGGCTGTGGCTCGTGCTTCCACTGCGTCGGCGGGCAGCCCCAGCTCTGCGCCGACATGCGCTTCATCGGGGGCCAGATCCCGGGAGGGCTCGCGGAGCACGTCATCGTCCCGGAGAACAACCTGATCGTCGTTCCCGACGGCGTTCGCGACCACCAGCGGGTCCTGATCGAGCCGCTCGGCGTCGGGGTCCACGCGGTCGCACGGGGGCGGGTCGAGCCGGGCGAGACGGCCGTCGTGCTCGGAGCCGGGGCGATCGGCCTCTTCACGGCGCTCGTCGCGCGTGAGCGGGGACTCGAGCGCGTGCTCGTCGGCGAGCTCTCGGCGGCGCGGCGCGGCCGGGCCGAGGCGCTCGGCCTCGAGACGTTCGATCCCGCCTCGACCCCGGTGGCGCAGGCCGTGGCCGACCGGATCGGGCCGGTGGGCGCCGACGTCGTGTTCGAGTGCGTCGGGTCGGAGGAGACGATCGGGGCGGCCCTCGCAGCCACGCGCAAGGGCGGTCGCGCCGTCGTCGTCGGCAACGCTCCCGCCACGGTCCAGATCGACGGGCTCGCGCTGCAGCGCGGCGACCGCTCGCTGATCGGGGTTCTCATGTACGACCTCGCGGACCTCATCGAGGGCATGGAGCTGCTCGCCGGGGGCCTCGTCGACGAGCTCCCCGAGGAGGCGCTCGTGCAGCCGTTCGCGCTCGACGACGTCGGAGCGGCATTCGCGGCTGCAAAGGACGGCACCCTGGGTGCCGTGCGCGCGGTCGTTCGACCGTGACCTCGCTCGCCGACGCGCTGCGCACCGCGACGTTCTACGACGTCTCGCCGGTCATCGACGAGCGACTGCCGGTCTTCCCGGGCCACCCTCCGATAGCGGTCGAGGCAGATGCACGGACACACGCTCGCGACGGGTACTTCCTCCAGCGCCTCTGCCTCGGCGAGCACGTCGGCTCCCACGTCGACGCGCCGGCCCATGCGGTGGCAGGGCTCGCGGACCGCACGATCGACCGATACCCCGTCGACCGCTTCATCGCGCCCTACGTCAAGTACGACCTCACCGCGTTCGCACCCGGCCCCGGCGAGCTCGTCTCGCGGGCGACGCTGCAGCAGGTCGAGGGCCGCGACGGGCTCGAGCTGCAGGCGGGCGATGTCGCGATCGTCCAGTTCGGCTGGGATCGGCACTTCCGGCCCGAGAGCGACGACGCCGACGAGCGCCTGTGGTGGATCAGGAACGCGCCGGGCCTCGCCGAGGACGCGTGCGCGTACCTCGCAGGCCGTGGCGTCATCGGCGTCGGGTCGGACACGGCAACGTGCGACGCGGCGATGGTGGACGGAGAGATCACCTCTGCCGTCGGGCATGATCACATCTTCTTGCCGAACGAGATCCTCCTCTTCGAAGGGCTGATCGGGCTCGCAGCAGCACCGAGTCGCGGCGTCTTCCTCGGCCTCCCCCTGCGGATCCGCGGCGGCTCGGGCTCGCCGATCCGGGCCGTGCTGATCGGCTAGCGGCGCATGAGTGCCGACCCCTTCTCGCTCGAGGGACGCGTGGCCGTGGTGACGGGCGGCACCGGCGCCATCGGCAGTGCGCTCGCCGAGGGCCTCGGCCGTGCCGGCGCCCGCGTCGCGATCGTCGCCCGCGGCCGCGAGGGGATCGACAGGACGATTCGCCGGCTCGGGGAGAGCGGCCTCGAAGCGATCGGGGTCGTCGCGGACGTTCTCGACGCGGCGTCGCTCGAAGCAGCTCGAGACGAGATCCAGGAGCGCCTCGGCGCCGTCGACGTCCTCGTCAACTGCGCCGGCGGCAACGTCGCCGCGGCCACCCTGCCCGCCGACGCCTCGCCGTTCGACGTGCCGATCGAGGCATATCGTGACGTGTTCGACCTCAACCTGATCGGGACGCTCCTGCCGATCGAGGTCTTCGGCGCCGCGATGCCGGCCTCGTCGGGTGGCTCGATCGTGAACGTCTCGTCGATGGCCGCCGGCCGCGCGCTGACGAGAGTCGGAGGTTACGGCGCCGCGAAGGCGGCGGTCGAGAGCATCACCCGGTGGCTCGCCGTCGAGCTCGCCCGCCGCGGCACCGGCATCCGGGTGAACGCGATCGCGCCCGGGTTCGTGCTCGGCGACCAGAATCGCAGCCTGCTGATCGACGAGGACGGTCAGCCGACGGCCCGCGGGGCGGCGATCGTCGAGCGAACTCCCGCCGGCCGGCTCGGCGAGCCCAGCGACCTCGTCTCGACCGTGGTCTGGCTCGTCTCGGACGGGGCGCGGTTCGTCACGGGCGTGGTCGTTCCGGTCGACGGCGGCTTCAGCGCGTTCACGGGCATCTGATGGCGGCCCCGGGCGGCACCCCCCGCTTCGTCGCGGTCGACGTGATCGACCTGCGGTTCCCGACCTCGCTCCAGCTCGACGGATCCGATGCGATGAACCCCGATCCGGACTACTCGGCCACCTATGTGGCCCTGCGCACCGATGCCGACGACGGGCTCGAGGGTCACGGCTTCACGTTCACGATCGGCCGCGGGAACGAGGTGTGCGTGGCGGCGGTCAGGGCCCTCGCCCCACTCGTCGTCGGCCGCTCTGTCGCGGGCGTCCTGGACGACCTCGGCGGCTTCTGGAAGGCGCTCACGGGCGACAGCCAGCTCCGCTGGATCGGCCCCGAGAAGGGGGTCATCCACCTGGCGACGGCGGCAGTCGTCAACGCGGCCTGGGACCTGCGCGCCAAGCGGGACGGCAAGCCCCTCTGGCGGGTTCTCTGTGACATGGCCCCCGAGGAGCTCGCGGGCTGCATCGACTATCGCTACATCAGCGACGAGATCACGGAGGAGTGGGTGCGCGAGCGCGTTCGCGCAACGCGCCCACGCCGTGCCGAGCGGGAGGCGGCGCTCCTCGCGGGCGGGGTTCCGGCGTACACGACGTCGGCCGGCTGGCTCGGCTACGACGACGACAAGTTGCGGGCGCTCTGCCGCGAGGCGGTCGCGGCCGGCTGGACGCACGTGAAGCTGAAGGTCGGGCGCGACCGCGCGGACGACCTGCGTCGGGCGGCGATCCTGCGCGAGGAGATCGGCGACGAGCGCTTCCTGATGCTGGACGCGAACCAGGTGTGGGACGTCGACGAGGCAATCGACCGCACGCTCGAGCTGAGCCGCTTCGCCCCGCTCTGGATCGAGGAGCCCACGAGCCCGGACGACGTGCTCGGTCATGCCCGCATCGCTCGCGCCGTCGACCCGGTCGGCGTCGCCACCGGGGAGCACGTCCACAACCGCGTCATGTTCAAGCAGCTCCTGCAGGCCGATGCGATCCGCTACTGCCAGATCGACTCTGCCAGGCTCGGTGGCGTAAACGAGGTGCTCTCGGTCCTCTTCATGGCGGCGAAGCGCGGCGTCACCGTGTGCCCGCACGCCGGAGGCGTCGGCCTCTGCGAGTACGTCCAGCACCTGGCGCTGTTCGATGCGATCGCCGTCGCGCCCGACGTCACCGATCGCGTCGTCGAGTACGTCGATCACCTGCACGAGCACTTCGTCCACCCGGTGCGGATCCGCGCTGCCGCCTACCTGGCGCCGGAGGCGCCCGGGTACAGCGCCGACATCCTCCCCGAGTCGCGCGAGCGCTACCGGTTCCCGGACGGCGTAGCCTGGCTGCCTTCCTGACCGGACGTCAGGCGGCGGCCGAGAAGAGCGGTGCGCCGAGTGCGGCCACGTCGACGTCGATCCCGAGCCCCGGCCGGGCCGGAGCGGAGCCGAAGCCCGCCTGCGATCGCGGCTCGTGACCGGCGACGTGCTCGTTCGTCCAGTCGTTCATGAACGAGACGGTGAAGAGGGTGTCGGGCGGGGTGCTGGCGGCCAGGTGCGAGACGGCCGCGGTGACGAGATCGCCGCCCCAGGCGTCCTCGATCGTGACGCGCAGGCCGAGGGCGACGGCGAGATCGCGCATCAGCTTCGCCTGGGTGAGCCCACCGACCTTCGAGATCTTCAGGTTGAACGCCTCCATCGCGTTGGCCCCGTAGGCCCGCAGCAGCGAGTGGACGTCACGGATGCACTCGTCGAGCACCATCGGGAGCGTCGTCCGCTGCCTCACGATCAGGCATTCCTCGAGCGTCGGGCAAGGCTGCTCGAAGAAGACGCGCTCGAGGCCGTCGAGAGCCCGCGCCGCGACGACTGCGTCCTGGAGGCGCCAGCCGCCGTTGGCGTCGGCCACGATGACGTCCTCCGGGCCGGTCGCGTCGACGACGCTGCGGGTCCGGGCCGCGTCCTCGTAGGGGTCGGCACCGATCTTGAGCTGGAAGCGGTGGATCCCCTCGGCCCGCCGCGCCTGGACGTAGGCGGTCATCTCCTCCGCGGAGGCAAGTGGAACCGCGAAGTAGAGCGGGAAGGTGTCCGAGAGGCGGCCACCGAGGAGATCGCACACGGGCAGGCCGACGGAGTGGCCGAGCGCGTCCCAGCAGGCCGTGTCGATCGCGCTCTTGGCGTAGCCGTGCCCCATCAGGGCCTGGTCGAGCGCGGCGTTGACCGCACCGAGGTTGCCCGCGTCGAGCCCGACCACGGCCGACGCGAGCTCGCGCAGCGCCGCCCGCGCGCCGGCACCGTGAGCCGGAAGGTACGCGGGCCCGAGGGGGCAGACCTCGCCGAAGCCCTCCACGCCTCCGGCCGTCGTGACCCGGACGACGGTGCTCGGCAGGGTCTCGATCACCCTGCCGCGCGACATCACGTAGCGGCCGTGGACGTAGCTGAGGTCGTAGCCGAAGACGTCGACGCGGGCGATCTTCATGCCGGCGGGCCGGAGTTGATCGCGCCCACCTCGGTCGGTGTGAGGAGATGATCCCAGTGATGCAGGTGGTCGTGCAGCGCCCGGAGCGCGGCGGCGACGTCACGTTGCTCGAGCGCCTCGACGATGCGCGTATGCTCGACGAGGATGTCCTGCAGGTGGTCCGGCGGCTGCGAGCGCCCGAGCCGCATGAGACGCGCGAATCCGCGCATCTGCTCGAGAAGCTGCGCCACGATCGGGAGATTCGCGCCGCGCGCGATCAGGATGTGGAACCTCTCGTCCTGGACGAGGAACTCCTCCTCGTCATGAGCGTCGGCAGCCCGCTTCTGGCGCAGCAGCGTGAGCTGGAGCTGGTCGATCTGCTCGAGCGTGATCACCCGGCAGGCCGTCTCGACGGCGATCTCCTCGAGTGCCTCACGGATGCGGAGCACCTCGTTGCGGTGCCCGGCCGAGAAGCCACGCACGACGAGCTGCCGACGCGGCCCGACCTCGAGCAGGCCCTCGGTACGCAGGAGCTGCAGCGCCTGGCGCATGGGGGTCTTCGAGATGCCGAGCTCGTCGGCCAGCCGGGCCTCGGCGATGACCGTGCCGACCGGGAGATCGCCGTGCAGGATGCTCGTGCGGACGTGGTCGTACGCCTTGTCGGTGAGGCTCTTGCGCGACGCGGGAACGCTCAACGGACGACCCGGAGCGCCCGCTGCGGCCACCTCGTCATGACGATCGAGCTCACGCGGCGCGGTCGCGTCGGAACGACATCCATCGACGCTACCAGGGGTGCCGGAGCGTCCCCCTCACGCCCGGCGGCCCTGGACGGGCTCACGGACGGGCGGGCTCGCAGGCAACAGCGCTCGCGGTCGCTCATTCGACCATACTACAACATGAAAAGCATTCTTCAGCGACAGAAAAATACCTTGCCTCGATGACCTCGACCCGCCAGGAGCTCCTCTTCCTCTACTCCGAGAACTCCGACCTCGCGAGCCCCGTGCGTGCGTGGTCCCGCTACAGCGGCGCCGGCACGCACCACCGCTCGGGCGACTGCGACGAGGCGCCGTACGCCTCGGTCGTGGCGGCGATGCAGGACGGCTGGCGCGTGCTCCAGGTGTCACAGCTACTCCCTCCGCTGCCGGGCGCCGAGCTGACCGCGACCTCGTTCCTGAAGTTCGAGGCGCTGCTCGAGCGCTTCGAGGAGAGCTGATGGGAGCGAGCGAGGCAGTCGTGGGCACGCCGCCGCTCCTGTCGAGCATCGAGATGGCGCGCTTTGCCACCGACGGCTACCTCCGCTTCGACGAGCTCGTCGATCCGGAGCTCAGCGCCGCCATGCTCGAGGCGATGCTCGACCCGGCCTTCCCTCCGACGCTCGGCCCCGACCCGGCCAGGGGCTCCGGGCGCCCGCTCGCGGACGTCCTCCGCGGCTGGCCGGCCGTGTGCGAGCCGATCCGGCAGTTCGCCGCGCTCCCGGCAGTGCGCGGGATCGTCGAGAGCCTCGTGGGGCGCGGGCCGGTCTACGATCACCACGCCGTCCACGTCACCGCAAAGGGCGTCCGCGCCGCCGACGAGTGGCATGCCGATCTCGTCGCCAGCCGCAGGAAGCAGTTCGACATCGAGATTCTCGTCTTTCCCGCGGACACGCCTCGCGAGATGGGTGGGACGATGATCCTCCCGGGAAGCCACTTCCGGCACGTCAGCGGCGCCGAGATCGGCCGCTACCAGAACTTCCAGGGCCAGCTCGCGACGGTCTGCAGGGCCGGCACGGTCGTCGTCATGCACCACGCTCTCTGGCACTGCGCCCAGCCGAACGGCACCGACCGGACGCGGTACATGTTCAAGCTCGTGCTGAACCCTTCCGGGCCTCAGCACCTGACCTGGGACACGCGCGACCTCGACGATCCGGGGGTCAACGAGATCCTCCAGACCACGAACCACCGCTGGTACGGCGAGGAGCTGATGCTCGAGCTCGTCCATCGGGCGGAGCTCTGGAAGTACCTCCGGGGCAACGACCGCGACGCGACGTACCTCCTGCGCCGGCTCGACGAGACGGACGCCTGACAGGATGTCTGGCCCGCCCTACGGGGTCGGCAGGCCCGCGGGAAGCAGCCCTTCCCCGACGATCTCGAGCCACAGGTCGGCCGGTAGGTCTCGATCGAACGCCGTCAGAGCCTGGTCGAGCTCGTCGACCGAGCGCACGCCGCCGAGGATGCAGCCGATCGCCGGATGCCCGAGCGGGAACTGCAGCGCGGCCGTGGCGAGCGGCACGTCGTACCGGGCGCAGACCTCGGCCAGGCGCTCAGCCCGCTGCACGAGCGGGGCCGGCGCCGGCGCGTAGTCGTAGGTGGCCCCGGGGCCTGGGCGCGCGAGTATCCCGCTGTTGAGCACGCCGCCGACGACGACGCCCACGCCCCGCTCGAGACAGAGCGGCAGGAGCTCGGCGTGGGCCGTCTGGTCGAGCAGGGTGTAGCGCCCCGCCACGAGGACGCAGTCGACGCTCGTCTCCCGCACGACGCGGGCGAGCGGCTCCGGGTGGTTCATGCCGAAGCCGAACGCCCGGATCAGCCCCTCGTCCCGGAGACGCTCGAGCGCCGGGACGGCGGCTCCGATCGCCTCGTCCAGGTGGTCGTCGGGATCGTGCACGTAGGCGATGTCGACGTGGTCGACACCCAGCCGCGCGAGGCTCTCCTCGAGCGAGCGCCTGACCCCGTCGGCGCTGTAGTCGAGCACCGAGACGACGCCCTGCGACTCGGGCCACATGCCGGGCTCCTCCGGCTCTGCGCCCGAGGTGCCCTCGTCCCGCAACAGCCGACCGACCTTGGTCGAGAGCGTGAACGAGGAGCGCTCAACCGCCGCGAGGGCGCCGCCGACGCGCCGCTCGGAAAGACCGAGGCCGTAGAGCGGTGCGGTGTCGAGGTAGCGGAGACCTCTCTCGAGCGCCGAGGCGACGACGTCCGTCGCCTGCTCGTGCGCAACGGGGGCAAACATGCCTCCGAGCGAGGACGTGCCGAGGCCGAGTCGCGAGACCTCGATTCCGGCCGGGCCGAGCCGGACCGAGGCGGCGTGCCTCGGCGACCGGCCGTCGTCCGTCGGTGGCCTCACGCGGCAGAGCGGGGGATCGAAGCGATCAGCCGCTCGGTGTAGGGGTGCTCCGGCCGATCGAGGACCCGGTCGACGGGCCCCTCCTCCACCACCTTGCCCTGGTGAAGGACGTAGACGCGATCGACGACCTGGCGCACGACTGCGAGATCGTGCGTGATGAAGAGGTAGCCGAGCCCGAACTGCTCGCGCAGCTCGCGGAAGAGGTTCAGGATCTGCGCCTGCACCGAGACGTCGAGGGCCGACACCGGCTCGTCGCAGACGAGCAGCTTGGGCTCGACGGCGAGGGTTCGCGCAATCGCGACCCGTTGCCGCTCGCCCCCGGAGAGGGCGGCCGGGCGGCGCTTGCCGTAGCCGAGCGGCAGGCCGACGCACTCGAGCAGCTCGTCCACGCGCGCCTTCACCCGGCCACGCTCGTAGCCGTTGACGCGGAGCACCTCCTGCAGCGCGGCGCCGATCGTCTGCGTCGCGTCGAGCGTCGAATACGGGTCCTGGAAGACGATCTGGACCGTGCGGCGCAGACGCGCGCGGTCGTCGCGGCTGAGGGTGGAGTAGTCCGCCGCGTCGATCCCGTCGATCGTGATTCCTCCCGACGTCGGCGTCTCGAGACCAACGAGGCAACGGCCGAGCGTCGTCTTGCCGGAGCCCGACTCGCCGACGATGCCGACGCTCTCGCCCATCTCCAGCGAGACCGAGACTCCGGCGAGGGCCGGAACCCCGGCGCGCGACTGCCCCGCGAAGACCTTGCGGAGATCGGTGATCGTGACGAAGGGCGTCTCGCTGACGCCGGGGGACGCGACGGTGGCGGCGGGAGCCCTGACCTCGTTGCGGACGACCACCATCTCGGAGCGAATGTCCTCGATCCGCCGGCAGGCCGTGAACCGGCCCGGGGCGATCTCGAGCAGCGGCGGCCGGGCCGAGAGGCACTCGGGTGCGACCCAGCGACACCGTGCCGCGAAGCTGCACTGCCCCTGCACGTCGTCCGGTGCGGGCACCGATCCGTCGACGGCGAGCAGCTTGTGCTGGCGGAACTCCGTCGCCGGCTCGGAGAGCAGGAGGCCGAGCGAGTACGGGTGGAGCGGCTCCTGCTCGAGCCCTGCCGCGTGACTGACCTCGACGAGCGCGCCCGCATAGAGCACGTAGACGCGGTCCGCGACCGAGAAGGCGACGCGAAGGTCGTGGGTGATCAGGATCAGCCCCATCCCCCGCGCCCGCTGCACCGATTTCAGCAGCTCGAGGATCTCCGCCTGCGTCGTGACGTCGAGCGCGGTCGAGGGCTCGTCGGCGATCAACAGCTCCGGGTCGCCCGCGAGCGCGGCCGCGAGACCCACCCGCTGGCGCATGCCTCCGGAGAGCTGGAACGGGTAGCGGCCGGCCGCCGTCGGATCGTCGATCCCGACCTCCGCGAGCCTTCGCAGCGCCTCCTGCTTCGCTTCCTTCTTGCCGAGCCGGCCCGTGTCGCGGGTGCGCAGGACCTCCTCGATGTGCCCGGCGCAGCGGAGGACGGGGTTCAGCATCGTGAAGGGGTCCTGGAAGATCATCGAGATCCGGTTGCCCCGCAGGCGGGCCCCTTCTCGCGCGCTCAGCTGCAGGACGTCCCGTCCGGCCAGGAACACCTCGCCGGCGGTGGCCTCGACACCGGTCGGGAGGAGCCGGATCATGGCCCTGGCCGAGAGCGTCTTGCCGCTGCCGGACTCGCCGACGATCGCGATCGTCTCGCCCCGGTCGACGTGGAAGCTGACGCCATCCACGAGCGTGCGACGCGTCGCGCCTGCGACGTACTCGACGCGCAGCCCGTCCACCGCCAGGAGCTGCGGTGCCGGAGGGGGGTCAGCGACCGGTTCGACCACTGAAGGAGAATCGATCGTAGATCCAGTCGCCGATGATCGTCACCGCGGTTGCGAAGAGGACGATCGCGAGGCCGGGTGCGAGGACGCCGGCGGGATTCGTGAACAGGAGCGCCTGGTTCTCGGCGAGCATGCGACCCCACTCCGGCACGCCGGGAGACGTCCCGAGGCCGAGGTAGGAGAGGCTCGAGAGAGCGACGAGAGCGAGGGCGAAATCGAGGGCCGCGCTCGCGAACACGATCGGCGCGATGTTGCGCCAGATGTGGGAGTACATGATGCGATGGCGTGGGACGCCGAGCGTCCGGGCGGCCTCGACGTAGGGGAGCGCGCGCTGCTCGAGCGACGCACCACGCAGGATGCGCACGCCGCCGGCGAAGTTGAGGAGGCTGAGCACGAGCACCGCGAGCCAGTAGCCGCCACCGACGACGCCGACGATGACGATCGCGATCAGCAGGCCGGGGAGCGCGAACATGAAGTCGACGAATCGCTGGATCACCATGTCGATCGTCCCACCCATGTAGCCCGACAGGATCCCGAGGCTGCTCGCCATGAGGAGCCCCGTGACGGCGACGACGAGAGGCCCGGTGATCGCGGCGGGCGCCCCGGCGATGATCCGCGCCATGATGTCGCGGCCGAGCGCGTCGGTGCCGAGCAGATGCTCGGCCGAGGGCGGGGCGCTCGTGTTGAGGAGGTCCTGCTCGGCCGGGTCGTGGGTCTGGATGAGCGATCCGAAGATCGCCATGAAGACCACGGTCCCGATGATCGCCCAGGAGGCGATCAGGAAGACCGACGGCATCCGATGGAAGCCGCTGCGCCGGAGAATCGAGCGACGAGGGGTTGCCGAGGCGATGGCCGACATCAGCTCGTCGCCTTCGCGAAGCCGACGCGTGGATCGATGAACGCGTAGAGCACGTCGACGGCGATGTTGATCAGGATGACCCACACGGCGATGATCACGAGCAGCCCCTGGATCATCGGGAAGTCACCCGCGATGACCGAGTTGACGAGCAGCGTGCCGAGGCCGGGGAGCGAGAAGACGGTCTCGACGAGCACGGAGCCCGTGAGCAGCCCGGTGAAGAGAAGGCCTGCGGCAGTGACGACCGGGATCAGCGCGTTGCGGAGCGCGTACCGAACGGTGACGTGCACGCTGCTGAGGCCGCGGGCACGGGCGAAGGCGATGTAGTCCTGCTCGAACTGCTCGAGCATCGCCGCCCGAGTGAGCCGCATCTCGAAGCCCATTCCGTGGAGGCCGAGCACGAGCGCCGGCAGGGCGAGGTGGTGCACCCGGCTGATCACCCAGCTGCCCGGGCCGTAGAGGGGGAACATGCCCAGCTTGAAGCCGAAGATGTAGAGGGCGAAGAGCCCGAGCGCAAAGGCGGGCGTGCTCATGAAGAGAACGCTCACGGTGACGAGGAGCCGGTCGAGCGCTCGGCCGCGACGGAGCGCGGCCAACACCCCGAGTGGGATTCCGAGCAGGATGGCGATCGCGATCCCCGCCACGTTGAGTGTCAGGGTGACGTCCATCCGCCTGCCGATCTCGTTCAGCACCGAGTCGTTCGTAATGATCGAGCGCCCGAAGTCACCGTGCGCAACGCCGGAGATCCAGGTCCAGTACTGCTGCGGGACGGAGTCGTTGAGCCTGTACTTCTCCTTGATCGCCTGGATCGTCTCGGGGGAGGCTGCCTGATCCTGGAGCAGCGCCGCGACAGGCCCGCCGGGGGCGACGTGCGTGAGCCCGAACGCGGCGACCGTCACGATGAACGCGAGCGGGATCAGGATCAGCAGACGCCGCCGGATGTAGCGAGTCAGCCACTCCCGCCGCCCGTTTACGAGAACCTGCTCCGGTGCCGCCCCCGTCGGGGGCGGCTCCGGAGCGTCAGTCGCGAGACCTGCGGTCAACTCCTGGCTACTTGGCGACGAGATGCTGGAGCCAGAGCTGGTTGTAGAAGAACGGGCCCAGTGACGACTTGAACTCCCAACCGGGCTTCACGGCCCAGGCGCCGGGGAACATGAACACCGGGATGTAGGGGACATCGTTCGAGGCGATCTGCATGACCTTGAGCGCGTCGCGCGCCGAGACCTTCAGGTCGGATGTGGCGAGGCCGGCCTCGATGAGCTTGTCGACCGTCGGGTTCTTGTAGTTCGCCGAGTTCTCGTAGCCCGGTTGCGCGTGAGCACTCGTGTAGAGCAGGTCGAGGTACTGCATCGGGTGCGGTGAGTCCGGCGCCTGGCCGAGCACCTGAATCCCGAGGTGTGGCTTGTGGTCGAGGATGACCTGGAACCGTTGCGGCCCCGGCATCATATTGAGGTTGATGTTGATGCCGATCTTGCCCGCACCAGCCGAGAGCACCTGCGAGAGCAGCAGGCAGGCGGCACAACCCGCGGGAACGTTCAGCGTCGTGCTGAAGCCCTTCGGGTAGGCCGACTTCGCCAGCTCGGACTTCGCGTTGGCGACGCTGTAGTCGTAGGTCTGCACCTTCTTCAGCGCCGCGTTGATCTCCGCCGCCGGGAGCAGCCCCTTGAGGAAGATGAGCGGCGGCAGGCCGGCGAGCACCTTGCCGCGGCTCGACGTGAGAGCCTCGTTGATGTCGGGCTTGTTGAGGGAATAGGCGATCGCCCGCCGGACGTGGACGTCCTGGAAAGGGCCGTCCTCGACGTCGATCGAGAATCCACGCCAGCCACCCGAGACGTAGGTGCCGACCTTCATGTTCGGCGCCTTCGTCCACGTCGCGATCGAGTTGTTCGGCACCGCGAACGTGCCGTCGATCTGACCGCTCTGGAGCGCGAGCAACCGGGCCTGCTCATCGGGAATGACCGGGAACACGATCTTGTTCCACGGATACTTCTTCCCCTTGTAATAGGGGTTGCGGACGAGAACGACCCGTGAGTTCGGCGTGAACTCCGAGAACTTGTACGGGCCGGTGCCGATCGGCATGCCGCCCGGCGTGCCGAAGCTCGCGCCCTTCGCCCTGTAGTCCTTCTGGGAGTAGACGAGGCCCGGACTCGCGGCAGGCGTGAATTGCCAGTTCGAGTCGGCCTTCTTCAGGACGACCGTCACCTTGTTGCCACGGTTGGCGATCGAGACCACGTTGCCGAAGAAGTCACCCATCTTGGAGCCGGTCTTCGGGTCGCGGTGCACGTTCATCGAGAAGGCGACGTCAGCGGCGGTCAACGGCGATCCGTCCGAGAACTTGATGCCCGGCTTGATCGTGTAGACGTACTTCGTCGGAGTGACGGCCTTCCAGGTCGAGACGACGGATCCCGCTCCCGTGGTCGGCTGGCCGAACGTGCCGGGCGCGAGGATGTGGTCCTGCACGAGCGAGAAGATCTCCGACCCTTCCGCCGAGAAGTAGTAGGCGTCGAAGAGGCTCGCCGGGTTGGTCTGGAGCGCCCACGTCAGGGTGCTGCCGACTGCCGCACCCCTGGCCTGCTTCGCCGGAGCAGCGCCGGACGTGCTGATGCCGACGGTCAGCAGCAGTGCGGCAACGCTCGCGATTGCGAGCGTCCATGTCGCCCTCCAGCGTGCCGGGTCACGCCGGCGACGAACATCTGTGTTGCTCACCATCATCCCTCCCTTTCCGTGAATACCTTGGGCCCTTGCACGTACGACGTCGTTCGCCTCACCGGGTTTGAGCCGGCTCCGCGAACGCTCCTCTCCGTCTTCGTCGAAAACCGTCTCCTGCCGTGTCCTGCCTGCGCACGCGCCTCGCGCCGCCGGGCCGTGTCTCTCTTTACCTTGTAGATGCCAAACAGGGCAAAAAGATTTCTATGCTGCATTGGTATACTTCTGCGCGATGCTAACGGCCGCGGAGCAAAGCGTCAAGATTCTCGTTCACGGCGCCGGGCCGGCATGACGGAGGCCCGCCCGCTGAGCTTCGTCGTGATCGTCTCCGACACGCTCCGCCGGGATCACGTCGGGGCCTACGGCAACGACTGGATCCACACCCCGGCCCTCGATCGCCTGGCGAGTCGGGCGGTCGTCTTCGACAACCACCTGATCGGATCGTTCCCGACCATGCCCGCGCGCGCCGACCTGCTTACCGGCCGCCTGTCCCTGACGTTCATGTCGTGGGCGCCGTTGCCGACCGACCTGCCGACGCTGCCCCAGCTCCTCGGCGAGGCCGGGTATCTCACGATGGGCATCGTCGACACGCCCTTCTACGTCCGCAACGGGTTCGGGTACGACCGCGGCTTCCAGGACTTCCTCTGGCTCCGCGGCCAGGGCGACGCCAAGCGGATGGAGGAGCGGCTCGACGCCCGGTCGACCTGGCGGCACGAGTCCGATCGCTGGGTCGCCCGCACGACGACGGCCGCCGAGGAGTGGCTCGAGCGGCACTACGAGGAGAAGTTCTTCCTCCTCGTCGACGTGTGGGACCCACACGAGCCGTGGAACCCGCCCGACTACTACACGAGGCTGTACGCCCCGGACTACGACGGGCGCGAGACGGAGACCTGCTACGACAACTGGCGAGAGGCCGGGCTGACAGAAGACGACGTACGGCTCAGTCACGCAACGTACTCGGGCGAGATCTCGATGGTCGACCGCTGGGTCGGCCGGCTGGTCGAGAAGCTCGACGTGCTCGGTATCGCCGACACGACGGTCCTGGTCTTCCTCTCCGACCACGGCTACTACTTCGGAGAGCACGACTACCTGGGCAAGTCCGTCTGGGACGCCGATCTCGGGACCCAGAGCTGGTCGCCGCTCTACCGGGAGATCGTCGAGGTCCCCTTGCTGATGCAGGTGCCCGGCGTCGCCTCGCGACGCACGTCGGCACTCACGACCCTCGTCGACGTGCCGGCGACGATCCTCGACCTCGCGGGCGCCGAGACTCCGGACGACGTGGCGGGCAGGTCGCTGGCACCGCTCCTGCGGGGCGAGACCGACGTCCATCGTGAGCTCGTGATCAGCAGCTGGCCGCTCGAGTACCAGAAGGGGCGGATCACGATCGCCGTCGACTCGTGGCCACGGCGGATCGCGCGCGACCAGCCGCTGACCGTGACCGGACGCGGGCTCTCCCTTCTCGTCGGCGGGCCGGACGACGAGCTCGAGCTCTACGATCTCGCCTCGGACGACGGCGAGCAGCACAACATCGCCCTCGAGCGGCCGGACGAGGCCGTCGCCCTGCTGAGCGACGCGCTCGCCGAGCTCCTCGCCTGCGGGGCCTCGGACGAGCTCCTCGCTCCCCGCCGCGAGGCGCTCGCCCACTTCCGCCGCGCCGCGAACCTCGGCTGAGCCCTATCGCTCGTCGATCAGGAGGTCTCTCAGGCTCTCGTAGCGGCTCGCCGCCTCGCTCATCGCCTCGATCTCCGCCGCCGTCGGGACGACATCGTCGAGCGGAGGCTGCAGGTCGACGCCGCGGGCGACGAGGGCGGCACCGCGGGCGGCCATCTCGCGCACGCCGCACGCCTGGACGGCGCGCCCCGCGGCCGCGGCGAACGCCTGTTGCCACCAGCGCGATGCGTAGAGAGCCCCGCCGTTGAGGACGATGCGGGGACGCCCGGCCACCGTCGCCTCGACCGCACGCAGGCCGCGCACGACCTCGTGACAGACGCTCTCGAGGACGGCCGCGCCCATCTGCGGCCCGGTCGTGTCGAGTCCGAGGCCGGCTAGGGCCCCCTTCCCCGGGGGCACCGCGAACGGGGGCCGCGAGCCCACGTGGAACGGAAGCGCGGTGAGGCCGTGCCCCCCGAGGGAGATCTCGTCGAGCCCGACCCCCTCGAGCCCCTGCAGCACCGCGGCCGCCCAGGCAAAGAGGTTGCCCCCGCCCGAGAAGGCGGTGCCCGTCACGACCCGGTCGCCGTCGACCCGGTAGCGCCACAGCCCGTGCGGCAGCTCACCGGCCGCTGCGGTCCGCTGGACGACGCGGACTGCCGCCGACGTGCCGACGGTGACCGCCAGGCTCGTCTCGTCGCCACATCCCGAGCCGATGCTCGAGGCGGCACCGTCACCCGTCGCCGCCCACCACGGCACGCCGGCGAGCTGCGGCCATCTGCTCGAGGCCTCCCGATCGAGCGTGCCGCGCCACCCCGGAGGAGCAAGCGCCGGCAGCGCTCGCACGCCGACCCCTGCCAGCGCGAGCGCCTCGTCGTCCCACTCCTGGCTCGCCAGATCGAGGAGCCCCGTCCCGGAAGCCACGGAGACCGAGCAACTCTGATCGTCGAGCAGGCTCGCCGTCACGTGCTCCGGGAGGCCGCGGAACCGCACCCGCGAGCCCGCCAGCTGCCCGGCGAGCCACGGGATACGTGTGGACCAGTAGAGGCCGTGGTGCCAGGTACCCGTGCGCTCGTGGAAGGCGGCGGGATCCTTCGGCCCCCGCCCGGCCGGGCGCGCCCGCGTGTCGGCCCACGTGAGGACGGCGCTTCGCGGCCTGCCGTCGTCTCCGACGGCGAGCAGCGAGTGCCACTGCGACGAGGTCACGACGGCGCCGACACCGTCGAGCCGGCCCCCGTCGCGCAGCTCGTCGAGACAGTCGGCCAGGGACGCGACGTACTCGTCCGCGTCGGCCTCCGCGGCCCCGGCACCGTCCAGCCGGACGTCCACGGCCCGTCGCGCGATCCCTCCCGGGATCGGCCCGAGGTCGTCGTCGAGCACGATGGCCCGCACCGACGAGGAGCCGAGGTCGAGCGCCAGCAGCGGCCCGCCGCCCGGGGCGCTCACGGGCGGGCCGGGCCGGCTGCCGAACCGCGCTCTCGCGCCAGCGGGCTTCGATCATGAGGCACAGCGCACACACCCTTCCGCGTCGAGCCGACCGCGGACGGCGAGTCGGCGGAGCCTCCAGGAAGGTACCGTGTGCGCGTGAGGCGCCTCCCCTTTCTGCTCCTCGGCACCGCGCTCGTGATCGCGGTCGTGCTCGTGTCGACCGCGATGGCGGCGACGATCCGCGGCACGGCGAAGGCGGACGTGCTGCGCGGCACCCCGCGGGCGGACGTCATCTACGGGCCGGCCTGAAACGACAAGCTGTTCGGCTACCCGGGCAGCGACCGCTCCTATCCCGGCCCCGGCGTCGACACGGTCTCGTGCGGAGCCGGTGTCGACCGAGTGTTCGCGGACGCGAAGGACAAGGTCGCCCGCGACTGTGAGATCGTGACCCGCCCGAGCGTGCCGGCTCCCACCCCGAAAGCCGCCGCTCCGGGGAACGCGCGCGAACCCGATCCCGCTCGGAACCGAGGTCGCGCTCGGCGACGGCTGGAGGATGAAGGTCATCTCGTCCACGCCCGATGCGACGGCCGAGGTGCTCGACGCGAACCCGTTCGGCGACCCTCCCGCAGCCGGCCAGCAGTTCTTCATCGCGCGTGTGAGCGTGACGTTCGTCGGCTCCGGCTCCGCGCTCTTCGACGGCGGCTTCCGCCTCCGGGCGGTCGGTGCGGCGCAGGTCTCGTACTCGGAGTTCGCGAACGACTGCGGCGAGATCCCCGACGCGCTCTCCGAGGCGGAGGTCTTCACGGGTGGCACGATCACGGGCGACGCCTGCTGGTCGATCCGCTCGACCGACGCATCGTCGCTCACCCTCTACGACGACCCGGCCGAGAACGTTCCGATGCGACTGTTCTTCGCACTCCGCTAGGTCGGACCGGCCGGGGACGCCTGCCGAGCAGCGAGAATGGAGCATGGACGAAGGCTCGCTCCTCCTGATCGTGGGCGCGGTGCTCGCCGCCAGCCTCGCCGTCGGCCTCGGTGCATCCCGGGCCGGCGTGCCGGTGCTCGTCGCGTTCCTCGCGCTCGGAATGCTGCTCGGCTCGGACGGGCCGGGCGGGATCGCGTTCGACGACGCAAGGCTCGCCCGCACGGTCGGCATCGTGTGCCTCGTCGCGATCCTCTACGAGGGGGGGCTCTCGACCTCGTGGCGGCGGATGCGCCACGTCGCCGTTCCGGCCGCGCTCCTGAGCACGATCGGCGTGGCAGTGACCGCGCTGCTGACAGGGGTAGCCGCCCACCTGCTGTTCGATCTGAGCTGGCCGGAGTCGGTCGTCCTCGGAGGCGTCGTTGCCTCCACGGACGCGGCGGCGGTGTTCGCCACCCTGCGGCACACCCACATCCGGCGCAGGCTGGCCCGGACGCTCGAGGGCGAGACGGGACTGAACGACCCGACGGCGATCGCGCTCACGATCGGCCTGATCGACTGGATCGACGACCCGACCTTCAGGCTGGACGACCTCGCTCTCCTGCTCGTCAGGCAGCTGGGCGTGGGGCTCGTCGTGGGCGTCGTGCTCGGGCTCGTTGCCACCAGGGTGTTCGCGAGCCTGCCGGTATCGGTCGGCTCGTTCGCGCCGGTGGCGTCCGTCTCGGTCGCGGCCCTGTCCTTCGGAGTCGCCGACATGCTCGGCGGCAGCGGCTTCCTCGCGGTCTATCTCGTCGGCCTCGCCGTCGGCAGCACGCCGTCTCAGCACCGGGGCCAGCTCGTCGCGTTCCACGAGAGCCTCGCATTCCTGGCCCAGGTGACGATGTTCGTCGTCCTCGGGCTGCTCGTGTTCCCGAGCGACCTGCCGCGGGTGATGGTGTCCGGCTTCGTCCTCGCCCTGCTGCTCGTGGTCGTCGTCCGTCCGGTCGCGGTCTGGGTCTCCACCGCGTTCAGCGACTTCACGACGCGGGAGCGGGCTTTCCTCGGCTGGGCCGGCCTGCGCGGTGCCGTGCCGATCGTGCTCGGCACGTTCGTGCTCTCCGCAGGCTTGGCTCACGGCGAGACGATCTTCAACGCGGTCTTCTTCGTCGTTCTCGTGTCGGCGCTCGTGCAGGGGACGACGCTCGAGCGGGTGGCGGCCGCCCTCGGTCTCGTCGACGTCCCGACGCCGGTGACGCCACGCCCCCTGCACGTCGACGACGCAAGCCCCCTCGACCTGGTCGAGTTCGACGTGTCGGGCGACGACGCGATCGCCGGCGCAGCCGTTCGCGAGCTCGGCCTGCCGCGCAGCGCCCTCGTCGCAAGCATCGCGCGCGGCGGGCACACGATCCCGCCCCGCGGCAGCACGGAGGTCGAGGCCGGCGATCGCCTCTACGTCCTGATCCCGCAGGGAGCCCGGGCGGCGCTCGACGACGTCTTCAGCCGCTGGCGCAGGCGCGTCTGAACCCGTCGACTACCCTGGGGCAGGTGACCGTGCTCTGCTGCCCCGACAAGTTTCGCGGCAGCCTCACGGCCTCCGAGGCGGCGGCGGCGATGTGCCGGGGCGTCGGGCGCGCGGGCTTCGAGGCGCGGCCGCTGCCCCTCGCCGACGGAGGAGAGGGGACGCTCGCCGCGATCCTCGACTCGTCGCCGGGAACGCTGCTCACCGCCTCGGTGACCGGGCCTGACGGCGACCCCGTCGAGGCGGACTGGGCCGTGCTCGGGGACGGCACGGCCGTGATCGAGATGGCACGGGCCAGCGGCCTAGCGCTCGTCGAGCGCAACGATCCTCTCACCGCGAGCACGGCCGGCACCGGCGAGCTGATCGCCGCCGCAATCGCGCGGGGCTGCCGGCGGGTGATCGTCGGCGTGGGCGGCTCGGCGACGGTGGACGGAGGGCTCGGCGCACTCGATGCTCTCGGCTGGTCGCTCGGCGAGGCCGAGGTGCTCGTCGCGTGCGACGTCACGACCACGTTCCTCGCCGCACCCGCGCTCTTCGGGCCCCAGAAGGGAGCGTCACCGGCCGACGTGGCGGCACTCGAAGAGCGGCTCGCCGAGCTCGCACCACGGCTCCGGACGGCCCGCGGGCTCGACATCGTGGCGCTGTCCGGGTCCGGAGCAGCCGGGGGCCTCGCCGGAGGACTGGCGGCGATCGGCGCCCGCCTCGTGCCGGGGTTCGACGTCGTGGCCGAGGCGGTGGGCTTCCCGGCCGCGCTCGCGGAGTGCAGCGCCGTGATCACCGGCGAGGGCCGCGTCGACGTCTCGACCCTGAGCGGCAAGGTCGTGGCCCGCGTGCTCGGAGCCGCGCGCGATCTCGGCCGGCCGGCGGCCGTCGTAGCGGGGAGGATCGAGCGCGGTGTCGAGCTCGGCGTTCCCGCCCGTGCGCTCGCCGACATGAGCCGCGGCGACAGCTTCGAGGAGGCGGCCTTCCTCGTCGAGGAGGCTGCATTCAGCCTGACGCTGGAGTTGCCCGCTCCGTCCCGTTAACCCGGGCCGCCGGGGCTACCGGGCCGGCGGGACGATCACGAGCGGGCAGGGGGCGTGATGCGCGATGTCGTGGCTGACCGACCCGAGCAGGAGCCGCTTCGCGGCGCCTCGGCCACGGGAACCGACCACGAGGAGCTCGGCCGACGCGGCCTGCTCGAGGAGGACGGAGGCGGCGGCGCCTTCTATCGCGACTGCCTCCACCTCGACGCCCGCGCCCTCGCGGCCGACGAGCTCGAGCGCCGCGCGCAGGACGTCGTCGGCGTGGGACTCGGCGGCGACGAACGCGTCGGTGGTCACCGCAAAGGCCTCGCCCACGTACGCCGAGCCCGGCGGGTCCCAGGCGCAGACGATGCGAAGCGGAAGACCCCGCAGCCTCGCCTCGGCGACGGCGAAGCGCAGGGCCGCCTCGGCCTCGGGCGACCCGTCGACCCCGACGACGACGGAGGGCAGCGCGGCGCTCATTCGAGAGAGGTCGTCGGCTCGGCGAGCGTGACGCGGTGCGCGCGGTGGGCCTTCCGGCCGGGAACGGCGAGCGACGCGGCGACGCCGGCCGCGAGCGTGACCGCCATGATCACGAACGACACGGTGTAGCCGCGCTCCAGCGGGAGCCCGCTCACGCTGAGGTTCGCCGCGAGGATGCTCGCCGCGACCTGCCCGCCGACGGCACCGCCGACCGTGCGCATGACCGCGTTCATGCCCGTCGCGACCCCGGTCTGATCGGGCCGCACGGCCTCGACGATCAGGTTGGCCATCGAGGCGAACGAGAACCCGACACCCACGCCGAGCAGGAGCGACGCCAGATAGACCTGCCAGTGCGCCGAGTGGTCGAGCGCCAGGAAGACGAAGGCGATCATCGTGATCGAGGCGCCGAGCACGAGCGGCACCTTCGAGCCGAACCGCCCCGAGAGCCGGCCGCTGAGCGGCGCGGAGATCATCATCATCAGCGTCGAGGGGATGAGGAAGAGGCCGGCCTGCGTCACCGACGAGCCGAAGCCGTACCCGGTCGAGGTCGGCGTCTGGACGAACTGGGGAATGAGCACGAAGGAGCTGAACATCCCGACCCCGATCAGGAAGCCGGCCAGGTTCGTCGTCCAGACCCCGCGAAGCCGCATCATCTGCATGTCCACGAGCGGGCTCGAGGATCGCAGCTCGACCTTGACCCACACTGCCGCGACGACAGCCGCGATCGCGATCAGCCCGAGCGTGCGGGCGGAGATCCAACCCCACTGAGGCGCCTCGCTGATCGCGAGCAGCAGGCACACGAGCCAGAGCGAAAGCAGGACCGCACCGGCCCAGTTGACGCTCCCCTCCGCCCGGACCGGCGACTCCGGGACGACGAGCAGCGTCGCGATCGCGGTGATGCCGACGACGACGAGCGGGATCCAGAACAGCCAGTGGTAGTCGAGGTGGGCGAGGATCGGGCCGGCGAGGATGATCCCCAGACCGGAACCCACGCCGAGCAACCCGGAGATGAGCCCGATCCCTCCCGCCACGCGCTCGCGCGGGAACTCGTCGCGCACGATCCCGAACGCGAGCGGGAAGATCGCGCCGCCGAACCCCTGAATCGTCCGGCCCGCGATCATCACCGGCAGCGTCGTTGCGATCGCCGTGACGAGCGTCCCCGCAGCCAGGCCGGCCAGCACGAGGAGCAGCGTCCGCTTCTTGCCGAACATGTCGCCGAGCCGACCCGCGATCGGCGTCGCGACCGATGCCGAGAGCAGGTACGCGGTGAAGATCCAGGTCACCCCCGTCGGGGTCGTGTGGAGATCCCGCTGGAGCGTCGGCAGGGCCGGGACGACGAGCGACTGGAGCATCGTGTACCCGGCGGCGCCGAGGCAGAGCACGGCGAGGATGAGGCCGGGTCGCGCCGCGGTCTGCGATGACGCTTGCGCCGTCATCCGGAGCAACCTACCATAAGCGGAGCATGGACTCCACTTATCCGCCGCCCGCTGCGTCGCCGCCTCCGGAACGGCCGCTTCGCCGGGACGCGCGCGAGAACCGCGACCGGATCCTCACCGCCGCGCGGGCCGCGTTCGCCGAGCTCGGGATCGAGGCGAGCGTGGAGGAGATCGCCTCCCGCGCCGAGGTCGGAGTCGGGACGCTCTACCGCCGCTTCCCCACCAAGGACGCACTGATCGACGCAGTCTTCGAGGAGCACCTCGAGCAGATCGCGGCGGCGGCCGAGCAGGCGCTCGCCGGGGACGACGCCTGGGCGGCGTTCCTCGGCTACCTGACGCGGGTCGTCGAGCTCCAGGCCACCGACCGCGGCCTTTCCGAAGTGCTCGGCGCCTACGTTCGCGGCGAGGATCTCGTCGCACGTGCCCGCGCCCGGCTGCGTCCGCTCGTCGAGCAGCTGATCGCCCAGGCCCAGGAGTCCGGCGCGCTGCGGACCGACATCGTCTACGAGGACGTCTCCGTCCTGCTCTGGACGACCGGTCGCGTCATCGACGCGACCCGCGACGTCGAGCCCGAGTTCTGGCAGCGGTACCTCGCTCTGATGGTGGACGGCCTCCGCGCGGGCAGCGCCTCGCCCCTGCCGAGGCCTGCACTGACTCCCGCCACCCACGGGGCGGCCATGCGCCGGTTCATGCAGGAGCGGAGCCCGAGCGTGCGCCCGTCCCCGGGCTGAGCGGCTCCGACGACGGCTCAGAGCTTGAAGACAGTCGTCGGGCGGGCGGTCACGAGGTCGATCGCCGTCTCGACGGCTTCGTCCTCGGCCAGGCGGTGCTCGGCGACGAGCTGCGCCAGCACGCCCGCGTCGATCCGGCGCGACATGTCGTGCCGGGCCGGGATCGAGCAGAAGGCGCGCGTGTCGTCCACGAACCCCGCCGTGCGCGAGAACCCCGCCGTCTCCCCCACCGCTGCCCGAAACCGCCGGATCGCGTCGGGCGCATCGAGGAACCACCACGGCGCCCCGATGAAGACCGACGGGTAGAAGCCCGCGAGAGGCGCGAGCTCACGCGACCAGAGATTCTCGTCGAGCGTGAAGAGGACGAGATGGAAGCCAGGCTCCGTACCGAAGCGCTCGAGCAGCGGCCGCAGCGCCTCCGTGAGCTCGAGGCCGACCGGGATGTCGTGACCCGAATCCGACCCGAACCTGGCCGAGGTCGGCCCGTGGTGGTTGCGGCGCACGCCCGGGTGGATCGTCATGACGAGCCCGTCCTCGCACGACATCCGTGCCATCTCGAGCAGCATGTGCCGCCGGAACGCCACCGCCTCGGCCGCGGTCGCGTCACCCGCGAGGGCCGCGCCGTAGATGCGGGCTGCCTCGACCGGCTCGAGGGGGTCGGTGCGAGCGTCCGCGTGGCTGTGATCGGCGGCGGTCGCACCGTGCTCGACGAAGGTGCGGCGGCGCTGCTCGAGGGCCGCGACGTAGCCGGCGTAGTCAGCGGTGTCGACGCCGGACGCATCGGCCAGGCGCGCGACCGCGTCGCGCCAGCCCGGAAGCCCCGGCTCGAGGTACAGATCGGGCCGAAACGTCGGGATGACGCGACCGGTCCACGCAGGGTCGGTGGCGAGCGACGCGTGGGCGGCGAGGTCGTCGCACGGGTCGTCGGTGGTGGCGAGCACCTCGACCCCGAACCGCCGGTAGAGCGCTCGCGGACGGTAGGCCCTCTCACTCAGCCGCTCCGCGATCTGGTCGTAGACGGCAGCGGCCGTGCGCGCCGAGGGCCTGACCGAGACACCGAACACCTCGGCCAGCTCGGTGTCGAGCCACTCGCGCACCGCCGTCCCGCGGAAGACGTCCCAGTTCGTGCACAGGAGACGCCAGGCCTCGCGCGCGCGAGCCTCCGGGAGCGGCCCCTCTCCTACCCCGAGAGCGTCGAGGGGAACGCCGCTCGCATGGAGCAGCCTCGTCACGTAGTGATCCGAGGTGATCAGCAGGCTCGTCGGATCGGCGAACGGCTCGTCGTCGAGGAGCAGTCGCGGATCGACGTGCCCGTGCGCGCAGATCAGGGGCAGCTCGCGCACGGCCGCGTACAGCCTGCGCGCAATAGCCCGCACGCCGGGCTCCGAGGGAAGCAGCCGGTCCGGGTGCGGCGCGAGCGGTGCACCAGCGTCGGTCATCTCCGGCACATCATCGGGGGCGCGGCGGCACGGGGCAATCCGCTTTCCGTTCGCGACGACGCTCAGGCCCCGTCGCGGAGCGCGTCGATCAGCACCTGGATGGCACCGCTCGCGGCCCGCAGCTCCTGCAGCTGCCGATCGGGCAGGCGGGCGAGGCGCTCGTTGAGAACGGCGAGGTAACGCCCTCTCAGTCCGTCGAGCTCACGGCGGCCCTTGCCCGTCAGCTCGACCATCACCACGCGGCCGTCGGCGGCGGTCCGTCCGCGCCGCACGAGGCCGTCGGCCTCCAGCCGCTCGACCATGCGCGTCAGCGTCGGCTGGGCGACCCCCTCCCGTTGGGCGAGCCGTCCGATCGTCTGCGGGCCTTCACCGAGCGTGGCGAGCACGCTCGCCATCCCCCGGTGCAGAGGCCCCCGCGCATGACGCCAGAGGAGCCGCCCGAGCTGCCCGTTGCGTTGTGGCAGCAGCCCGGCGATCTCGGCGATCGCCACGGCCCGCTCGTCACCGAGAGCATTCATATGCCTTGACTATATTTTGCGGGACACGATGCTCGCTCGCCTGCGCGCGAACCCTCATCTGATCTTCGCCACCCTGGCCCTTGCCGGCTGGTCGTACGCGGTCTCGCAGACGATGCTGATCCCGTCGCTGCCGGACATCCAGGCCGCGTTTCACACCACCCCGAGCGGCGTGACGGCACTGATGACCTCGTTCTGGGTGTCGGGGGCAGTCACCGCTGGCGTGTTCGGCCGGCTGGGCGACATGTACGGCAAGCAGCGGATGATCGTGGCCCAGATGGTGCTCTTCTCGGCAGGCGCCACGATCTGCGCGCTCACCTCGGTCCTGCCGCTGATGATCGCCGGGCGCGTCCTCATGGGATGCGCCATCGGCCTCTTCCCGTTGTCGTACTCGCTCATCCGTGACGAGCTGCCGCCGAAGCGCGTCGTCGGAGCGATCGCCCTCCTCGGCGGCCTGATCGCGAGCGGCGCGGCCGTCGGCCAGTCCGCGGGCGGCCTCGTCTCGGATCATCTCGGCTATCGCTGGATCTTCTGGATCAGCCTGATCATGGGGCTCGCCTCGATCGTCGCGCTGCTCGTCTTCGTGCCCGAATCGCCGACGCGCACCGGCGGCCGGGTGGACGTCGGCGGCACCGCCCTCCTCGCGGCCGGGCTCGCCGCTCCGCTGATCGCCATCGCCGAGACGCCGGCCTGGGGCTGGACCAGCGCCGCCACCCTCGTGCTCTTCGCGGTCGGCGCCGCCCTGCTGACGCTGTTCGTGGTCTACGAGAGACGCCATGCCGACCCCCTGATCCACATCCCGACCCTACTCCTCCCACGCGTCAGGCTCACGAACGCTGCGACGCTCTTCGTCGGCTTCGGGCTCTTCGGCGTCTCCACGATCCTGTCGCAGTTCTTCCAGGAGCCGGCGAGCACCGGTTACGGCTTCGGCGCCAACGCGACGCAGGCCGGCCTGTTCCTCGTGCCGGGCCTGATCCTGGTCATGATCACGGCGCCGCTGGCCGGCCGCCTCAGCTCCCGCGTCGGGCCGGCCGTCACGCTGCGCCTCGGGATCGCAGTCGGGACGGCGGGCATCGCCGGGATGGCGCTCAGCCATGGTCACACCTTCGAGATGTACCTCTGGCCGTCGCTGATCTACGTCGGCGTCGGCGCCGCGTTCGGCGCGATGCCGACGATCGTCCTGCAGTCGGTTCCACCGACCCGAAGCGGCCAGTCGGCAGCCATCAACATGATCGTCCGGACCGTCGGCTCGGCGATCGGCATCCAGCTGGCGGCAACGATCGTGACCGCCTCGGCCGGACCGACGGGAATCCCGAGCGACCGCGGCTACACGGCCGCGTTCGCGCTCGAGACGGCCGGTGGGATCGCGGCTCTGCTATTCGCCTTGGCGATCCCTCGTCGGCTCGGCGCCGTCCGGGAACAGGCACCGGCCGGCACCCTCTCCGGCCTGCCGCTGACCCGATCTCCCGGGCCGTGATCAGGAAGTCCTGAGCCCGGCGGCGGCGGCCCAGGATCGGTCAGCTCTCCGCGCCGCCGATCAGCCCGGCGAGTCGCCGGCGCACGGACTCGAGCTCGCTGCTGTGCGCAGCGACCTCGGCGCTGCTCGCACCGCGGGCGGCGAGCAGGTCACGGACGACCGCGAGCCCACGCATCTGGAGCAGCAGGTCGTCGATCTCGCGGTCGAGCAGGGCAGGGGTGTCGGCAGAGATGAGCATGCTGGTCATGCGGCCTCCTCGAGGACGTCGAGCTCGGCCGGGGCGGTGCGCGCCCCGACAAGTGGTTGTGGCCGGATCAACCCGGCGGCGATGATCGCACCCACGACGAGCATTCCGGTGAGCACGTAGAGCGCCGTCTGGAAGCCGTGGTCGAGGGCGGCGGTGCTGGTGGCGGTGACGGAGCGATGGGCGTCGGCGTAGCTCGCGGTCGACGTGGCGGCGATCGCGCTCACGACGGCCAGCCCGATCGCACCGCCGATCTGGCGGCTCGTGTTGACGAGCCCGGAAGCGATTCCCGCGTCGCCACGCTCGACCCCGGTGAGGCTCGCGATCGTGACGGGGACGAACGACAGGCCCAGACCGACGCCACCGAGCACGAAGGCCGGGAACAGATCCCAGAAGTAGTGACCGTCGACCGGAAGGCGCGTCAGCAGCGCGACGGACACGGCCGAGGCAAGGATCCCGGCTGTCAGGGTGCCACGCACCCCGAAGCGGCCGACGGCGAGCTGCGCCACGTTCGAGGCGACCACGACCGAGATCGCGAAGCCGCAGAACGCGAGACCGGTCTGGACGGCCGAGTAGTAGAGGATGTCCTGGAGGTAGAGCGTCAGCAGGAAGAACTCCGAGAAGGTGACCGAGCCGATGATCAGCATCGTCACGTTCGCCGCAGTGAGCGTTCGCAGCCGGAAGATCCGGAGCGGCAGGAGCGGCGCCTTGGAGCGGAGCTCGATCGCGACGAAGGCGAGGACCAGCGCCGCCGAGGCTACGAGCAGCCCGATCGTGCCGGACGTCGTCCAGCCGTCGGTCGTCGCTCGGGTCAGCGCGTAGACGAGCAGCATCAGGCCGCCGGTGATCGAGGCCGCACCCGCGAGATCGAAGTGCCGCAACGCGTTCTCGGCGCGGCTCTCCCGCAACAGCAGCGGGGTCAGCGCGATCGCCGCCAGGGCGACCGGGACGTTGACGAAGAAGATCCACGGCCAGCTGAGGTACGACGTGAGAACCCCACCGAGGAGCACACCCACTGCAGCGCCGCTTCCCGCCGCCGCGCCGTAGATGCCGAGCGCGAGGTTCCGTTCACGACCCTCGGCGAACGTCGTCATCAACAACGCGAGCGCGGCCGGGGCGAGCATCGCGCCGCCGAGGCCCTGCAGCGCGCGGAACGCGATCAGGGATGTCTCGGACCACGCGAGACCGCAGAGCAACGAGCTCGCGGCGAACACCGCCAGGCCCGCGATGAAGAGCCGGCGGCGCCCGAGCAGGTCACTGAGCCGGCCGCCAAGGAGGAGCGCCCCGCCGAAGAAGATCGCATAGGCCGTGACCACCCACTGCAGGCTCGACTGCGAGAAGCCGAGGTCGGCCTTGATCGACGGCAGCGCGACGTTCACGATGGCGACGTCGAGGATGACCATGAACTGTGCAGTCACGATGAGCGCCAGGGCGCTCCACCGGAGCTTCGCTCGTTCCGTGCCAATTGCTTGCAACATCTATCTTCCCTTCAAATCGTTGTCTGCGACAACTATATCAGTAATCAATACTTGCTCGCGCTATACTCCGGCGTGACCATGTCGATCTCGCCGTCATCCGCACCGACGCAGACCCCGCCGCTCCCGGCAGGCCCGCCGCAGGAATTGCTCCAGAGCAGCGCTTTTCTGCTCAAGCGGCTCGGGATGATGCTCAAGGAGCGCTCGCTCGACGCGCTCGAGCCCACCGGCCTCACGCCCCAGCACCATGCGGTGCTCTCGCTCCTCGACGAGGGCATGCGCGAGAGCCAGGGAGAGATCGCCGACACGCTCGGCTACGACCCGAGCCACCTCGTCGGCCTGCTGGACGAGCTCGAGGCGAAGGGCTACGCCGAACGGCGCCGCGACCCCGGCGACCGCCGGCGCCAGCTCGTCAGCCTGACCCCCGCGGGCAAGGACGCGCTCGCCCGCCTGCGCGCGATCGCGAAGAAGGTCGAGAAGAACTTCCTCGCGCCGCTCGACGCGGAGGAACGGCAGACGCTACACACGCTGCTGCTGCAGCTCACGAGCCATCACGATCCGCGCTGCGCGCCGAAGCGCTCCTAGCGTCGGCTCCGACGCGCGCTCGATGACATCGCTCTTCACCCCGTTCGCGCAGCGGTCGGTGACGCTGCGCAACAGGGTCGTCGTCTCGCCGATGTGCCAGTACTCCTCCGAGGCCGGGATGCCGAACGAGTGGCACCTCGTGCACCTCGGGAGCCGCGCCGTCGGAGGGGCAGCGCTCGTGCTCACGGAGGCGAGCGCCGTCCTCCCCGAAGGCCGGATCTCACCGCAGGATGCCGGGATCTGGAACGACGTCCAGGCGGCCGCCTGGGCGAAGGTGGCGACGTTCGTCGAGCGCCAGAACGCCGTGCCCGGCATGCAACTCGCTCACGCCGGCCGCAAGGCGGGCACCGATGTCCCATGGCGTGGCGGCGCCCGGCTCGCTCTCGCGGACGGCGGCTGGCAGCCCGTCGCACCGAGCGCCGTTCCGGTCGAGCCGGGCGGTGATCCGCCGACGGCCCTCGACACTGCCGGGATCCGCGCGGTGGTCGCAGCCTTCGAGGACGCGGCCCTGCG
>Ga0302322_100000213_pt1 | contig 42546 bp, 52 predicted proteins | sample Fen_T0_2_FD_203757 | JGI IMG/M metagenome (GOLD analysis project Ga0302322, IMG submission 203757) | Peat permafrost microbial communities from Stordalen Mire near Abisko, Sweden - Fen_T0_2 | ecosystem: Environmental > Terrestrial > Soil > Wetlands > Permafrost | place: Sweden: Abisko...
AGGGGCGACGATCTTCAGTTCCACCCAGCCGGTATTGCCGTGCTTGGCAACGAAGAGGTCAGGGACGCCTCGGTTGGTTGGCCCCGTCTCGATGGCCAGCGCGAGACAGCTTCGTGCTTCCAGGGCCTTTCTCAAGTCTTTGCTGAAGCGATGCTCGGGTTTCATTCTTCTTCTCCTGTATAGGCCAGGAACGCTCCCAGCGGGTCTTTGAGAAATTCGGCACTGACATCGTGCTTGGCTTTCAGATCCTTGATGATCTTGCGGTCCACCGGGCCGCATTCAAAATCAGTGTAGAAGCAAGTCTTGGCTTGACCGATTCGGTGGATCCGATCCTCTTCCTGAAGCCGATGCTCCAGATTAAAACCGTTGCTGAAAAAGAACATCCGGCTTGTGACGGTGAGCGTGATGCCCGTGCTTCCCGTCTGATTGGAAATCAGGTAACGTTTGCTTGGGTCTTCCATGAATTGTTTGATGACATCGGCCCGTGTGCGGGCATCCGTTTTGCCGTAGTAGGTGAGCGCCGCGTCTCCAAGCGCCTTGGCGCAAGCCTCGATCTCATTGACGAACGCACAGAAAATCACGACTTTCTCGTCTCCCAGTTCCTCAATCAGTTCCAGGATTCGATCTAGTTTGGGACTGCCTCCGGTCATGGTCTTTTGCGTATAGGGGTCGAAGCCCCCGCTGATCTGTCGCAGGCGAATGAGCCGCGTCACAGCCGCTTCAGCCGCCGCCGCAAGGCCTCCATCCACGCCCATGAGCCGGGTGAGTTCGTCAATGCTCTCTTTCCGAACGGCGTGATAGAGCGCCTTCTGTTCGGGCGTCATCATGACGATTTCGTTGATATAGATTTTCTCAGGCAGATCCAAGCACTCTTCCTTGAGGTGCCGGATCATGTGAGGTGCCAGGAGTTCCTGGAGCCAGTCCTGGTTTTGATAGCCTACGATTTTTCTTCCCTCGAACCCTCCCATTTTGCAGAAGGTCGAGCGGAATCCATAGAACGATTTCCAGCGCGTGACGCCTACACCCAGGAAATTGAACTGAGAGTAGAGATCCTCAATCCCCTTCGTGATTGGCGTCCCCGTGAGGATGCGGCGATACTCAGCCTTGCGGCCCTGGACGATCAGATACCGGGTGCGAAGCGCCTGGCCGTTCTTGATTCGTTGACTCTCGTCCACCACCATCATCACTCGGCGCGTGTCGAGAATTTCGGTCATCAAGGCACGGGCCTTGGGACTCGTGAAGCCGTCCACGTTGAAGCAGAAGATTTGAAGTTTGGTAGCGTCATAAGCTGGAACCTTGAATGGTTTCTCAGCGTAGTAAATTCGAGCATCCACCTCATGCTTCGGAAAAACATTTGGAACTTCGTTTCGCGCCCAGTTAGCGTGAACGCCATTGGGCGCGACCACGATCATCGCGTCTAGCTTGCCATCGTTGTAGAGTTTCTTGGCCTCAAAGAGCGTGGTGATTGTCTTACCTAGCCCTTGCTCGTCAAAATTACCGTAGGCTTCCTTGCCGTAGAAGCGCTTGATGATTTCCTTTTGGTGAGTCAGGAGTTTCATTCGACATCCGGATTCTGAAGCGGGAAATCAGTTCCGAGTAAATGCGTTCGACCTTTCACTTGTCCACAGAGATCGCATTTGCGGCCCACGAAATAGCGGTCTTCATGATCCCAAACCCAACGTCCATCAAAAGGTCTCCATTCAGCGCAACGTGGGCGAGTTTCAATCCACACAGAAAAGTGGCTTCGATTGATTCTGAACAGATGAGCGAAACGATGGCGAAGAGTAATTTTGTTCATGAAATAACTCCGCGAAAATAGAACTTTCCGTTAGCAGCAAACAAACTAGCCTCGATGCAATACGCCTGCCCGACTTCCAACTTCTCAAGCTGAGCCCGATATTGCTCAACCGTCTTGCCTGAGCAGAAAATTTCCAGCGATCCAGTCTCGTCCCCGATTCGCATGATCCAGCGAGCGCCAGTCTTACCGGCAAACTCGTGGATGTAGTCCAGGACGCCCACAAAATGAACGGCTTGATTCTCCAGACCATGATTGATGTCGGGAAGATTGTGCTTCTTGCGGAGGTCGTCTACTTTGTCCATCGTGTCGTAAACGGAAGGCAGAGCGATAGCTTTCTTGCAGCCTTCACTGATGTTGTTCCCTGCGATTTGCTTCATGTAGGTTTCTGCACGGCTGGGTCCGATACCCGGCTTGTCGCACCAGCCCCCGTAGAGCTTTCCGTCCAAAACCCTCCAATCGGAATAAGAGAGAAACGTATCGAAGATGACAACTTCAAAACCTCGGTTGCGAGCCTCTCGGATCAATTCAATCCCCTGCTCCGTCCCGGTCGTGTGGTTCAGGCAAGTAGCATAGAACGCCAGCGGATCAACCCGCTTCGCTCGCAGACAGGCCCAGGAGAGCCACGCATAGGCTACAGCATGGCTCTTGTTGAACAGATAGGCTCCACAGCCTAGGATGAAGTCCCAAGCCTCCAAAAGGGCCTTCTTGGGATGGGACGACAGGCCCTGCTTCAGATACTCGGCCTTATAGACTTCCAATCCTGCGGCTCCCTGGGATTTGGCAATCGCCTTCCGGAGCTTCGTCACCGTGGTATCGGGCAGCCCGAGCCCTTTGAAGAAGGCCATGACCTGCTCCTGATAGATCATCAGGCCCTTGGTTTCTGTCAGATAGGGGGCGATCAAGGCTGGCGCGTGGGGCTTCTCGCCGTAGAGCATGAGCCGCTTGTAGGCTTCCGCCACGCCAGCCGCCAGCGGGCCGGGCCGGGCAATGGCACTGATGATCGCCAGATCATTGAATTCCTGGGGTGGAACTTGGTGGGCAATGGCTCGGAGTGCGCCGCCTTCAAACTGGAAGATCCCTTGCCAACGCCCCGCCTGGGCATCCACAAAGTCTTCCGGTTCGGCCTTCATGTCCACTTTCTCTGTCCAGGGGAAGTCCCGGAGAATGGTTAGGGTCCGGAGGCCCAGGCAATCCAGCTTCAGGAGCCCCAGGGCCTCAGCATCCCGCATGTCGATCTGAGCCACGCCGTTTTCCACCCGGCAGTATTTCGAAAGGGATTCTCCAGGGGCAATCAAGACGCCCGCTGCGTGTTGCCCCAGGGCCTTTGTGGTGCCTTCCAGGGGCAGGAGGCTAGGGATGGAGGGGTGAATGTCCTTGAGGCCATCTAGCGCCTTTTGAAGCGTATCAGGCGGACCTTCTTCCCCCGCGAGGCGTGTCTGAATCCGATCCCTAACACAATCGCCCAATGACTGGGGCAACGCAAGCGCCCGTAGACCATCTTGGAGAGCGGCTTTACCCGCCCGTGTAAGAACGGTTCCAACTCTTGCCACGCTTGCTGAACCATAGAGATCCTCAAGGTGAGTGAATATTTCATCGCGGCGTTCATCCTCAAAGTCCAGATCAATGTCCGGCATGTCGGTTCGGGAAGGGTCAAGGAACCGTTCAAAGAGAAGGTCGTGCTTGATGGGGTCTACCTCGGTGATGCCCAGCAGGTAGGCTACCAGGGAGCCCGAAGACGATCCCCGGCCAGGGCCTTGAGCGATGCCGACTGAATTCGCCCATTGACAGACCTCCGTTACGATCCGGAAGTAGCCTTCGAATCCTTTGGAATGAATGACGGTCAATTCGTGGCAAAGGCGTTCTGAATAAGGACTTTTATTCAATCCGAGATTGATAAGAGTCCCGCTACACACTTGGGCGATATTGATGCCAGTAACTTGGGGAGGCTTGGCTTTTGGAATTCGCACCGATTCAAATTGATCCTCAAGCGGGCGTTCTCGATTTGGAAAAACGTAGTAATCACACAAGTGCCTCGGATAAATGGCGTAGGCGTCATTGGGCCAGCGAAGTCCATGAAGGATTTCTTGATTCTCAAAAATATAAGCCGGACTCTGAAGAGAAGGCTCAAGCAAAACGATGTTGTCTGAGACTTGATCCCCGGCCTTCATACTATAGAGTTCCTGGAGTCCGTCCTGAGTGCGAGCCAGCGCTACACGGGGCAAGGTGCCTTCCCGGAATGGCCAAGCGAATTCCATCCCAAAGATCGGTTCAATCTTGGCCTCAAGGCAGGCGTCTTGGAATTCCCGATGACCGAAGCAATTCGTATCCGTCAGGGCGATCGCTTCCATCTTGTTCTGAACGGCGAAGGACACGAGATCCTTCACGGTGCCGGTGCCTTTCGGCTTGCCATTCTCGCAGGAATACTCGGTTCGGGTTCGGAGATGAAGCATCACAAGCCTCTCAGGCATACATATTGCCGCAGAACTAAAGCGCCACAGCGATTTTCAAGTCTGGTGAAAACGCGAGTGATCATCAGCGCACCTTGAATGATTCAACGCCCATGCCACAACTGGTGCAGAATCGAGAAGCAATCCTCACGGCTTCAATGGCATCGGCGCCTTTGGCGAGAGCCCCAAGCGCATAGTCGCGCCCGCTTCCCCACGCGGCGAATTTCTCTTCCACGATTTGCCGAAAAGGAAGCTGCTTGAAACAGAACGGCTTTCCTTTGGGCGGAACGACAATAAGGCGGACCCAGTTTTCCTTGTCAGCCTGAGACGCAGGCCACAAAGAAGGAGTGGCGCCATTCTTATACCACTCGACAAGAGCCAGACCGCGCTCATATTCCCCTGTGAAAGCAAGCACCGTGCTGTCTTCCAGCATGAAGATTTTCTTGGACTTCATTCGGAGATCGCCCTGCTGACCTTGGAGATCCGACGCAACTCTCTTGCCGTCCCAAACGACTACGCTCATGAGTCATCCTTTCTTGAGAGATTCAGCCACGATATTGGCAATCTGGAGATTGGCGTCAGCCCGCTTGCCGTGATAAGCGGCACTCCGCTTCATCACGAGCAGAATGGCCTGAGCCTCTGGCAACTTGGCACATTCCGAGAGCCACGCCAGCATCCCAATTATTTCGGAGTCCTTCGCACAGAGATAGGCGTGGAGCGAAGGCCGATCGGTGTTGAGTTGCATGCTTAGGTGTTTGACGAGTGCCGCCAGGTGATCGGCGGGAGCGTCGTCTTCACGGAGCTTGATGGGTTTGGGAGGAAAGAAGGCCATCACTTCACCTCAAATGTAAAATATTCTCCAAATTTTTCAGGCTCAAATCCAGGTTGCAAAGCTTTATGAAGTGCAGATCGAGCGATGTTGAGCCTGCTTTCAAGATGACTGATGTGATGTCTCTTGCGCTGAACAAATGAAGCGACGGCTTCTTCTTTTGTAGGATAGGCCCACCGCTTTCTTGATGGAACGCCGCCCCAATGACTGCAAAGCACAAATTTCTTTTTGCCGTTATACATGATCCAGTCACCATGCGAAGTTTCTTTGATAACACGATGAGCCTCAATGAGAACATCTGCTCTTGGTTCATCTTCCGAAGCCCACGCTCTCACTTCAAAAACACGATAAAGAACTTTCATCGCTTCTCCCTTCGCGCTTCCAGCGCCTCGCAGATCACCTTGAGAGCCCGGCAGTCAGCCAGAGCCGAGTGAGCGTTTACCATCTTGGCACCAGTCAGAGCGGCATATAAATCCGCCTGCTTCCACCTCTTTCCGCTGTCCATCTGAGCGTCGTGCATGGGGTCGTGCCAATGCGCGGGCGGAAGCACACGCCCCAGGCGCATGAATTCGTAGCGAAGCACGTTCTGATCAAACGAGCAGTTGTAGGCTGAGACTTTCTTGCTGATCAGATACGAGGCTACAGCATCGGCAATTTCGGCAAAGGTCGGGGCGTTCGCCACCATGGCATCCGTGATTCCATGAATGCGCGTGACCTCTGGCGGAATGGGGACGGGAGGCTTGACGTAGGAGTGATATTCGAATTCATCGGAGAGGATACAAATCTCAACAATGTAGGGTTGAGCTTCCAGTGGAGCGGCCTGGGGCAGAAGTAGGCCGGTCGTCTCGGTGTCAAGGAAGAGGGGGAGCATCAGCAGTTCCTTATCAAAATGAGCAGCAACACGGCGGCCAAAAGCCCAAGGAAAAAGCCCCACGCCTGATTCCAAAAATCTCGCTTCGCAAGTTTCACGGCGTCAGGATCGCGGGGCCATTTGGGCATTGTCGGGTTCTCCTGAAAAGAATAGCGGCCCCTTGGTAGCCGTCCAGATTGGGATATTGATTTACTGGACCTGCGACCGTCCACGCGCCCCAAGGGTTCCCGGCCTCAGAGAAGATTCAGCTTATCTTGCCCAGCCTATTCTCTCGCCGCTATTCAAAGATCAAATCCTATTCGTCAATGTCCTTCTCAGGCGCCGCATGAACCGCGCCACCGACCACGCTCTCACGGAACGCGGAGCATTCATCCAGGAGCTTCTCGCCGCCCAGGTCAAGCGCCCGCGCTTCGGACGCAAAGGCCCACAGGAGCCACGCGCCAAGCTCACCGCTGGTTTCCTCGCTGGTGAACCTGAAGGCCCGCCAGAACATCGGGAAGGCCCGCAGGCGACCGCTGGCATCCGTCTCGCGGAACATCTGGATATTGCTCGCCAGTTTCTTGGAGACTTTGAATTGGCTCTTGTTCAGGCCGAAGACGGCAGGCATCCAGGACTTGCCTTCATCCTGGGAGGCCATGCCATACCAGGCGCCAGACATCACGACTTCATTGCCGCTGGGGAGAAGCTGATTCCCTTTGTCGTTCGGGGTGCATTTCAGGAGGATCGAGTCATCCGTCCCGTGGAACGCCGCCGGGGTGCGCTTGGGGGTCCACTCCACGTATTCGCGCCGATAGGCGCAAGGGATAAAGAGGAAACCCTTCTCGCGGTTGACGACGGAATTATCCATCGTGAAGATAAAGTCGCCGGGATGAGCGCCCTTGATGTATTCCGGGCGGCTCTTGATGACACACGGGCTCGTTCCCTGCGCGAGCTTAATGCGCGGGATGGCCATGTCCTGCTGATCGAAGTCGCTTCCCGCCTCTTCCTTGTAGGAGGCCCACTTGCTCACGGCGCCGGGAGCAGGCGTGGCGACGGATGCTTTGGGCACCGTGGCGACAGCCGTAGAGACTTCCGGGTGAGGCAGAAGCGGCACTTCGGCTTCCGGCTCCTTCTTGGGACGAGGCGTCTTCTTGACCGCCGCTTTGGTATTCGTAGCTCTCATGGTGCAGTCCTCAATAGGGCGGGCACGGCCCGCGTGGTGAATGATTATTCGTTAAGATTGCGAATCACAAGATCCATGATTTTATAGGCCGTCTGGTAATCATCCCAAGCTTTCAAGACTTCAGGAAATTCAGCTTTGACTTTTTCTCGATCAAAACTGCACCAGCGAGTGATGTCGCCTTTTTCTTGCCAAAAATAAGCAAGCATCGCGGCCATATCCAATCGATCTTCCAGAGTCATGAAATCACCGCCTTCCGAATGAGTGTCGCGCTGAGCAAATCGAAATCGAGATCTACGCCTTGCGAAGCCAGTTCCCGAAGCGCAGCACTGAGCGTTCCGGCATGGACCTCTTGGGTCATGACAGGTTCCAGATCATTCTGCTCCAGGAGATCCATGGCCTTCTTCGCCAGGTCTTCCTGGCCTCGGCCAAGATGCACCTCAACATCCGTCTTGAGCAGCCCATCCAAGCCGTTCTCTCGGAGCCATTCAATGGCCCGCTGGCGCTTCGCCAGGGCCGCGCTACGCTCGGCGGCGTCCTTGATCTTCTGGATGGTCGCCAGGGTGCGAATGGAGGCCCGAAGGTCGTCTTTGATCACCAGCGTCATGCCGTTGATCAACTTGACCTCGGAAAGCTGGGCTCCAAACATGAGGTCGGGAAGAATGCTTCCTACTAAGAGATCCCGGCGCTTATTCAGCGCCTTCAGAAGATTCTCTTCTGTCTCGATGCGAGCGTCGAGATCCAGAACCTCAGCCGCAGTGATGGTGATGTCTTGCAGGTCGCTACTCATTCTGGGATTCCTCCTTCAATAAAACCGTTGGCAGAAGCCCAAGCATTGAGTCTGTCAAAGCCAAACACATCTTCGGGCTCTAAATTACTTTTAATCCATTCGATTGCTTCATCAAGCGGATATTGCGGAAGCAACATCTCCGAAAACTTTTTATTCTGAGTTACATTTGCCATATTGTCCGCCTTCAAATAGGACGCCCCGGAAGTGTGGCGTGAGAGAAGTGTAGAGTCGAAGTCGGAAACCTGTCAAGGGGAAGTTTTAACTTTTCTGACTGAGAACACGAAAAGCTCTTACTTGCGCTCCCTCCCAACGCTTTAAGCAAGGACAATCCTCATTGTGCTCATGTCGATCCTTCTTTACGTGGTGAAAATCACTGCATCGAGAAGTTAGGGGCTGTGCTGTCATCAACGCAATGAGAGCGTCTGCTAACAAAACTTCGTTCGGCGTTTTGCACTTCATACCTTTTTCTCCATCGACAATTGAAACTCGTCCTGAGACTGCGGCCCTTCCTCCGGCCCGACAATCCCTAACCCCCTGGCAATCTCCCAAGTCTTATAGGTCACAAACTTCTGCATCGGGCCGCTGATCGTTTTCTTGCCGTCCCAGACCACACTCCGTTTGGAAATCACGCCGAGAAACTTGAGGCAATTGCCGACGCTGTAGTCGCTGATCGTCACACCTGAGTCACCGACAAACCGGCCCTTGATCTCTTCCAACAGTTCCATGTAGGCGAAGGGCACGTTCCATTCCGCTTTACCCGTAAGCAACCGCTTCGCCACCCAATGCACCAGGGAATCGCCGCCTAGCTTATGATTGCTGGTGGCGTCGATAAGGTCTTTCTTCTTCTCTTCAGCCTTGGTGAGCCACCAGTTATCCCCGGCCTTCCAAGCCGCCACAGCGGCACTCCAGAAGGCATTCCTTTGCTCTGCCGTGAATGGCTTGATGATGAAGTTGGTCGAGGTCGCACACCGGATGATGAACATGCGCCGGTTGCCTGTGGGGTCTTCCAGGATGGCGTCTCCGTTATCCGTGCCGATGAACGAACAACGCCGGGGAAACGCCACCGAACCGTTGAGGTATTTTAACTGAACGACATCAGACCGAGTAGAGAGGAACGCCTTGAATTCCGTGAAGCGTTTGAAAGCCCGTTCAACTTCCGGGATTTCGTTGATCCAGCCCCGTTGAATCATCGCCACGAATGACACGGTGTCATACCGTCCAGTTGCCGGGGGACTGATTTCCACGCTCATCCAGGAGCTAGGCACCATGGAACGAATGAGGGTTGACTTCTGGGAGCCCTGCTCGGCAAGCCAGATCATCATATCGTCCATCTTGGCTGTGTCATCAAACTCAGTGCGAGGAGTAAGAGCCCGAGCCACGGTGCCTACGGCAAAATGCTTGAGATAAAGCGCCGCCGTTTTAACAGTCGATGCCTCAACGCCTAGATGCTCGATCACCACGCGCTCAAACTCGATGTCATTTCGCTGGGGACTCGGCAGGCTCTCCAGGTATTCAGTCGGCAGGTAGCGCTTGTTCAATAGGGACGCCGTGCAGATCATCCGGTAGAGTTTCGTGTCGTCTGGCTTGGTGCTGAACTGATAGTCGGCGGAAAGCTGAATGAGGACACGCCCGATCATTTCATCCGTAAATGGCTTGTCATCCAGGAATGTAATGCCCCGCATTTCGCAGAACCAGAGATTCTGGAAGCGTTCGTCGTGCTGGACGATATACCAGAGGTTCGCCGCCGTGGCAGGAAACTTGATGATGATGCCGCCCGTCTTCTTATTATCTGTCACCACGGAATCAGGCAACGTGTCATCGCGCCGGATCATCTGCCAGGGCACCCAAGGCCCCAGGCCATTCTCAGACTCCTGCTGAATGGTGCGGATCTTCTGAGCCCGTTCCACTGCTGCCTGGGGCATCTGAGGCGTCCACGCGGCGGCATATTTGCTCAGAATCTCCTGAGTCAGAACCGGATCGGCGCCGTCCATGGTGCCGAGGATCAGTTCCTTGAGGGTGATCTTATGAGAATGCTGACACTGGAACACCGGCCAAGCGCCATCGCCATTCTCATAGATCACCGCTTCATCTTTGTGCGATTTACCGTGAGTGTGTTCTTCAGCCAGCGGACAGGTGCATGGGTATTTCACCACACCGTCCGGTTGCTTCCGAGGCTTGCCAATCTTGCAGCCAATCTCAGCCAACGCGGCTCGAAGATCGAGGGTTTTAAAATCAATCATGAAGCGCTGATACCAGTCCTCCAGATCACCGGAATCAAAGTCAGAATTGATGCCTAACCGTTTCCGGTCTTTCTTCAGGAGCTTCCGGGCTTCCTTGATTCCCGTCGCCTCACGCGAAGGCATCGCCTCCATGTTCAAGTCAGGTGCGAAGGGGACACAATTGACTGTCTCCAGGACCGGCGCCCCCATGGGCATGTAAACGTGGCCCCCCACCCGCAGGCCTACCCCGATGTCGATGGCCTGCGCCAGAGGCTCCAGAAACGTCACCAACTCCGTGAAAGCCTTGGGGGCGTCTTGCGGGTCGATCTCACGATCCAGGGGCACCAGCGCCCGCGCACGGAGGTTCTCCGGAGTGCTGCTGAGCGTCTCGTAAAGCGCCGCGAGAATCCCGGCCTGCTGGAAGATGTCCCGGATTTGAGTGATCTTCGTCACAGAGGTATTGACCCGAATCTTGGCTTTTACAATATGACCGGGCTTGTGCTCATCCTCATTTGGCACGAAGGTTGCTACTTCTTCGTAGAAGTCCAGATCCACATGCAGGCATCTGACTTTTAAAACCGCCTCGCCATTCGCCGCCGGGGCGTCTGGGTTGAGGTAAGCACCGATGAAGCCTGGGGCTTGATCCTTGCGAGCATCGGCGGTCGAATTGACCGGCTTGGAACAGTAGCGATTGTTCTCGGGGTCAATGAGAAAGTCGACGAACTCCCGCCAGTTGGCCACTTCATGCGCGACGAAGGCCTCGGGCTTGGATGATCGCGGAATCGTTGTGAACCGCATCATGCAGGCACCTTCTTTTTTGCCTCCCGCCGATGTCGGTTCCCTTCGACCTGGCACTCCTTACACCATACCTGAAGGTTATCTTTGGTGCGGGGATGACCGTAGAAGGCCGAGTAGTCCTTCCGCTTGTGGCATTTGAGACACTTCTTTCGCTTGCGCGGGGCGCGGGGCTTCTTTTCAGTCATTGGAGGCTCCAAGGACCACCAGCCTACGGCCAGCCACTCCCACAAGCAAGGGAAGATTTTAACTTTTCTGCTTCCCTCACGCCGTGAGGCTTGGCATTCATTTTGCGTCCCCGAACCGTTCAGCGCGGAAAAACCACCGCTCGGCGGTATTTTTAACTGGCTCTTGACAACGGTTTTAAATGACTTGATCATGCAGACGGGTGACTTATGCAGCTTTCGCCACACTTCAGCCTGGAGGAACTGAGTCTCAGTTCAACGGCTGCACGGCATGGCATCGACAATACCCCGCCTCCCGAGGCTGTGACGGAACTCACAAGGCTCTGTGAGACCATCCTGGAACCGCTGCGAACGTTTCTGAATGCCCCGCTCCACATTGACTCGGCATTCCGATGTCTGGCAGTCAATACCCTGGTGAAGGGCGCCAAGACCTCCCAGCATATGCTCGGGCAGGCTGCTGACGTTATTCCCGTGGGCTGGGATCTGAAGGTTGCGCTTGCCAAGATTCGCCTCAGTGATCTTCCTTTCGACCAATTGATCTTTGAATGCGGGGCCTGGATTCACATCTCCTGTGCTGCGCTCGGCGCCACGCCTCGCAGGATGGTGCTCATTGGCTCCCTGGTGGACGGGAAATGGGTTTACACGCCTTTCAAAGCGGGTTCGCCTGCGGATACAGCCCAATCATGAGCACGTCCCTTGAACAGGCCTTACCCATGTCAGGACCCAGCCCTACCTATCGCTCCGCCAATGGCATAGCAAAAATGGCTCAGGCCAAAGAGGAACGAGGCCTCTATCGTCTTGGCATGATCGCTGCTTTCTGCACCCTAGCGCTCTCGTTACTCGGCTCAACGGCTGGGTTTTTTGTCTGGGCGCTCGGACAGGAACGCCGAATGACCATCGTCGAGCAGGGGATCAAACAAGAACACGACGCCAATGCCAAGCAGGATACCGATACCCAGCGAGAGAATGAACGGGCTGAGGCTTGGCGCATTCGGATGGAAAAGAAAATGGACGATCTTCTTCAATCACAGCGGAGACGCTAAGGAGGCAGTATGGGACTTGATGCGCTCGGAATCGGAGCCATTGCGGATCTGGCCAAGGATCTAGTGGGGCGGTTCTTCCCGGACAAGACGGAGCAGGAAAAGGCTCAGATGAGTCTGATTCTCACCACTATGCAAAACCAGATGGCCATGAACCAGGGCCAGATGGATATCAACAAGATCGAGGCTGCAAACCCGACCCTCTTTGTTTCCGGCTGGCGTCCTTTTGTGGGGTGGGTCTGCGGATCGGCTTGCGCTTGGAACTGGATCGGATTGCCGGTTGCCAATTTCCTGGCAGCTGCTTTCAAACATCCCATCGGAATTGCTCCCGCCGATCTCACCCAAATGCTGCCTCTTCTGATGGGGCTTTTGGGGATGGGCGCCCTTCGCACTTATGAAAAGACGCAAGGCGTTGCCGCCAAGTAGTTTTGATTTTAATTTCGCGTCCTGAGAAAAAGTTCAGCCCCGATTCTCGGTTTGAGTTTCGGGGCTGAAATCATTTGGGGAATTGATTCTTGAATTCGGAGCATCAGTTACATTGCTGGATGCTACTGGACATATGCGCCTAAGCGAGGATGGTGAATCGTTTCGCGTTACGGTCAGCGGCTTCACGGAGCCACGCATAGACCATGGGTAGTTCGGATTCGGTGATCTCCAGGACTTCGACGCCCCGGCTGCAACCTTTGCGGGGATGCAGCATCCAGATCATCAAGCCCAGCTTCGTCTGGTCGCTCGTGTAGACGGTGCCCTGGTCACAGTGGGGGCAATGCCCGTAGACGCCCAGGCGCTTTGCTCTGGCTTCGATGAGAATCCAACGGTTGATACAGTCGTGTCCCATGCCGCGCCCACGCTGCCAAGCGTTGACTTCATCGGCGCTGGGGATATGACCATCTTCGCGGGGCTGCCATCCCTTGCCAGGGATGAAGGTCTTAGCGAGGTCGTGAAGCCTCCCAGAATCCAGGAGGGCTTGAACCTCATCCTGGATGATCTGGTCGTGCCAGCCCTTCCCGGTGGGGCTCTGATGATCGTAGAACGAATTGGCAATCTGCTCGGTTTCAGGATTGAGCCCCGAGCCGTGGCAGGCTTCGCAGTCCTTGGAGTCGCGCTCCAAGAAGAAGTAGAAGTTCGCGCATTCGTTCAGGGCGTCCAGCCCCCAGGGACCGAAGTCGCCCCAAGTGGTGTGGGACTGGGAGGACGACCATCCCCCATCCTCCCTGGGGCTGGGCATGTAGTCCTCGCCAACACCCCACGAAACGTAGCCGGGGTTCGCCTCCATCGCGGAAAGTTGCCACGGGGCAGGACTGTAATTTTTGAGTTCATCGTGGTCAAGGTGACGGGTTCGCATGAGCAAGCCTTTCGAGGGTCGTGCAGATGGACATGCTCAGGCTTCCGCCCGAATGCCCTTGTAATCAGGGTTGGTGAGAAAATCGCGGAAGGTCAGATCGGGCAGGCAGTCCGACAGATCGAGGTAGCGGTGATAAACCCGCTTGGCCTTCGGGAATCGCTTCTCCAAGAAGCTGGCCTTGGCCGCCGCTTCACCCTTGGGGGTGCATTGGAACCAGTCAAACTCGGTCTTGTCGCTGGCCCGGCGGTAGCACTCCACCAGGCCCAGGGCCTCCAATTCGACCATGCGGGTGTCGCCGGGGTTCATCGCGGCATAGTTCCGGTAGGGCTCGGGCTGGCGCTTCCAGAAACGGTCATTGATGCCCAGCATGTGCCGGAGCATGTCGAGGTGGCGTTCAGACAGTTCCATCGGGGCTCCGATCTTGGACAGGATTAGATCAGTAGAAACAGACCGCCCCGTTATCCGAGGCGAATTCAAAGGCGGCTCTCCATTCCTTGTATCGATCGGAGAAATACGCATCACCCAGCGCGTCAGCCTTCTCTTGGAAGTCGGCAAAGTCCTTCGCCAACTTCTTGCTGGTGTCGGGACCAATCGTGCCCTCGCAATCGGAGAAGTTGATCAGTTCCACAAACGGTCCAGGCTTGGGCTCCGACCAAACTTCATCAGCGCTGTGGTAGCCCGCCAGAGATGCCAACTGATCGCGCCAGCGGTTGTAGCCACCATACGACCCAGCCCGAAAGCCTTCCCCGGCTTCGCCACGATAGGCTTTGTGGTCCTCGATCTTGTCCGCCTGGGAAGGGAAGTCCGGGTTGACGAACATCTGGTGCCAGCCTTCATCGTATTTTAGTTCTCCGGTTTCATCGAAAGCCTCGTTCCCGTTTGCAAGGACCAAGTTTCGGTAAGGGGTGATGTCGAGTCCCATGCTGGGCTCCTATGGATGGGTCGTGCAGATGGACAGGTGCTACTTGGGTTGAAGGGCGGCACGGATGCCCTGCTCGATGAGGTAGGGCGCCATGTTGATGGTTGGCGAGGGATGCTGGCCGCACCAGTTCAGGAAAGCGTGGATGCACCGTTCCTGTTCATCGTGGATCAGTCGTTCTGCCCGTTCTGGGAGATCGTGCCAGGACCATAAACCGCCTTTGGGGTGTGGTTCACCGTGTAGAGCGGTTGCGGTGCAGGTCAGAATGTTGGATAGGTTCGCTTGGAGGTGTTCCAGTTCCTCGACGCTGGCTTCAAGGGAATCCATCGCACAAAAGGGGCACCCGCTCTCTCCAGGTCCAGCATGTTTTGGGCAAAGATCGAAGTGCATGGTTCCTCCAGATGGACAAGATCAGTAAGGCCAGGAACGGATTTTCAACACATTCCCGGTTTCTGTTTCTTCAGCGACAACGCTAATTCGATCATCGCAAGTCGTGTCTTTATCTTGGATTTCCACCTCGATGTCACCCTGTTCTCCAAGGTGGTCAGCGAGGCATTGGATGAGTTTCACGAGTTTCATGGTTCCTCCAGATGGACAAAAGACGCGGGGCTGCGTCCCTCGTGGTTTGATGCTTCCGGCTCCCGGAATAAACTCAGACCCTAAGTATGGGTCATCGGTGAGATTTTAAAAGGGGCTCGCGCTGACTGTCTGGAGGCCATCTAGGACGCTCGGGGGCCTTGGGGTAGTAGAGAGCCACCAATAGCAAAACGAGTGCCACAAAGGCCACCAGGAGGCAATCGGCGGCAAAGCGAGTGCCTCGGGAGGCATGACGGGGGAGGGTCATGGCTGAATCCCCGTCTGATGAAGAAACTCGCGGTCCCTGGGAGTGAGGGCAAAATTCCACATCCAATCTTTCCACACGTCGGGCCCCGAGGGATTAGCCGTGAGCACCACTCGCGGCCTAGCTGGGATGAGCGTGGCTTGCCGCTCAGGCGTGTAGCCGCAGAATTCGCATTTATCCACCGGGTCCCGATGGGTTGCTTTACAGGACGGGCACCATCTCATGGAATCACCTCCGCTCTTACCGTGAACCCGTCGCTCATGTCTACCGCCGGATGATCCACGGTAAGCTCATCCTGGTTTGCGTCCAGGTAGTCTGAGACAAACTCAGGGCGCTGCTCGACGGGAAGGCAGGCCTTGGCGACGGCCTGAGCGGCTGTGTAGGCCTCTTGGGTCATGCTCCAGGCAATTCGGCCTGAGATTTTGTTGTAGCAGGCAACATCAAAGTGGCGCATGGGGTCACTTCCTGCATTCGGTGTAGCAATCGAACCAAGGCCCGCAGCGATAAGTGCGCTCCCGGTTCCTTCGGCCCTTGCAAGTAGAGGATGAGGTCTCAGGATCGGAACAATGGGCTTGAGCCTCTTCCACGGTTGCTACCGTCTTGATTGTCCGGCGACATCCGGAGCGATAGAAGATCCTTTGGATTTTATACATACTCACCTCCGATCACTTCAAACGGACATCCTTGGGACTGCCAGGGCTTGGGCACGTAATCAAACCACGGGCCGGAAACAGAGCAGACACGATAAACGGGTGCCGAGTCCGTTCGATAGGTGGTGGAATCATCCTGGACATCCACGAAAAGAAAGTGTGAAAAGTCATCCAGGATAGCCTGCTGGCCTGCGGTCAATTGCTTTTTGATCTTGGGGAGCTTGAGCCAGTTGAGGCCTTGCTCGGTCTGCTCGGGTGTGATCTGCCAGGCAAACCGAGAATTTCCACGGTCGTCCCACAGCCCCACCACGCGGGCTTTTAACTCATCGGGAAGCGACGGAAGAAAACCGGGCCTACAAACCAGTTTCCTGAACGCTCCGATCTTTGATTTTTCGATTGGCGTCCCGGCATCGTAGGCTAGGATCCTCCGCTGCCAGATTCTTGTGAGGGATGAAGACATGGTTCTACCTCTACGGTGATGCCAGGATGATTCCTGGAGTCAGCCGAGGTTTTAAAATCGGCTGAGTTCAAGAGTCACGGTCTACTTCATGGGACACCTCCTTTTTGAGATTGATTGTCAGAAAGAACGGTTTTAAGTCTTGAGGTTACATAATTCGGCTTGCTACAAGGCCTGCGAGTCTGCCGGATGGTGCATCAGCACGGCCTAACGGGTTCCATTGTCGCGGTAATGATCTTCAATGCTTCCCATGTCCGGGCGGCCCTCAAGGACATCCTCAGAAGGCTCCACATCCCAGCTACCCTCAAGGACATCCTCGGAGGGTTCCACATCCCAGCTACCCTCAAGCAGCATTCGGCCTTGATCTTCCCCAGCCATGACGATCATGGGTGTATAGCCTAGGGGGTCATCCAGGAGGCTCAGGGCGCATAGCTGGACTAGCTCATGAGGCGTGAGGGTCTGGCGCGTCACCGTGACCCTTCCAGCGCCCGGCGCGGGGGCAAAGCGAAAGTAGTCTTCTAGTGCTAGCTCTAGGCCGATGTCTATGATTTCTGAATCAAAATCGAGGAACGTTTTTCCATCGACTTGCGGCATTCCGCGGTTGACTGAAAATCCGGTAATCATGACGGCTCCTGAATCTCGGGACATTCAGGCAAAAACTGATGAATGATATCGGAGTGGACGTCACTGGCGGCGGCCCAGGCGGCCCAGGCGTCACTGGCGGCCCTGGCGGCGGCCCAGGCGGCGTCACTGGCGGCCCTGGCGACGGCTCTGGCGGCCCTGGCGGCGGCCCAGGCGGCGTCACTGGCGGCGTCACTGGCGGCGTCACTGGCGGCGGCCCAGGCGGCGTCACTGGCGGCAATTAAATCTTGTTCGGTAGCATTACCGATGGCAAAACGCTCAGCTACCTCCACAGCATTGCGACTCCGAGGATCGGTCAGGAGATCCCAGACCTTCTGGCCATTGGCCAAAGGGGTTTCCCGGACAAAAGCACATGCGATGAGACGATAATTTTGGGGATCATCGTATTTCATCGTATCCAGGAGCCAGAGCATCCAATCTGCTCGGCGACAGTTCCGCCAGGCAGTGGCAAGATCGGGCTGGGTTGCGGCCCATACCTTGGCCTCGTCACAAGCACCCAGGCGGATTAAAAGATCGTTGAGGGGTTCTGACATTTCATACCTCCTTGAGGCTGATCACGGATCAGCGGGTTAAAAGCAGGAGCGGAGCAGGACGAGCCAGGCGACTCCCAAGAGCAGGAGAATGGAGCGTTTGAAGAATTTGTCCCAGAAGGGTTCAGGCATATCAATCCTATCAAGAGTGAAAATTTCGGAAACAGGACGCGGAACAGAAAAGCCCCTTCAAGACATTCGACCGACCGTTGATCGAATCAGGCCCAATCTGGTATTGCCAGAGCTTTTCAGTCTTTCGTCTCTGTCCGCACCAATCGCATACCCCGTTGGTGCGAACCAATGAGCGATGAATCTCTTCTCTTGCGAAAGGATCACGAGAAACTAGCATCTAGACCTCCTTCAGACAGGGAGCTTTCGCCCCAGTGTAGGCCTGCCAGGACGCATCCTGGGCGATAGGCCGGACGTTGCAGAGGCCGATTGAGGCCTCGTGAACCTCGGCGATGGTCATCCGACAGGCTGGATTGAGGGTCAAAAGCTGATAAAACAGCACGGTTGCATCACTATAAGTTAGGGCGGTGAGGTCGTGACGGGGGCCAAAGTGACTATATTGTGGGTCGGATTCGGGAAAGTGAGAGTTTGAAAAACGCATGGGTGGCTCCGGGGAAAAATGTTGTAGTTCACAAGCGCTTCGAGGTTCTGGAAAAAAGTCGATAATTTACTGCGACCTTGGCCATAAAAAAGATGCTAGTTGAGATTTTCGGAAGCGTATTGAGACTGGAAAGGTGGACATAGATTTTAAACGTTAACTTTAATCCGCATACATACTAAGCATTTCCGCGACCGCTTCCTCTTCCGTCTCATACGGCCCGCTCCAATCAGTGCAATCCATATAGCCTGGTGCTGAGAGACGCGAGAAATAGCCCGCCTCGTTATCTTCATCATCTTCATTCTGGAATTCACCAGCCATGAAGCTTTGCACGTCTGGCAGCATGAATCCATCATTCAATTCAGCCAGACTATTTTCTACTTCTTCCACCGTCCAGCCAAGGATCTTGGCGATTGTTTCGAGCTGTTGATAGGTTAACATGGGATGCCTCCTGATTTAAAATCATGCACCAAGTGTGCCATGTCGCAAGTCTAATGTAATCAATGGTGACGCAATGGGGCAGTGACGCAACGCGGCGTTGTGCAACGCTGGAAATATGACAAATGAAAAAATAAGTTAAAAGGGCACTGAGACTTAATAACTCGTGACGCATTACGGCATGAAGTGACGGAGCGCGGCTTTTGAGGGTTTGGATGAAAAGTGATTTTAAGCTGAGAGTGTGTGAAAGGGGCTGAAAGACTAAGGATCAATGGGTGAAAGAAAGTTAAAAGCATACATCAAGCTGTGAGGTAGCCTTTCAGGCCTTTCACCCCTTTCACCCCTGAAAGGCCGACTTTCTAACTTTTCCTATATTTTATTTTTTCTCTCTATCTTGTATTATACAACATTATTATTTTCCCTAATGTATCCGTAAAGAATAAGTATATGAAAGGGATGAAAGGTCTAAGCTTTCATGGGATTTACAAACCATAATGAGTGCATGATATGGTCTGCAAGCCCCTGAATGTTGATATACCGTGCTGTATAGCAGTATGCGGGGCGCTAGGCACGAGGCGAGGGACGAACGCTAATAAGCATGAATGGCATGACGATTGCATGGCAAGACTTGGCACGAGCATTGCATCAAGCAACTTGGCACGTTATTCGCTAGACAAGAGTTTTGGCATTATCGTTGCTTATCGCCAAGCTCGATTCGGCTGACGAATGAATTGGCGCGATCTATGCTTGACAAACGGGTCATGCACAAAATGAGCCAAGAGACCCTGGGGTGGTAGTTTTCGCCTGTGCCTGGTGGTGGGGTGAAGTGCTTGAATTTTACCGCCGTCGCGCATACCCCAGGCCCTACGCAATATACGAAGACTTTCGTAGCATTTCCTTTAAAATCCCCCTACCCCCCGCTGTAGTTTTGACTTACACTCCAGACATTCGTGGAGGCCCCATGGCTGTGATCAAGAAGTCTGGAAGCTACAAGGGCAAGTCAAATGAGCTTGGACACGGTGGCCGCGCCGCTCAGATGCGTGATGCAGGCGTCCCAGGAGGCGTGATCGGCGCCATTGCTCGGCGTGAGGGCGCCGCTCCTGGAGGCCCGAATTACCACGGGAAGAAGGCCAAGAAGGGGAAATAATGCCGCGAGAGAAGCCCCTCCCGGACTTTTCTCCGGACTTCGAAGCCTCGTATCGTGAGGTCTTCACCACCCGCGACGGTTATTCTCTGACGCCAGCGCAGCGAGCTAAAGCCAAGAAGGAAGCCTATACCGAGTGGCTTGAAGACTTAAAAGCAGACGAAATCCCCGAAGATCCCATCGCAGATCCAGCCGACTCACCTGCCGAGGCCCTGGAAAAAATCGTCTCGCATTCCCTAAAGTCCATGACCCCATCAGATGCCATCAAGCATCGTTCCCAGCTTTTACGGTTCGCTGGGGATACTGTCCTTCAGGATCGTAAGGCCAAGATTGAGAAGCAGTCTCAAGCCTCAGGTCTGGCGACGATCATGGAGCTTTTTCGGCAGGCGGCGTCCGGGGAAGGCAAGCGCGGGCCAGGATGGATCGACGCCGTGATGCTACCGGCCCTCAGCATGACGGAACAGGCCGAAGCGGCTGTAGATGTCATCGAAGGCCTTCAAATCGCTCCTGACCCCCTTTCCGCTCAACGGGAGGCCATGTGAGTGCCTACGTCGATCAAGACGACAAGGACTACTGGGAACGCTTTCAGAGCGCGACGGTGGTTCGGATGGCCCTTGACCCGGTGGAAACCGCCGCGAAACTCTTCGGAAGGCTCTCGGAGAAACAGAAGGAAATCGTTGGTTTTGAAGAGGATGAAATTTTCCTCGGGGGTGGCGCCGGGTCGGGCAAGACCCGAGGCGTCATAATGGCGTGGGCGGCCCCGGCCTTTGAGTTCCAGGCCCGAGGGTTCAAATACGACGCCCTGGCCATCCGGCGCACGTTTCCGCAACTCAAGGAGATCATCGCACTGGGCAAGGAGATGCTCCTGCCCCTCGGAGCGACTTGGCACGAGGCCAGCAAGACATTTATTTTACCAGGCGGGTCGAGTCTGGAGTGTGGTTACTGTGAGCGTGATGATGATCGCTACCAGTATACGGGCCGTGCGTGGGCGCTGATCTTCGTGGATGAAATCCAGCGTTATGCTACGCCGGTTTTTTACGATTGGATCTTCAGTCGTCTCCGGGCGCCTATCAAGGAAATCGCGGGGAAGCTGTGGCGGCTCCCGCTGCGCGTCTTCTCGACGGCCAATCCCAAAGGGCCAGGCAACCACTGGCTCAGGAAGCGGTTTATTGACACGACAGGCGTCAATGGGGGCGTGACCACGCGCACGGTGGACACTGTGACGCCAGAAGGCGACCCTATCACCGTGACTCGCCGCGTCCGGTTCCAGCACAGCACCGTATTGGATAATCCGTGGCTTAGAAACACGGATTACGTCCGAAACCTGATGCTCCTGCCTGAAGCGGATCGCCGGGCGCTCCTGGAAGGTGACTTCTACATCGTGGAAGGCGCCTTTTTCAGTGAGTTTAACCGTAAAATCCATATCGTGAAGACGTTCAAACCGCCTGCGGACCTATCTTTGATCAATGCGGGGGATTGGGGGACGGCGAAGCCCTCTCATTTTGGGTGGATGCAGGAGCTTTCCAACGGGGAATTCCACGTTTTCAGCGAGTATTCCACGCGGGACGCCGAAGACTGGAGCAAGGGAACCTGGCGAAATGCGACGGATGTCGCTGAAGACTTGATCCGCATCGAGCATCGGCAGGCCTACGACGTATCCGAGCGATGGTTGGACTCTGCCTGCTGGGCGGATGAGGGCACGGGAACCAACGTAGGCGAGATTTTCCAGATGAAAGGTTTGTTCTTCCAGAAGTCGGTGAAGGGCCGCAATCTCAAGGCCCGCAACCTGCGGGAACTGATGAAAGTGACCAACGGAAGTTCGCGGCTGAAGATTCATGACCAATGCAAATACCTGATTTGGGAGATTGAAAACCTTTTGACGGATGAACAGGACCCCAGCCGGTGGGACGAGCGCATGTCGGATCATGGCGTGGACATGCTCCAATACGGAACGGCGCGAAACATCATTGCCTTGGGCGGGGATGTTCTTCACCATCAGAAACAAGAGGCTTACCAGGCGAATCGTGCCAAGATGGCAGCTATGCGAAAGCGAGGAACGGCATGATAATCCCTGGCCTCGATCTTCAATACACGGTTGCATGGCTGATGGACACTTGGAAGCGTGAGAAGCAGCGGCGCCGGCTCATGGAGACGACGGTCTGGCGAGACTGCTTCCTCTTCGCGAAGTCCAAATTTGGTGCGAATCCTGAAGAGGGCGTGAGCGGCGACGATCTCTCAACGCGCTTCGTTCCGGACTCGGAAAATGGCGTGGATACGGTGTCGGCCCAGTTGATCCGGCTTACCATGCCAAACGCAGACTTCTTCATGGCCATTCCGATGCACCCTTCGGAGACGCAGAATGGCGCGGCGGCTATTACCTCTTTGTTAAAATACTATCATCGCCGAAGCAAGTTCAGACTCAATGCACTTCAGATCGTGAAACAGGCGGCGACATGCGGGTCAGGCGCGTGGGCGATGGACTGGACGACTCAGGCGGGCATGGTGCCCGATATCGTTCGCATGAAGATGATGTATCAGCAGCAGCAGGCTCAGGCCGCGCTCACGGGCGAGAAACCCAAACGGCTTCCGGCGCTTCCGCCCATGAAGCGCGTGGTGAATTATCAAGGACCTACCATCGAGTCAGTGAATATTTTCGATATGGTGGTGCAGACCGACCGCTCCTATGAGAGCGCGGCTCGCCTCATGAAGTTCCGGCGTGATGATGCCTACCTGAAGGAACTGAGCAAGGAAGACGACTTCGGATACGCCCGTTATACGATTCCGAAGAACACGGAACCTAGCCTCGATCCGGATACGAGCGACTCCATCCGGATCGAGTTGAATCAAGCGTCAGGCCTGGCGATGCTTCCGATGGGGAGCGGCACGAATCAGATGAATGAATTGATCCAGGTCATGGGTGATGTGCCGGTGAAGTTCAAGGACGGAGCCGAAGTCACTATCCCGTGCTGCGTGGCGACGCTGCTGAATCAGAAAGACATCATCCGGTTGGAGGTAATGCCTACCAGCACGAGCCGGATTCCCATGGGTATCTACTCATGGAACCCGAGGCCGAATGATCCGTATGCGGGAGGCGTCCTGGAGCGGAATATGGGACTTCAGGACGCGGTGAACACGCGCATGAACCAGTCGATCATGGCCAATGGCTTGGCAATCAATCCTATGTCATTCTACAAGCCTGACGGTCTCTTCGATCCGAGTGAATTTGTGTCATTCCCTGGCGCTTGCTATCCTTACATGACCACGAAGCCTGAGCCCTATGTCATTCCTGACCAAGCGATGCTCGGTTTCAATGAAGTTAAAATGCTTCAAGGCATGTTCTCAGACGGGATCGGGGCGCTGATTAACAATAGTCAGGGCGATCAGAGTGCGACGGAAGCAACTATTGTAGCGAGCCTCGGTCAGTCTCGCTTTGGGCTGATCGCTGAGAATTTCGAGCAGAGTTTCCTGGAAGAAGTGATCACTCAGGAATTGCTCATGGCTCAGATGTTCATGACCAAGGAAGAGATGATTCGTGTGGTCGATCCGATGGACCCGCAGGCGCTTCCTTCGGTGATGCCGGTTGATCAGACTGTGATTCAAGGTGAGTATCAGGTCTTCATTGCCGGTATGCTCGACATGGCGCAGAACCAAGCGAAGATGGGCGAGTTGATTTCCTTAACCCAGGCGTTTGGAGCCATTCCCCCGTTGCAGCAAACCATGAACTGGCAAGCCTACGCTGCAATGATTCTCAGGATGAAGGGTTTCGGGGAATTCATTCCTTCCCTGTTCCCTCCCCAGCCCCAAGGAGGCATCAATGGAAACCCCGCAACTTCACCCCAAGTTTCCGCAGGGCCCGGAGGTCCGCCGTCTCCTGGCGGAACTCCAAACCCATCCGGGCTGGCCTCTGGTCCTGGCATGGTTGGAGGCGGCAGAAGCCCAGGCGAAGGTCCCGGTGCCGATAACCCCGGCGGACGGCCACCAATGGCCGTTCAAGCGGGCCTGGGCTGATGGCGAGGCCTATGCCTATGGCGAAATCCGGAAGATGCTGGCGATTGCAGTGGCGATCCCAGGGCGTATGGATGGTCACGGAAGGGTTAAACCGAGCGAATTTAACCCAGACGGGGAGGATGATGAAACACAGCTCTAATTCCTTGCTCGAATTGAAATAACGATTACTCTTAACCCATAGGAGCCCTTCAATGGCCCAGCTATTCACACCTACCCCGATGGATTTGGATCTCGGCTTCAATGGCGAAGAAGACGAGTCGGATTTGAACGGTGCCGCCAGTGGCACGGAAGACGACGCCCCTGAACCTATTTTGCCCCCTGCTCCTGAAGCCCCTGCCTCAACCCCTGCTCCTGAGCCCCAGACCCCTCCAGGAACGCCGGAAGCTCCTGCTCCGGTAGTCCAGACCCCCGCAACGCCTCAGACGCCTCCTGTGCCCCATGTCGAGCCATCCTTGGCCGACATTCTGCGGAACATGGAAGCGCAAGCCTCTCGCCAGACTCAGATCCTTGAACGCGCCATTCCCCATCCTGAAATCCCGGCACCCGGACCGAAGCCTCTTCCTCCCATTCCTGAAAAATACAAGGGCGTGTTGGACGAGGATACGCTGCGGGGTGCCCAAGTGGTCATGGATGCTTTGGGGATCACGGCTGATTTGGAGGAACTGAAGACCTTCCGCCAGGCTGCGACTCAGAAAGACAATGCCACTTCCGCTCGGGACATGATTCTCGGGCAGGTTCCAGAAATGAGAGATCAAGCCTTCCAGGATGAGGTCGCCGCCGAGATGACGCGCACCTTGGATGCCCTGGGAGTGCCTAACGAGATGCGGGGCCAGTTCCTGAACCCTGTTCTTGTCGTGCAAGCCGGGAATGCGGTCAAAGCCCGCCGAAGCCAGAATGCAACCGCTCCGCAAGGAGGCGCTGCACCCGTTCCTTCCATCACTCAGGCTCTTGCTTCCCGCGCAGGCGGAGAAACGCAGAGCGAGCCGGTGGCTGCGAGCGTAACTGATACTTCAGAGCAGCCAGTCGATTGGATGTCGATGTCCGAAGAGGACTACGCCAAGCGGCAAGCTGCCATTCTCCGGAAGCAAAACGGTTCCTGGTAAGCCAGGCCGTTCCCCAAGAGGTTCATCATGGCTCGCACCACTTCAGTCACCACTGGCGCACTTCCTTCAATTGCCACCTACATCTGGCGCACGGGCCTCGCCGTCGCCATGCCTCTGCTTTGCTTCGAAAAGTATGGGCAGAGTATCAATATGCCTGCGAATTCGGGCAAGACGATTACCTTCCGCCGTTTCGAGAAGCTGCCTCCCACGGGCGGCGCGGGCGATTACACGGCCACCACGCCGAGCCGTGTCCTGGTGGAAGGCACCACACCGGATAACGTGACGCCGACCGTCACGGATATCGTGTTCACCCTCACTCAGCTTGGCGCTTACTACCAGTATTCGGATATCTCCGGCTGGGTGAACGAGGTGAGCGTCGATCAGAACCTGATGGCTCGCACGGGTGAGAACATGGCGGAAGTCGTGGATTACTACTACCGCGACACCATTCTCGGCGGCTCGCGCTACTACCGCATCCTCGAATCCACCAACAACACGGCGACTCCCAGCCGCGTTTTGATCGCCGGGAAGATCGCCAAGGCCCTTCCCATCGCCGTCATTGGCCGCGATCTCTTTGCGGCTGATGCCAAGGTGGTGAAGGCTATGAAGGGATCGAGCGATGGCTTCGGGACGAGCGCCGTTCGTGCGTCCTTCGTGGCCGTGGCTCATCCGGATCTCTGCGCGGATCTGGACTCCATCGTTCCCACGGTGGTCAATGGCTCCGATGGCTTCACGCCGGTCGCCAAATACGGTTCTCTCACAGATCTGCTGCCGGGTGAGTATGGCACTTTGAAGAACGTCCGTTTCATTCAGTCCACCCACGGCAAGATTTGGGCTGGCGCCGGGGCGGCTGTGGCTTCCACGGGTGAGAAGTCCACGGGCGGTCAGATTGACGTTTACGGCGCCGTAGTCACGGGCCAGGATGCCTATTGCTGCGTGAAGTTCAGTAAGGACTCCGGCAAGGTGATTTACGTCAGTGCCGACAGCAATTCGAAATACGATCCGCTGAATCAGTTCAGCGTCCTCGGGTGGAGGGCCACTGTAACGGGTGGCATCCTGAATGACGCTTGGCTGAAGCGCCTGGAGTGCGGCGTCACCGCCTAGCTCTGGAGTCTCTTTACCGGCCCCTGAGCAATCTCTGTTCAGGGGCCGCTTTCAAACCTGCCCGACTCACCCAGAGCGGGCTGCTCAGAAGAGGTCCGACATGGCCGACACCGCCGTTCAAGCTCCCCCCAAGATGCGCTATTTCCGAGGCATCATCCATCGCAATTCTCAGCATGGAGCCGCGTGGTTCTTTGCCGATGACTCCGTGAACAAGAAACTTCAGATTGCTTGTGAAGTCGAAGTCATCGTTCCTGATTATGTTGTGGATAACGTAAAAGAAACAATCGTGGATCGGAATATCGTGCGTCCGGTTCCCGGCAAGAAGCGCGGTTTTAAAAATATCCGCGAGCGTTTTAACCGTTACACCTGGGAACAGTTTGGCGAAGTTTCCGAAGCTGAGTGGAAGAAATTTGAAGCGACTCAGCGCGAGCTTCCCATCCCGGATGGCGATAGCGAAGAATAACCTTGGAGGTTTTCCGTGGCCCTTTATCAGCGTGATGAAATCGTTCGAGATTTTAACGGTGTGGTAGTTTCACGAGCCTTTGTGAAAGTGGTCACGGGGCAAACCTATTCAGACACAGCCCCGCTGGCAACGCTCTACGCGGATTCAGCGGGGCTCATTCCTTTGATCAATCCTTTTCAGGCTGATGCTGCGGGCCGGTATGTCTACTGGGTAGATGCTGGTTACTATTCCGAACAGATCACGCGGCCTAACTATCTCTCCGAGACGAGCAGCGGATTCTTTGTAGGCGCTCAGCAAGGTGATCCTGGGCCTACAGGGCCTACAGGAGCAACGGGGCCGCAAGGAGCCACTGGAGCTACAGGTCCGGCTGGAACGCCGGGATTTGACCCTATGCCGTTTCTTGCTGATACGACTAATCCGGCGAAAGGCGCGGCTCTCATCGGTTACAAATCATCGCTTGCTTATGCAGCCGGGACGGTAGGGAATAGATTGAATCAAATGTTGGTGGTTTCCGGCATGGATGGGACTGGCGCAACTGATTCGACCTCGGTTCTCGCTGCTGCTATCGCAGCGCTTCCTGCTAGTGGCGGAACGCTTTATGTTCCTGAGCCTTCATCGTTCTATGCGATGAATCTTGTGATCACTAAATCCGGGGTTCATATTAAATTCGGTGGAATGTCTACGACAGCCACGACGCCTACGGGCAATTTCCTACGCCCATTCGATACGGCGCTACCGGTTGTTCAGTTCGGCAACGACAGCGCACTGGTAACTGATTCGAGCGTGGACAACGTGACCCTAGACGGGAACACCACGGGTCAGTATGGGGTTCTCTTCGCTGGTGGCGCCTACCGCTGCCGGATGAACAATGCCGGATTTGCGCGGTTTGCCACTCGGTGCGTGGCCTTCGTCGCAGGGACGACCAACCCATGCTCTGAGAATTCGGTCAACGGATTCGCCGTCAACACGGCGGTAGCCGGGTGCATCGGGGTCCTTTTCAAGGCCTCCGCCACCAGCTACTGCACCGACAACAAGATGATTGATGGGCCCATTACTTCCAACGCGGGTGACTCCGTCGTAGTGGATGGTTGCACGACCAACAAGTTGATGAACACCTATATCACCCAACAATACTCTGGGCTCGGTATGAGATTCCTGAAGACTGTCGGGTCGATCTTACCGTCACTTTGGGTTAATGGAGTTATCGTCGATGATGGTGGAAACGTCAATGATGTAGCTGTGATCATCGATCATGGGGTTGAATACGACAGCACGTCGCCTTTCAATGCAAGTCCGTTTTATGGTCAGATCACCAACACCAGCAAGACGATGAATATTGCAGGACATACGACCGGTTCGGTTGGCGCGGGTTCTCCGACTCTTACGGTGGCTTCGGCGACCGGGATTTATGGAGGCCGTGGGATCGTCGTGGCGGGTGCCGGAACCGCAGGCCGTCCTTTGGTGGCGAAGGCTATCAGCGTGAGTGGAACGACGGTTACGCTGGACACGAATGCGGTGACAGGAGTTTCGGGAGTCGATGTCGGCTACGGAACCATTTTCAACGACATGAACTTTATCGCACCCGGTCTTTCCAATTACCTGACAGGAATCGGGCTCTATATCGCGTCAATCTCCAAGCGAATTGGCATGATGCTCGGGTTCTCTGGCCAGATCTACGGCTCAGGTTCTGGTGGCACAACGTCTCCTTGGAGCACCTCAGACATCATCTGGGAGTTGAACCACAAGGGTCTCGACTTCCTGCTCGACGATGCCAGCGCGAACACGATTACTGGCGCGTCTCAAGCGACGAACCAGCTTTCCATTACGCTAGGAAGTGCTTCAAATGCCGGGATCGGCGACCTGGCCTTCATCATGGGCGCGAACGAACCTGGCGTGAATGGAACGTGGCCTATCACGACCCGCACGGATTCCACGCACATCATCTGCACGACTCAAACGTCTCAAACTTTAGCGGGTCTTACCGGCTCCCCGGTCATCGGAATCATCAAGATCGCCAGCCTCAACCAGGGATTCCTCAATCTACCCAATCTTGGCCTGCGCCTGCGAAACCAGTTAGGTAGCTTAGCTCAAGTGCTTTCATGCAGCCCAGGCAACACCCAGACCACACTTCAGACTGCCGATCCAACGAACGGACTACTCAACCTTTTTGGTGGAAGCGCGGCGACCACCGCGAACGTGGCACAGATGGGAGGTGGAGGCGTCACCGGTTTCGGCGTCAGCGGCTATGGGACCGGCAGAGCACTGAAAGGCGTGACAGGCGGCAGCTACACCACCACTCAGCGCAACGCTTTCACCAATCTGGCATCTACCGACGTTGGCGCCATGGTATGGGACTCCACCCTAGCGAAGCCGGTTTTCCTCAAAACAACTGCTCCAACTTGGGTGGACGCCACAGGCGCCACCGTTTAGGAGTTAAAATGCCTCTTCTCGCTCCGCCTGCTTTGATTCCCTCCAAACTCGCCTTGGTGAATGAGTCTCTGGCTCAGTTGAAGCAGCCTCAGATCACGACTTTGGCGAATGCGAAGCCGCTCGTCATCTTGCTCGGCAATTCAGTCGATGACTGCGTGAACGATATCTACAGCCGCGCAAATTGGCGCTTCCGACTGCGGACGTTTCCTTTTGACTTGGTGGCTGAGCAGCAGTTCTACTCGGTGCCTGCCGACTTTGGGAATCTCTATAGCAAGGGTATTACGGCAGCGAACCTGTTTATCCCCTATTTGAGTGCTGATGACTTTGATCAGGTCGCCTTGACCCCCTACGGCTCGCCTGTGGAGCAATCTGGAAGGCCTTTGGCTTTTACGCTCCACGATTTCATCAGTTTTAAATTTCACCCGAAGCCGAGCGCCGAATTCGTAGCGCTCTATCCGACACTTGAGCTTCAGTATTTTTGCAGCGCCCAGCCGATCCTGGACGAAAACCAGGCGCCGTTTCTTCCCTACGCTTTCAAACTCTGTGTCGTGAACTTCCTTAAGTATCGGTGGATGGCCAGCAACGAATATGGCGTCACCGATATGCAGGAAGCCAAGGGCATGTATGAAGGTCAGCTTCAACTCCTGCTGGCTCGTAACGATCCGGCTCCGAACAGTCATCGGATGCAATCCGGTTTCCGGTTGGGCAAGCGCATGGACAATGCTTTCGATAAAACCAATCCTCTTGGCGGATTCTGATGACAAGGGACTATGTAGGCAGAGTGAACGGCCCCGCGAAGATGAAAAACTTCCGGGGCATGAACCCTGCCTCGTCCGAAATCAATCAAGATCCGAATGGCGGCATTGATATTTTGAACTGTGATCTCAGCACGATCGGTTCCGTGAAGATGCGGAAGGGTTGGATTGCGGTTGATAGTGTGCCGTCGCTTCCTTTTTTCACTGTGGACGGTGTCATTGATCTGGCGACTTCAGCCGGTGAAGCACTCATCATTTTTTGCAATGCGAAAGTGTTTAGGCTCATTGGCAACGTATTGACGGATATCACGGCGGCAAATTCCATCACGGCTGGTTTCCGCTGGCGGGGATGCCAGTCTCATGATCATGTTTTCATGGGCAACGGCAAGGACCAGCCATTGGTGATTGGGCTGACGGGTAATGCCGTTACCTATTCCGACTACTCGAAAGCCAACAGCTCGACGCCTGCGATTCCCGTGGGCGTGACAATTAACACGCCGCCTGATGTTCGATGGAACAAGACAGCGCACGGGCTTGTGAATGGTAATCAGATTAAACTCACGACGACTGGCACGATGCCTGCGCCTTTTGTGGCCGGGACGATCTACTTTGTCGTGGGTTCAGCACCGAACGAGTTTCAGTTAGCTGCGACGCTTGGCGGCGGGGCGATCACCTACACGACAGCAGGTAGTGGGACGTTTGCCTATACACAGACGGGCGTCGATCAGACCCCCTCCTCCTGGGCCTCGGCGCCCCCGCTAGGCTTCGTGCTGCTCAATCAGCTTGGCGCCGATCGCATGTGGGCTTGGAACGCCGTCACGGTGTTCTATTCCGCGCTTTATGAGCCGTGGGATTATGTGGCCGCGAACAATGCGGGATTCATTGATATTCGCCCTGGTGATGGTGAAACGGTGAGTCTCGTGACGGGTTCCTATGGCTTTGTGGCCGTGATGACGACGGGAAATTCAGCCGGTCGCACGTTGGTTTATCTTGGAACCGGTCCTGCGGATTTGACGCTCAATCACGTTCTGCCGATGGGCTGTGTATCGCCTGATTCCAGCGTGACGATTGGAGACGATATCGTTTTCCTTTCACCCTATGGCCCGTCGAATTTAAAACGATTTATCAACGGAACGCAGTTGATCCAAAACATGATTGGCTTTTCGATTGCGCCTCTCATGCACGACACGGCTTCATTGGACGGTTGGGGCGATTGCGTGGCATATCACGACATCGTGAATCGCCGTGCGATCTGGTGGCTTCCTCAAGGTGACGTTCCCAACCAAGGTTTCGTCTATCAGTATGACGTTCAATCATGGTCGCGCTTTAATGGTTGGTCGATCAACTGTGTGACGCGAACGAGTGGCAATCAGTTGATCGCCGGAACGACGAATGGCAAACTCATGATCTTGAATCAAGGCGGTGATGATAATGGGGTCGGAATCGACGCCCATTACACGACTGCATGGTTTGACAAAGGCGAGCCGGAACGAAATATGACCTGTCCTTTCATGGAACTTTGGGTCAGGGTATCTGGAGTTAAAATTTCCATCACTTCCTCCTGGGATTATGGCGATCTGGTGGATAGTCACGATCTCGATTATGTGGCAACTGGAAGTGAATGGGGATTGAATGCCACGGATCAAAATCAGAATGTGAAATGGTGGGGACCTCTTCCCTCGATTTTAACAGAAGTGGTCAAGCCTTCTGCAAACGATATTTTGGTTTCGGCCTCCAATGGAACGGTGACTGATCCTACGCTCGCCTATGATTTTTTGACGCCTGACGATTTGACGACATGGGCTCAGTTGAATGCCTATTCAACAAACCCCGCGAATCAGAATTTTGCGAATCTCACAGTTAAAACTTTCCCTGCGCTTCCTGCCCATACTTATGTTTCAAAGACTTTAAAATTTAATGTGGCGTCTCGTAATTTCGCGGGAGTCAATAGCACGGCTGAATGCAATGTTGATTATTCGTTGGATGGTGGAAGCACTTGGACGACGGCGGTTTTGTTCACGTATGCTTCCAATGTTCTTCAAACCTATAGCGTTCCTCTTTCTTTGTCTCAAAATCTCGCTCTTGTAAGAGTGAGAGCTGTGGTAGGAGTCATGACCGCAATCATTCCTGGAATGGGCGTTTATGATTCAGAAATGGAATGCATTCTTTCGGATGTCTGGATCGAAGGCGATTACCATTCTGATTCGTCTTCTTTGATCACAGAGGGTGTTTGGCAGAACAGTAGCTTCGCGCATGTGCGAACGGACATCTACGGCATTGGACGATCCGTGCAATTTACTTTCCAAATGAACGGCAGCGGTAGCTGTGAAATTCTAGCCTACCGTCCTGACCTCAGATCCAAGGGGCTCCTATGAAACTCTGTGTCGAATCCATTAAACCTACGGCTCAGGAAGTTCTGGCCATTCACGAGCGGTTGGATATCGTGACTGGCTTCATGCGGGCGAACCCTGGCGTCTTCTTTGACCTCGCTGAGAAAGCCGTGTGGCTGGATTTCGTGGAATCAAAAACGAACGAGAGTCAGTTCAAAGTCTGTATGATCTTTGGCCCTGAACCGATGACCGCACAGCTTTATGCCTTCCCTTCGCTGGCTGCGGATCAGGAAATGGACACTCCCGCCATTTGTCGGGCAGCTCATTTCATGGGCAAGAATCTCATGGCTGATTTGAAAGCGAACGGTATTCACCGGGTTCATGCGGTGGTGCCGATGAACTGCGTTCGCGGCCTTCGTTTTCTCAAGTCTCTTACTGGGATGGTAGAGACGAGTCCGATCAAGGGAATGCGGGATGTCTTTCACAACGGAACCCGGTGGCTGAACGCGGCGGCTTTGGAGTTGGTTTTGAAAGATCCTGCACAAATTGAGGAAACGCCTCACACTGAAGTCAAGGGGAATATTGCTGTAGGAGGGTGACATGGGCTTTTCAGGGAGTGGAGCGGTATCAGGTGCGGCGGCTGGCGCTGCTCTTGGCCCTTGGGGCGCATTGGGGGGCGGTCTTCTAGGCGGCTTCTTTGGCGGCGGCTCTCAGGCTCAAAATACACCTGCGCCTATGCCCACCAACTATTACGGCATGAATGGAAGCGGAATGTTTTATAACCCCTCCACAGGGGGGTATACCAGTCTCGACCCGAGGATGACGGGCGCTGATCAAGGCGCTTTGATGAAGTATCAGCAGATGATGTCTTCATTGACTGGCGGTGGAGGCACTGTTTCTTCTGAAGCAGCAAGTCAAGCTCAGACTCTAAAAGATCAAATCAACGATCCTAAGACGCCTCCGGCCATGAAGCAAGAGCTTCAGAATCGGCTGAATACGCTGAATTCTGCTGCTCGAACGACAGGAAATTTCACCAATCCATTGGGCCAGATTGGCGTGACGGACCCGAATCGCCAGCTTGAATTTCAGAAGCAGACGGGAACGGTTCAGGATTACCTGAAGAACACGCTCGACAATTCCATGAACCAGCGAACGCTCGGAGAGAACACGGCGCTCGCGTCTCGTGGTCTGTCGTCCAGTTCCAACTCTCAGTATGGCGCTGATCAGCGTGGACTCGATTATGGCGTGGCGAGTGGCCAGAATGCCATCACAGCCAATGACTATCTGCGCTCGCTTCAGAATGCTGATGAGCAAAAGAAATATCAGATGTTCAACCTCGCGCAAGGCGGCGCTCAACAGATCAATGGAAACCAGCTTTCCCAGGAACAGCTTGCCTTGAATCAGATGATGATGGGGATGCAAGCGGGCCAGGGATACAACAATTCCATGGATGCGTGGAACCGCCAGGGAGCAGCCATTGACGCTGCGAACAAGGGTCAGACTGCTCAGGGATGGAACAGCGCTTTGAGTGGCATCATGGGTGGCGTGGCGAATGGCTCTCAGGGAAGCACCTTCGACTGGAAGAAATTTGGCCAGGGCGCGGCAGGCACGATGTCAGGCACGAGCCCAAATCTTTGGAACCTTGCGGCCCAGCCTTCGAATTCGGGCGGTTTCAATTGGGGCGGCTCAAGTTCTTCGATACCTTATACGGGCGGCTGGAATTCAAATCAACCGGGTGCAACGCCTTCGACCAATTGGTCCTTCAGCACCAGTAATCATTAGGAGGAAGTCATGGATTCCCCGACCATCTATCCCATGCGCTTTCCCAGCATTCCTGCTGAGCAACGCCCGAGTAGCATCAGTGATCTCTTGCCATCTACCTACATGGGCCAGCCGAGTCCCTTCAACGCTTCCATGCAGCAAGTGGGACAGATGCTCCAGGCCAAGCGAGCGGACGCTGATCAAGCGACTCAGGCGGCGTTGCATTTTGGCCCTTCAGTAGCACCCGGTCAGATCGCCGCCTTGAATGATTACTTATTCAAGCGCGGTGCCCAGCCTTATGGGGGCGTCATGGATACTCAGAATCCAGGTTCGACGCTTCAGGTTCCTGGTGGCGATACGGCAACTCCATTCAATACTGGTGGTCAGGTAGCTGATCAGACGGCGGCTGAGACGGCGGCGGCTCTTGCTGCAAAGCAGGAAGCGGCCAAGGCAGCTCAGAGAATTCAGCTTCAGCGATTGAACCAGCAGGCCTCTCAATTCGAGCAACGGACCAAGGATCGAGCGGCGGCGTTGCTCCAGTCGAAAGTCATTCAGGACCGGAACGATCAGCGAATGCGAATGTTGGCGCACGAGAAGCTGACTTTCCAGGGTCAGAAACTCCAGACGTTCAACGCGGCTCAGGGCATTCATTCTGCGGCTGCAACGGCGTTCGGGAACGCCAACAAAACTCAGAGTCTTATCTCTCAAAAAGAAAAGGAAATGGCCACGAATTATTCGATGGGGCCTGATGAGAAACAGAAAGCGATGGATGAACTGGCGACGTTGCATTCGCAGGCGGAAGCTGAAAATGAGCGAGGCAAGGCGCTTAGCGCTCAGGCTGAAGGGCTTTTGAACGGCCTCTCAGGCACTCAACCTGGGCCTCCTGCTCCAAAACCGATTCCTTCGACTTTGTTCACGGATGCTGGGAAGAATCCTCGCTTCCCGAATGCGGCCTATGGCACGATGAACGGCCAGCCTGGATGGTATGTGAAGGATGCTCAAGGGAATAAAACTAAGGTGGAATGATGCCCCTCAAGCTGGATGCTGAAGGATTTCCTATCGCGGAAGCCCCAAAGGTGGACGCGGAAGGATTTCCTATTGCTGCTCCGGCCTCAGTTGTTCCTCCTGATTTCGCAGCCTACAAAGCCTCTCAACAGCCCGCGCCTTATGAAGAAGGCAATTCTGAATTCGCTCCCGTTGTCCCTGGTGAGCAGTCGAGTCCCTCCGTGGCTCCGAGTCTCCCATCTGCTGCTGGGCTTCTCACGAAGCTGAAGGCGATCCCTGGCCGCTTGGCTGCTTACGCCACCGAGAAGGGCCAGGAAACGGTGGCCGCTCAGCAAGCTCAGCTTCAGAAGATGGGGCCGCTGAACTATGCCTTTTTCCAGGGCGGTCCTGAATTGGCTCTGGAAGCCGGGAAGTCAGTGGTTGGGAAGGCTCACAAGCTTTTCACGGCGCTCTCCCCGAACCGCGCCAAGGAAAATGCCCAGTGGGCTGAGAGCGATATGCGGGATTTGCTCAAGGAAGTCGGGGACAAGGTTCCGACTCCGGAGCAGATGGATCGTTTCCGCCAGCGCCACGCCTACGCCGAGCAGATGTGGGGGCTCTCCGAGAAGGAGCGCGGGGCTCGCCAGCAAGCCGTCCAGGGCTTCCAGGAGCGCATGGACAAGGCGACCCTACCGGGAACCCCAGCCGCGAGGCTTGTAGGTGGCATGGCGCCTCTTGCGGCTCAGGCCGCACTGGCTCCTGGAACCATTCCGATAGAGGCAGGCATCAACGCTGTAGCGACCGGCGATTTGAACAATCCGACTTACGAGCAGACGACCGGCCAGCAGATCAAGGAAGGGCTCTCAGGGTATGGCTTCGGCAAACTGATGATGGCGGGCGTCCCTGGCGTTCCGATTGCCCGAGCCTTGCAAGGGGCAGGCGTGAGCCCGGTTCCTGCGAACCTTGCCGGGTTGGGGGCGACTTCGGTTGTCATGACCCAGGGAGGCCATCAGCTTGAGCGCTACCTGACTACGCCTCACGGAGATATCCCAGCGGCCCCAGGCGTGGAGGACTACGCCCGTGACTTTGCCACTCAGCTAGGACTCGGGGCTCATACCCTGGGCCAGCGCCTAGTGGCTCCTGCCGGGGCACCGGCTGTCGGTCAGCCTTCGGCGCCCGTGGATATGGGCGTGGTGCCTCGAGAAACGCCGCAAGCGCCCGGGAGCCTCAATGCCCCGCCTGTGGAGTCCAGGCCCCTTCCTGAGCCTCTGGCGGCTTCCCATGAGCCTGTCCGGAGTCTTGCCCAAGTAGGCGAGCGGCTGGGCTCCCTTAATCCCCTCGGTCCCGAGTCCCCACCCTTCATCCAGCCTCAGACCTACACCCGGCCCCTCACGGCTGAAGCCGAGCCTTCCAAGGGCCTCGTAACGCGAGGCATTCGAGTTGAGCCTTCTCCCACTGAGGGCTTGCCAGATGCCTACGGCCTCGCGCCTGTGGAGACGATTCCCAAGTCACCTACGGCCTACAAGACCCTCCACGAACACGAAGCCGAAATGTCTCATGTGAAGCAGCAGCGTCAAGCTGACCGTGAGGCTTTCGACTCAGGGCCCTTGGCAGCTACCGCCGATATCAGCCCTGAGCATCATGCCGAAGCGGATCGGATCATTGAGGCTCGACACATCGTTTCAACATCTGAACAGCGGGCGCTTGAGGCTGAACGACAGATCAACGAGATTCAATTTAAAAACGCAAAGACTCAAGCTGATCGCTTCAAGGAAGGCTTACCTCCACTTGAAGCCAAGGATCTGATTCAAACTCCTGATAAGTTGACCATTCAAGCCAAGAATCGCATGGCTCCAGACGATCCGCTTCGTGTCCTGGCGGCTTCAGAGCCCGAGCATCCCGATGCTCAGCGAGCGCTTCAGGTGGCTCAGGAGCAGCAGCAAGCTCTGGCGCCTGAGTATGCAGCCGGAACGCCCAAGGATGAAGGCGGCGACATCTTCCACGCGAGGCGCGTTGCCATCAAGAACGCGCCGGATGAGCCTAGCCTGTGGGCGAAGACCAAAGAGTTCTTTGGCGGTGAGCCTACGATGCCTCCTGAGACGGGTATCCCTGGATCGAGCAAGCGGCCCCTTCAGAAAGATCCTTCAGCCAAGAAGCGTCTCTACGAGACGGTGGATGGCCCTGTAGGTCCGACTGTGATCTACAAGGGCGAACCGGGTGATACGTCTTTCAAGATCGTAGGCCGGAGCGGGAAGATCCAGGAAGCAGATATCACCAGCCGCAGGGAATCCACCAAGGATGAAATCACTCACGCCACTTCTCAGGTTGAAGTGCCCGGTGAGATTGATCCCGAGACTGGCGTCCAGGCATCGCCCCACGTTGAGATTCATCCTGAAGAAGGGATTCAATTCTCCCGCAACGCTGTGGCTTCAGCTACGCAGGCACGAGAAACAGCGCGGGATGCCATTCGTGGGCGCCAGGTTTTGGATAATCTCAAGTCAAATCCCAAGATGTTCCTGGAAGGTTCGCGCCCGACTGATCCCAAGAAAAGCGACTGGCGTTCTGTTTCCGAGCTTCCAATTAGCAATCAAGCGAAGATGCGGTTAGCTCCAGGCGGCAAGGAAGCCTACGTTCGCTCGGATGTAGCAAATACGCTTGTTGAATACTTCGGGACTTCTGGCGCGAAGGAAGCGCACTTCTTCTCTGGCCTGGATCGGATGAGCCGCCAGTGGATTGAGCGTGGGTTCATGACGAATCCCTTCATCCATTTCCCGAATCAGTTTGCCCATGGCCTTGGAGCGTTGGCTGGTGAAGGCCTGACGGGGAAGCAGGCTTCAGAGGCGCTGGCTCACGCTTACCGTGAGGGTTCGAATCCGAATTCAGAATATGTGAATCGAGCCAAGGCCGCAGGCGTGAAGCAGATGTCAGAAGGCCGCGTGTTTGGCCAGGATGAAAACATGACTGCTCACGAAGCGGCCACGCAGCGCCTTGAGAAAGCCTTGGGGCACGAGCCAGGAACGCTTGGAAAGGTGGAAGGGAATCAGATCAAGAATGGTTTCAAGGCAGTGAATCAGAAAGCAGTCTGGCAGGTTGACGATGCGATCCGGAACACCCTCTTCTACCAGAAGATCGCCAGCGGCATGACGCCTGCTGAGGCTGCGAAATATGCCAATGAAAACTATGTCGGATATCACACTGACACGAATCTCTTTGAATTGAACCCTGACCGCAGTCCGCGCGACTTCCGGGAGTATGGCAAGAAGGCTGCGAATTACCTCTACAGTGGCTTCGTGACGGGCAAGGGGCAGAGCAAGAATGATTTCCAGGCCGCAGGCGGGACGCTCGCTCGCACTCTCATCGCGCCCCTCTTCCATACTTTCCGAACGAATTCAGCCATGCTCCTGGGTCACGAGATCAAAGGCGCGGGCGTAGATGCCGCTCAAGGAAGTCTGAAGGGCCTCGGCAAGCTGGCGAACACAGCGGCTGTGGGAACGGCTGTCGGGGGCATTGTCGGTCAGACCCTTTCGGATGCTCTGCTCTCCGAGAAGGAAAAGAAGCAAGGCAAGGAATACCAGATGCGAATGGGCGGTCCCTTCCATTGGTGGGATACCGCTCAGAAGGCCCTGGAAGGTCGTGCCAACAAGTTCCAGACCGCTGCTGCTATCGCCACGCCCAATCCTCTCTTCAAGCACTTGGTAGGCAAGGTAGGCTTTGGAACCGACGTTTCCACCGGGCGCCGCGCTCCGGCGACGAGCCTTTCCGAGCTAGGCGACACTGCCCTTTCCAGCGTTCTGCCTACCGGGGACATTGGCCGGAATGCCTTGCAAGGCCAGGGAAGCGCCAAGGACATGACGGCTTCGTTCCTGATGGGAAAGAATGTCCCCAATGCGGCTTTCCAGATGATGCTCGCTCATCCTGATACTCAGGCCGCAGGGACGCCAGACTATGAGCAGAGCAAAGCCAATTTTGCGCTGATCTCCAAGCTCCGCGAGTTGGAACCTGGAACCAAAGAGTATGCCGCCACGATCCAGGATGCCGTGAAAGAAGGTGTTCTTACCAAGCGCCAGATTGAGAATGCCGCGAAGCGCTCAAATCAGTCTGAGCTTGAGCATGCCAGAGCGCTTGCCAAGTTTTCAACGCCTGAATGGGCTGTCAAGGCTGCTGATGAATATGCCGAGCGGAGTCCTGAGATTGCTCGGGCGCTCTATGCTGAGGCTGAAAAGAAACTCGGAGCGCAGTCCAAAAAATTCACGGGAGAGCGTAGTCTGAAGTTGCTCGGGCAGATTCAAGGGATCGAAAACAAAAAGCTTTTGCTTCGCTAGGGGGTGCCATGTCCTACGCTCACATTGCCATCGTTCAAGTAGTTCCGGGCACCAAAACCCTGGCTCCGTTGATGAATTCAAACTACACGATCATCATTGATCGGATCAATGCGCTTTCCGATACGGCCAATTCTGACGATACGGCTATCGCGGCGAACACGGCGCTTAACGCGAATATCGCCGGTCGGCTTCAGCAAGTCACAGATCAGATGGGCGGCACCACGACAGGCACCGATCCGAACAAGGTGCTTGCCTTCACGCCAGGGAGCCCTTCTAATCAGGTCGTGGGCCGCACGAGCTACTGGTTCTATGAATTCGCCGTGGATCTGAATTACCCTCAGCCGATCTACAAGTGCGATGCTCCACGCTCCACGGTTCCGGCTGGCTGTGGATATATCAACATGGGCGGCGTCCCGACGAATAGCGCGGGGCAGATCAAGCTTCAGCAGAAAATCAGCGGCGCGGGCGCCTGGGTCGATGTCGCTGGTTACGTTTGGAATTTCCTCAATAGCGACGCGACGGAAGTCTTGGTGCCTATTAGTCCGGTGCCTTCGGTTGCGACCTTCACGGCGGACACACTACTTCAGGCGGTGGTAGTCTCGGGCAGCACCGGGGCTGTGCTGCCGCACAACATCACGCTCGTCTTGGGCATGACGGAAGCTGCGAGGAACCAGTAATGGGTGCCTATTTCTACCCCGCTACGGCTGAGTGCCTTCCTGTCTATTCTCATTACCCAATTTATCTGACTTATTTTTCACCTATCTCGCCTAATAATACAATGGGCGGATTTGGAGGATTACTTGATATCAGCGATTACAACGGTAGTCAGTCAGGTAGCGTAAATATTTTTATCGACCCCAGCAATGTCGGCAACACAGGGATCCAAGATTTAATGTCTGTGTTTTACTCACGCACTCAAATTCCGACGAATGAATCTTGGTATCTGGTCAGACAAACAGATTTTAAAGATTGGAGCGGAGTGGCCGGTGTATTCTGGAAAACGACAGATTTCGTCATGGAAATAGATATAAAGACGACTGTTCCAACACATGGTGGTTATCGTGACGAAGCTCCTAATGGATCGGCTCCGATTCTTGATCTTGCAGGTAACCCAAATTTGCAAACGCCTTATCTTGGTGCGGCACAAGGCGCTGGTGTTTGCTTAAGAGCTATCATCGTTGACCCCATTACTCATCTTGAAGTTGTGAAAGATACCCAATTTCTTCAAGGCGCGGTTGGAAACGATTTAATATTGAATCCTTTATTGTTTCCGAGACAGATTGTGAAACTTAATCTTTCAAGTGTAACGCCTGATGAAATGTTAACAATGGTTTTAAGAATTACAACTCAGCAATATTCAGGCTCTATGTTTTCGACTGTTGTGCCAACACTCTATCCGCACACGGATATGGATACGACGATCTTTCGCGTTGGTCTTACCGCCAATGTAACTTCGCTGCATTCGAGCGGCAAACAGAGTGCGGCGATGACGAGCAGATAAGGAAAGAGCCCAGTCGAAACCGGGCTCCCAAGTAGAGCGCAGGCCCGAGCCTGGAGGGACTACTTCTTCCTGGAATCCTTGCGACCGCCCTTGGGCTTCGCCGGATATCCCTTCTTCGCTTCCTTGATGTCAGCTTGCTCTTCCTTGATGAAGCCTTTCTTGCCCTTCTGGCTGAGTTCTTTCTTGTCGCTGCTGTCCATGACGGACCTCCTATGCGTGGGGATCGAGTGTAAGAAGGAACCGCATGGCGTCAATCCATTCAACGTCCGTGGGAGTGATCATCTGCTGAACGAACGTCCCGGCTGCATCCGTGCCGGTGAAAAGCTGAAGCTCGGTGGTGCTGATGACGTAGCGCAGACAACTGATGCCCATGCTCTCGAAGTTCTGAGCAATGGCCAGGACGCCTGCCCCAGCAGAAGCGGTGGCCGCGCTGATGAACATGGCGATATGAACGGCGCCGCTCTTGTCGGTGGCGAGCATCAGACAAGAGGCGTCATTGGTGGCGCCTACGATTTGCCCGAGGTCGAAGCCTCGGGCCTTGATCTTGCCAGTGGTGGCGACAAGCAATGCAAGAGCAGCAGCGGCACTTGCGGGAGCAGCGGCCATTTAATCCTCCGTCTTGGTGAGCGGTTCCATGGTTTCGGGGTTCACTTCGACCCCATCGACAATCAGTCTGCGTCCCCACGGCTTGCACTCGCGCTTCACTTCGGGGATAGCTTCGCCTTCTCCAGTCACCTTGAGGGGCGGCTGAAGGAAGGCGTCTTTGCTGTCCTTGGTCACTTAACCGACCATGGGGGGCTGAACGTAGTCGAGCAGGTTCAGGATCTCGGTGGCGAGGCCGATGTCATCCGTCGCCACGCGAACGCCGGGGGTGGCGACCACGAGAGGATAGACGCAATTCACATCGCCCTTCGCCAGGCAGATTTCCGTGGCGGTGAAGTTGGCATTCACCATGTTCATCCCGCCGTTGCCCAGGGCGTCTACGCCCGCCTTGACGATGGGAAGGGCCACGGTGCCCCACGCAATGCCAAACTGACGGTTGCCGGGGTCCTTGCCCAGCACGAAGGGGCCTACGGTGCCACCAACGGTCGGAGCGATGTCCTGAGCCGTGCAGGTATAACCGCGAGCGTTCAGAAAGGTAGCGAGAGTAGTCGCTGTCGTGGGAGTGGCTGCCAAAGGAGCCTCCTGGATGATGTGGCGCGACGGCCAGATACCTAAAGGATGGGCCTAATTTCCCTTGGGTGCCAAGGAAATGTTGCCTTTGGACTGCTGAAATTCGACCCAAGCATCATTTTGAGCGGGCATCAGGTCAAAGAGGACAGGGTAGCGCTCTCGGAACATCCAGAGAACCCCCGTTTCGAAGCAGGCGTCCAGGATCAAAGTAGGTGCCGGGAGATCCCTGTAGTTCACCAGGACTGGGGAAGTCTTGGCCTCCGCGCTTTCTTCCTGGCCATAGCAGTAGCCTTGTGCCAGGAGGCTCTCGCAGTAGAGGTCATGGAATTCGGACATGGAAAGCCGTTCCTCAATGATCCGCTGGGCAAAGACCGTGAGGGGCATTTTGGCAGCCATCGGAAGCTCCATCCAGGAATCAGGCCCCGTGACGCCTAGCTGCTCGCCCACAGCTACGGCGAGGTCATGACCGGCTGCGGCAAGGGCGTGGTAGTCGGGTCGTTCCACGATGAAGCCTGCGGCCTTCCAGGCGTTGACGGTGACTTTGGGAATGATGAAGAGATCGGTCATGCGAATGCCTCTTTGAGAAGAAGATCGTGGATCTGCTCGGCCAGTTCATAGATCGTAATGACTGGCTTCACTCTCGGCCAGAGTAACCGATATTCGACGTTTCGATCCTGAGCATCTCGGACATCATGGGCGTTCAGCACCAGAACACCAAAGGATTTCATTTGCTCCTGGCGCTTGATCTGGATCGCGGTGAGCGGTTCTTTCCGCTGATGAGGGGCGACGATCTTCAGTTCCACCCAGCCGGTATTGCCGTGCTTGGCAACGAAGAGGTCAGGGACGCCTCGGTTGGTTGGCCCCGTCTCGATGGCCAGCGCGAGACAGCTTCGTGCTTCCAGGGCC
>Ga0302322_100000214_pt1 | contig 42119 bp, 43 predicted proteins | sample Fen_T0_2_FD_203757 | JGI IMG/M metagenome (GOLD analysis project Ga0302322, IMG submission 203757) | Peat permafrost microbial communities from Stordalen Mire near Abisko, Sweden - Fen_T0_2 | ecosystem: Environmental > Terrestrial > Soil > Wetlands > Permafrost | place: Sweden: Abisko...
ATCTCGGTCGGCAGCTCCTCCGGGAACGCCGTGATCGAGAGCGCGAGTAGCGGCACCCCTCCCATCGCGAGCACGTCGTTGAGTGCGTTCGTCGCCGCTATCGCACCGAACGCACGCGGGTCGTCGACGACGGGCGGGAAGAAGTCGACCGTGAAGACGAGCGCGCGCTCGTCGTCGAGTCGGTAGACGGCCGCGTCGTCCGCGGGATCGAGCCCGACGAGGAGCTCGGCCGAATCGACCGGGACGAAGCCGGCGAGAAGCTTCTCGAGGCGCGCCGCCGGGTACTTGGCGGCGCAACCGCCTGCCCGCGCGAGAGAGGTGAGTGACGGCGAATCGGCCATGTGACGAGTGTACGTCGCCCCTGAAGGAGTCATCCGACCGAGGGAGAACAATGGTGGCGGAGAGCCATACCCCATTCCCCCTCTCCTCTCCCGATGCACGCGAAGGCCGCCATCCCCCTGGCGGCCTTCGTTCTCTCTGTGCGACGATCGTGACGTGCCCTCAGCACTCGTCACCGGTGGCTCGTCGGGGATCGGGCTCGCCATCGCCGTGATGCTCGCGGAGGAGGGGTATGCGCTCACGATCGCCGGGCGCAGGCTCGAGAGGCTCGAGGCGGCCCGCGAGCGCGTCGAGGCCGAGATCGTGCAGGTGGACGTCTCCCACGAAGAGGACTGCGAGAGGCTCGTCGAGGAGCATGTCGCGCGCCACGGCGGCCTCGACGTGCTCGTCAACTCGGCAGGGGTCGGGATCGCCGCCACGACCGCCGAGACGACGACGAAGGCGTGGGACCTCCAGCAATCCGTCAACGTGCGTGGCTCCTTCCTCGTCACCCGGGCGGCGCTCCCGTACCTCCGCGAGACCCGGGGCTACGTCGTCAATCTCGCCTCGATCGCGGGGACGGTCCCGACGCCCGGCCTGTCGGCGTACGGCGCGGCCAAGGCCGCCCTGATCGCGCTCACGAGGACACTCTCGCGGGAAGAGACGGACAGCGGTGTTCGGTTCACGGCGCTCTGCCCCGCCTTCGTGGACACGCCGATGGCGACCTGGTCGGGCATCCCTCCGGAGAAGATGATCTCCCCCGCAGACTGCTCCGAGCTCGTGCGGGCGCTGCTGCGCCTTTCGCCGTACGCGCGCGTCCCGGTCGTGGTGATCGAGCGCGCCGGGGACAGCGCCTGAGTCAGTCCATCGCCTGGTCGGTCTCCGCGTCGGCGACCGGCTTCAGGCGGTCGACAGGGCTCGTCGACTGCAGCTCGCCCTCGACGATCTCTCCGCCGAGGAGCTCGAACGGCCCCGTCTGCGTGAGCCCGAGCCGCCCGTAGAGCCCGAGCTTGTCGCGCGAGTCTTCGAGGTCGAGCAGGCGCATCGTCAGCTGGCCGATCCGGTCGACCGGGCCGAACATGCTCTCGACGTTCTCCATCGAGAGCCGGTCGGGGTGATACGTCGCATTGGGGCTCGTCGTGTCGAGAATCGTGTAGTCATCGCCGCGGCGGAGCTCGAGCGTGACCTCGCCGGTGACCGCGAGCCCGATCCAGCTCTGCAGGCTCTGGCGCAGCATCAGCGACTGGGGATCGAACCAGCGGCCCTCGTAGAGCAGCCGGCCCAGGCGGCGTCCCATCGTGCGGTAGTTGTCGATCGTCGCCTCGTTGTGGATCGCGTTGACGAGCCGCTCGTAGGCGATAAAGAGGAGCGCCATCCCCGGCGCCTCGTAGATCCCGCGCGACTTCGCCTCGATGATCCGGTTCTCGATCTGGTCGGACATGCCGAGCCCGTGCCGGCCGCCGATCCTGTTCGCCTCCATCACGAGCTCGACCCGGTCTGCGACCTCGACCCCGTTCAGCGCCACGGGCCAGCCCTCGTGGAACTGCACCCGCACCGTCTCGGGCTTGATCGCCACGCTCTGGTCCCAGTGGGCGACGCCCATGATCGGCTGTACGATCGACATCGACCGGTCGAGCTGCTCGAGTTCCTTGGCCTCGTGCGTCGCTCCCCAGATGTTCGCGTCGGTCGAGTACGCCTTCTCGGCCGAGGCGCGGTAGGGAAGCCCCCGCTCGAGCAGCCACTCGCTCATCTCCCTGCGGCCGCCCAGCTCGGCCACGAATTGGGCGTCGAGCCAGGGCTTGTAGATCCGGAGCGCGGGGTTGGTGAGCAGGCCGTAGCGGAAGAACCGCTCGATGTCGTTTCCCTTGTACGTCGATCCGTCGCCCCAGATGTCCACGCCATGCGCGTGCATCGCGTGGACGAGCAGGGTGCCGGTGACCGCCCGGCCGAGCGGGGTGGTGTTGAAGTACGTCTTGCCGGCGCTCGCGACGTGGAAGGCGCCGCACTGCAGGGCGACGAGCCCCTCGTGCACGAGCTGCTCGCGGCAGTCGACGATCTCCGCCGCCTCCGCGCCGTAGGCGAGCGCGCGCTCCGGGATGTGCGCCACGTCAACCTCGTCGACCTGGCCGAGGTCGGCGGTGAAGGCGTAGGGGATCCCGCCCTTCTCGCGGATCCAGGCCACGGCCACGGCCGTGTCGAGCCCGCCCGAGAAGGCGATGCCGATGCGCTCGCCGACCGGCAGCGACTGGAGGACGCGGCTCATCGGCGCAGCGTAGTCGGCAGCGGCTGCGACGGTCGGGACATGCGCCGGGCCCGGCTACGCCGCGATCTTCCGCACGGCCGCGTCGAGCTCGGCGGCGCTGAAGGCGCCCTCGAGCCTCGTTCGGATCACGCCCTTGCGGTCGACCACGAAGGTGAACGGCTCGCTGTGGAGCTTCCACTCGTTCACCCAGCGGTTCGTGCCCTTCGCGGGGTCGTTGTCCTTGTAGATCTCGATATGCATGAAGTCGATGCCCTTGCCCTGCCACTTCCTCGCCACCGACTGCACGACCTGGACGACGGGGCCGCACGTGCGCGTCTGGCAGTAGAGCGGCGTCGCGAACGTGACGACGAACGGACGTCCGGCCGCCATGGCAGCGGCGACGGTCGTACGCAGGAGGTTCCGATCGGGAGGCTCGGCCGTCGTGACGGTCTTCGGGTCGACGCCGGGGCGCAGCGTCGGGTTGTGCGACGGAATCGCGCGCTCGCCCACCTCCGGTGCGGCGGAATGCTTCCCCACGACCGTGTTGCCGAGCGCCTGGATCTGCTTGCCGCCGACGGGCTCCGCGAGCAGCCAGTACTTGCCCGGCTTCGGCATGTCGAGCGTTGTCACGTAGATGTTCTGCGCATCGGCCTTCGCGCCGCCGGGCACGCCGATCGGCTCGAGCACTGCCGTCGTCTCCGCGTACGGCTTCTGTCGCAGCCCCCGTGCGACCCAGACGTGCGCAGTCGGCCGCTCGATCAGCTGGGACTGCTTGTCGACGACGAGGAACGAGACGCGATTACGGCCAGGCCCGTAGTCGCTCGTGCCGGGAATGATGGCGACGTCTTCTCCGGGCCGGCGCCAGAGCGCCTCCAGGGTTCCCGGAGGCGCTGAGGTGGTCGAGATCGTCGTCGCGGCTGCCCCGGCGTCGCTCTTGGCGGAGCCTCGGCAGCCAGCGACTGTCACTGCGACGACGAGCGCGACGGCGCAGCCGAGGGCTGCGAGGGCCACAGGTGAGCGGAGCACCGCCCGAGCTTAGCCGCAGTCCTGCTGCGATCGAGGCGTCTTAGTGGCCGTCGGACCAGGTATCGATGCCGCCGCGCGGGTGGAACCGTCCAAGCCAAGCGGCTATCAGAGCGAGGTTCCCCAGCAGCAGAAGTAGTCGGGCTGAGCGCATTGCCGTACCTCCTTCCTAGAACCGGATGTCCTGGAGCGACTCTGCAGCGATCCGATACAGGCGGGCCGCCTCCGTGTCGTCGCCGCGCCGCCGCGCGAGATCTCCGCGCGCGACCCACGCTCCGGCCCGGTGGCCGACGGAGGCCATCTGCTCGAACACGGCGTCCGCAGCGACGAAGCACTCCTCGGCCTCGTCGAGGCGGTCCCTCTCGAGCAGCGCCCGGCCGAGGACGAGGTACGACTGTCCGACCTCGTCCGGGAAGTCGTCGCGGCCGTCGAGCAGCGCGAGCGCCTTGCGTGCGCTCTCGTCCGCGGCGTCGTAGTCGGCGAGGTGGAGATGCACGGCCGCGAGGCTGCCGAGCGCCTGCGCCGCGTCGGGCTGCGACTCGGCCTCGACGGCGAGCGCGAACGACTCTCTCAGGTGGTCGATCGCCTGCTCCGGCTTTCCGAGCACGAGCTGGAGCCCGCCGAGGTTGAGCATCAGGCGGCCGACGTTGCGCTCGTCGTTGAGCTCCTGGTATAGCGCCTTCGCCTGCTGGGCGTAGTTCCGCGAGACGATCCAGTGGCCCATGCGCTCGGCGACGAGCGATGCCTGGAAGTAGGTGTTGGCGACCGTTCGGCGGTCGTCGGTGCCCCGGGCGAGCTCGAGGGCCGCCTCGACGTCCTCGCGGGCCGCCTCGAAGTCGCGCTGGCGACGACGACACCGCGACCGCCAGCCGAGGATGTCGGCGCGGAGGATGTCGCAGGGGAGCCCGGACGAGCCTGCGACCGCGAGGGCCTCGTCGAAGAGCGATGCCGCCGTGGCCACGCTCGAGAGCTTGTACCGGCAGACGCCGAGGCGGAAGAGGATGTCCGCCCGGTCGAGGTCGGAGAACTGGGGGCCCTCGGCCAGCTCGCGGGCGACGAGGAGGAGGTCGACCGCCTCGCGAACCTCACCCTCCTCGGCGCGGGCCCAGGCCTCGCCGGACAGAGCGCGAACCTCGAGCTCAGCCGAGCCGGTGGCACCGACGTCCCGGCGCGTGGCCGCGAAGAGCTCGGCCGCTTCCGCGGTCCGGTGCGATTCGACGAGCGCCTCGGCGCGGGTCAGGACTGCCTCGATCCGGCCACGGAGGTCCGTCGAGACGCCGCTGCCGAGGAATGCCGGATCGACGCCGAGCTGGGCCGCGAGCCATTCGATCGACTCGGGGGTGGGGCGCGTCTTGCCGCGCTCGATCTGGCTGATGTACTCCTTCGAGAAGCGGTCGCCCGCAACCTGGGACTGTGTCAGCCCTGCGGCGAGGCGGAGCGAGCGCAGCCGCTCGCCGAGGCGGGAGGCCGGCGCCGAGGGCGTCGTCGCGGCCGGCGCTGTCGCGGCCGCCGCGAGCGCCTCGTCCTGCGACGGGTGTTGAGTGGCGGCGTCCATCTGTGCGTCAGTCAAGGCGATTCACTGCTCCGGTGCACTCCTCATAAGGGGTGAGATCGGGTTCCCAAGTGCGGGATTTGCGGGTGAAGTAGAGCTTATCGCAAATCACTTGACCGAGCTACTTGACTTTTTCGGCCAGGGCCCCTAGAGTCCTGATTACCAAGCACCGCAGCCGGACGCCAGGTTGTGGAGCGCGGGGCACACCGACAGGACCGGTGGCAGCAAGAAGGAGTCTCGTGCCTGGGCCGCAGAGTCACGAGCTTCAGCTGTCTCTCCCTCGAGGAACCCCCATCTGAAACGCCCCCGGAAGCCGCAGCCGGGGGCGTTTCTCCTTGTGCGGGCCGGCTCGGGCGTGCCGTGCCTAGGATCGGGTCGGTGGCCCCTCCGACGAGCAACGGTGCGTTCCGGCGCGGCTTCTGGGCCCTCGCCCCGCTCTGGCTCGGCGTCGTCCCGTTCGGCCTCGCCTATGCGATCACCGCACGCAGCGCCGGCCTCTCGCTGCTCGAGACCCAGGCGCTCTCGGCACTCGTGTTCGCCGGCAGCGCGCAGTTCAGCGCCGTGGGCCTCTTTGCCGCCGGCGCCGGGGGAGCCGAGATCGTGCTCACGACGCTCCTCCTCAACATCCGGCATGCGCTCTACGGCGTCTCGCTCGGCCGCCGCTTCCGGCTGACGCGGCGTGAGCGGCCGGTGGCGGCGTTCTTCCTCACGGACGAGGCCTTCGGCGTCGCCGCCGCGGCCCGGGAGAGCTCGTTCCCGTTCCTGCTCGGGGTCGAGCTGAGCCTCTTCATGATGTGGAACCTCGCGACGCTCGCAGGGTTCCTGCTCGGCGCGGCGATCCCCGACCCGACGCAGCTCGGCGTCGACCTGATCTTCCCGCTCGCGTTCCTGGCGCTCCTCGTGCCGCTGATCCGCACCCGCACGGAGCTCGCGGTCGCCGTCGCCTCCGGTGCGCTCGCCTTCGGGCTCGACCGGGCGCTGCCGGGGGGGCTGCCGATTCTCGTCACCGGGGTCGGCGGCAGCCTGCTCGGCGCCTACCTCACCCGCGACACTCCGCCGGATCGCACGATTCACCCCGACGACGCGGCGAGGGAGGTCGCATGAGCTTCTGGCTCACGGTCGCCGGGATGGTCGCGGTGACGTTCGGCTCGCGCTACGCGGGGCTCGTCCGCAGAAGCGACCTGCCGGACTTCTGGGCGCGGTTCCTCCACTTCGTCCCGATCGCCGTCTTCGCCTCTCTCGTCACGCCCTACCTCGGGGGCGGGCTCGGCGAGGGGGAGATCCGCACGGTCGCCGCGGCCGTGGCCGCCTTCGCAGCCTGGCGGACCCGCCAGCTGTGGGTCGCGATTGCGGTCGGGATGGCCGTCTTCTGGCTTCTGCGGATCCCGTTCTGAGTGCCGCTCGGCCCTCAGGCGGGTGCGTCGCCGCCGAAGAGCCAGCGGCGGCGCTCGCGGCCGATCGCCGAGAACTCGCCCGGGCCGAGCAGGCCCCCGAGCCGATCGGCGAATGACCGGAGGAGCCCGCCGGCCAGGAAGATCCAGGCCTCGGCGTCGGGGTCGCGGCCGGCCGGCATCGTTCCGGCCCCCTGGTGCGCCCGCATCCCCGCGGCCACGAAGTCGTGGACCTCGCGCATGTGCTCACGGACGCGGCGCTGCACCTCGTCGTCCTCTCCCGCTTCGGTCACGCCCTGGACCCAGAGCGTCGGCAGCAGGGGGCTCGACCAGGGCGAGCGGTTCCCCGGGTCGACGTCCGCGGGCGATCCGGCTTGCGCAACCCTGCCCGCCCTGGACTCGAGTTGCGTGCGCAACTGCAGCCACGCCTCGTCGAGGCACGCGAACCAGAGATCCTTCTTCGAGGGAAAGTGCCGGTAGATGATGGGCTCGGAGACACCGGCCGCGCGCGCGATCTCGGCCGTCGTCGAGCGGGCATAGCTGCCGGAGCCGAACACCTCGAGCGCCGCTGCGACGATCGCCGACCGCCGCTCCGCAGCGGGCAGCCGGGCATGAGCCGACCGGCTCATGCCGCCCGTTGTGCCGTCCGTTCGACCGCGCGGTGCTCCCGGGCGTGGCTTCGCACGGTGAGGCATGCGGTCAGAGACCCGGCAAACGCGATCACGGCGGCGACGTACAGAGAGTGGTGCAGGCCGTTCATGAAGGCTTCCGTCCTCGTCGCGCCGGCGGCAAGGGACGCGTTCGAGCCGCTCGCGAGAATCGCGCCCATGAGGGCGATCCCGAGCGCGCCGCCGACCTGCCGGAACGTGTTGAGCATCCCGGAGCCGACGCCGGCCTTGTCGACGGGCACCGAGCTGAGCGCCGCGGCGGTCATCGGCGTCATCGTGGTCGCCATCCCGACGCCGCCGAGCAACATGCCGGGGAGGAGCGCCAGGAACGAGGAGCGGGGCTGCAGCTGGGCGAACACGAGGAGGCCGCACCCGACGAGCGTCATCCCGCCGGTCATCAGCCAGCGCGAGCCGAGCCGGTCGGACGTCCGGCCCGCGAGCGGGGCGACGAGGATGATCAGGACGGTCATCGGCAGGAACGCGACACCGGCCCGGACAGCGCTGTAGCCGAGCACGTTCTGCATGTAGAGCGAGATGAAGAAGAACACGCCGAACATGGCGAGCGAGACGAGGAGCGCAACCGTGTTCGCACCGGCGAACGTCGGGTTGCGGAACAGCGTGACGTCGAACATCGGCAGCCGCTGGTGCAGCTCGAGCAGGACGAACGCGGTCCCCGAGAGCGCCGCGAGGACGAAGAGGCCGATGATCAGCGGCGACGTCCAGCCCCGGCTGTTCGCCTCGATCAGCGCGTAGACGAGGGCGAAGAGGGCGATGCCCGAGCTGACGAGGCCGGGCAGGTCGAGGCGCTGCTCGTGCGAGGTGTCCCTCGACTCGGGAATGATCAGTCGCGCGGCCACGAGCCCGACGAGCCCGACGGGGACGTTGATGTAGAAGATCCAGTTCCAGCCGATGTGCTCCGTGATCACACCGCCGACGAGCGGCCCGATCGCGAGGGCCATCGCGGACACGCCGGCCCAGATCCCGAGCGCTGCGCCGCGCTCCTTCGGCGGGAACGTGGCGGAGATGATCGAGAGGGTGGCGGGCATCATGAACGCAGCGCCGACGCCCTGGAGCACGCGCGCACCGATCAGGAGCTCCGCGTTGGCGGCGAGGCCGCAGAGCAGCGACGAGAACGTGAAGACGGCGAGGCCGAGCAGGAAGATGCGGCGGCGGCCGAGCATGTCGGCGAGCTTGCCGCCCGTGAGCATCAGGACCGCGAAGCTGAGCGAGTACCCCGTGACGACCCACTCGAGCTCCGAGACGCCGATCCCGAGGTCGCGCTGGATCGCGGGCAGCGCCACGTTCACGACCGTGTTGTCGAGCATGATCATGAACAGGGCGAACGACACCGACGCGAGCGTCCACCACTTCCTGTTGTCCGCTGCGAAGAGCCGTGCCCTCATTCAGCCCACATCCCCGGTCGAAGGTTCAGGGCAGAATGTTAGCAGACACTAACTTCAGGTCCGGTAGGGCGGCCTCCCGGCCATCTCCTCGAAGGGCTCGAGTGCGGCGGGGCTCGCGAGCGCGTCACGGCTGACGGTGGTCTCGGCGGCGGCGCCGAGGAGGATGCGCTTGACCGGGAGCTCGAGCACCTTCCCGGAGAGGGTGCGCGGCACCTCGGCGATCTGCTCGACCACGTCCGGCACGTGCCGGGGCGAGCAGTCCTCGCGGATACGGCTGCGGATGCGGGCGACGAGGCCGTCGTCGAGAGTGACGCCGTCGCGGAGGACGACGAAGAGCGGCATGAAGCCGTCGGTGTTGGGGAGCGGCAGGTCGAGCACGAGCGCGTCGACGACATCGTCGAGGGTGAGCACGGCCCGGTAGATCTCGCTGGTGCCCATCCGGATTCCGCCCCGGTTGATCGTGGCGTCGGAGCGGCCCGAGATGATCGCGGTGCCGCGGTCGGTGATCTCGATCCAGTCGCCGTGCCGCCACACGCCCGGGAACGTCTCGAAGTAGCTCTCGCGGTAGCGGCTGCCGTCGGCATCGCCCCATAAGAACAGGGGCATCGAGGGCAGTGGCTCGGTCAGCACGAGCTCGCCGACCTCACCGATCAGCGGCTCCCCCTCGGGGCTCCACGCCTCGACCCTCGCGCCGAGCGAACGGGCCTGGAGCTCGCCCACGTAGACCGGGAGCGTCGGAACGCCGCCGACGAAGGCGGTGCAGACGTCCGTGCCGCCGGAGGTCGAGAACAGCCAGATGTCCTCGCCGAGCGCCTCGTAGACCCAGGCGAAGCCCGCGGGCGAGAGCGGCGAGCCGGTCGACCCGACCGACCGAAGGGCGGAGAGGTCGCGTCCCTCGGCGGGCCGCAGCCCGGCCTTCTGGCAGCTGCCGATGTACGCGGCGCCGGTTCCGAAGCACGTGATGCCCGCGGCCTCGGCGAGATCCCAGAGCACGCCGAGGTCTGGCGTGCCGGGGTTGCCGTCGAAGAGGACGATCGAGGCGTCCGTCGTCAGGCCGCCAACGAGGAAGTTCCACATCATCCAGCCCGTCGTCGTGAACCAGAACAGCCGGTCGTCGGCGTGGAGGTCGAGGTGGAGGTGCATCTTCTTCAGCGACTCGAGCAGGATGCCGCCGTGGCCGTGCACGATCGCCTTCGGCAGGCCCGTCGTGCCCGAGCTGTAGAGCACCCAGAGCGGGTGGGCAAAGGGCACCTGCTCGAAGACGAGTGGAGCCCCGTCCCCCGACCCGCGTAGCTCGGCCCACGTCATCACCGCGCCGAGGCCCGCGGGCGAGGGGTCGGGGTCGAGGTACCCGAGGAGGACGGTGTGCTCGACCGTCGGCAGCGACCGCAGCACCTCGCGCACGACACCGAGCCGGTCGAAGTCCTTGCCTCCGTAGCGGTAGCCGTCGACGGTCAGCAGGACACGGGGCTCGATCTGCGCGAAGCGGTCGACGACGCTCCGGGCCCCGAAGTCGGGCGAGCAGCTCGTCCACACGGCGCCGAGGGACGCGCACGCGAGGAACGCCGCAACCGCCTCCGGCACGTTCGGGAGATAGGCCGCCACCCGGTCGCCGGGACCGACGCCCAGCGCGCGGAGCCCTCCGGCGATCCGCCTCACCTCGTCGCGCAGTTCACCTCGGGTCAGCTTGGCGAGCGGCCGCAGCTCGGATGCGTGCCGGATCGCGACGCGACTGTCATGTCCGCCCCGCAGCGCGTGCTCGGCGTAGTTGAGGCGCGCGCCCGGGAACCACTCCGCTCCCGGCATCGACCGCGAGCCGAGGACGCGCTCGTACGGTTGCGAGGCGATGACGCCGAACCGCTCCCAGATGGAGGCCCAGAAGCCCTCGAGGTCGGTCGTCGACCACTCCCACAGGCTCGCGTAGTCGGGGAGCTCGAGCCCCTGCGTCCGCTCGATGGAGCGCCGGAAGCCGGTGATCGTCGCGCGCTCGATCTGCTCGGGGGTCGGGCGCCAGAGGACGGGCGGCACGCTCATCCCCGGAGTCTGCCTTGTGCGTCGCCACCCCGCCGTGCGGCCGTACGATGGTTCCGTGCCCGTCTACATCTGCCCGAACTGCAAGGACCGCTCTGTCGACGTCGACGGGTTCGAGGGCTTCTCCGGCTCCGATGCGCTGCAATGCCGGCGCTGTGGCTTCGGGTTCATCTTCCAGCTGCTCGAGGACTACTATCCCGCGCCCTCTACCGGGTTCATCGTCTGCGACCGCGATGCCCGTGTCCTCGCCGCGGGGCGAGGCGTCTTCGAGCTGACGGGCTTCCAGGAAGGCGACCTCATGGGCCGTGACGTGGCCGAGGTGCTCACGCTCTCGGATGCGAAGCCGATCGGCATCGTGCAGGAGTGGGGCGTGCGCCAGCTCGGTCTCGCGCTCGAGCTCTCGACCCGAGCGGCGATCCGCAAGCCGGTCACGGTCGACCTCTTCCCGGCCTACGACGAGGACGGCGGGCTGCTGGTGGCGCTGACTCCTCGCACCACGGTCGCAACCGGGGCGACCGACTAGCCGCTCAGCGGCCGCGTGGCTCGATCCAGAGCTGGCGCGAGATCGCGAGCACGTCTCCCTCTTCGCCGTAGAGCGCTGTCGCGGCGTTCCGCTTGCGGCCGTCTGCATCGAGCGGCCAGGCGGCGACGACGCAGCGCTCGCCTTCCTCGGGCAGCCGGTCGATGCGGGCGGTGATCCGGGCCAGCAGCGGCTCCCCGCGGCCGTCCCCGCGGAGGGAGTAGGCGCCGGGGCAGTCGATCACGGCCCAGACGATCTCGGGCCGGACATCGCGGGCGATCCACGTCGTCGCGACGAGACCGCCGTCGCGACCCGGAACGAGCCCCGCGTGGATCTCGAGCCCGTCCCCCTCTGGGCGCGTCCCGCAGACGAAGCACTCGTCGAAGTCCGGGGCTCCCCAGCCGCCGGCCCGGCGGGCGGCGGCCGTGGCCTCTGCGAACGTCGGCGGAGGAGGCGGCGAGACGGCGGGGTCGGCGGTGCACGCTTCGGCCACCAGTGCGTCGCCGTCGAGCAGCAGCATGCGATCTCCGTCCGGCACGACGGCGAGCGGCTGCTCGAGCGGCGGCGGTAGGCGGAGCGTCACCTCGACGCCGGCGGCGTCGACGGCCTGCGCGAGGAGCCCGGCGGCGTAGCCGCCGTTGGCCGAGGTGCGGGGCCCGCGGAACCGGCGGGCGAACGTCAGAGTCGTGGGCATGGGCGGTAGAGTGCAGTTTATGCCTTGCAGTCGAAAACATGGCGCGTGGGTGTGAGGCTCGCTCTCGCGCAGCTCGACGCCGTCGTCGGCGACCTGGACGGAAATCGCGTCCTCATCGTCGACGCGATCCGCGAGGCGCACGCCGCCGGTGCCGACCTCGTCGTCGTCCCCGAGCTCGCGGTCACCGGGTATCCCCCGGAGGACCTGCTCCTGCGGCCGGGGTTCGTCAAGGCCGCCCGCGCGTCGCTCGACGAGATCGCCACGGCGACGGAGGGAATCACGGCGCTCGTCGGCTGCCCGCTCTTCGAGCGTGACCTCGCGAACGCGTGCGCCGTCCTCTCGAGGGGAGAGCTGCGTGGGTTCTACCGCAAGCACTACCTGCCGAACTACGGTGTCTTCGACGAGCACCGCTACTTCGCCGCCGGTCGCGAGCTCCTGCTGCTGCGGTGTGGCGACGTCCTCGTGGGGCCTACGATCTGCGAGGACATCTGGCAGCCGGGGCCGCCCGCGACCGACCTCTCGCTCGCGGGCGCCCAGCTGATCGTGAACCTCTCGGCCTCGCCCTTCCACGTCGGCAAGGCGGAGGACCGCGAGGAGATGCTCGTGACCCGCGCGCGAGACAATGCGTCCTACCTCGCGTTCTGCAACCTCGTCGGCGGCCAGGACGAGCTGGTCTTCGACGGCCACTCGGTCGTCCTCGACGACGAGGGCGAGGTGATCGCGCGCGCGCCGGGGTTCGAGGAGGCCCTGCTCGTCGTCGACCTCGACCCGGCCGAGGCGATCGGCCGGCGGCTGCGTGACGTCCGTCGCCGTGAGCTCGAGCGCGGCCGTGACGAGGCTCCGACGGCGACGGTGATCGATCTCGCCCCGTCGCGCGCGCCGGCCGTGCCGGTCGAGGCGGTCGTGACGCCGTTCGAGCCCGAGTTGGAGCAGATGCGGCTCGCGCTCGGCCTGGGAGTGCGCGACTACGTCGAGAAGAGTGGGTTCCACGAGGTCGTCGTCGCGGTCTCGGGCGGGATCGACTCCGCCCTCACCCTCGCGATCTGCGCCGACGCGCTCGGGGCCGAGCGGGTGCACGGCGTCTCGATGCCCTCGCGCTTCTCGTCCGAGGGGACACGCGACGACGCGCGTGAGGTGAGCGCCAACCTCGGCGTCGACTTCCGCGAGATCCCGATCGAGGCGATCGTGGGCTCGTTCGCGGAGGCGCTCGTGCCGTCGTTCGCCGGCCGGAAGGCGGACCTGACGGAGGAGAACCTCCAGGCCCGCGCCCGCGGCACGCTCGTGATGGCGCTCTCGAACAAGTTCGGCTGGCTCGTCGTCTCGACCGGGAACAAGTCGGAGATGGCGGTCGGCTACGCCACCCTCTACGGCGACATGGTCGGGGGCTTCGCGCTCCTCAAGGACGTGTTCAAGACCGACGTCTTCAGGCTCTCGCGCCACCTGAACGAGCGGGCGGGCCGCGAGCTGATCCCCGTCTCGACGATCGAGCGGCCGCCGAGCGCCGAGCTGCGCGCCGAGCAGCGCGACGACCAGTCGCTGCCGCCGTACGAGCTGCTCGACCCGGTGCTCGAGGCGTACGTCGAGCTCGACCGCTCCCGCGAGGAGCTGCTCGCCGAGTTCGACGCGGCGACGGTGGCGCAGGTGCTCGCCCTGGTCGACCGGTCGGAGTACAAGCGGCGCCAGGCGCCGCCCGGAGTGAAGCTTCGGCCCCGCGCGTTCGGCCGAGACTGGCGGCTTCCGATCGCGAAGCGCTGGCAGGGCTGACCTCGCCCCGGCGCTATACGCCGGCCTCGATCGGCTCGTCCGGCGGGCCGTCGCGCAGGAGCTCCCGCACGAGCTCCGGGAGGCGGCGCGGGGCGAAGGTCTCGTCCGCCTCGTCGAGCTCCGCCTGTGTCCACCAGCGCAGCTCGAAGACGTATTCCGCGTTGAGCTGCTCCCACGAGTGGGTGGGGGAGGGCGTGAACGAGGGGACGCGCACGAGGTGGTACTGCTCGCGTTGGCCGTCCCACCGACCGCCGATGAACGGGACGATGTGGAGGCGTGTCCAGACCACCGGCCCGACCTCGAAGGACGCGAGGCCCGTCTCCTCCGCCAGCTCCCGGCGGATCGCCTCGACAGCGCTCTCGCCCGGCTCGATCCCCCCGCCGGGCGTCGCCCACATGCTCGTCGTCGGAAACTCGAAGCGTACGAGCAGGATCCGGTCGTCCGGGTCGAGGACGATCGCGCGGGCCGCAGGGCGGATGCGGAGCTCACCCACGGACCGGCCCGTCGACCGCTCGGAGCGCCCTGAACCAGCGGAGCCGCTCCTCCCACGGCACCGCGGCGTTCGCGGGGGAAGTGGAGGGAAGCACGAAGAGCGCGGTTTCACCGAGCCGGCGCACCTGCAGCCCGTGCTCGGGGCGCTCGCGGAAGGGGCCGCGGTAGGCCTCCTTGCCGACGAACGCGATCACGCCGGGACGAAGCTCGCGCGCCAGAGCCCCGAGCCGCTCGGCGCTCCCGGCGAAGTCGCCCGCCCGCAGGTCGCCGGAGCCGGGGGTCGTCCGGTACGCGGCGTTCGTAATGCCGATCCCGAGCGGCAGGAGCCCGAACTGCTCCGAGGGGTCGAGAAGCCGTGGCGTGAAGCCGGCCGAATGGAGCAGCCGCCAGAAGTCGTTGCGCGGGTTCGCGAAGTGGGCCCGGGCGGTGTCCGAGAAGCGACCCGGGTTGATGCCGCAGAAGACGACCGCGAGCCCCGGCGCGAGCACGTCGGGGACGGCCGAGGGTGTCGTGCGAGCAGCGGCTATGCCGCTTCGGGCTCGCGCGCCTCGAGGCGCGCCTCGAACGCGAGCCGGATGCGCTCGGTCAGCGCCGCGGGCGACTCCGACTCGAAGGGGTGGCCGGCCGGGACGACCTTGACCGTGTCGTCGGACCCTCGCCAGCCGTAGCAGCGGAGGTAGCACTCTTCCTCACTCAACGGCCTCAACCGCGGCTCCATGGGCGGGAACGCTATGCGACGGTCCGGACGGCATGGGCGTATAGGCTCGTGGTGTGAGCGCTCGGGCCCGCACGTTCTCGTACGACGTCTTGCTCGACCGCGACTGGGCGGCTCGGAGTGCGCTCGGCGGCACGACGATCCCGAACGAGGAGAAGGAGTGGACGCCAGAGCATCTCGTGCTCGCCGGGCTCTGCCGCTGCGTCCTCACGAGCTACCGCTACCACGCCCGCCGCGCGGGCCACGAGCCGGCAACCGACGCCACGGCTCACGGAGTCGTGACCCGGCGCGAGGAGGACGGGCGCTTCGCGTTCGTCGAGATTCGCGTCGACGTTGCGGTCGCCCTGGAACCGGCTCCGTCGCCCGACGAGGTGCGATCGCTGATCGAGAAGGGTGAGCGGGATTGCTTCATCGGCGCCTCGCTCACCGTCAAGCCCGACTATCACTGGACCGTCAACGGAGAGGATCTCTCGTGAGTGCCACCCTGCTCGACGTCACCGCTGTCCGCTCGCGCTTCACCGCCCTGCAGCGCCGGCTCGCGTTCTTCGACGGGCCTGGCGGCACGCAGTGCCCGGACGAGGTCATCGAGGCGATCGCCGGCTACCTCCGCCACGACAACGCCAACGTCGGTGCCCCGTACGAGACGTCGAAGCGAACGTCCGCCCTCGTCGATCTCGCGCACGAGAAGGCCGGGTCGTTCCTCGGGTGCTCCGGCGACGAGGTCGCGTTCGGCCAGAGCATGACGTCGCTCAACTTCCTGCTCACGCGCGCCCTCGCGCGCGAGCTGAAGGCCGGCGACGAGGTGCTCGTGACCCGGCTCGACCACGACGGCAACGTCGCCCCGTGGCTCGCGCTGCAGGAGGACATCGGGATCGTCGTGCGCCAGGTCGACGTCAAGGACGACCTCTCGCTCGATTACGACAGCCTCGCCTCGCAACTGGGCGAGCGCACGCGCGTCGTCGCGTTCCCAGTCGCCGCCAACTCGGTCGGCACCGCGCCCGACGTGCGGCGGATCGTCGAGCTCGCGCACGGCGTCGGCGCGCTCGCGTGGGCGGACGCGGTCCACTACGGGCCGCACGGCCCGATCGACGTCACGGCGTGGGACGTCGACGTGCTGCTCTGCTCGCCGTACAAGTTCTACGGCCCGCACATGGGCATGGCGTTCGGCAAGAAGGACCTGATCGGCTCGTGGCGCCCGTACAAGGTGCGGCCGGCGGCCGACCAGCCCGTAGGGCACCGCTACGAGCTCGGCACCTGCCAGCACGAGCTGCTCGCCGGCTTCGTGGCCGCGGTCGACTACGTCGACTCGATCGGCTGGGACGCGATGCTCGCCCACGAGCGCGGCCTCGGGCAGCGGCTCCTCGACGGCCTCCCGGAGGGCGTCGACCTCTACGGCCTGCCGACCATGGAAGGGCGCGTGCCGACGTTCTGCTTCAACGTCCCCGGGCGCACCTCCGAGGAGGTCGCGACGCACCTGGCCGACGAGCACGAGGTCGCCGTTTGGTGGGGCAACTACTACGCGCTCGAGACGATGCGCGCGCTCGGCCTCGACGAGTGGATGGGCGCCGTGCGGGCGGGGATCGTCCACTACAACACCGAGGAGGAGGTCGACCGCCTGCTCAGGGGCGTGGCGGAGCTCCTGTGAGGATCCTCGTCCTCGGAGGCACGCAGTTCGTCGGTCGCGCCGTCGCCGAGGCGGCGCTCGCGGCGGGCGTCGAGCTGACGCTCTTCCACCGGGGCCAGACGAACCCCGGCCTCTTTCCCGAGGCCGAGCACGTGCTCGGTGACCGGGACGGCGGCCTCGCGGCGCTCGACGGCAGGGAGTGGGATGCGTGCATCGACGTCTCCGGCTACCTGCCGCGGCTCGTCGGCGACTCCGCGGCGTACCTGCGCGACCGCGTGGCGCGGTACGTCTACGTGTCGACGATCTCCGTCTACGCGGGGCTCGCCGCACCCCTGGACGAGACGGGTGCGCTCGCGACGCTCGAGGACGAGACGACGGAGGAGATCACCGGTGGGTCGTACGGGGCTCTGAAGGCGCTCTGCGAGCAGCGCGTGACCGCGGTCTTCGGCGAGCGCGCCGCGGTCGTGCGGCCGGGATACGTGATCGGCCCGTACGACCACACAGGGCGGTTTCCGTGGTGGGCCCACCGTGCTGCGCAGGGCGGCGAGATGATCGTGCCCGCCTCGTTCGCACGCGCCTTCCAGGCGATCGACACGCGCGACCTTGCCGCCTTTCTCCTCCAGCGCGCCCGCTCGCCGTTGACCGGAGTCTTCAACGCGACCGGGCCGGTGCCGCCGATCACGATGCTCGACCTCGTCGAGGCCGCGGCGAGCACGCGTGACGCCGACCTCAACGTCGAGGTCGTCGACGACGCGTTCCTCGCGGCCCAGGGGATCGAGACGGAGCTGCCGCTCTGGCCGGGCGACGACCCCGACTGGGCCGCCTGGGCACAGGTCGACGTCCGCAAGGCGATCGGCGCTGGCCTCACGTTCCGGCCCGTCGAGGACACGGTCGCCGCAACGCTCGCCCACACCGAGGTCGTGCCGGGCATCGGCCTCGAGCCGGAGCGCGAGACCGAGGTGCTCGCAGCCTGGCACGGCCGCTGAGCCGCCCGCAGGATCAGGCGAGGAGGGTCTGCTCCAGCAGGAAGACGTTGAGCGCGATGATCACGGTCGTCACGACGAGCGCGGCCGCCGTCGTCGAGCGGCGGTTGACGAGCCCTCCCATGAGGGCGTGGTTGCGGCAGAACATGACGAGCGGGATCAGCGCGAACGGGATCCCGAACGAGAGGACGACCTGGCTCAGGATCAGCGCCTTCGAGGGGTTGACCCCGATCGCGATGATCACGAGGGCGGGGATCATCGTGATCGTGCGCCTCAGCGAGAGCGGGATCTGCCGCTGGATGAAACCCTGCATGACGACCTGGCCGGCCATCGTGCCGACGCTCGAGGAGGAGAGCCCGGAGGCGAGCAGTGCCACGCCGAACATGATCGCGGCGGCCGAGCCCACGTAGGTGTCCAGGCCGTCGTAGACGGCGTTGAGGTCGTTGCCGACGCCGTCGAGCCCACGCGAGTGGAAGACCGCCGCGGCGGTGATCAGCATGCTCATGTTGATCAGGCCGGCGATCGTCATCGCGATCACGACGTCGACGAGCTCGAAGCGGAAGATTTTCTTCCGCGCGTCCGGCGTCGCCCCGACGATGCGCCGCTGGGTCAGTGCGGAGTGGAGATAGATGACGTGCGGCATGCAGGTGGCGCCGAGGATGCCGACGGCGAGGAGGATGCTCTCCGTCCCGTCGAAGCCGGGCACGAGCAGGCCGTGCCCGACCCCCGGCCAGGACGGCCCGGACCGGAACATCTGGAACCCGAACGCGACGACGATCACGCCCACGAACGACGCGATCACCGTCTCCAGCTTCCGGAAGCCCCGGCTCTGCAACCCGAGGATGAAGAAGGCGGCGACGCCGACGAGCAGGGCGGCGGGGAAGAGCGGCAGGCCCGTGAGCAGGTTGATGCCGAGGGCGGCGCCGACGAACTCGGCGATGTCCGTGGCCATCGCGATCAGCTCGGCCTGGACCCAGAGCCCGAACGTGACACGCCCCGGAAACCGGTCCCGGCACACCTCCGGCAGGTTCATGCCCGTTGCGATCCCGAGCTTGGCGCTCATCGACTGGATCAGCATCGCCATCAGGTTGGCGACGAGGACGACCCAGAGCAGCAGGTAGCCGAACTTCGCCCCGCCCGCCATGTTGGTCGCGAAGTTGCCGGGGTCGACGTAGGCGACGGACGCGATGAACGCGGGCCCGAGGAACGGTGTGAAGCGCGAGATGCCGCGGCGCTCGCCGCTGAGCGACCGCTCCGCCGCCCGCAGGACCACCGCCTCGCCCGGCAGCGCGTCCTCGGCACCGACGACGAGCGAGCCCGGTGGGACGGGCTGCAAGAGGCGCGATCGTCGCGCGGTTTCAGGCGGAGGCTCGGAGCTCATCGCTCCCATCCTAACCCGAGGATTAGACGAGGCTAATTCAGGTCGGGCAGAGCCTGCCCGGGAGCTCAGTTCGGAGGCCCGGCGACCCGTCGCACGAGGGCGAGGGTCGCGTAGGCGCCGGGGACGAAGAGGACGGCAGCTGCGAGCATGAGAGCCTTCGAGGTGCCGCTGCCGAGGTCGACCGAGAGGCCGGCCAGCATGAGGACTGCGCCAAGGGAGCAGAGGGCCGGGCCGACGTAGTCGCGGCGCCGCAGCCGGTTACGCGTCGGGCGTGGCGTGCTCAGGCGGCCGGAAGGGTGATGTGCGTGACAGGGACGGCGTACCGCGTCTTGGCCGTCTCGATCACGCCGCGCTCGACCCAGTCGGTGCTCGTCCCGGACTTCGTGACGAAGACGATCTCGTTGGCGGCGAGCTCGCGGAGGCCGTCGTCCGCCGCCTGCAGCGGATCGTCGGCTCCGGTCTCGCCCCTGGCCGTGATTCCCGCATGCGCGAGCGCGGTGACCGTGTCGTCGAGATGCCGGCGCGCGTCGGTGTGCGCCGATTCGTCGCCGGTCCAGCGCGCGAGCCGCGAGCCGATCGCCGGAGCGACGACGAGCGCCTCGATCTTGCGGCCCCCGGCATGGTCCGCGAGCTGCGCCGGAAACGCGGGATCGATGCAGCTCTCGTCGGCGATCACGAGCACCCGGTAGGTGTCGGTCGCGGCTTCCGGAGCGGCGGCGACGGGAGGCGGCGGCGTCGCGGCAGCGGGGTGAGGATGGCGCCTCGTGTAGAGCGCGATGAGCAGGACCGCGAGGACGAGCCCGGCGACGCCGACGAGGAGCCAGGCCCAGATGCCTGCCTCCGAGGCGGCGGCGAGGACGATGCCGATACCGAAGGCGACGGCCACGATCGGGATGGCCATCAACTCGGTGCGGGTGCCGTTCTTCATCGCGTTCCCGGCCGGGTTACCCGCTGCTGCTCGTCAGCGTCTTGCAGCTGCTCGACTGCTTGAACGCGCTCTCGAGCTCGCCCTTGGCGTCGAGGGCCTGCAGGCTCGAGATCGTGGACTTGACCTGGGTACCGGCCGACTGCAGCGTGCTCGTGATCACGGGGACGGCCGCGAGGATGCCGGCGGCACCGGAGGCGTTCGACACGGTGTCCTCGATCTTCTTCATGTCGGCGTCGATCTCGGTCGATAGCTGGTCGACCGAGTCCTTGGCCTGCTGCCCCGCCCCGGTATCGGGCTTGCCGAGATCCTTGAGGCTCGAGGTGAACGTATCGGTCGCGGTCTTCGCGTCGTCGACGGCGGAGGTGAGGGAGTCCTTGGAGAGGCCGCCGCTCTTGAGCGAGCTGACGATGGACGTCAGAGACGACGTCCAGGTCGTGATCGAGGAGCACAGCCCGTCGGCCCACTGATCCGTTGGCGTGGCGCTGCTGCTGCTGCTGCTGTCGTTCGACCCACCGCAACCCGCTGCGACGACCGCGACGGCGGCGACCACGGTGGCGACGAGAACACGCATCGACATGGGATGAACCCTAGGCGATCTGCCCGGGCCGTGCGTCATTCACGTGGCGTTGCAGCCGGGTGTCGCGCGAGGGCTCTACAACCCGAACTCCGCACCGACCCGCCCGACGTCGACGGCGGTCTTCAGCGCCGCGTAGTCGCGCTCGTTCTGATCCGCGTAGGTCTCGGCGAATCGCGCCATTGCCCGGTCGAAGGTGTCACCGGCGCCCAGGTAGCTCGCGATCGCGACGCCGTCGCCTGCCCGCGCGTGTGCGCGGGCGAGCTCGTTCCCGCAGGCGCGCGCGTAGACCGTCATCGTGCGCGGCTCCATGAGGTCGACCAGGGCCGACGTCTTCGCGTCCCACAGCTGGCGGACGTAGAAGTCGCGCTTGACACCGTCCGGGGCGTCGACCTTGATCCAGCCGAGCATGATGTCGCTCGCCGCCTGCGTGAGGCGCTGGCCCTCGACCACCCTCTGACCGCTGTTCGCGAACTCGCTGCGGCCGACGAACGGCTCCAGCACCGACGGCTGGGCCTCCTTGAATTGGAGGAACAGCGGATCCTCGTCGTCCCGGCCGAGCAGGAGGCAGATCCAGGCCCGTGTGCCGACGCTGCCGACGCCGACGACCTTGCGGGCTGCGTGGACGTAGCGGAAGCGCTCGAGCAGCTTGCGCCGGTCGCCTGCGAGCGTGCGCCGGTACGAGCGCACGACGCCGCGGAGGAACTCCTCGATCAGATGCGCGTTCTCGGCGTGAACCTCCTCGATCGGCACGATCAACGGCGGGTCGCCGATGATGCGGAGCTCGCCGTCGACAACCTCGGTCAACTTCCCGAACGCCTTCGTGCTGTCCTTGGTGCGGCCCTTGGCGACGTTCGCCTGAGCGCGCTCGTAGGCCTTCACATCCTTCTGTTTCATCTCCCGGCTGATCGTGGCGAGGAGGTCTTCGATGTCGAGACGGAAGTACCAGAGATCGAGCGTGTTCATGGCGGAGAATCGCCGGATGCCCTCGCGGTACGCCCGGCCGACCTCGCGGTTGATCGTCTCCCGCTGCTTCGGGTCGAAGCCGCGATCGCGCCCGGCGACGGCGAAGCTCGCGACGAGCCGCTTGACGTCCCACTCGAAGGGGCCTGGGAGCGTCTCGTCGAAGTCGTTGATGCTGAACACCATCCGCCGATCGGGTGCCGCGAAGCCGCCGAAGTTCGACAGGTGCGCGTCGCCGCAGAGCTGCGTGTGCAGGCCCGTTCTCGGACCGCTCGCCAGATCCGACGCCATCAGGTAGGCGGCCCCGCGGTAGAAGGTGAACGGGGAAACGAGCATCCGGCCGTAGCGGATCGGGACGAGTTCCGGCACACGCGACTGCGCCTGCTCCTCCAGCAGCTCGACCGGGTCGGGCCGGTGGAGGGCCGGCTCCCAGTCTCCGTGTGAGGCGCGCGGCACCTCGGCGCGCGCAGCCTTGCCGCGGGCGGCCCGCTCGGCGACCGTGAAGTGCTCGACGCGGGTGCCGGCCGCGGTTTGCCTCGGCGTCGCAGCCTCGTCGCCGTTCTCCTCGTGATCTGCGTCGGAAGCCATTGTCGAATCCTCGTCGGTAAAGCTCATCCGTCAACCCCTTCCCTTCGTGAGCGCCCTGCTGCGATTGTGAACGACCGCTCTCGGCCTGGCCGGTATTCGGAGACCCAGCCTATCCACCTGGAAGTGGATAGGCCAGGGCTAGGCGTCTGGCGTCCGGTTGCTGAACAGGATCACGATGCTGACCGCCGCAACCCAGAGCGGGAACAGCATCACGGTGAGCTTGAAGAACGAGACGCTGAACAGCATGATCACGGCGATCACGAAGCCGACGATGACGAGCCAGCGTGGAAGGGCGGCCGTGCGATGGGCGAGCGTCGAGACGGAGATCATGAACACCGCGGCCGACCGGACGCCGTAGACGTAGAGGAACGTGTAGCCGAGCGCCCGCGCGAGCCCGATCGCGTCGGGGCTCGGCACCGGGGCTCCCTGGAACTTCACCGCGGCGAGGGGCGCGCCGGCCGCAGCCGCGGCTGCGAACAGCATCGCCACCCACAGCAGCCCGCTGCCGAGGAAGACGGTGGCGAAGAACTGGTCCTCGCGATCGCCGAGGTGGCTCCGGATCACGGCGATGAACCAGAGGAACGCGATGCCCGAGAACGGCGCCAGGTACAGGCCGACGATCGCGAGGTGCCTGGCGTCGTTGCGGAGGTACCACCTGGCGATCTCGTCGGTGCTGCTGCCCGCGCCGGGCGCGCCATGAAGGAGGAGCAGCGACGCGATGAACAGCACCGCGAACAGGAGCCCGGCGGCGCCCGCCGCCCGCGGTGCCCGCAGATCCCGCCCGACGATCGCGAGCGTACCCTGGGGTCCGGAGCTGTCGGTCGGCGTCATCGAGATCCCGCCCTACGCCGTCGCAACCGAGCCGTCGGTTGCCTCCGGCACCGTCAGCTCCTCCTTGGCCGCTTCGTGGGCGAGCGAGATCACGACGGCGCCGACGAGCGCGAGCGCGAGCCCGATCACGGCGACGACGACGTGCCAGGGCGGCCGGCTCAGGCGCTCGTCGAGGAGGATGACCCCGATCAGGATCCCGACGACGGGGTTCGCGACCGACACGGTCGCCACGGATGGGGCGAGGCGACCGGTGCCGAGCGACACCTGCTGCAGGACGAAGCCCCCGATGCCCGCGACCGCGAGGGCGTAGCACTCCCAGTGGGACAGCATCGTGCCGACGCTCTGGTGGAGGTAGTCGAGAGTCGGCTTCGTGAGGGCAGACGAGAGCCCGAACATGATCCCGGCCACGGTGCCGTAGACCCCGGCCTTCAGCGAGAGATCGCCGCCGCTGCCGAAGACGAGCAGCACGACCGAGAGCACCGTGAGCAGCGTGATCGCGATCGCCCACTGGGTGTTCGAGGCGTTCTCGTTCCCGCCGGCCGGGTCCCCGAAGTAGACGAAGAGCCCGAGCCCGACGAGGATCACGATCGCACCGATCACCTCGCGGCGCCCCACGTGCTGCTGCGTCAGGAAGTAGCCGAGAGGGAGGGCGAAGACGATGGTCGTGACGAGCAGCGGCTGGATGACCACCAGCCGGCCGCGGTCGAGAGCGCCCGCCTGGAAGAGGTAGCCGGTCACGAGCACGAGGGTGCCGACGAGCCACGTCACGTTGCCGGCGAGGCGGACGAGCGACATCGGGTCGCCGATCGAGATCGTCGGGAGGTCGAGCGCCCCCTTCTGCTGGAGCGTCGCTGCGAGCGCGAAGCAGAACGCTGCGATGAGTGCGAGGGCTGCAGCCACGGCGGGAGCCTAAGCGGTCGGTCGGTCGTTGACAAGCACGGCCCGACCGTCAGCCGACGAGCTTCGGTGGGCCGCCGATTCCCTGCCGGTCGGCGTGGGCAGCCAGCCCGGAGTCGGGCGATTCTCCAAAGGCGGCGGCCACCGTGAGCCGGAGTCGCTCCAGCTCGGCCGTGACGATGGGTGCGTACTCGGGCAGCACGGATGCCTCGAGCGCGAGCAGCGCCGCCCGGAGCCGGCGGACGACCTGGATCGACGAGTTGCCGTACTCCCGGATCTCGGTGACGCCGAGCGAGAGGAAGTCCTCGAAGCGATGGGCGGGCATCACGAGCCGGAGCGCGCTCGTGTCGTCGCGGTACTCCCAGCGGCCGTCGAGCCCCGGCGTGCCGCCGATCAGTGCCAGCGTGTCCTCCAGGTGGTCGATCACCTGGACGGCCGTCGTCGGATCGTTGACGGCGGGAGACAGGGCTCGGATCGCGACGTCGACGAGAATGCGAAGCGCGAACGCCGGATCCTGGTCGATCGTGCGCTCGATGCCGAGCGCGAGCCGGCCGGCGAGTTGCCGTTCGGCGACCCGTGGGAACGCGGCCGACCCGTGCACCTCGAGCAGGACCGTGTTCGAGGAGACGAAGTCCCCGACCCCGTGACGCATCACGATCACGGCATCGTTGCGGGTCGCCCAGGCGAGCAGGCCCTCGTCGTCGATCGCCTGCAGGGCACCGGACTCCTTGCTGCGGACGACGAGCGCCGGCTCGCCGGCGAGGATCCCCTCGAGCTCGGCGTCGGCTCCGGACCTGCGCCGGGTGCTCGCCAGCCGGACAGTGGCCCGCAGCGCGTTACGTCCCGAGTGGGCGGCGAGCGAGGCCACCTTGACGGGTCGCAGGCGGTGCAGGACACGGTCGAGGAACACGAGGAAGAGGACGAGGCCCGCGCCGAGCAGGAAGCCGGCGAACGTGACGCCGAGGTCGGGCACCGCCTCGTCGATCCGGCGCAGGAGCGAGTACGAGAACGCCAGCGTGCACATCAGCACGGCGAGCGTCGCCTTGAGGACGCTGTCCCGGTACCAGAGCCGCATGTAGCGCGCGGAGAACGTCCCGGTCGCCATCTGGACGACGAGCACGCTGACCGTGACGACGAACCCGGTCAGGCCGACGGTTGCGCCGACGACCGTCGTCAGCACCGTCAGCGCCGTGTCCGGCGCGTAGTCCCAGCCGGCCGGCACGAACGTGACGTTCTCCAGCCAGACGCTGGCGTAGCTCAGCCCGATCCCCGCGACTCCGCCGAGAAGCGGCACCACCCACAGGCTGCCCTTGAGGGTCTGCCGGATCCGGAACATGAGGCCCCAGCTCATCGGAGTCGAAGCCTACGAGACCGGGCGGCCGCCACGGTTACCGCGCAAAGGAATACCGTGGCGGTGACACCGACGACCCCGGAGGTTGAGAACCCGATGACGCTCAAGCACCCGAAGGCACCCGCCGGCCCGACCGCCGACCTCTCCGTTCAGACCGTCTTCACGCTGGAGGGCGACAACCTCCCGCGGCACGAGCTGCGGCAGGGCGAGCTACCGCCGGACGTCGCATACCAGATCATCCACGACGAGCTGATGCTGGACGGCAACGCCCGGATGAACCTGGCGACGTTCGTCAGCACCTGGATGGAGCCGCAGGCCGAGAGGCTGATGGCCGAGTGCCTCGACAAGAACATGATCGACAAGGACGAGTACCCGCAGACCGCGGAGCTCGAGATGCGGTGCGTCAACATCCTCAGCCGACTCTGGCACGCCCCCGACGCGGGCGACGCGGTCGGCTGCTCGACGACCGGTTCGAGCGAGGCCGCGATGCTCGGCGGACTCGCGCTCAAGCGACTCTGGCAGCACCGGCGCAAGGCCGAGAGCAAGCCGGCCGACAAGCCGAATCTCGTCATGGGCATCAACGTCCAGGTCTGCTGGGAGAAGTTCGCGAACTACTGGGACGTCGAGATGCGGCTCGTGCCGATGGAGGGCGACCGCTTCCACCTCTCGGCCGAGGAGGCCGTGAAGCTGTGCGACGAGAACACGATCGGCGTCGTCGCCATCCTCGGCTCGACCTTCGACGGCTCGTACGAGCCGGTGCAGGAGATCTGCGCCGCTCTCGACGACCTGCAGGAGCGGACGGGGCTCGACATCCCGGTTCACGTCGACGGTGCCTCAGGTGCCTTCGTGGCGCCGTTCGCCGACCCCGACCTCGCCTGGGACTTCCGGCTGCCGCGGGTCGCGTCGATCAACGCCTCCGGTCACAAGTACGGCCTCGTCTATCCGGGCGTCGGCTGGATCGTCTGGCGTGACGCCAAGGCCCTGCCCGAGGACCTGATCTTCTGGGTCAACTACCTCGGCGACAACATGCCGACCTTCGCCCTCAACTTCTCGCGGCCGGGGGCCCAGGTCGTGGCGCAGTACTACAACTTCCTCCGGCTCGGCTTCGAGGGCTATCAGAAGGTGCAGCTCTACTCGCGCGCCGTCGCGACGCGGCTCGCCGACCGGATCGCGGAGCTCGGGCCTTTCGAGCTGATCACGCGGGGCGACGATCTGCCGGTGTTCGCGTTCAAGCTGAAGGACGAGATCACGAACTTCACCGTCTTCGACGTCTCGAACTCGCTGCGCGAGCGCGGCTGGCTGCTGCCCGCCTACACGTTCCCGGCGAACCGGACCGATCTGGCGGCGCTGCGTGTCGTCGTGAAGCTCGGCTTCACGCACGACATGGCTGAGCTGCTCGTGAAGGACATCGAACGCCAGCTGCCGCACCTGCAGGCGCAGCCCGTGCCGGTGCGCGACGCCTCGAACTCGTCCGGGTTCCACCACTGAGGCGTCGCAACAGGTTGTGGGGCGGGTTGCCGGAAGGCGCCCGCCCCGTCAGCACCGCAGGCCCCGGCCCGTTCGTCACCCGGGTCGTCTACGAGCTCGACGGCGTCGAGCACGTATGGAGCTCCCGGGCCCACCGCAAGCGGGCTCTCCGGCACGGCCGGGCGGCGCTCGCCTGGCAGACGCGCTCGTGGTGGATCGCCGTCCTCTTCATGATCGGCTCCACGTGCTTCGCGCTCGGCGCCGTCCCGGGCTACGTGTCGCTCGTCGGCATCGGTGCCGACGGCGTCACCTTCTTCGTCGGCTCGATCTTCTTCACGAGTGCCGCCGCGCTGCAGTACCTGGAGGTCGTGAACACCGCGCCGGCGGTCGGGCCTGGCCCGACCCAGCTGCGCTTCGTGTCGTGGGAGCCGGGCCGGATCGACTGGCTCGCGACCTCGATCCAGCTCGTCGGCACCGTCTTCTTCAACATCAGCACCTTCCGGGCGATGATCGAGAGCCTCGACGCCGCACCGGCGAGCCTGCTCTCCTGGCGGCCCGACGCCCTCGGCTCGGTCTGCTTTCTCGTCGCCAGCTGGCTGGCCTTCGCCGAGGCGGGGCACGGCTGGCTCTCGTGGCGCCCGCACGACCTGGGCTGGGTGATCGCGGCCCTCAACCTGGTCGGCTCGATCTTCTTCGGGCTGTCGGCGATCGGCGCCTACGTGATCCCCTCGAGCGGCGAGCTCCTCGATGCGGCGGTGGCGAACAGCGGCACCTTCCTGGGGGCGATCGGGTTTCTCGTGGGGGCAGCGCTCCTGATCCCGGAGGCTTCCCGGGGGCGCGTTGCCGGGACCGGCTGAGCGGCCTCGCGCTCGGAGGGTGGACCGTCTAGCATCCTCCCCCGTGACGAGTGGACGCGCGCTCGAGGAGATGCGGGAGCTCCGGGGGCCCGGGCAACCGCCCCCGGCGCAGTCGGGCGCCTGATCGTGGCCACCTCGCCGGCGCTGCCGTCCGAGCGGGGAGCCCCCACCGTGATGGCCGTCGATGTCGGTGGCTCGCACGTGAAGATGGTGCTGAACGGCCTCCAGGAGCGCCGCCGGTTCGTCTCCGGCAAGCGGTTGACGGCGGAGGCGATGGTCGCCGGCGTCCTCGAGCGCACCGGGGACTGGGCTCCGGTCGGCGTCTCCGTCGGCGTGCCGGCGATGGTGTCCGGGGGCCGCGTCGTGCACGAGCCCGCAAACCTCGGGCCGGGGTGGGTGGGATTCGACTTCGCGGCGGCGTTCGGGAAGCCGACGAAGGTCGTGAACGACGCCGCGATGCAGGCGCTCGGGAGCTACGAGGGCGGGCGAATGCTCTTTCTCGGGCTCGGCACGGGACTTGGCTCGGCGATGATCGTGGACGGGATCCTGGAGCCGATGGAGCTCGGTCATCTCCCGTTCCGTAAGGCGACCTACGAGGACTACGTCGGCATCCGCGGGCTCGAGCGGCTCGGCAAGAAGCGCTGGCGCAAGGCCGTCGGCGAGACCATCGCGACGCTCGTTGCCGCGCTCGAGCCCGAGTACGTGATCCTCGGCGGCGGCAATGCCCGGCTTCTCCACGAGCTGCCTGCGAACGTTCGCCTCGGCCGCAACGAGGATGCGTTCCTCGGCGGGTTCCGTCTCTGGCGGAGCGGTGGGTAGGCTCGTCCGCAGGTGGGCACACAGGCCCAGCGCGAGAAAGGGGAGACGATGACCACGCTCGAGAACCGGCCGAACACCGCACTCCTCGTCGTCGACGTGCAGAACGGCGTCGTCGAGGGAACGCCCGGACGCGACACGGTCGTCGCGAACATCGGCAGCCTCGTCGAGAAGGCGCGACGCGAACAGGTGCCCGTCGTCTGGGTCCAGCACTCCGACGCAGGGCTCGAGAGGGGAAGCGAGGGCTGGCGGATCGTGCCCGAGCTGGCTCCGGGTGACGCCGAGCCGCTCGTCGAGAAGAGCTACGGCGACTCCTTCGAGGGCACCACGCTCGAGAGCTTGCTGTCGGGCCTCGGCGTCGGCCGACTCGTCGTCGTCGGCGCCCAGACCGACATGTGCATCCGCTCGACGCTCCACGGCGCGCTTGCCAGGGGGTACGACGCGACCCTTGTCAGCGACGCCCACACGACCGAGGACCAGACGGCGTGGGGAGCGCCGCCGCCGGAGCAGGTCATCGCACACACGAACCTGTACTGGACCTACCAGACCGCGCCGGGCCGGACGGCCGGGACGGTCGAGACCGGGGACGTCGACTTCGGCTGCACGTCGTGAGGCCCGCGCGCGAGTACCACTAGTCGCCCTTCGTCCAGGGCCCGTGCCAGCGGCCGTGGCCGGCGAGGAGAGCGTCGGCCGCCTCCGGGCCCCACGAGCCCTTGGCGTAGGGCTGCACGGGCGGCGGCGCGTCGACCAGCGGCTGCATGATCCGCCATGCCTCCTCGACCCCGTCCTGGCGGGTGAAGCGCGAGGTATCGCCCACGATCGCCGCGTGGAGCAAAACCTCGTAGGGCGTCGGGCCTTCACCTCCCTCCACCGCGAACTCCATGTCGAGCGTGATCGGGCCGGGCAGCGGCATGTCGGCGCGGTGCGCATCGACCGTCACCTGCACCCCGGTGGCCGGATCGAGCCGGATCACGACCTGGTTCGGCTCGGCCTGGCGGCTTTGGCGGACGAAGCCGAGGCGCGGGGGACGCTTGAAGACGAGGCGAAGCTCGGTCTCCGTCACCGGGAGGTGCTTGCCGGTACGGATGAAGAACGGGACGCCCGACCAGCGCCAGTTCTCGATGTCGAGCCGCAGGGCGGCAAATGTCTCGGTCGTCGAGCCGGGCGCGACCCCGTCGACCTCCAGGTAGCCGTCGTGCTGGCCGCGCACGTAGTGGGCGGGGTCGGCGGTCTCGACGGAGCGGAACAGCGTCACCTGGGCGTCCTTCAGGGTCCGCGAGTCGCCCCCGGCGGGTGCCTCCATCGCGGCCGCTGCGACGACCTGCATCAGGTGGTTGACGACGACGTCGCGGAGCGCGCCGACCGGGTCGTAGAAGTGGCCGCGATCCTCGACCCCGAACCGCTCGGCCATCGTGATCTGCACCGACTCGAGATGATTCCGGTTCCAGAGCGGCTCGAGCATCGTGTTCGCGAAGCGGAGATAGAGGATCTCGTCGAGCCCCATCTTCCCGAGGTAGTGGTCGATGCGGAGGAGCTGCGACTCGTCGATCGACCGGTGCAGGTCGGCCGCGAGCGCGCGGGCGGATGCGAGGTCGTGGCCGAACGGCTTCTCGACGACGACGCGGCCGTTCCGGACGAGGCCGGCCTCGGCGAGACCCTGCACCGTCCGCCCGAAGAGGGACGGCGGGATCTCGAGGTAGTAGACCGGCTGCCTCGCATCGTCGATCGCGGCTGCGACGCGGTCATAGGTCGCCGGATCGGCGAAGTCGCCGCTGACGTACGAGAGGCGCGCTGCGAAGCGCGCGAACACCTCCTCCTCGAGCGCCTCGCCGGTTGCGAGGATCGACGAGCGAGCGCGCTCGACGAGCTCGTCGACGGTCCAGTCGTCGACCGCGACGCCGACGATCGGGCATGTCAGGAGGCCCCGGGCCTCGAGCCGGTAGAGCGACCGGAACGTCATCACCTTCGCGAGATCCCCCGTGATCCCGAAGATCACGAGGACGTCCGCGGGCTTCGCTGCCTCTGCCGTCATCTCTGCCTCCTCCGTCGTGACCCCGGTCGCTGCGGGCGATCCTCCCAGGCTACGTGCCTCGAAGCCTCTAGAGTCGAGGTGTGGCGGGCGCGAGCAGGAGCAGGCCGGCAGGAGGCGCGGAGTCGCTCCGGGTCGCGACCCAGGGCCGGCTCGAGAACGGGCTGCGGGAGGGCGGGGACTGGTACCTCTGGGGCCCGTACCTGAGCGAGCGCCAGTGGGGCACCGTGCGCGAGGACTACAGCGCCGACGGAACCGCGTGGGAGTACCTGCCGCACGACCACGCCCGCTCGCGCGCCTACCGCTGGGGCGAGGACGGCCTGGCCGGGTTCTCGGACGTCGAGCAGCTCCTCTGTCTCGGGCTCGCGCTCTGGAACGGGCGCGACCCGATCCTGAAGGAGCGGATCTTCGGGCTCACCGGCAATCAGGGCAATCACGGGGAGGACGCCAAGGAGTACTGGTGGTATCTCGACGCGACCCCGAGCCACTCCTGGAATCGCTGGCGCTATCACTATCCCCAAGGCCGGTTTCCCTACGACGAGCTCGTCGCCGAGAATGCGGCCCGCGGGAAGCAGGATCCCGAGTACGAGCTCCTCGACACGGGGATCTTCGACGACGACCGCTACTGGATCGTCGAGGCGGACTACGCGAAGGCCGGCCCTCACGATCTGCTGCTCACGGTGCGCGCCACGAACGCCGGCCCCGAGGCCGACACGCTCCACGTCCTGCCGACCGCCTGGTACCGCAACACCTGGGCCTGGGAGGTGGACGGCGAGAAGCCGGAGCTCCGCGCCGAGGACGGCGCCGTCAGGACCCACCACCCGTTCCTCGGGCCGCTCGAGCTCCTCGCCGACGCGGCGCCCGACGGGAGCGCTCCCGCGATGCTGTTCTGCGACAACGACACGAACGACGAGCGGATCTTCGGCGCCCCCGGTCCGCGCTACCCGAAGGACGGCATCAACGACCACGTCGTCTCGGGCACCGACACGGTCAACCCGCACCGGACGGGGACGAAGGCGTCCTACCACTACCGGGTCGACGTGGCGCCGGGCGCCACCGTGGAGCTCCGGCTCCGCCTCCGGCACGCGGACGGTTCCCGGTCGCCGTGGGGGGACTTCGACGAGGTGGTCGCCGCCCGCCGCGCCGAGGCCGACGAGTTCTACGCCGGGCTGACGCCCCCGAACGTGCCCGCGGACGAGGCGAGCGTGATGCGCCAGGCCTTCGCCGGCATGCTCTGGAGCAAGCAGCTCTACTACTACGACGTGGAGCGCTGGCTCGACGGCGATCCGACGCAACCGACTCCGCCCGGGTCGCGGCTCGAAGGCCGCAACGCGCGATGGCGGAACTTCGACGCCTTCGACATCATGTCGATGCCCGATACCTGGGAGTACCCGTGGTTCGCGGCGTGGGACATGGCCTTCCACTGCGTCGCGCTCGCCCACGTCGATCCGGCGTTCGCCAAGTACCAGCTGACGCTCCTCTGCCGCGAGTGGTTCCAGCACCCGAACGGCGCGATCCCCGCCTACGAGTGGGCGTTCGGCGACGTCAACCCGCCGGTGCAGGCGTGGGCCGCGCTCGAGGTGTTCGCGATCGACGGCGGCCGGGACATCGGCTTCCTGAGCCGCATCTTCGACAAGCTCCTCGTCAACTTCACCTGGTGGGTGAACCGGGAGGACGAGGAAGGCTCGAACGTCTTCGAGGGGGGCTTCCTCGGGCTCGACAACATCGGCCCGATCGACCGTTCCCACCTGCCGCCCGGTTACGTGCTCGAGCAGTCCGATGCGACGGGCTGGATGGCGTCGTACGCGCTCAGCATGGCCGCGATCGCCTCGATCCTCAACCGCCACGGGCGCTCGGCGACGGACCTCGTGCTCAAGTTCCTCGAGCACTTCGCGCTCATCTCGGACGCCATCCGGGAGCGGGACCTGTGGGACGACGTGGACGGCTTCTACTACGACCAGCTGCGCCGGGCCGACGGCACCGTCGTCCCGGTGCGGGTGCGCTCGATGGTCGGCATCCTGCCGTTGACGGCGTTCGCCGTGATCGACGAGCCGGTGCTCCAGCGTGCCCAGATGGTCGGCAAGCGGTTCGCGCGGATGATCGGCGACCGGAACCTCGGTCTCGACCGCCACGCCGCCGCGGGGCACCTCGTCGGTGAGCCCGGCGACCGCCGGCTCCTGCTCGGTGTCGTCGAGGTGGAGCACCTCCTCCGGATCTTCACGCGCCTCTTCGACGAGGAGGCGTTCCTCTCCCCGTACGGCTTGCGGGCGGTGTCCCGCTGGCACCTCGACCACCCGTACCACCTCGACATCGAGGGCGTCGACGCGACGATCGACTACGAGCCGGCGGAGTCGACGACGGGCATGTTCGGCGGAAACTCGAACTGGCGGGGGCCGGTCTGGTTCCCGGTCAACTACCTCATCGTGAACGCGCTCCTCCGCTACGCACGCTACTTCGGAGACGACGTCCGGCACGAGTACCCGACCGGATCGGGGCAGCAGCAGACGCTCGGCGAGATCGGCGAGGACATCCGGCGCCGGCTCATCTCGCTGTTCCTCGTCGGCGAGGACGGTCGGCGGCCGTGCTTCGGCTGGGTCGAGAAGATGCAGACCGACCCTGCCTGGAAGGACAACATCCTCTTCAACGAGTACTTCCACGGCGACAACGGTGCCGGGCTCGGCGCCTCGCACCAGACGGGGTGGACGGGGATCGTCGCCGACATGATCCGGCGCAGCGGCGGCGCGCAGATCCCGACCCTGGCAGAGCTGATGGCCGGGCCGGCCGACGATCCGGGAACATGACGATTGCGTTCGGCTCGGCCGTGCTCGGGAACCTGGACGAGGCCGCGAGACGCGAGTGGCTCGTCGCGGACGGGGTCGGGGGCTACGCGATGGGCACCGTGGCCGGGTTGCGGACGCGCCGCTACCACGGCCTGCTCGTCGTCGCGGCCGGCAGCCCGGCGAACCGCATGCTCGGCCTCGTCGCCCTCGACCCGGTTCTCGTCCTCGGCGACGCGAGGATCCGCCTGGCGACCGACGAGTGGGACGACTGGTCGATCGACCCACGGGGGCACGAGCTCCTCTCGTCGTTCGTGCTCGACCGTGGCGTGCCACGCTGGCGCTGGCAGGTCGGGGACGTGGTGGTCGAGCGTGAGCTGGCCATGGCCCACGGCCGCCCCGCGGTCGGCGTCGTCCACCGGCTGATTCGGAGCGACCGGCCGGCCACGCTCGAGCTGACCGCCCTCTGTACCTGGCGGAGCGTCCACGGCGAGCGCTTTGCCGGTAGTGCTCCGGCGGTCGAGCAGACGGCCGACGGCTTCGTGTTCGAGGGCGCCTACCGCGTCGGCGGCCCGGGCTGGACGCCCGGAGGCGCGTGGTACCGGGGTGTGCGCTGGCGCGAGGAAGCCGCACGCGGCCTCGGCGACCGCGAGGACGTGTGGGCGGCCGGAACCTTCGGCGGTCCCCTCGAGCCCGGAGACGAGCTCGAGGTCACCGCCGCAGCGACCCCTGCTGTAGGCGCCCTCCCCGGCGCCGCCGCGCTCGTTCGGTCCGCGAGAGCCCGGGCAGAGAGCCTGGTCGCGCAGGCTCGGGCCACGGACGCGGTCACCGCGCAACTCGTCGTCGCGGCCGACCAGTTCGTGGTCGGGACGCCCACCGGCCCGACGGCGGTCGCCGGCTATCCGTGGTTCGGCGAGTGGTCGCGCGACACGATGACGTCGTACGAGGGGCTCTTCCTCGCCACCGGCAGGGTCGACGAGGGCCGCGACCTGCTCCGCCGCGCGGCGGGCACGGTCTCCGAGGGAATGCTCGCGAACACGGCCGACACGGGGACGCTCGAATACAACACGGCCGACGGGACGCTCTGGTTCGTCCACGCTCTCGGACGTCACGTGGCCGTGAGCGGCGACGACGACCTCGCGGCCGAGCTCGTCCCGACACTGGTGGAGATCGTGTCGCGCCACGTGCAGGGCACCCGCTTCGGGATCGGCGTCGATTCCGGCGACGGGCTGCTCCGGCAGGGCGCCGAGGGCTCGGCCCTGACGTGGATGGATGCCCGCATCGACGGAGTGCCGGTGACGCCGCGGCGGGGCAAGGCGGTGGAGGTGAACGCGCTCTGGATCGAGGCCCTCGCGGTCGTCGGCCTGCTGGCCGGCGACGATCGCTGGAGCACGCTCGCCGCGACCGCGACCCGGTCTTTCGCGCGCCGCTTCGCCCGCCCCGACGGGCGCGGGCTCTTCGACGTCGTCGACGGCCCCGCGGGCGACGACGCGTCGCTGCGACCGAACCAGCTCCTCGCCGTTTCGCTGCCGTACGGGCCGCTCGCTCAGGAGCCTCGCCTCGCCAGTGCCGTCGTCGACGTCTGCCGGGCCTCGCTGCTGACACCGCTCGGCCTGCGCTCGCTCGCACCGGACGACGCGGCCTACGCCCCGCACCATCGCGGCTCGGCCGCCGAGCGAGACGCCGCCTACCACCAGGGGACCGTGTGGCCGTGGCTGATCGGCCCCTACGCCGACGCCGCGCGGCAGGTCGGCGTGCCGCTCGACGGGATTCTCGACGGGCTGGGTGCGCACCTCGGCGAGTGGGGTCTCGGCTCCGTCTCCGAGACAGCGGACGGCGCCGCGCCGCACGCCGCGACCGGCTGCCCGTTTCAGGCCTGGTCGGTCGCGGAGGTGCTCAGGCAGGCGGCCGGGGCGTGAATGCGTGTAGCTCGTCCTGCCCCGGCTGAACGACGCCCCAGCTCGACTCGGGCACCTCGTTCCAGGCGCCGGCGAGATCGCCGAGCGGCTCCGAGAGGACGAGTCGCGTCTCCGCCGACAGGCCGTGGAGGACGGGGTTGTCGGGGTACTGATGGCGAAGCGTCGTCACGTCGGTGCTGAAGAACAGCGATCGTGAGCTTCGCTCGCTCGAGTACCGGAAGGCCCAGAGGTCGGTTCCGTCCGAGGTCGCCACCGTCATCTGGATCGGGTGCTCGACGCCATGTCGGCGGCCCGTGTCCTCGATCAGGCCGACGGCTCGCTCGACCGCGAGCGGTGGGTCGTCCTCCAGGCCGAAGGTGAGTGCGAGGAAGAAGAACAGCTCGGAGTCGGTCGAGCCCTCGATCGCCGCGTACAGCGACGGGTCGACGGCGAGCGCGAGCTCCCGCTTCACGACGGGGAACTCGCGGATCGCGCCGTTGTGCATCCAGAGCCAGCGGCCATGCCTGAACGGATGGCAGTTGGTCTCCTGGATCGCCGTGCCCGTCGAGGCCCGGATGTGGGCGAACACGAGGGGCGAGGAGATGTGGCTTGCGATGTCGCGGAGGTTGCGGTCGTTCCAGGCGGGCTCGGTGCCGTGGAAGACGCCGGGCGTATCCGGCTCCCCGTACCAGCCGATACCGAAGCCGTCGCCGTTCGTCGTCGTCGCGCCGAGTTGCGAGTGGAGGCTCTGGTCGATCAGCGAATGGGCGGGCTTGTAGAGGAGCTCCTCCAGGAGCACGGGGGAGCCGGAGTACGCGAGCCAGCGACACATGTTCGACCTCCAGTCGGAAGACGTCGGCGATCGGGTGATCGTCTCTCGGATCTACTGTCACAGATCGGGGCGGTCGCCGTCGCGATCCCGCTCGGGGACGCGGCTGCCGGCTCTGTCAGCCCTTGTCGGCGGCGTGCTTCGCCGCCTTCTTCTCGGCCTTGCGTGCCTTGTGCGCCGCCGACTGCTCGGCCGCCTTCTCCTTCGCGCCGGTGTACGAGTCGCCGACGAGCTGCTTGCCTCCCGTCCAGCCGAAGACCCAGATCACGAGGGCCGTCGCAAAGACGACGTTCCAGGCGGTGACGATGATCTGCTGCCCCAGCGAGTACGCCGTCGCATTCGCCGTCGTCGTCACGCTCGAGAGCGAGACGCTGTTCACCGCCTGGGTGATGCCGACGCCGCCCGGCGTGAACGAGACGGTGTTGGCGAGCGAGTTGCCGCCGACGACCGACATGATCGTGTGGAACGTGACCGGGATGTTGTACGCGGCGAGGAAGATGCCGATCACGACGAGCTTCGCGATCCAGGAGCCGAAGGACGGGAGCAGCACCTTGAGGACATAGTCGCGAGGCCGGGCAAGGATGGCGCCGCCCTGCTTCGCCTTGTCCCAGAGGCCCTTGAGCTTGGGCCAGAAGTGCCTGATGAGGAAGTAGGCCAGGAGGACCGAGCCGACGATCAGCAGCGGCACGAGCAGCCGGTGGTTGTCGATCACGCCGAGCTGGAGGTTGAAGGTCCCCGGCACGGTGATGAAGAGGTAGAGGTAGACGAAGACGCCGATCGCGGTGTAGAAGATCTTCTGCACGGTCATCGCGCCGAGGATGCCCGCGAAGGTGGCGCCGCGGATCAGCGCCATGTACATCAGCAGCGACGCGAACGTGCCGATGTTCGCAGGCAGGAAGCCGTTCATCGCCACGCCGGCGGCGTAGGCGGCGAGGATGTCGCGGTAGCGGAACTGGCCGTTCGGGTAGCCGGCGACGAGGATGAAGTACCAGGCGAGCGCGGTAAGCGTTGTCTGGATCGTCTGGAAGAAGACGCCCCCGATGATGTACGGGAGCGAGATCTCCGTCATCGTGTCCCAGAGCTGCTCGAACCAGCCGACCACGTCGAAGCCGGCGAGGCGGCAGATCGCGAGCACGACGACGATCCCGATCAGCCACAGCGCGATCTTCAGCAGCCGGCGCGGGCGTGACCGGTCGTGGAACGGCGTCACCGTCCGCACGGTGTGATGAAGCGCGCTCACAGGGCGAGGCTAGCGCGTTCGGAGGACGGGCGGAGCGGTCCTGCGGCCGTGCGTGGTGCAGAGGCAGCCGCGCGCCGCAGGTGCGCGGCTGCCTCCACAGCGGAGCGCCGGTTAACGGGCGCGGACGAGATCGGCCTCGCTGTCGCTCCAGCGGACCGTCAGCGCGTAGAGCACGACGACGTTGAGCGCGAGCGCCGTCAGGGCCCACAGCGGGTAGGTGCTGTTGCCGAGGAACCCGAGCTGCGTGAAGAAGTTCACGCCGACGACGATGATCGTGAACCAGCGCGCCCACGACTGCCCGGCGAGCAGGGCGAAGGCCGCGAGGACGAGAACCACGCCCCAGACGATCATCACCCAGCCCCAACCGGTGAGGTTGATCGCGAGAAACCCGGACTGCGAGACCACGTAGTAGTCGTTCTTGAACAGGGCGATCAGGCCCTGGAAGAAGTCGATGAAGCCGATGACCAGCATCACGATGCCCGCGAAGCCGATCCAGCCTGCCATTGAGCGATCGTTCATCACACCCTCCCGTGAAGGCGCCGAGATGGGCGCCGTTTGCGCCGGACTTCCGCACGGGCTGCTTGTTTCCTTTGCCGCGAGCGCCCGCGCGGACGTGGTCGCACCGGGCTGACGGCGGCCGCCCGGTATGTGACCATGGGCACGGAGGCCGGCGGGCGGCGCCGGCCTCCTCTACCCGGTCGGGTCGGGCCCCTAGTTGCCCTCGGCGAGCTCGCGGGAGCGCACCATGGCGGCCTGGATCGCGTTCAGGAACGCGGCGCGGACGCCGGCGATCTCGAGCTCCCTGATCGCGGCGATCGTGGTGCCGCCGGGTGAGGTGACCATCTCGCGCAACTCGACCGGGTGCATGCGCAGGTCGCGCATCTGCTGCGCCGTCCCGAGCATCGTCTGGACGACGAGCTGGGTCGAGATCTCGCGGGAGAGCCCGAGCAGGAGGCCGGCCTCGATCATGGCCTCGGCGAGGAGGGCGAAGTAGGCAGGCCCCGAGCCGGACACGGCCGTGACCGCGTCCATCAGCTTCTCGGGCACGCGCACGACCGCGCCGAGGTGCGCGAGCGCCTCCTCGGCGAGCGTGACGTGGGCGTCGTCTGCGTGCGCGCCGGCACAGAGGCCCGCGACGCCTTCGTGGACGACGGAGGGCGTGTTCGGCATCGCCCGCACGACGGGCACGCCGGGGGCGAGATGGCGCTCGATCACGGCCGTCGGGATCGCTGCGGCGATCGAGAGAATCGTCTGGTCGCCGGTGATCAGGTGGCCGATCTCACCGAGCAACGCCTCGATGTCCTGTGGCTTCACCGCGATCACGACGAGGGCTGCCCCTGCGACGGCCTCTTCGTTCGAGAGCGTGGCGACGATGCCGTAACGCTCGCTCAGCTCGCTCACGCGCTCGGCGCGGCGGCTCGACGCGACGATGTCGTCCGCCGCCCGCCAGCCGGACGAGAGCAGCCCGGAGATGAGGGCCTCTCCGATCTTCCCCGCTCCGAGGACCGCGATCCGTCGCTCGTTCACCGTCATGCGGCAAGTGTAGAGCCGTGCTCCGGATCAGGCGGCGCGCTTCGTACGGAGGCGGCCGCGCCGGCCGAGGTCGGGATCGGCTCCGGGGATCAGGCCGCGTGACCAGCCGAGCATCAGGAACAGCCCGGCGAGGCCCTGCCACTCCTCGTACGGTGCGAGCAGCGCCGCGGTCTCGTCGGCCTCGACGGAGCGCCCCTCCAGCGCCGAGAGCAGCTTCACGAGGCCGAGGTCGCCTACGAGTCCGTGGTCGTAGCGCCCGAGCCCCTCGAGCGCGATCACGCCCACCGACCACGGGCCGATGCCACGCTCGCGGCAGAGTCGTTGCAGCACGACGTCGGTGTCGTGCTCGCGCAGCCGCTCCAGATCGAGGGAGCGGACGAGGCGGACGAGCGTCGTCGCGCGCGAGATCGCGAGCCCGTGGCTACGGAGATCGGCGGGGCTGAGTGCAGCGAGGCTCTCCCGCGTCGCGACCGCGGTGCCGAGCCGCCGCAGGATGGAGCGCTCGAGCGTCGCCGCCCGCCCCGCCTCGATCAGCTGCCCACACATGGCCCGGAGCGCCGCATGCGTGACGGTTGCGAGCCGCAAGGGCCGGTAGCCGGCGAGCGCCCGCACCGACGGTCCGAGCAGCGGGTCGCGGCCGAACCGCTCGTGAAACGCCGACGTATCGTCCTCCAGCGCGAGCATGAAGCGGGCGCGCTCGAGGCCCGCCTCGGTCGTCGCCCGGAGGGCGAGGCGGCCGTCTGGCCGCTGCCACGCCGTCGCCGTCGAGCCGTCCGGAAGCCGGCCCTGCCAGGTGCCGCTGCGGCTCATCAGGCGAAGGCGGTATGGGCCGCGCGGGGCAACGACGTCCTCGACCATGGTCGCTCCACGTTATCCGGCCGGGCGGAGCGCCGCCCTGCCCGGTACCTTCGCCCGGATGAATCTCGTGGACGCCGTCTCACTCCGCTCGCGCCGGAGGAAGCTTCGGCTCTTCCTCGACGAGCTGCGGCCGACGCCCGGCACGACCGTGCTCGACGTGGGCGTGGACGAGGTCGGCTTCGGCGGCGAGGGAGGGCACTCGGGCTGCGGCACGCACAACTTCTTCGAAGAGCTCTATCCGTGGCCCACGATGATCACGGCCCTCGGCCTCCACGACGGCTCGAGCTTCGGCCGGCGGTACCCGGAGATCGCCTACGTGGAGGGTGATGCGTGCGCGCTGCCCTTTCCGGATCAGGCGTTCGACGTCGTCTTCTCGAACGCCGTGATCGAGCACGTCGGCGATCTCGACCGGCAGCGGCTGTTCGTGACGGAGGCGTTGCGCGTCGGGCGCCGCGTGTTCCTGACGACGCCGAACCGCTGGTTCCCGATCGAGCTGCACACGAGGCTGCCGCTCGTCCACTGGCTGCCGCGGAGCGCCTCCGATCGCGCGTACGACCTCATGCGCCGCGGGTGGGCGAAGGAGAACCACCTCCTCGGCAGCAGCGATCTCCGGCGTCTCTTCCCGGGGCCGGTCCGGATCGTCAACCTCGGCCTCACCCTCGTGGCGATCACGTGAGCGAGCGCGTGCCACGCATCGCGCTCGCGGTCCTGATCGTCGGCCTCGCCGTCCACAACCTCGCGATGGCGGAGCTGTGGGAGGTCGGCATCCGTGGCGCTGCTCTCGACGTCGTCGCGGCCTGGAAGGACCTGCTCCTCGCAGTGGCGCTCGTCGTCGCGCTCCTCGGCGCGCGATCGCTTCCGGTGCAGCTCTGGGCCGACCGCCTCGCTCTCGCGTATGCCGCCTTCGTCGTCGTCTACGGGCTCCTGCCGCAGGGGTGGTTGGAAGGGTCGGCGACGCACCGGGGCCAGCTCTTCGCCGCCCGGCACGACCTGATTCCCGTCGCCGCGTATTTCCTCGGCCGTCTCCTCGTGCTGACCCCGACCACCTGGCGACGGGTCTCGCTGACGCTCGTCGGCGTCGCCGTCGGGCTGGCCGTGTGGGGGCTCGCCGACGTCTACCTCGTGCCGCTCCAGTGGTGGCGCGATTCCGGCGTGCCCGGGTGGTTCGGCGATCAGCTCGGGCTCCACTACACGGGGATCTCGGGGCTGCCCGAGAACTGGATCTTCAACACGGGCGACGAGAACAACCCGATCCGGCGCGTCGTCTCGGGCTTCCTCAGCCCCCTCGCCACCGCATACGTGCTCGTGATCGTGCTCATCTACCTCGTCGCGCGGCGACGCACCTGGTGGACGATGACGGCCGGTGTGATCGCCTACGCCGGCCTCCTGTGGACGCACACCCGAGCGGCGTACCTCGCCCTTGCGCTCGGCCTGGTCGTGCTCGCCGTCGCGGAGCGGCGGCTCCTGCCGGTCGCTCTCGCCGTCGTCTCGCTCGTCGTCGGCGTCGGCTTCGTGAAGGCATTCCCGCACATCGGCCCGTCGACGAGCTACACGCGGGCGGAGCTTGTCTACCTCCGCAACCAGGGCAAGCAGAATCCGGGGGTGAGCGAGGACCCGCTGAGCGCGGGCGACGCCTCGACGTCGAGCCACCTCCGCAACCTGCGCGACGGCATCCGCACGGTCGTCCACCACCCGCAGGGCTTCGGCCTCGGGAATGCAGGCGTCAGCGCGTCGCGCACTGGGGTGCCGATCAAGGCCGGCGAGTCGACCTACACCGAGATCGGCGTCGAGACCGGGCTTGCCGGCCTCGCCGTCTTCCTTGCCTGGATGGCCGCGGTCCTGCTCGGGCTGTGGCGGCGCTCCGCCTGGCTCAGCGCCGCCTGGGTGACGATGCTCGCGATCGGCGTGCAGACCGACGTGATCGGCGTCCACTGGATCGCATACGTCCTGTTCGCGCTCGCCGGTGCCGCCCTCGGCGGCGGCCTGCCCGGTGACGACGAGGTGCGCGCGTCGTGAAGGCCCTGGCCATGCGCATCGGCCTCTACCGGGTGTCCGCGTTGCTGATCGGCTGCGCGCTCGTGCTCGAGCTCTGCCGGATCGAGCTGTTCTCCGGCAACTCGGCGGCGACGATCGCCTGCACTTTGGGGGAGGTCGTCTTCCTCGCGCTTGCGGCGGGCGTCTTCCTCGTCGCCCGGCGGCCGCGCGCCCGCTCGTAGCGCATGTGACAATGCCCCGATGGGCAAGGGCTACGCAGAGGGGCCGGCGGCGGAGGAGGCCGAGCGGCGGCTCGAGGAGCTCGCAGCGGGGGCGCCCGCCGCCGCCCCGCGCGAGCGCTCGGCCGTGTACGGCTCGACCGAGGACGACCCGGAACGCCACTTCCTCGGCTGGCTCGACGACGTCGACCCGGATGCGCTGTTCGCGTCAGGAGCCGCATACGGGATCACGGTCGTCCGGCGCGCCGAGGCGTGACGGCCGCTCCGTCCGCGCGGAGCCCTCGACGGGCAGCGCGGTCCGTCCGGCCGACCCTGTTCGCTGCGACGGTGCGAAACACGACGCGCTACCCTTCCTCCTCAGCAATGCGTAGCCGAGCCCAGTGAGCTCCAAGCCGGTCGAGAGACTCGATCGCGTGATCATCCGGTTCGCCGGAGACTCCGGCGACGGGATGCAGCTGACGGGCGACCGCTTCACGAGCGAGACGGCGCTGATGGGCAACGATCTCGCGACGCTGCCCGACTTCCCCGCCGAGATTCGCGCTCCGGCCGGCTCCCTGCCCGGCGTCTCGGGCTTCCAGGTGCACTTCGCGGACCACGACATCTTCACGCCGGGCGATCAGCCGAACGTGCTCGTAGCGATGAACCCGGCCGCGCTGAAGGCGAACCTGA
>Ga0302322_100000216_pt1 | contig 41925 bp, 35 predicted proteins | sample Fen_T0_2_FD_203757 | JGI IMG/M metagenome (GOLD analysis project Ga0302322, IMG submission 203757) | Peat permafrost microbial communities from Stordalen Mire near Abisko, Sweden - Fen_T0_2 | ecosystem: Environmental > Terrestrial > Soil > Wetlands > Permafrost | place: Sweden: Abisko...
CCACCCCCCGCGCCCCCCGCCCCCGCCATGCGGGGCCGGCGGGCGGGGGGGGGGGGGGCGGGCGCGCGGGCGGGGGGGGGCGGGGCCGCGGGGGGGGGGGGGGGCGGGGCCAGCGTCCCGGCGCCGGACGGCACGGGAGCCGGGGCCACGGGTGCCGGGGCGACCGGTGCCGGGGCGACCGGTGCCGCCGCGGGCGCGGGCGGCGGGACGGCCCGGGCGGGCGTCTGGGGGGCGGGGGCGGCGGTCGGGGGCTGGCGCAGCACCGGCGCGGACGGCGGGGCGGCGGCCCCGGCGGACCGTGCGGTGCCGTTGACGCCGTTCCTGGTCTCCGGCCCGCCGTCCGGCCTGGAGCCCGTCCCCGCGTCCGGTTCCGGCGTCGCACCGGGGGCCGTGTCCCCGGCGGGCGAGCCCGCGACGTCCGTGGGGTGGTAGTCGGCGAAGAAGTCCCACCAGGCGCGGTCCACCGAGTTCCGGTCCGACAGGTACTGCTGGTAGAGCTCGTCGACGAGCCACTCGTTCGGTCCGAATCCCAGGCGTTCGGGGGAGGAGTGCTGGGTCACGGCTCAGATCGCCTTCTTCCAGTGCCCGCAGGGTCGCGGCGAGACGTCATCGGCTTCTCGCAACAGTACCTGTGCCATCGCGGCCCGACCTGCGCGACCCGACGCCTCCCGCCTGCGCGGAGGATGCCCGGGGGGCCCGTGGCGCCGGTCCCCGGCGGGCGACGGCGGCCCTCCTCCGCCTGCCCGACCCGGCCCCCGGGCCGCTCGGCGCGAGGTCGTGGCCGTCCGTCGCCCCAGGACACCGTTCCTCTGGCCCTCGCCGGGCCCCGGACGCCGCCGCGGACGGGTCGCCGCGGAGGCGGCCCGTCCGGGGCGGACGTGACCAAGGTCTCTCGCGCCGACCCCGGTCGGCGTCAGCTGATGTCGCGGCGGAGCGTCAGCGCGGCGCCGAGCCCGCCGGACACCACGGCGTAGCCGATGAGGACGAGGGCGCCGGCCCACCACGGCAGGAAGCTCACGTCCACACCACCCTGGGACGTCGGCGGACTCGTCAGCGCGGTCGTCGCCTGGCTGGGCAGGTACTGGGCGACCTTCCCGGCGTGCGCGGCGTTCAACCCGACGGCGAGGAGCGGCTCGGCCAGCCAGGCCACGCCGATCGCCACGAGCAGGGCGACGATCTGGTTGCGGATCAGGGTGCCGATCCCCAGGCCGACGACGGCCCACAGCGCCACGGCCACGATCGCCGCGAGCAGGGTCCGGGGGACGTCGTTCGACGTCAGGGAGAGGTTCCCCTTCCGCACCAGGATCACCGGGATGCCGACGAGCAGGCCGGTCACCACCCCGGCGGCGCCGTAGCCCAGGCCGGTGAGCGCCACGCCCGCGAGCTTGGCGACGACGACCCGGCTGCGCCGCGGCGAGCCGAGCATGGTCGAGGTGATCGTCTGCTGCCGGTACTCGCCCGCCATCGCGATGATCCCGAACGCGAGCGCGAAGATCCGGGCGAAGTCCAGGCCGCCGGTGTAGACACCACGGATCGTCGCGGGGTCGTCCAGTCCCGGCAGGGGGGCCGCCCCGCCGCCCGTGCTCCGGCCGGCGATCGCCCCCTGCAGCAGGGACAGGAGCGCCCAGGCGACGACGAGCCCGATGAGCAGGCCCCACCACAGGCGCGTGGTGAAGATCTTGCGGATCTCGGAACGCAGCAGGCCGCTCATGACTGGTCTCCCGTGGACTGCTCTGCCGTGGACTGGTCTCCGGTCGGGCCGGCTGTCGGGCCGGCTGTCGGGCCGGCGGGAGGGCCGGCGGCGGGCGGCGCGGAGGTGAGGGAGAGGAAGATCTCCTCCAGGTCGCTGCGCCGTGGCGTCAGCTCGTGCAGCTCGACGCCCGCCCGGAAGGCGATCCCGCCGACGACGGCGGGGTCGCGGACACCGGCGTGCAGCTCGCCCTCGTGCGGCGTCCGGGTGACCTCGATCCGCTCGGCGGCGAGCGCCCCGGCGAGCGCGTCGGGGGTCGGCGTGCGGACGAGCACCGAGGCGGTCCCCTCCAGCTCCTCCAGCGACGACTGGCGGACCATCCGTCCCCCCGCGATGATCACGACGTCGTCCACGGTCTGCTGCACCTCCGACAGCACGTGGCTGGAGATCAGCACGGTACGGCCCTGCCCGGCGAGGAACCGCAGGAAGCCGCGCAACCAGGCGATGCCGCCCGGGTCCAGGCCGTTGGCGGGCTCGTCGAGCAGCAGCACCGGCGGGTCGCCGAGCAGGGCCTGGGCCAGGGCGAGGCGCTGGCGCATGCCGAGGGAGAACCCGCCCACCCGGCGCCGGGCGACGTCGGCGAGCCCGACCATGGCGAGCACCTCGTCGACCCGGGCGTCCGGGATCCCGGCCGTCGCCGCGACGACCCGCAGATGGTTGCGCGAGGAGCGGCCGGGGTGGAAGCCGGTCGCCTCCAGGGACGCGCCCACCACGCGCACCGGCCGCTCGATCTGGTCGTAGCGCAGGCCGCCGATCGTCGCCGTCCCGGCCGTGGGCCGGACCAGCCCGAGCAACATCCGCAGGGTGGTCGTCTTGCCCGCGCCGTTGGGGCCGAGGAATCCGGTCACCCGCCCCGGCTGCACCGTGAACGTCAGCCCGTCGACGGCGAGCACGGTCCCGAAGCGCTTCGTCAACCCCTCCACGCGGACCTCCCCGCCACGGTGTGCCGCGTCGCCCGGCGGCTTCACCATCGTGACGGCGCCCCCGCCGCTCCCCGTCGCATCCGCTGTCCCCTGGCTCATCGAACTCCTGCCTCCCCTTCCCCCGGCCCGCCGAGCGGCCGGACGGCCGGCTCCGCGGCCGGCCACCAGCGACCCTAGGGGCCCGGACGCCGCGCCCGCGCCCTCCGCCGGGCGCGTGCCCCTGCGACGTGAGCCGCGTCCGGCCCGGTTCCGTGTCATCCTCGCGGATGAGCCGCGCCGGCTGTCCGGGCGCGCCCCGGACGTCCGGGGACGCCCTGACGCCGGGACGCCCGCCCGGGACGCCCCGGGACGTTCCGGGCGGGTGCCGGCTCCGATCCCAGGCCCAGCCCGCTGTCCCGAAGGTGCGCCCATGCGTTTCGCCCAGCCGCCCGCGACCGACCTGACCTACGCCGACGTCTTCCTCGACCCCGACCGGTCGGCGGTCGCCTCGCGCCTCGACGTCGACCTCGCGAGCAGCGACGGGACGGGCACGACGATCCCGGTCGTCGTGGCCAACATGACAGCGGTGTCCGGCCGCCGGATGGCCGAGACGGTGGCCCGGCGGGGCGGGCTGGCGGTCCTCCCGCAGGACGTGCCGCTGGACGTCGTCGCGGACGTCATCCGCCGGGTCAAGGCGTGCCACCCGGTGCTCGACACCCCGGTGACGCTGCCCCCGGACGGCACGGTCATCGACGCGCTGCACCTCATCCCCAAGCGCGCCCACGCGGCGCTCGTCGTGGTGGACGACGGCCGGCCCGTCGGCGTCGTCACCGAGGCGGACTGTCGCGGCGTCGACCGGTTCACCCAGCTCCACGAGGTGATGACGGCCGGGCCGCTGGTGCTGGACGCCGCGCTCGTCGAAGGTCCCGACGGGCTGCGCGCCGCCTTCTCGCGGATGGACGAGGCGCGGCGGCGCGTGGCCCCGGTGGTGCGGGACGGCGTCCTCGCGGGCATCCTCACCCGGATCGGCGCGCTGCGCTCCACCCTCTACACCCCGGCGCTGGACCGGTCGGGCGCGCTGCGGGTGGGGGTCGCGATCGGGATCAACGGCGACGTCGCCGCGAAGGCGAAGACGGCGCTCGAGGCGGGGGCCGACGTCCTCGTCGTCGACACCGCGCACGGCCACCAGGAGCGGATGATCGAGGCGCTGCACGCCGTCCGCGGCCTCGACCCGCAGGTGCCGGTCGTGGCGGGGAACGTCGTCACCGCCGAGGGCGTGCGCGACCTGGTGGCGGCCGGCGCCGACGTCGTCAAGGTGGGCGTCGGCCCCGGCGCGATGTGCACCACCCGGATGATGACCGCCGTCGGGCGGCCGCAGTTCTCCGCCGTGGTCGAGTGCGCCGCGGCCGCCCGGGCCCTCGGCCGGCACGTCTGGGCGGACGGCGGGGTGCGCCACCCGCGGGACGTCGCGCTGGCGCTCGCCGCCGGGGCCAGCCAGGTGATGGTGGGCTCCTGGTTCGCCGGGACCCTGGAGTCCCCCGGGGACGTGCAGCTCGACGAGCAGGGCCGCCCCTACAAGGAGAGCTACGGGATGGCCTCCGCCCGCGCCGTCGCCGCGCGGACGTCGGGCGCGGGGGCCTTCGACCGGGCCCGCAAGGCCCTGTTCGAGGAGGGGATCTCCACCTCCCGGATGTACCTCGACCCCGCCCGGCCCGGCGTGGAGGACCTGCTCGACCACATCACGTCCGGCGTGCGCAGCGCCTGCACCTACGTCGGCGCCACCACCCTGGAGGAGCTGCACGCGCGCGCCGTCGTCGGCCTGCAGTCCCGGGCGGGTTACGAGGAGGGACGGCCCCTGCCCGCGGGCTGGTGAGCCGCCGGCGCTTCCCGGCGAGCCCGGGGTGCTTCCTGAGCTGCCCGATCCCGGTGCGGCCCGATACCCTGGACGGGTCATGCCACCTCTCCGGACCGCCCCACCCTCGTGCTGACCGCCTGGGCCCTGCTCGCCGTCGGCGTCCTCCTGACCATCGGCACCGCGCTCTTCGTGGCCGCCGAGTTCTCGCTGGTGAGCCTCGACCGGCCGACCGTCGAGCGGGCCGTCGAGGGCGGTGACCGGCGCGCCGCGACCGTGCTCACCGCCGTCCGCAGCCTGTCCACCCAGCTGTCCGGCGCCCAGGTGGGGATCACCCTGACCACCCTCGTGGTGGGCTTCCTGGTGGAACCGTCCCTGGCGGTGCTGCTCGACCCCCCGCTGCGGGCCGCCGGGCTGCCCGCCGACCTGGTCGGGCCGTTCTCCATCGCCGCCGGGCTGCTCGTCGCCACCGTCTTCTCCATGATCGTGGGAGAGCTCCTGCCGCAGAACCTCGGCATCTCCGCGCCGATGGCGACCGCCAAGATCGTCGCGGGGCCGCAGCAGCTGTTCACCCGGCTCGTCCGGCCGGTGATCCGGCTGCTCAACGGCAGTGCCGACGCCGTCCTGCGGGCCGCGGGGATCGAGCCGCAGGAGGAGCTGTCCAGCGCCCGCACCCCGGAGGAGCTCGCCGCGCTCGTCCGCCGGTCCGCCGAGGTCGGCACCCTCGACGGGACGACGGCCGAGCTGCTCACCCGCTCCCTGGACTTCTCCTCGCGCACCGCCGCCGACGTCATGACGCCGCGCATGCGCATGGAGGTCGTCGAGGCGTCCGCGACCGCGGCGGACGTCGTCCAGCTCACGCGCCGCACCGGGCTCAGCCGCTTCCCCGTCATCGGCGAGGACACCGACGACGTGCTCGGCGTCGTCCACGTGAAGAGCGCCATCGCCGTCCCGCGGGACGACCGCGACCGGGTGCCGGTCGGCGACCTGATGAGCGACGTCCTGCGGGTGCCCGAGACCGTCCGCCTCGACCCGCTGCTCGTCACCCTGCGCCAGCAGGGCCTGCAGCTCGCCGTGGTCGTCGACGAGTACGGCGGGACGGCGGGCGTGGCCACCCTCGAGGACGTCGTCGAGGAGATCGTCGGCGAGCTGTCCGACGAGCACGACCGCAACCGGCCCGGGATCATCCGTCGCCGGGACGGGTCCTACTCGCTGCCCGGCCTGCTGCGTCCCGACGAGGTCCGGGCGCGGATCGACCTGCCGGTGCCGGACGGGCGCGCCTACGAGACCGTCGGCGGCTTCGTGATGGCGGTGCTCGGCCGGGTGCCGCGCGTCGGCGACGAGGTCCGCCGGCCGGGCGTCCTGCTGCGCGTCGAGCGGATGGACGGGCGGCGCATCGACCGGGTGCGCGCGCTGCCCCTGCCCCTGCAGCCCTCCGACGGGCCGTCGCCCCCCGGCCGGGCCGGGCCGGGCCCGGCGTCCGGTGGCCCGGCTTCCGGTGGTCCGGCGGCGGCCGAGCGGTCGGGGGGCGCGTCGTGAGCCCCGCCGTCGCGCTCGGCGTGGCGCTCCTGCTCCTGCTGGGCAACGCCTTCTTCGTGGGGGCCGAGTTCGCCGTCATCTCCGCCCGGCGCAGCCAGGTGGAACCGCTCGCGGACACCGGCCGGCGGGCCGCCCGGACCACCCTGTGGGCGATGGAGCACGTCTCGCTCATGCTCGCCGCGTCCCAGCTCGGGATCACCATCTGCTCGCTCGGGTTGGGTGCGGTGGCCGAGCCGGCCGTCGCACACGTCCTGGAGGTGCCGTTCGCCCTCGCGCACGTGCCCGAGGGGGTCGTGCACCCGGTGGCGTTCGCGCTGGCGCTCGGCGTCGTCGTCTACCTGCACGTGGTCGTCGGCGAGATGGTGCCCAAGAACCTGGCGCTGGCCGGCCCCGAACGGGTGGCGCTGGCGCTCGCGCCGCCGCTGGTGAGCGTGGCGCGCGGCCTGGCGCCGCTGATCAAGCTGCTGACGGCGGTGACGAACGCGCTGCTGCGGGTGCTGCGGGTGGAGCCCAAGGAGGAGCTGGCCTCGGCCTTCACCGCCGAGGAGGTGCACTCGATCGTCACCGAGTCCCGTCGGGAGGGCCTGCTCGCCGACGAGCACAACCTGCTGACCGGGGCCCTGGAGCTGGCCGAGCGACCGGCGGCCGACGTCATGGTGCCGTCCGACCGCCTCGTCACCGTCCCGCTCGGCAGCACCCCCGCCGACGTCGAGGCGCTCGTCGCCCGGACCGGGTTCAGCCGGTTCCCGGTGGTCACCCCGGGTGACGGCCCCGCCGAGGGCCCGGACGTCGTCCCGCAGATCGTGGGGTACCTGCACCTCAAGGACCTGCTCTACGCCGACGACAACCGCCACGAACTGCCGGTTCCCGACAAGCGCATCCGGACCATGGTGTCCGTGGGCGCGGGGGACGAGCTGGAGGACGTCCTCGCCGCCATGCAGCGGGCGGGTGCCCACCTGGCGAAGGTCATCGACGGCGCCGGTCAGGAGGCCGGGGTGGTGTTCCTCGAGGACGTCCTGGAGGAGCTCGTCGGCGAGGTGCGGGACGCGATGCAACGGACCGCCTCGCGCTGATCAGAGGGGTGATCGGGAGGGCTGGTCAGGGGCCTTCGTCCCGAGCGCGGGGGCTGGTCGGTGGTTGGCTGAAGGTATTGACGGCGTGTCGCATGGCGCTGACTGTTGGTGATCGGAGCACGTTTAAGAGAAGCCCAAGGCGGCCGTAAGACTTGTCTGAAGGTCTGGCGTGGCCGTGCCGACCATCGGTTGGATGACGCTCGGACTTCTCCCCCGAGGGGTCGGGGGAACTGTTGTTCATGTCCCATCAGGAGGAACCCGTCGTGCCGTCGCACCGCGCGGACACGCAGCACCCGCAGAGCCGGCGGGTGCAGCGCGAGAAGCGTTCCGGGCGTCGGACCACGCACCGTGCCAAGGGCTCGTCCCTGACCGTTCCCCAGATGGGCATCGCCAGCGCCCTCGGCCTCGCCACGGTGGTGGCCCCGGTCTCCGGGATGATGGCGTCGACCGTTCCCGCCAAGGCGACGGCCAACGAGATCGCCACCGCCCGGGTCGCCGACCCGGCCTTCGGGCTGCGGGCCCACGTCGCGACGTCCGTGGAGCAGCTGCAGCTCATCCCGGACCAGGTGACGCGCCCCGCCGTCCCGGGGACCCTCGCCTCGCCGCGCAACCTGCTGGTGACCCGGCCGTCCCGGGGCCGCGAACGCGCCGTCCTGCCGGGCTGCTTCGGCATCATTCCCCCGGGGGTGAAGCCGGCGAACGGCCAGCTGCCGTCGTCCATGCTGTGCACGCTCTGGGACGCCAAGCATCAGCTCCGCGCCGACGCGGCCGTCGCGCTGGCCAAGCTCAACGTGGCCTACCAGCAGCAGTTCGGGCACCCGATGTGCCTGTCCGACGGGTACCGCACGCTGTCGCAGCAGTACGAGGTGAAGGCCGAGCGCGGCTACCTGGCGGCCCGCCCGGGCACGAGCGTGCACGGTCTCGGCCGCGCGGTCGACCTGTGCGACGACGTCGAGGAGTTCGGGTCCCGCACCCACCAGTGGATGGTGGACAACGCCCCCCGCTACGGCTGGACCAACCCCCAGTGGGCGCAGCCGGGCGGTACCGGGCCCCGCGAGGCGTGGCACTGGGAGTGGAACTGCGGCGTCGAGGCCGGCTGCGAGCAGGGCACGGACGCCGAGAACGGCTGAGCCCGTTCTCCGCCGACCACGTGGCGGGGCCCTGCCGGCTGCCCTACGGGGATCCGCGGGTCAGCCCGGGAAGGCCCGGTCGAGGTAGTCGCGGCAGGGCTCGGCGGACGACGCGAGCGCCGATGCCGCCGCCGCGACCCGGGCCGCGGCGAAGGCGAGCCGCTGGCGGGCCCGGGTCAGGTCGGGGTCGGTGGTCTCCCCGAGCGGACCGCCGGGCACCAACCGGTGCGCCAGCGCCTCGACGTCGCGCCGCAGCCCGGTGATCCGGTCGACGGCGTGGCCGACGTCCTGGCCGTACCGGTCGACCGCGGCGTGTGCGTCCTGGCTGAGTCCCATGATCGCCTCCTCGCTCCGGCCCGTGGGCCGGGCCGGTTCCGGGGCCCGGTCCTGCACCGGGACGCCCTCGCCGGGCTGCTGGTCGGGTGGCCGGCCGGTCAGCTCGTCCGCCGGACGAACGAGCGCAGGGCGGCCGCCGCCTCGTGCAGGGCCACCGACGCCTGGTCGAGCGCGCCGACCGCCTCCTGGTTGCGGGCGGCGGCCTCCCGCACCTCACGTGGAGGGCCGCCGCCGAGCGCGACGACCATCCGGTTGCGGTCGTCCGAGACCCGGGACGCCAGCCCGCTCGCCCGCTCCGCCGTCCGGCCCGCCCCGCTGATGACGGACGCCACGATCGTGTGCGTGTCCCGCAGCGCTCCGAGGCCGGTACCCGACCCGTCGCCCGGACTCCCGACGGCGCTCCCGCTCCCGTCGCCGTGGTCGAGGCCGGGATCGACCCCGGCCTCGACGTCGGGGTGGACGGGCGTCGCCGCGCTCGGCCGCAGGTCCCGGGTCGTCCAGGGTGCGGCCTCCGCGTCGGGGCGCAGGGCTCGGAGCGGGTCGTCGACCGGGTCGGGACCCGCTCCCGGTCCGGTCATGACAGCGAGGCCCGGAACTGGTCGGCCGCCTGCCGGGCCGCGTCCAGGGCCTGGATCGCCTCCGCGATCTTCTGTCGTGCCACCTGGCAGCGGGCTTCCACCTCGATGACCTTGACGTGGCTCGTCCGGCCGATGCGGCCCAGGAACGCCACTTGCGCCTGGGACACCGTCTGCCCGACCCCGGCGAGCGCCTGCATGCTCTGCTCGGTCTGCTGGTGGAAGCCCGCGGCGACGGCCCTCGCCTCGTCGATCGTGCCCATGCTGCCTCCTCGTGAACGATGCGTGCGCTGCCGTACGGCTCAGCCGGGGATGATGCCAGCGGCGAGCTGGTCGAAGAACCAACCCGTGATCAGCCAGCTGCCCCAGGCGAACAGGACGCCGAGCCAGGGATAGTGGCGCACCGGCTTGAGTCGCGTCAGTACCTGCTCGGACTCGCTGGGTTCGAGCCGTGGGCGGCTCAGCCGGGCCACGAGCAGGCCACCACCGATCGCGGTGACCAGCGGCCAGACCACGACGAACCAGACCTTGAGCGCTTCGTTCTCGTGGATGTTCGACGTCACGCTGACGAGGCTGATGACCGGCAGGGTGAAGGTCAGGTAGACGATGATCGCTCTGGCGAACTGGCTCGACCACGTCGGCAGCAGCTGCGGCAGCCGCCCGAGGCGGCGGGCCTCGGTCACGGCCGCGTCGGCGGTGCCCAGGTGCGCAGCGGCGTCGGCACCGCCCGACGGCCACGGCAGCGGCTCCACGGGAGCGGGCGTGAACGCGTCGGCGGGCAGGGGTGAGCGCAGGTCCGTGGCCAGCTCGGCCAGCCGGTCGCGCTGTGCCACCAGCCGGGAGTCCAGCTCGCGCAGGGTCCGCTGCCGCGCTGCCACCTCCTGCGACGACCTCGCCCGGCCGTGCGAGACCGCCGACCGTGCGGCGTGCAGGTCGCCGAGCGCGTAGAGGTAGGTGTCGGCGGTCATCGACCCTCCGGGCGGTTCGTCGGGGACCCGCCCGCCGCGGCGGGCTTCGTGGCGGCCAGGTCGATCGGGCGGAGCCAGAGGTCGCGGGCGTCGCGTCGCACGAAGGGGACGATCGTGCGGGCGAGGTTCTCGTGGCGGTCCAGCAGGAGGGCGCGGTTCGCCCGGGGCTGGTAAGCGAGGTCGTAGCGGCCGAGGAAGGACTGCAGCTCGGTGCCGGGCACGTTCAGCACGACCAGCGCCGCGACGTCCTCCCGGGCGGCGGCGCCGAGGTCGTCGGCGAGCCGTCCGATCCCCCGCCACCAGCCGAGCACGTGGACGCCGTGCACGGGTCCCTGCCGGACGACGGCCCGCAGGTCGTCGGCGGCGCTGCGGAACGTCTCGGTGTCCATCACCCCGAGCGCCGGCCCCGCGACGTCGGCGCCGAACAGTGCGAGGTAGGCCGGCCGTGCCGGTGAGGCGTCCTCGAAGCGCGCCAGCCCGGCGACGACACCCGCGAGGCCGTCCAGCGGCACCGTCGTCACCTCGTGGCCGTCCTGGGTCAGCGCCCGGACGGCGTCGGCTGCGGCGTCGTCACCGGCCTGCACGAGGGGGGCGACGAGGAACCGCGCCTCTCCCGGACGGTGCTGGCGGCCCAGGCCCGCGAGCGCCGCCGCGAGCACGTCGCCGCCGACCGTCGAGGGTCCGACGACGGCGAGGTGCCGTCCCGGCGTGGCGTCGAGCGGGACCTCGGCCGTGGGCGACCCGACGTCGACCAGGCGGCCGAGCAGCAGCCGCCGCCGGACCGAGCCCGGGCGCAGCGTGGCGTAGACCGGGTCGTCGTCGAGGTGCTGCTCGGCGAACCCGGCGAACACGGCCGGGGGTGGGCTTCCCTCGGGCCGCAGGGCCCAGAGCCGGTGGCGCAGCTGCGCGGTCTCCTCGGGCGTGGCCAGCGGGAGCCGCACCGTGCGGTTGGCCCCGGGCACGCCCGCGGCGTCGTTGACGATCGCCGTGCCGACGGGCAGCGCCTCGGCGGCGGGGTTCAGCGGGTCGAGGACGCCGCCTCCGCCGGCCAGCGCGACCCGCAGCGGGAACTGCCCGAAGATGGCCTCGAACTTGGTCTGCAGCGCCTCGATGCCGGACGCCGTCTGGCTCGCGAGCACCAGGTGGACGCCGTAGGACCGGCCCTTGCGGGCGACGTCCTCGAGCAGGTCACCGGCTCGGCGTGCGAGATCGTCGTTGCCCGCGAACAGCACCTGGAACTCGTCGATGACGGTGACGACGCGCGGCAGCCGGGCCTGCGGGTGCTGCGCCCGCAGGTCGGCGAGTCCGGTGACGCCCGCCCGCTTGAACGCGTCGGCCCGCCGGTCCATCTCCTCCCGGAGCGCCCGCAGGACCGCCAGGCCGTACTCGCGGTCGGACTCGACGCCGACCGCGACCGCCTGCGGCGTCCAGGTGGGGTCGGCGGGTGTCGGGGTGAACTGGGTGAACGACACCCCCTCCTTGAAGTCGAGGAGGTGGAGCGCCAGCTCGTCGGGACCGTAGCGGCTGGTCAGCCCGGCGAGCGCGTCGAGCAGGAAGACCGTCTTGCCCGAGCCGGACCGTCCTCCCACGAGCCAGTGCGGGGTGGCGTCGTCGAACCGCAGGACGGCGGGGGCCCGGCCGCTGCGCCCGACCGGCGTGGCCAGGCCGGCGGCCGACGACTCGGCCCACAGCGGCTCGGCGATCAGGTCGGCGAAGCGCGCCTCCTGCCGGGCCGACGCGGCGGCGGCGAGGGGCGCGCACACCGCGTCGACGAGCGTGGTCGGCGGGGCGGGGTCGAGCCGGACCGGGACGTCGAGGACGTCGCCCCCCGCCACCCCCGGCAGGCGGGCCGTCCACAGGTCGCCCTCGCCGCGACGCAGCACGGTCGTGGCCTCGAGCGCAGGCGGGGCCTCGAAACCCGGTGGCCGCTCGGGTGGCCAGCCCGCGAGCAGCAGGGCCACCCCGGCGGCCGGCCCGGCGTGCGCGAGGGCGGCCAGGCGTGCCTCGACGTCGACGGCGTGACCCGGCGGCAGCCCGGCCAGGGCGAGCACCAGCGTCGGGCGGGGCTCGTCGGGCCGCTGCCAGGCGCGGTGCACCTGCTCGTCGGCCTCGGCGAGGGCCCGCAGCAGCCCCTCGCGGCCGGGACCGACGTCGACGACGACGCCGGCCTCCACGAGCGGCCGGAACGGCGCGAACACCCGGCCGAGGCCCGCGGGGTCGTGGGCGAGGACGGCCAGCTCGCCCGGGGCCGTCGTGGCGAGGGCGCGCAGGAGCGCCGCCTGCACCAGCCCGGCGGCCTCGGGATCGCGGACGGGCGCCGCGACGGCCAGGTGCCCGCCGTGGCCGCCCACCGCCCGCGGGAAGGGCACGAGCAGCGGGGCCGTGACGCCGTCCGCCGCCTCGAGGGTGCCCACGCGCACCAGCCCGGGGGGCGGTCCGGCGACGGGCCCGGCCCCCGAAGGGCCGCCCGCCAGCTCGGACCAGCCCGACGTCGCCCAGCCGGCCGGCAGGGACCGCGCCACGAGGGCGAGCCGCTCGGCCCGCACCCGGACCCCGCGCTCCAGCGGTCCGGCGTCGGCGGGCCCGTCGCCGTGCACCTGCGCGGCGAGGAGCGCCCGGCGCCCGAGGGCGGCCCGGTGCGCGGCGACGGCCTCCGCCAGCGCCTGGCGCCACGCGGCCCACACGAGCACGGAGCACCTCCCCTCACCGCCCGCGGCGTCACCGGCGGGAGGTCCGACCTCGCGCGGGCGGTCCACCCGCTCCTCGAAAAGCTACCCGAACCCACCGACAGCCATGCCGCGGGCGGGCGATGGGGTGGGCGATGGGTGGGCGACGGGCCCGCGCCCGGAGCGCTCAGGGCCGGCCGCCACCCAGGGCCCGGACGACGCGCGACGGGCTCGGCCGCCCGAGCCGGCCCGCGAGCCAGGTGCTGGTGGCCACGAGCGCGTCCAGGTCGACGCCGGTCCGCACCCCGAGGCCGTCGAGCATCCACACCAGGTCCTCGGTGGCGAGGTTGCCAGTGGCGCTGTGCGCGTAGGGGCAGCCCCCGAGGCCGCCCGCGCTCGCGTCGACGACGGTGACCCCGCACTCCAGCGCGGTGAGCGTGTTCGCGAGCGCCTGGCCGTAGGTGTCGTGGAAGTGCACGGCGAGGTGCGAGGCGTCCGTCCCGGCGTCGGCGAGGGCCGCGAGCAGCGCGCGCACGTGCCCGGGGGTGGCGACGCCGATGGTGTCGCCGAGGCTGAGCTCCTGGCACCCGGCCGCCACGAGCTGCCGGGCCGCGTCGACGACCTGGGCGAGGGGGACCCGGCCCTCCCAGGGGTCCCCGAAGCACATCGACAGGTACCCGCGCACGTGCAGCCCGGCCTGCCGGGCCTGCGCGACCACGGGCCCGTAGGCCGCCAGCGACTCCGCCAGCCCCCGGCCGAGGTTGCGCCGCGCGAACGTGTCGGTCGCCGAGGCGAAGACGGCGACGTCGCGCACGCCGAGCTCCAGCGCGCGTCGCAGGCCGTGCGCGTTGGGCACCAGGACCGGGCGGCGCCGGCCGGGCGGCGGCGGCCCGAGCGCCGTCAGCACCTCCTCGGCGTCCGCGAGCTGGGGGATCCGGTCGGGGCGGACCAGGCTCGTCACCTCGACCCGGGTGAGCCCGCTCGCCTCCAACCGGTGCACCAGCTCGACCTTGACGGCGGCCGGCACGTGCCCGGCCTCGTTCTGCAGGCCGTCGCGCGGCCCCACCTCGCAGATCGTCACCTCGGGCGGCAGCCCCGGGACGTCTGCGGGGGTGCCCGCGGGGACGCCCGTGAGCGGGTGGACGTCGGGCAGCGTCCGGGCGCCGGTCACGCCGGTACCCCGCTGAAGGTGCGCCGGTACGCCGTCGGCGTCGTGGAGCGCAACCGGGTGAAGTGGTGGCGCAGCATGTCGGCCGAGGCGAAACCGCAGCGGTGGGCGACCTCCTCGACGCTGTGCGCGCCGCCCTCGAGCAGCTGCTCGGCCAGCGCGACCCGCTGCGCCGTCACCCAGTGGTGCGGCGTCGTCCCGGTCTCGTCGCGGAAGCGGCGGGCGAACGTCCGCTCGCTCATCGCGGCCCGGGCGGCGAGGCGGCTCACGGACAGGTCCTCGTCCAGATGCGCCGCCGCCCACTCCAGCAGCCCGGCGAGGGTGTCGGCCGTGCACGCCGCGACGGGCGTGCGCACGTACTGGGCCTGCCCGCCGTCGCGGTGGGGCGGCACGACCATCCGGCGCGCGATGCCGGACGCCGCGGCGGGCCCGTGGCTGCGTCGCACCAGGTGCAGGCACAGGTCGATGCCGGAGGCCGTCCCCGCGCTCGTCGCGACGGGCCCGTCCTCCACGTAGAGGACGTCGGCGACCAGCTCGGCGTCGGGGAACTCGGCCCGGAAGGCGTCGGCGTGGAACCAGTGCGTCGTGCAGCGCCGCCCGGCGAGCAACCCGGCACGGGCCAGCAGGAACGACGCGGAGCACATGGACATCACCCGGGTGCCGCGGTCCACGGCGGCGTGCAGGGCCTGCCGGACGGCCGGGGACGGCGTCAGATCGCGCGACGTCGGGACGACGACGATCAGGTCGGCGTTCTCGGTGGCCTCGAGGCCCGCCCGGACGGTCAGCTCGAGCCCGTGGGCGGCGGGGACGGCGCCGGGGTGCTCGGTGCAGACCGTGAGGTCGAAGCCGGGCAGGCCCTCGGTCGTCCGGTCGATGCCGAAGACCTCGCACGCGATGGCCAGCTCGAACATCGACAGCCCGGGGTGCACCAGCGTCGCGATCGAGCGCAGCGGCGGGGCGTCCTCGGGCGGGGTGCTGACGGCCGGGCACGGCGGGAGGGTCACCGGTCCAGGCTCGCACCCGGTTGGCGGAAAATCAAGGAAGTGTGTCGTTCCTGCCACTGGTGGCGGCAAAGCGCTGAGGCGAGACTTTCTGCCATGGCAACCATCCTGATCGTCCTCACCGTCCTGGTCCTCCTCGCCGTCCTCGCGCCGGTCCTCGGGGCCGACACCCGCCGGCTCGACCGGTCCGACGCCTCCGACCGCGACAAGCTCTGGGCCCGCCGCGCCTGAGCCTCCGTGCCCGTCCGGGAGGGTGGTGGCGACCGCAGGCGCTCCCCGGCACAGTGGGCGCGTGCAGCCCACCGACCCGCACCCCGACGACCCGCACCCCGACGACCCGCAGTACGCCGACGACCAGGCACCGCCCGACGAGGCGCCCGACGATCCGGCGCCGTCCACCGCTCCCTGGGCGATGCAGCTGGTCCTGCGGGACGAGCGCACCGCCCGCGCCACCCACCTCGCCGCCTGCGAGGCCGCGGCGGAGGCGGCCGTCCGCCTGATCGACGACGTCCGGGCCCGTCCCGGCGGTCCCTGGCACGAGGCCGTCGCCACCTGGGACGGCGGACCCATCCGCAAGATCGTCCGCCGGGCCCGCGGCAGCCGGTACACGGCCGTCGCGGCCCTGGACGGCGTCGAGGTGGAGCACCGGGGGGCCCAGGTGCTCGCGCTCGTCCCGGCGCCGGTGGACCGGGTGCCGCCGGACCTCGCCCGGCTCCAGGTCGGGGGCACCCAGCTGCCGGACGTCGGTGAACCGGCCGAGGCCGTGCCCGGGGGCCTCGTCGTCGCCCTGACCCCGCTCACCGGCCTGTCGACCGGTAAGGCCGCCGCCCAGTGCGGGCACGCCGCCCACCTCGCCCTGCGCCTGCTCACCGACGCCGAGGTGGCCGCCTGGCGCGCCACCGGGTACGCCGTCCGGGTGGAGCTGCCGGACGACGACGGCTGGCGGGCCGCGGTCGCCGGGGCCCGCGTCCACGTGCGGGACGGCGGCTTCACCGAGGTCGTCCCCGGCACGATGACGGCGGTGGCCCGACCCGTGCCGGTCGCGGCCCCGGCGGGCCTGCGGGTGACCGGCCGGCCGGGTTAGCGGCTGCCCGTCACCGACGGCCCGGTGCGGGCGTCGCGCGGGGTGTCGCGGCCGGTGACGGCCAGGTAGGCGACGAGGGCCACGATCGCGACGAGGAACCCGGCACCGACCGGCGCGAGGCCCAGCCCGAGCGCGCCCTGGTCGGGGTCGAACGCGAGGTAGTCCGCCACGGTCGCGCCGAGCGGCCGGGTGACGACGTAGGCGATCCAGAAGCACAGGACGGCGTCCACGCCGAACCTCAGGTGGGCGACCGCCGCGCCCGCGAACACCGCCGCGTACAGCGCGATCGACGCCGGGAAGCCCCAGCCCAGGGCGAACGCCGTCAGGTCGCCCGCCGCCGTGCCCAGCGCGAACGTCAGCAGGACCGCGGCCCAGTAGAAGAGCTCCCGGCGGCTCGTGGTGATGCTGTGGATGGACAGCGTCCGCTCCCGGGCGTACCAGATCCCGAAGACGGCGAGCAGCGCCGCGAGGAACCCGCCGGTCGCCTCGGCCTCCGTCACGCCCGCGGACTTCACCAGGTAGTCCGTGATCAGGGTGCCGGCCACGCCGACGAGCCCGACCACCGTCCAGTAGACCGTCGCCACGTACCGGCGCAGCGCCAGCTGCACCCCCAGCGCCACCGCGAGCAGCCCGCCCGTCAGCAGCAGTGCGGTCCGCATGCCGAGGGTCTCCATGGCGAGCCAGTCGGCGATCGACTCCCCGCCCGCCGTGCTGAGCAGCTTCACCACCCAGAAGAAGACCGTCACCTCGGGGACCTTGGTGAGCAGGCGGCGGTCCAGCAGCGCCGGCGGGCGTTCCGGGGAGGTGACGGGCATCATGGCGGAATCCTGGCAGCGAGGTCCCCGCCCCGCGGGAGCGTTGGCGAACCGGTAACCCGGAGGGGCTCAGGTCTCGTAGGGGTCCACCGGCGCGGGCACGGCCCGGCTGCCGGCGACGGCGAGCTCGGGGACGCCGTCCGGGCCGACGCCCCGGAAGGTGCCGACGACGGTCAGCCAGGTGTCCCGCGCGGGCGGGCCGCCGGGCAGGCCGACGAGCCGGGCGACGTCGGCGACGGCGTCCGCCGCGCAGCACGCGATCTGGTAGCGGGCCAGGCGCACGCCCGTGCCGTCCCGGGGCTGCGCCACGAAGCCCGTCAGCTCGACCTGCGTCCCGGCGAAGCTGGCGCCGCCCCGGTCCCCGGCCCGCTGCCCGAACTCGGCCAGCGTCATGGCGACGGGCGTCGCGCCCCCGGCCAGCGGGCGGAACAGCGTGCCCGACCGCACCGTCACCCCCGCCGTCCGGCCCACGCCGAAACTCCCCAGCGCGGGCGGCGCCACGAGCAGCAGGACGACGACGGGCGCGAGCAGCAGCCACCCGACGCGCTCGCCCCCGTGGTCGTGGCCGTGATCGTCCTCAGGGTCGTGCGCCGGGACGTGCGCGGGACGCCGCAGCGCCCCCACCAGCCCCGCCGCGCCGAGCACCGCGAGCAGCACCCCCGAGGCCACCAGCCAGGGCGCCATCCCGCTCCGCACATACCGCAGGTAGTCGCCCGACGCCACCAGCCGCACGAGCAGCACCCCGACCAGCAGGACGGCGGTCGAGCCGGTGCGCGGGCTCATACCAGCCACCATCCGGCGAGCGTGCCCCCGGCGACCGCGCAGGCCAGGCTGAGCGGCGCGAACCGCAGCGCGAACCGGCGGCCGAACGTGCCCGCCTGCAGCGCCACCAGCTTGAGGTCGACCATCGGGCCGACGACGAGGAACACCACCTGGGCGACCGGCGGGAACTGCCGCAGGCTCGCCGCGACGAACGCGTCGGCCTCCGAGCAGATCGACAGCAGCACCGCCAGGACGGCGAGCGCCAGGACGGCGAGCACCGGCGTCCCGGCGAAGGCGTCCACCGCGCTGCGCGGCACCGCCGTCTGCAGCGTCGCCGCGGCCGCCGCGCCGATGACGAGGAACCCGCCCGCCGAGAGCAGGTCGCCGCGCGCCGTCGCGGCGAAGACCGCCAGTCGCCCGCCACCGACCGGTTCGGGCCGCCAGGCGCGGGCGAGCAGCCGGTCGTCGCCGGTCGCCGCCCAGATCAGGCCGACGGCGACGGCGGCCAGCAGCGCCCCGCCGAACCGGGCCGCGACCATCATCGGCCGGCCCGGGAACGCGACCGCCGTGGACACCAGGACGACCGGGTTGATCGCGGGCGCCGCGAGCAGGAACGTCAGCGCGGCGCTCGCGGGGACGCCACGGCTGATGAGCCGGCGGGCGATCGGGATCGAGCCGCACTCGCAGCCCGGCAGCGCGGCCCCTGCGAGCGCGGCGACCGGCACCGCGAGCGCGACGCGCCGGGGCAGCGCGCGGGCGAGCACGGACGGCGGCACGAACGCCGCGATCGCCCCGCTCACCGTCACCCCGAGCGCGAGGAACGGCAGCGCCTGGACGGCGATGGCGACGAACACGGTGGCCCAGTTGGCGATCGCGGGTGTCGCGAGCAGGTCGGCGAGCGCCGTTCGGGCGAGCGCCGCCACGACGAGCAGCCCGAGGACGGCGATCAGCCCCCACTCCGGGCCCCCGGCCGGAGCGTCCGCCGGACCACCGGTCGGGTGCGGGGCCGAGGGCCGCGGGGGGACGTCGGTTGCCACGCACGCACCCTAAGCGGCTCCGGCGTCGGAGGGGCGTCGCACGCAGGGCGCCCGGTGCCCGGTCCGCCCCCTGATGACCTGATCCGAGGCCACCGGTCGGCGAGACTTCATCGCCGGGACATGCCGACCGGGGTTCCCCCTGCGCGGCTGGTACGGCAGGCTTCGGGCGGATCGCCCTGCTTGCGTGAACGGTGCCGTTCCTGCCGGGTCCTTCGCCCGAGAACTCCGAGTTTCCACCGCCTGGAGGCAGAATGTCGAGGTCGTACCGGTCCGTGCTCCACCGCCTGGCCGGGGTGGGCGGCTCCCGCGTGACGACGGCCGGGCTGGCCGCCGCCGCCGTGGCCGCCGTCCTGATCGCCCCGCTCGCCCGGTCCGGCGCCCCCGCCGGGTCGGCGGCGAGCGGCGTCCAGATCGCCGGTGCCGGGAACCTCAGCGACGCGGTGTCGGTGAGCTTCGCCGAGGAGCCCGCCGCCACGCCCACCACCGACCTGCACGTGCTCGCGTGGAACGACTTCCACGGCAACCTGGAGCCGGCAGGCCTGAACATCTACGGCCAGTTCGCCGGGGGCGCCGCCTACCTCGCCAAGCTGGTCAAGGACCGGCAGGCGGCCTACGGCGACGGCCGGGAGGCGACGGTCCTGGCGGGCGACAACATCGGCGCCGCCCCGCTCGCCGACGCGCTCTTCCACGAGGAGCCCGCGACGATCGTCACGAACCTGATGAACGTCGACTACGCCTCGGTCGGCAACCACGAGTTCGACAAGGGCGCCACCGAGCTGCTGCGGGTCGCCAAGGGCAACTGCGGCGCGGACGGCTGCGCGGCGAAGCCGTACACGCTGGCCAGCGGTCGGACGACCGACAAGTACCCGGGGGCGGACTTCCGCTACCTGTCGGCGAACGTCACCGACGCCAAGGGCAAGACGCTGTTCCCGGCCTACGGCGTCAAGAAGCTCAAGACCAGCGCCGGCCAGGACGTCAAGCTCGGGTTCATCGGCGAGGTCCTCAAGGACACTCCGAGCATCGTGACGCCGAGCGGCGTCGCCGGCCTGAACTTCACCGACGAGGCGACCGCGGCGAACAAGGCCGTGGCGAACCTCCGCAAGGAGGGCGTGAAGATCCCGATCCTGGTCATCCACCAGGGCGGGTTCCAGACGACGTCCAGCCTCAACGGGTGCGCGGGCCAGCTCGCCGGGACGCCGATCCTGGACATCGCGAGCAGGCTCGACCCGTCGATCAAGATCATCATCTCGGGCCACACCCACGCCGAGTACCGGTGCACCATCACGACGAACGGGGTGACCCGGCTCATCACCAGCGCCGCGTCGTTCGGCCGGATCCTCAGCGACGTCACGCTGACCGTCGACTCGCAGACCGGTGACCTGGTGTCGGCGTCCGCGGCCAACAGCATCGTGACCAACGCCCTCAACACCCCGGGGACCGGCGTCATCCGCCAGCCGGACCCGAGCAAGGAGGACCCGAAGGTCGCCGCCGTCGTCAAGCAGTACGTGACCGCCGCGGCGCCCCTGGCGAACAAGGTCCTCGGCAGCATCCAGGGCGACCTCACCCGTGACGGCGGGACGACGGGCGAGCAGCCGCTCGGCGACGTCATCGCCGACGCCCAGCTCGCCTCGACGGCCGGGGCCACGGTCGGCAACGCGAAGATCGCCTTCATGAACCCCGGCGGCATCCGCGCCGACCTCAAGGTGAACGACATCTCCTCGGGCGGCGAGGCACCCGGCCAGGTGACCTACGGCGAGGCCTTCACCGTGCAGCCGTTCGGCAACAGCCTCGTCACCAAGACCATGACGGGCGCGCAGATCCGCAGCCTGCTCCAGCAGCAGTTCCCCGGCTGCGGCGGCCAGAGCACCCAGCGGATCCTGCAGATCTCCTCGACGCTGAAGTACGAGCTGGCACCCGCGGCCCTCCCGACGACCCCGACGGCGGCGGACTGCGCGGCGAAGATCGGCACGATCTGGGTGAACGGCACGGCGCTCCAGCCGGCCGACTCCCTCCGGGTGACCATGAACAACTTCCTCGCGACCGGCGGGGACGGGTTCACGGTCTTCAACTCCGGCACCGACCCGCTCGGCGGGGCCCAGGACATCGACTCGTTCGTCGCCTACCTGCAGGCGGCGGGCGCGGCGGGCGTCCCGGTCCCGGCGCGCGACCGGATCGTCCCCGAGCCCTGACCCCGGGCCGCACCACCGCGAGGGCCCCGGTCACCCGACCGGGGCCCTCGCGGCGTCCCGGCCCGGCGTCCCGGCCCGGCGTCCGGGCTCAGTCGTCGCGCTGGGTCAGCAGGGCGATGCCCATCGCCGTGAGCACGAGGGGGTACAGCAGCACGAGCGCGGGCGCCGCGATGATCCCCAGGCCCGGCAGGATGGCGAACACCTGGCTGACGGCGAGCACGGGCGGCACCCAGCTCCGCCAGCCCTGCAGCACCCGGGCCCGCACGGCGGCGACACCCGCGGCCGGGCCGCCCACCAGCACGAGCAGCGCCCCCGGGTCGGCCACGAGCACGCCCAGCCAGGGGGCCGACCCCCCGGAGGCGGTCGTCACGGCGGCGGCGACGAGCGACAGCACCACCGCGGCGTAGCCCACGAGCCACGTCGTCAGCGCCGTCCGTCCGAAGCCGGTGCCGCACGCCTGCAGGGCTGTCAGGGTGACCAGCGGCACGATGGTCAGCAGCAGGCCCGCGAGCGCGAGGGTGTCCACCACGGTGCTGCCTGGCACGGAGAGCGCGAGCAGCACCAGGGCCCCCGAGACGATGGCGGCGACGCCCCCGCCGATCAGGCGGCGGTCCCGCCGGACGGGCGCGGCGGTGGTCTCGAGCTCCATGGCGGGTCTCCTCGGGCAACGGTTGGTCCCCGACGGTACCCGCCCGGGACCGGGGCCGGACCCGCCCCCGGTCCCGGTCGCCCGAGCGCCCGGCGGCCCCCGGTCGCCCGAGCGCCCGGCGGCCCCCGGTCGCCCGAGCGCCCGGACGGCTCAGCCCGCGACGAGCTCGCTCGGACGGGCGATGACGTCGACGAGCGCACCGCGGCGCCACACCGTGATGGGCAGGTCCTGGTCGATGGCGTCGGCGAACATCAGGCGCTGCAGGCTCTGCGCCGTCCAGACCGGCTCGCCCGCGACGGTCAGCAGGACGTCGCCGGTGAACAGGCCCGAGCGCGCCGCCGGGCTGCCCGGCACCACCTCGACGAGCCGCAGGCCGTCGCGGCGACCGAGCCGCTCGGCGAGCACCGGCGGCAGCGGCGCCGGGGAGCTGACGAGGCCCAGGTAGGCCCGGCGCACCCGGCCGTCGGCGAGCAGGGCGGCGATGATCCGGCGCGTGGTGTCGTTCACCGGGACGGCGAGGCCCAGCCCGCTGCCCGCGACCGCGGTGTTGATCCCGACGACGTGCCCGGAGGCGTCGGCGAGCGCCCCGCCGGAGTTGCCCGGGTTGAGGGCGGCATCGGTCTGGATGACGTCCTCGATCACGCGGACGGCCGCACCGCTGCGCGTGGGCAGGGAGCGGCCGAGCGCGCTCACCACGCCCGCCGTCACGGTCCCGGCGAGGCCGAGCGGGTTGCCCACGGCGACGACGAGCTGCCCGACCCGCAGGCGCGCCGCCTCGCCGAGCGTGGCCGGTGCCGGGGTCGCGCCGTCCACGCGCACGACGGCCAGGTCCGAGAGCGGGTCGCTGCCGATCACGCGGAACGGCGCGCTCACGCCGTCCGCGAAGGCCGCGGTGCCGCCGTCGGCGCCCTGGACGACGTGCGCGTTGGTGAGGACGAAGCCGTCCTCGGTGAAGACGACGCCGGAGCCGGCGCCCGTCGACTCGGCGCCGCGCCGCCGCATCCGCACGCTGAGGGCCGCGACCCGCGGCGTCAGGTGGTCGGCGACCGCGGTGACGACGCGGGAGTAGGCGTCCAGGGGGTCGGACGCCGGAGGGGTCGGTTCGGACATGGGCGCTCCCGGGCAGGGCGGCAGGCAGGAGGATTACTCGCTTTCACCTGATATTGCGCGCGACCGGCCGCCCTGTCACGCCTCGATCGCCGACGGCTGAACCCCCGCGCACGAGACCCCGCCGACCCCGCGTGATCAGGTAATCAGAGACGATCATGAAATCCGGGAACGGGCGGCGGCTCGACGGGCCTCGATCGCCCCGGATCGCATGATCACGGAGGTTGTCAAGAGGGGCGGCGGCGTGGGGGTTTCGGGATCCAGCGCTGGGCGCCCCAGGGGGTCGTCAGGGTGACCAGCGGGCAGGTCACGGTGTCGACGAGCAGGCGCACGTACACGCGGGCCTGCGACGACACCGCCACCGATCCCTCGGGCACCAACTGCTGCAGGTGGGTCGCCAGGGCCGTGCCGGTCCCGTGGAAGGCCGACCCGGCGACCATGCCGAAGCGGTCGAGCTGGACCCACTCGACCGCGTCGACGTCGCTGTCCTTCACGCCGTCCTTCACGCCGTCCAGGGTAGACGCCCTCGCGGCGGGGGCCGCGGGGCGGCGCTGTCTGGCCTGTCACCCGGGGCGGTCAGCGTGCCCCGGAGCCCCTGATGACGGCGCCCATCGTCTTCCAGATGATCTCGGCGTCCAGCGCGACCGACCAGTTCTCCACGTAGTAGAGGTCCAGCCGGACGGTCTCCTCCCAGCTCAGGTCCGAGCGCCCGCTCACCTGCCAGAGACCGGTCAGTCCCGGCTTCACCAGCAGCCGCCGGTGGGCCTCCCGCGCGTACCGCGCCACCTCGGCGGGCAGCGGCGGGCGGGGCCCGACGACGGACATCTGCCCGGAGAGCACGTTGAGGAGCTGTGGCAGCTCGTCCAGGGAGAAGCGCCTGAGGTAACGGCCGATCGGGGTGATCCGGGGGTCGTCCCGCATCTTGAACAGGACGCCGTCGCCGTGGTCGTTGAATGACGCGAGTTCAGCCAGCCGCTGTTCGGCGTCCACGTACATGGAACGGAACTTGTAAATGACGAACCGTTCGCCGTCCTTGCCGATGCGTACCTGACGGAACAGCATCGGTCCCCGGCTGGAGAGCCGCACGGCCACGCCCAGGAGCACCAGCAGGGGCGCCCCCACCAGCAGTGCGGCACCGGAGAGCGAGATGTCGAGGGCACGCTTGACCACGCGCCGGACGCCGGTGAACTCCGGCTCCGCGATCTGCAGCAGGGGCAGCCCGGACACCGGCCGGATGCTCACCCGCGGCCCGGCGACGTCGGTCAGGGCGGGGGCGACGAGCAGGTCGACGCCGAGCCCCTCCAGCGACCAGGCGAGCTCGCGCAGCCGGTCCGGGTCGAGGTCCGCGCCGTGGGCGACCGCCACGGTGTCGGCGCCCAGGGACTGCACCCGCGTCCGCACGTGCCCCACCGAGGGGACGTCGCCGTCGCCGGGCGTCACCGCGCGGCAGGAGCCGACGACGCGCAGCCCGCTGTGGGGTGACGACGCCAGGCGCCGCTCCAGCACCTCCCGCGCATGCCCCTCGCCGACGACGAGCACGCGGTGGGTCGCCGTGCCGCGGCGGCGCACGTGGTGCAGCACCTTGCGGGCGAGGTAGCGCAGGACCAGGGCGAGCAGGGTGGCGGCGGGCAGGACGCCGACGACCAGGCCGCGGGCGATGTCCCACTTGAGCAGGAAGACCGCGACGGCGAGCAGCGCGGTGAACCGGGCGGCGGCGTTGGCGACGCGCCGGAACTCCTCGCTCCCCAGGCCGAGGTAGCGGCCCTCGTAGGTGCGGGCCGCCGCCAGGGTGAGGAGCCACACCGGCACGGCGGCGGCCACCAGGTCGCGATAGGCGACCCCGCGGTACTGCTCGCCGAGCGTCTCGAACCGCAGCAGCTCGCCGATCATGCCGCCCGCGAGCAGGGCGAGCGCGTCGAGGACGACGAGCACGAGCACGTAACGCCGTTGCCAGCTCGCGAGGTGGGCGCGCTGGCGCTGCACCGGCCAGGGCTGCGACGTCGGGACGTCCGCGAGCGCAGCCGGGGCGCCCGCGAGCGCGGCCCGGGTGCCGGTGGGCGCCGCCCCCGGGAGGTCGATGATTTCTTCCAGTTCGTCGGTGAGATCGGTGCGAAAAGTATCCGTCATGGCGGCCGCCACCCCCGTCAGCTGGCTGGACCGCCCTATCCCTGGAAGACAGGCCGCGGTCCGGTATTGCCGGGACCATACGATAGCCGCGCGCGGCGTCGTCGCCGGGGCCGTCGTCAATATTGCCGTATCTCCGCAAGATTGACAGCGGTCAATTCGTGGAAATTTCCGGTATCACGGGGGAGATTTCCTGCTCGTCACCGGCGTCCCGTGCGCCACGGCGCCGTCACGCGGGCGCCCGCTGCGGCGGTGCGGGTGGCGGGAGCACGGGCGGGGCGGCTGCCGGAGAGTACCGGGAGTCGGGGCGCTGAACCAGTTCAGGCTCTGGGCGGGATCAGATGCTGAACCAGGCGGTGCGCACGCCGCCGGGGCCGGCGTGGGCCGGCAGGACGATGCTGGTGAGGCCCGGCGGGACGCCGTCGACGGCCACGCCGTCGCCCGGGCACGGCACCTTGATGCGCCCGCCGGGTTGGACGATCTCGAGGAAGTCGCCGGGGGAGCCGACCGGCGCGGGGGGCGGGACGTCCGGGGAACCCCCGGAGGCGTCCGGGGGAGGCGAGTCGATGCGCACCTCCACGCGCGCGGTGTCGCCGGTGCCGCGCACCGCCACCGCCACGCAGAGGTCGCCCCGGGCGAAGACCAGGAGCCGGTCGGTGCCCGGGGGGCAGGTGAACCGCGCGTCGATCAGGCTGTCGCCCACGAGCGCCGCGACCCGCAGGGCGGGGTCGTGCAGGTCGAGCACGGCCCGGCTCGCCGCCAGGACGTGTGCCGGCACCTGGGCCCTCGGAGGGGGTCTGCTGTGCATGTGGGATTATAAAACCGATACCTGTGCTTCTTGCCTCAGGACCTGCTTCCTCGGTCGCTGCCGCCGCGGCGAGCACTCGAGCGCTCACGCCCCGTCATCGTCTTGCCTGGAGTCGTCACACGGTGTCGACCACCGCACGCAGACGGCGCACGCAGCGGCCCCTGGTCGGCCCGATGCTCCCGATCGGCAGGCCCAGGTCGGCGCCGATCTGCTCGTAGCTGGGCGGCGGGTCCTGGATGAGCAGCTCGACGAGCGAGCGCCAGGTCGGTGGCAGGGTGTCGAGCGCCGAGCGGGCCGCGGCGGCCAGCTCCCGGTTGATGAGGGCCTCGTCGGGCGGCGCGAGGAGCCGGTCCGGCCCGTCGAAGGTCTCGACGTCCTCGCCGAGCACGTTGCGGCGCCGGTGGGCGATGCACCGCAGGGCCTCCCGCTGGGCGGTGGTGGCCAGCCAGCTGCCCAGCCGGGCGGGCTCGCGGATGTCGTCGATGTGCTCCAGCAGGCGCAGCCAGGTCGTCTGGACCACGTCCGCGGCGTCGCTCTCGCTGAGGCCGTGCCGCAGGGCGACGGCCCACAGCAGCGAGACGTAGCGGCTCACGATGTCGTCCCAGGCGCCGCGGTCACCTGCGGCCGCGGCCCGGACCAGGGCGATCACCTGGTCGTCGCGCGCCGACGCGGAGGCGGGACCGGCCGGGACCGGCGCGGGACCGGTCGGGCCGGAGGTGGGGCCGGTCGGGGCAGGGGCGGCCCGGAGGGGGGCCGGCGCGGGCCGCGCCGGGTCGGACGGCGCCGGGGTGGACGGCGTCCCGTTCGTCGTGACGGTGGTCGAGGTGATGGGCCTGGCGGTTCCGCTGGTCACGGAATCTCCCCCCATGAGGGTGGACAGACAGACGGGTGGGCCGTCGCCGAGCACATCGTCCACAGCCGGGCCCGGCGGTGGACGGCGCGTTTCGCTCGTCGATCCATCTGGTACATGGCGACACTCTTGTCACAGCAGGGCTGAAGCGCTCAACCTCCCGGTTGAGGGAAAGCCGGTCGGGCCCGGGTCGACGACGTCCTGTGGAGGGTGCAGTCACGGGCGGTGGTCATGGGCAAGGTAACGTTAAGGCTTCTTGAGGTTGACCCGCAGCCTTTTCGGCTATCTCTACAGAGAGCAACCGTTTGGGCACTCATAGTAAACGATAGACCCCGAACGGCTTTCCCGCAGCGGTATCAGCGGGCGTTCCCGCGGATCGCCTTACTGACATCAGCTCGGAACCGGTTGCCGCCAGGTCCCTGGTCCCGGGCCCTTCCGCTGCAGTTCATTCGGCGTTTGGGGGTCCCATGAGGATTGCCGTCCTCGGTCTGGGATACGTGGGAGCCGTGACGGCCGCGGGCCTCGCGTCCCGCGGGCACGAGGTGTGCGGGGTCGACGTCGACCCCGTGAAGGTGGACCTGCTCCGGGCGGGTCGCAGCCCGGTCGTCGAGCCGGGCATCGACGAACTCGTCACGACCAGTATTGCCAACGGCACTCTGCGTGTGACCACGGACGTCGTCGAGGCGCTCGACCGCGCGGACGTCTCCCTCCTGTGCGTGGGGACGCCGTCCAGCGCCGCGGGTGACGTGGATCTCGGTCACCTGCGCAGCGCGGTGAAAGACATTCACCGGGCGATGGGTGTCGCCGCGCCGCCCCCGTCGGGCCGGCACGTCGTCGTCGTCCGCAGCACCGTTCCCCCGGGCACCGGCGACGACGTCGTGGCGCCGGAGTTCGTCGACCCGCCCGCGGGCTGGCAGGTGGGCACCGCCATGTGCCCGGAGTTCCTGCGCGAGGGCTCCGGCGTCGCGGATTTCTTCGCCCCGCCGTTCGTGGTGGTCGGGGCCGGCGAGGACTGGGTCTTCGAGCAGCTCGGCGAGCTGTTCGCATTCCTGGGGCAGGACGTGCGGCACGTGGGTATCCGCAGCGCGGAGGCGCTGAAGTACGCCTGCAACGCGTTCCATGCTGCAAAGGTGTCGTTCACGAACGAGATGTCCCGGATTTTCAGTGCCTATGGCATCGATTCCCGGGAAGTCATGAAGATCTTCGTCGAGGACCGGGTCCTCAACGTCTCGCCCGCCTATCTGCGGCCCGGCTTCGCCTTCGGCGGCTCCTGCCTGCCCAAGGACCTGCGGGCCCTGCTCCACATGGCGCGGATGCACTCCCTCGACGTGCCCATGCTCGCGGGCACGCTGCGCACCAACGAGATCGTGGTGAGCGACGTCGTCGACCGGCTCCTGGCCGGCCCCGGCCGGACGGTGGCCATGCTCGGCCTGAGCTTCAAGATGGACACCGACGACCTGCGCGAGAGCCCGAACGTCGAGCTGGCCGAGCGGCTCATCGGCAAGGGCTTCGACGTGCGGATCTACGACCCGATCGTCAACCCCGAGCGGCTCATCGGCGCCAACCTGCGCTACATCGAGGCCCGGCTGCCCCATCTGCGCCGCGTCCTGCTGGCCACGCCCGAGGCGGCGATGGCGGGGGCCGACGTCGCCGTCGTCGCGACCACCGACGCCGACGCCGTCCGCGGCCTGCTCGCCGCGCCGCCCCCGCGCGTCCTCGACCTCAGCGGGTCCCTCGGCGCGGACGTCGAGGCCCTGCCCGGCTACGAGGGCATCGGTTGGGCCCGGTGACCGCGGGGGAGGGGCGACGCCCCCGCGTGGCGATCATCGTGCAGAACCTGCCGGTCCCCTTCGACCGGCGGGTGTGGCTGGAGTGCCGGGCCCTGACCGGCGCCGGGTACGACGTCACGGTCGTCTGCCCGAAGGGGAAGGGCGATCCGGCGCGGCAGGTCCTGGACGGTGTCACGATCTTCAAGTACCGGCCCTACGCGCCGGGCGGGAGCGCCCTCGGCTTCGTGGTCGAGTACCTCTGGTCGTTCCTGGCGACGGCGTGGCTGATCGGGAGGGCACGCCGGGCGGGGCGGTTCGACGTGCTCCAGGCCTGCAACCCGCCGGACATCTTCTGGCCGATCGCGCGCTGGCTGCGCCTGCGCGACCGGACCCGGTTCGTGTTCGACCACCACGACCTGTGCCCGGAGCTCTACGACTCCCGCTTCGGTGCCGCGCGGACCGCGGCCGGGGCCCCGGGCGGCTCCCAGCTCGCCAAGCGCGGCCTGCTGGCGCTGGAGCGGGCGACCTTCCGCACCGCGGACCACGTGACCTCCACCAACGCCTCGTACGCGGAGGTGGCGATGCGGCGGGGCGGCAAGGCCGCGGACGACGTCACGATCGTGCGCACCGGGCCCGACCCGCTCAAGCTGCAGCGCCGCCAGGAGGTGGAGGCGCTGCGGCGGGGGCGGGCGCACCTGGTCGCCTACATCGGCGTCATGGGCCCCCAGGACGGCGTGCACGTCGCGGTGCGGGCCGCGGCCCACATCGTGCACGAGCTGGGCCGCGAGGACGTGTCGTTCACGTTCATGGGGTCCGGGGACTGCCACGCCGACCTGGTCGCCCTGCGGGACTCCCTCGGCATCACCGACCACCTCGACCTGCCCGGCCGGGTGCCCGACGCCTTCGTCGTCGACGTGCTCTCCACCGCCGAGGTGGGCCTCTCGCCGGACCCGAAGAACCCGCTGAACGACGTCTCGACCATGAACAAGACCATGGAGTACATGGCCTTCTCGATGCCGGTCGTGGCGTTCGACCTCAAGGAGACCCGGGTCTCGGCGGGCGACGCCGCCGTCTACGTGGCCGACGGCGACATCGAGAAGTACGCCCGCGCCGTCCTCGACCTGCTCGACGACGTCCCCACCCGGACGGCGATGGGCCGCCTCGGGCGCGAGAAGGTCGTCCGCGAGCTCGGCTGGCCCTGCCAGGAGGCCGCCTACGTCGGCGTCTACGACGCGCTGACCGGCCGGACGGGTGAGCGGAAGGTGATCGCGCTCCCCACGGAGCCCGCCACGACCTCGGCCGCCGCGCCGGACGCCGACCCGCAGACGGGAGCCTGAGCACATGTGCGGTGTCGCGGGAGCGTTCGGCCAGCCGGACGGCGGGCAACTGGTCAAGGCCATGGCCGAACGGATCGCCCACCGCGGCCCGGACGCCGTCGGCGTGCGCGAGCTGATCGGCGAGGGTGCGGGAGAGGGGCAGATCCTGCACCTCGCCCACCGCCGGCTGTCGATCATCGACCTGTCGACGGCCGCCGACCAGCCGTTCGTCAAGGACGGGCTGCACCTGTCGTACAACGGCGAGGTGTACAACTTCCGCGACCTGCGGCGGGAGCTGGAGGCGTCCGGCGTCCGGTTCGTGACGTCGTCGGACACCGAGGTGGTGCTGGAGGCGTGGCGGGCCTGGGGACCGGCGGCCCTGCCGAAGCTGCGCGGGATGTTCGCGTTCGCCCTGTACGACGAGCGCGCCGGCGACCTGGTGCTCGCCCGCGACCCGCTCGGCATCAAGCCGCTCTACGTCATGCCGCGGGGCGACGGGATCCTCTTCGCGTCCGAGCTGAAGGCCATCGTCACGGCGGTCGGCCCCGAGCTGCGGGTGCGGCCCGAGGCGCTCGTCGCCTCGATGCTCTACTACTTCGTCCCCGACGAGCTGACGAGCGTGACCGGCGTCGAGAAGCTGCCGCCGGGCTCGTGGGCGCGGTGGGGGCGCAGCGGCACGACCGGCCCGCAGCGCTACTGGGACCCCGTCGAGCGGGCCCGGACGGCGATGGCGGGGCCGCCCGCGGACCTCGCGCGGGTGATCGAGGAGTCGGTGGCCGCCCACCTGGTGGCCGACGTCCCCGTCGCGTCGTTCCTCAGCGGCGGCCTGGACTCCAGCCTGATCACTGCGATCGCGGCCCGCTCCGACCCGGGCATCGAGGCGTGGACCATCACCTTCCGCCAGCAGGACCAGCGCCTGGAGGCCATGCCGGACGACGCCGTCTACGCCCGCAAGATGGCGGCGCACCTGGGCATCCGGCTGCACGAGATCGAGATCGCGCCCGACGTCGTCGACCTGCTGCCGCGGATGGTCGACGTCCTCGACGAGCCGATCGGCGACCCCGCCGCCATCAACACGGTCCTGATGTGCCAGGCCGCCCGGGAGGCGGGCGTCAAGGTGCTGCTGTCGGGCATGGGCGCCGACGAGCTGTTCGGCGGCTACCGCAAGCACCTGGCCTGCCTGCTCGGCGCCCGGTACCGCCGGACGGTCCCGCACGCCCTGCGCACCCGCGTCGTCGCTCCGGGCGTGCACCGCCTGCCGGTGGCCGCGGGCGGCCGGGGCCTGCGCTACACCCGCTGGGCCAAGCGGTTCCTCAGCTTCGCCGAGCTGGAGGAGGAGGCGGCGTTCCGCCGCAGCTACACCCTCTACGACCCGCCGCAGCTCGCCGGGATGCTCGACCCGGCGCTCGCCGCCCACGTGGACGGCGTGGTCGACGCCCACCGCCGGATGTACGAGGAGGCGTCGTTCGCCGACACGGTCAACCGGATGTGCCTCACGGACAGCCGGCTCTTCATGGTGGGCCTCAACCTCACCTACACCGACCGGTCGAGCATGTCGGCGTCCACCGAGGTCCGGGTGCCGTTCGTGGACACCGAGGTCTTCTCCGCCGCGTTCAGCTTCCCCGGCTCCAGCAAGATCCGGGGGCGCACCCAGAAGGTGCCCTTGCGGGAGGCCGCCGCGGGCTGGCTGCCCGACGAGGTCCTGCACCGGCCGAAGGCCGCCTTCGGCGCGCCGCTGCGGGCCTGGATCGGCAACGAGCTGGCGCCGCTCATCGACGACGTCCTGCTCGACGGCGAGCTGGTCTCGACCGGGTTCCTGCGGCGCGATCCGTTGCGGCAGCTGGTCGCCGAGCAGCGGTCGGGCCGCAGCGACCAGTCCAAGCAGCTGTGGCAGCTGCTCTCGATGGAGCTGTGGTACCGCAACGCCCGCGCGGCGGGCGTGGCCGCGCCGTGACCGGTCCCCTCCACCAGCCCGGCCCGAGCAGCGGCCCGAGCACCAGCCCGAGCACCAGCCCCGGCACCAGCCCCGGCTCCGGCCCCGGCCCCACGGGACTGCAGGACGTCGACAGGAAGGTCCGATGAAGCAGGTCGCCCAGAACTACAAGTCCGGGGAGCTCGCCGTCCTGGACGTCCCCGAGCCCGCCTGCAAGCCCGGCGGCGTCCTGGTCCGCTCGTTGTACTCCCTCATCTCCACGGGCACCGAGATGATGAAGGTCAGCGAGGCGCGCCTGTCACTGCTGGGCAAGGCCCGCGCCCGCCCCGACCAGGTGCGGAAGCTCCTCGACAGCGTCGCCCAGCAGGGCGCGGTCGCCACGTACCAGAAGGCGATGAACCGCCTCGACAGCTACACCCCGCTCGGCTACAGCCTGTGCGGCGTCGTCGTCGAGGTGGGCGCGGGCGCCGAGGAGTTCGCCGTCGGCCAGGTCGTGGCGGCGGCGGGCAACGAGTTCGCGCTGCACGCCGACGTCAACTGGGTGCCGGTGAACCTCTGCGTGCCGGTGCCGGACGGCGTGGCCCCCGAGCACGCGGCCTTCGCGACCGTCGGCGCCATCGCCATGCAGGGCGTGCGCCGCGGGGAGACCGCCCTCGGCGAGACGGCCTGCGTCATCGGGCTCGGGCTCATCGGCCAGCTCGTCGTCCGGCTGCTGCTGGCCGGGGGCGTGCACGTCGTGGGGCTCGACCCGAACCCGGCGCGGTGCGCCGAGGCGGAGAAGGCGGGCGCCCTGCTCGCCGCGGCCCCCGACGACGCCGGGCTGGCCGCCGTCGAGGCGGTGCTGCGCGAGCGCACCCGGGGCCTCGGCGCCGACCACGTCTTCCTCGCCGCGGGCGGCAGCTCCAACGGCCCGGTCGAGGCGGCGGCCCGGCTGGCCCGCGACCGCGCGCGCGTCGTCGACATCGGCAAGACCAAGCTTGACCTTCCGTGGAACGCCTACTACGACAAGGAGCTCGACGTCCGGTTCTCCCGGTCGTACGGGCCCGGCCGCTACGACGACCGGTATGAGCTGGAGGGGATCGACTACCCCGCGGGGTACGTCCGCTGGACCGAGCGGCGCAACCTCGCCTGCTTCGTCGACCTCCTCGCCACGGGCTCGATCGACGTCGCGTCGCTCGTCTCGGGGATCCACCCGATCGAGGAGGCGACGTCCGTCTACGGCCGCCTCTCCTCCGGGGAGCTGCAGGGGGTCGGCTTCCTGCTGTCCTACCGGCAGGACGCCGACGGCCCCGACGCCGCCGCGGCGCCGATGCGCACGCTCGTCGCGCCCGCCCGTGCCGCCGCGCCGCGCGGGTCGCGCCCGGGGACGTCGGGCCGGGTGCGGTTCGGCTTCATCGGCGCCGGCAACTACGCGGGCTCCATGCTGCTGCCGCACCTGGCGTCCCACGCCGGCGTCGAGCTGGTGTCGGTCGCCACGACGACGTCGCTCTCCGCCGTCAACGCGCAGCGCAAGTTCGGCTTCGCCGCCGCGAGCACCGACGTCGCCACCGTGCTGGACGACGACAGCCTCGACGCGGTGTTCGTCGTGACGCGCCACCACTCGCACGCCCGGTTCGTGTGCCAGGCGTTGGAGCGGGGGCGGGCGGTGTTCGTCGAGAAGCCGCTCGCGGTGACGCCGGAGCAGCTCGACGAGATCCTGGCCACGGTCGGGTCGACCGGAAACGACCGGATCATGGTCGGGTTCAACCGCCGGTTCGCGCCGCTGTTCGAGCAGTTGCGCGGCGGTCTCGGCGCGCTGCGCGGGCCGGTCGGCGCGCGGTACCTCGTCAACGCCGGGCAGCTGGGCGCAGGCAGCTGGTACCTCAACGCCGACCTGGAGGGATCCCGGTTCGTGGGCGAGGGCGGTCACTTCATCGACACGGTCAGCGCCCTGGTCGGCCACCACCCGGTCGAGGTGTACGCCGCGGGCACGGGCGACGACGTCCACGCCACCCTGCGCTTCGCCGACGGATCGATCGCGACCGTCGCCTACCTGTGCGAGGGCAGCTCCCGGTTCCCGAAGGAGACGCTGGACGTCACCGGTGACGGCCGCAACGGCCGCCTGGACAACTTCCAGGGGGTGACCGTGTGGTCGGCCCGCGGCAAGCCCGCGTCCAAGCGGTCGCGCGGGGGCCAGGACAAGGGCCAGAGGGCCCAGCTGGAGCGGTTCGTCGAGGCGGTGCGCACCGGGGGCGCCATGCCGATCCCGCTGGATTCCCTGGTGGCGACGACGCGGGCGACCTTCGCCGTCGGGGCGAGCCTGGCGTCGCGGCGGCCGGTGGCCCTGTGACGGCGCCGTTCCCCGTCGACGATCGGGCGGTCGCTCGCCGGGCGGTGGCGCGCTGATGGTGTCGGCCGACCGGCTCGGGTGGTACGTGCAGCGGCTGCGGGGCATGTCCCCGGCCGAGGTGGTGTCGCGGGTGGGCGACCAGGGGCGCCGTCGGCGGTGGGCGGGGCGCCAGGTGCTGCCGGGCGGCCCGGTCCCGCGCCCGGCCGACCTGCGCCCCGACCGGGCCTTCACCGCGGTGCTGCCGCCCGGGGCCCGCGACGCCGTCCCGCCCGGCGCGGCGGCGGCCCTGGTGGCCGCCGCCGACCGGGTGCTCGACGGGACCTGGACGGTGCTGGGGACCGTGCGCGCGGACAGCGCCGACCCGGACTGGTTCCGCGACCCCCTGACCGGACGGCGGGCACCGGACCGGCAGCTCGCGTTCCTGATCAACCACCGGGACGAGGCGGTGACGGGCAACGTCAAGCAGGTGTGGGAGCTGTCCCGCCACCACCACCTCACCGTGCTGGCCGCCGCATGGTGGCTCACCGGCGACGAGCGGTACGCCCGGGCGACCGCCGACCAGCTGCGGTCCTGGTGGCAGGCCAACCCCTTCCTCTCCGGCGTGCACTGGACGAGCGGTATCGAGGCCGGGATCCGGCTCGTGTCCTGGGTGTGGATCCGGCGCCTGCTGGCCGACTGGCCGAAGGTCGGCGACCTGTTCGAGGACGACCCGCACGCCGTCGCGCAGATCGCCTGGCACGCGGAGTTCCTCGCGGGCTTCCGCAGCACCGGCTCGTCGGCGAACAACCACGTGATCGCCGAGGCGGCGGGCGGCCTCGCCGCGGCGTGCGCCTTCGACTGGTACGGCCGCTCGGCGGGCTGGCGGCGCGACGCCGCGTCCCTGCTGGAGGCCGAGCTGGCCGCCAACACCTTCCCCAGCGGCCTCAACCGGGAGCTGGCGAGCGAGTACCACTACCTCGTCGCGGACCTGGCGCTGCTCGCCCTCGCCGAGGCCGACGTGGCCGGGCACCCGTTGCCCGAGGGTGCCTGGCTGCGGCTGGCCGCGATCCTCGACGCGGGGGCGGCCGTCCTCGACGCCCACGGCGGGCCGCCGCGGCAGGGCGACGGCGACTCCGGGCGCGCGCTCGTGGTGGACGATCCCGAGCGCGAGCGCGCGGGGGTCGTCCTGGGGGCGGGTGCCGCCGTCGTCGGACCGGCGCCCTGGTGGCCGGAGGTGGACGGCGGGGTCCAGGGCGTCCTGCTCGGCGCGCTGCTGGGCGACCGGCGGCGGGTGGACCCGGCGCGCCGTCCCCGGGAGCGGCCGCGCCGCTTCGCCGACGCCGGGCTGGTGCTGCTGCGGTCCCGGCCGTCCGACGGTCCCGAGATCTGGTGCCGCGCGGACGTCGGGCCGCACGGGTTCCTGTCCATCTGCGCCCACGCGCACGCCGACGCGCTGTCGGTGGAGGTCCGGCACGACGGCGTCGACGTGCTCGCGGACCCCGGGACGTACTGCTACCACGGGGAGCCGGCCTGGCGTGCCTGGTTCCGCTCCACGGCCGGGCACAACACGCTGCAGCTGGGCGGCGTCGACCAGGCGGTGTCGAGGGGCCCGTTCCTGTGGACGACGCACCCCGTGACGACGACGCTCGCCTGCGAGCTCGGCGACCTACCCCTGCAGCGGCTGACGGCCGAGCACGACGGGTACCGCCGCCTGGAGATCCCCGCCGTCCACCGCAGGGAACTGACGCTCGACTCACCGGCACGCGCCCTCACCGTCGTCGACACCGTGCTCCTGGACCGGCCCGGGGAGGTGGACCTGCTCCTGCCGTGGCACCTCGGGCCCGCGGTGCGGGCCGACCTGGACGGCGCCTCGGCCCGGCTGAGCTGGCAGGTCGGCGGGGCGGTCCGGCAGGGCCTGCTGACGCTGCCCGGGCACCTCACCTGGACCGCGCACCGGGGGCAGGAGGACCCGGTGGCGGGCTGGTTCTCGCCCGGCTTCGGGGTGCGCGAGCCGTCGACCGTCCTGCTCGGGCGCGGGCGCATCGCCGGGACGACGGCGCTCACCCTCACCACGAGCCTGGTGCTGGACCGCGTCGAGGATCCGTCCGCGGCCGTCGCTCCGGCGGGTATCGCGGGCCCACCCGGCTGCTCTTCTTCCTGAGGGGAGTCAGGGAACTCCCCGACACCGGCGGTCGCGCCGCCGCTGCGGAGGAGGGGGCGACTATGCGTTCCGGGCTTGATCGGGACCTGGATGAGCTGTCGGACACCGGAACGAAGGGACCGTCCTGCCGGCTGTGCGCGGCCGACCTGACGGAGACCTTCGTCGACCTGGGGTCGTCGCCGCCGTGCGAGAGCTACGTGAGCGCCGAGCAGCTGGACGCGCCCGAGGTGTTCTACCCGCTGCACGTCCGGATCTGCAGCCGCTGCCTTCTCGTGCAGCTGCCGCCCTACGTCGACAATGAAGGAATCTTCAGCGACTACGCCTATTTCTCGTCCTTCTCCGACAGCTGGGTCGCCCACGCCGGCAGGTTCGTGGACGAGTTCGCGGAGCGGCTCGGCCTCGGCGCGGACAGCCTCATGATCGAGGTCGCCAGCAACGACGGTTACCTCCTGCAGCACGCGGTCCGGCGCGGCATCCCCGTCGTCGGGGTGGAGCCCGCCGCCAACATCGCCGACGTCGCGCGCGAGCGCGGGGTGCGGACCGAGACCGCCTTCCTCGGCCGCGAGACCGGCCGCCGCATCGCCGAGCGGTACGGCCGCGGCGACCTGGTCGTCGGCAACAACGTGTTCGCCCACACGCCGGAACTCCTCGACTTCGCCGCGGGGCTGCGCGAGCTGGTGAAGGACGACGGCCTGGTGTCGCTGGAGTTCCCCCACCTGCTGCGCCTCATCGAGGGGCGCCAGTACGACACGATCTATCACGAGCACTACTCGTACTTCACCTTGCGGACGGCCACCGCGGCCCTGGCCACGGCCGGCCTGACCGTGGTGGACGTCGTGGAGCTGCCGACGCACGGCGGGTCGCTGCGCGTGCTGTCCACGCCGGCCGAGGTGGCGGGGGCACCGTCCGGGGCCGTCGCGAAGGTGCTCGCCGACGAGGAGGCCGCCGGGCTGCACACCCTCGAGGGCCACGCGGGCTTCAGCGCCGCGGTGCTGGAGGTGAAGCGCGACCTGCTCGACCTGCTCGTCGACGCCTCGCGCCGCGGCCTGTCGGTGGCCGGCTACGGGGCTCCCGGCAAGGGGAACACCCTGCTCAACCACTGCGGCATCCGGTCCGACCTGCTGCCCTACACGGTGGACCGCAGCCCGTACAAGCAGGGCATGTTCCTCCCCGGGACGCACATCCCCATCCATGCGCCGGAACGGCTCGCCCAGACCCGTCCCGACCTCGTGCTGATCCTTCCCTGGAACCTGCGTGAAGAGATCATGGAGCAGTTGTCGTACGTGCGTGAATGGGGGGGCCGGTTCGTGCTGCCGATCCCCCGCCCCGAGATTCTCTGAGGAGTGACGGGATGAAGGTGGTCATCTTCTGCGGGGGGCTGGGGTTGCGCATGCGCACCCAGAACGAGTCGGCCCCCAAACCCATGATGTCGATCGGCGACCGGCCGATCCTGTGGCACATCATGCGGTACTACGCGCACTTCGGGCACACGGAGTTCATCCTGTGCCTCGGCTACGGTGCATCGTCCGTCAAGGACTACTTCCTCAACTACGACGAGACCCGTTCCAACGACTTCGTGCTCCGCAAGGGCGGGTCCCAGGTGCAGCTCCTGCAGTCCGACATCTCGGACTGGAGCATCTCGTTCATCGACACCGGTGCGGCGTCGGCGATCGGGGAGCGGCTGCGCCGGGTGCGGCACCTGCTCGACGACGACGAGGTGTTCCTCGCCAGCTACGGCGACGTGCTCACGGACGCCCCGCTGAACGACATCATCGACGGTTTCCTCGCCGGCGACGCCACCGCGAGCCTGCTCGCCGTGCCCCCCCAGGCGTCCTTCCACGTCGTCGACGTCGACGGGCCCCGGGTCAAGGGCATCACCCCCGCGGCGTCCATGCAGCTGTGGATCAACGGCGGCTACTTCGTCCTGCGCCAGGCCGTCTTCGACGACCTGTACCGCGACGAGGACCTGGTGGAGGACGCCTTCGTGCGGCTGGCCGGGCGCGGCAAGCTCGACGCCGTCCGGTACACCGGGTTCTGGGCGCCCATGGACACCCTCAAGGAGCGCAGCGCCCTGGAACAGCTGGACAGCAGCGGGGCGGCCCCCTGGAAGCTGTGGACCTCCCGCCCGCGCGAGCAGGCCCCCGCCGTCCCGTCGGCCCCGACCCGCGCCGAAGCCCTCGCGGAGCGGATGTGATGCGGGAACTCGGTCTCTCCTCCCCGCCCGGCGGCGTGGTCGTGCTCGGGGCCCACCCTGACGACATCGAGATCGGCTGCGGGGGGACCCTGCTCCGGCTGGCGCGGGCCTGGCCGGGGCTGCCCGTCACCGTGGTGATCCTCACCGGGACGCCGGAGCGCCAGGAGGAGGCCCGGGGTGCCGCCGAGCTGTTCCTGCCGGGCTGCACGGTGACGTTCCGGCTGGCCGGCCTGCCGGACGGGCGCCTTCCCGCACGGTGGGACGAGGTCAAGCAGCACCTGGAGGAGGCGGGCGCCGCGACGGCGGGCCGCGCGGACGTCGTCCTCGCCCCCCGGGTCGACGACGCCCACCAGGACCACCGGCTGATCGCCGAGTTGGTGCCCACGGTCTGGCGCGATCACCTGGTGCTCGGCTACGAGATCCCGAAGTGGGACGGCGACCTGGGCCGGTCCACCGTGTACGTGCCCCTGGACGAGGCGCTGGCCCACGAGAAGGTCGCCCTGCTCGCCAAGGCGTACCCCTCCCAGGTCGGCCGGGACTGGTGGGACGCCGAGACCTTCCTGGGGCTCGCCCGACTGCGCGGGGTGGAGTGCCGGGCACGGTACGCCGAGGCCTTCACCGTCTCGAAGCTGGCGCTCACGTGGTGACGGGACCGGCCGGCGCACCCGCCGGGACGGCCGGGACCGGCGGGACCGCCGTCGCCCTGGCGTGCCGCGGCTGTGGCGACCGCGGTCCGTGGCGGGTCGTCGACCTGGGCGCCCAGCCGGCGTCCGACGACTTCCCGGCGGCGGACGCGCCCGGACCGGACGGGCGGTGGCCGCTGGAGCTGTGGACCTGCCCGGTGTGCGCCCTGGTGCAGCTGGGACCGATGGAGGCACTGCTGGAGGTGCCTCCGCGGGCCGTCGAGTCGCTGACCAGCCGGCGGCACGCCCGGCGGATGGCGGGCGCGCTGCTGGCCGATCACCCGGAACTGGCGGGGAGGCCGGTCCGCGAGTTCGCCAGCCACCACGGCGGGTCGTGGCTCGAGGCGCTGTACGAGCTGGGCTGCCGCCCCGCCGGCCCCGACGAGCGGGCCGGGCTCGTCGTCGACGCGCACGCCCTGGCGCACGAGCAGGACGTCGACGGCGCCCTGGCCGATCGCGCGCGCGTGCTGGCGCCGGACGGCCTGCTCGTGCTGGAGCACCACCACCTGCTACCGCTGGTGGAGGAGGGACAGTTCGACACGGTCCGGCACGGCCACTGGTCGTACCTGTCGCTCACCGCGCTGGACCGGCTCGCGGCGCGGCACGGCCTGCGCGCGGTGCGCGCCGTCCCGGAGGCCGTCTTCGGCGGGAGCCTGCGGGTGGTGCTCGCGCACGCCGACGCCGCCGTCCCGGTCGACGGCTCGGTGCCCGAGCTGCTCGGCCGGGAGCGGGCCGCGGGGCTGCACGACGGGTCGGGGCTGGCGACGTTCGGCCTGCGGGCCCGGGAATCGGCCGCGGCGCTGCACGCCTTCCTGGTCGAGGAGCGCGCCGCCGGGCGCCAGGTGCTGGGGTACGGCGCGCCGTCGAAGGCCGCCGTCCTGCTGGGCCTGGCCGGGGTCGGGCCGGAGCTGTTGCCGTTCACGGTCGACGCGGCCCCGCTCAAGCACGGACTGGCGGTCCCCGGCGTCCGCGTGCCGATCCGGCCCGTGCCCGAGCTGGCGGCCGCGCGCCCCGACCGGGTGCTCGTCCTCACCTGGGACATCGCCGACGAGGTCATGGAGCAGCTCGAGGCCTCCGGCGGCTGGGGTGCCCGGTACGTGCTCCCGCTGCCCGCGCCGAGGTTCGTCGGCGGGAGCGAGGCGCTGAGGGCCGTGCCGTGAGGGTCCTCCCCGGGGTGCTGGCGGGAACCATCGTGTTCGAGCCGGTCCTCCACCCGGACGAGTGCGGCTGGACCACCCGCACGCTGGACGCCGAGGTGATCCAGGCCGCCGGCCTGGACCCCCGGAGCCTGGTCCAGGAGTACCAGAGCCGCTCCTCGCGCGGCATGGTGCGTGGCCTGCACGTGCGCACGGACGGCGGCGAGGGCAGGCTCGTGCGCTGCGCGTCCGGGGCCGTGGTCGACGTCTCGGTCGACCTGCGGCCGACGTCGCCGACCTATCGGTCCTGGATGACGGTGGTGCTGGACGACGCCGACCACCGGTCCGTCTGGCTCCCGCCCGGCCTGGCCCACGGCCACCAGGCGCTGTCGACGCTGGCCGACGTCTGCTGCCGGGTCAACCGCGTGCACCAGCCGGAGTACGAGGTGGCGATCAAGTACGACGACCCGGAGCTGGCGATCCCGTGGCCGCTGCGGGTGACCGGCCTCGCCCGGCGGGACCGCGACGCCCTGCCGCTGGCCGTCGTCGAGCCCATGCTGAGCGACTGGTTCGGCGCCGTGCGGTGAGGGCCGTCGGCCCTGGTCGTGCCCGGCCTCACCTCACCCGATCCCGGCCTCCGTGGGCGCCTCCTGGCGCACCGGGGGCCGGGGCCGGGGCGGGAGCAGCCAGACCGGCAGCGGCACGTCCGCCTCCTGCAGGGCCGTCCGGAACTGCGTCCACGTCAGCAGGGTGCTCACCCACGACGCGATGCCGTAGCAGTACATCGCGGGGACGAGCCCGCCGAGCTCGGCGCCCACCAGCGTGGCGGCCAGGACGACGACCGAACCGGCCAGGACGGCGCGCAGGCTGCGGCGGGCGGCGTTCAGGGCGCGCAGACCCTGGACGGCGCCCAGGGTCGCCCCGGCGCTGATCAGGGCGAGGGCCGAGGGCAGGACCAGCGGGTAGGTGGGGTGCCACAGCTCGCCGAGGGTGAGGTCCCCCAGCCCGCGCGGCATCGCCACGAGCAGGGCCGTCCCCCACGCCAGCGCGAGCAGCGCGAGCCCGACGCTGAGGACGAGGCAGAAGAGCGGCAGCCGGCGGGGCGAGCGGCGCAGGATGCGGACGGCCTCCGGCGTCACGATCAGGCTCAGGCCGAGATAGATGATCCGGAACGGGCCCATCAGGGTGCCGGCCGCCTGGATGTAGCCGACCGAGGCCAGGCCCAGGATGCCCGATACGGCGAAGCTGCGGAACGTGTCGGAGGCGTTGTTGCCGGTGTTCTCCGCCAGGTACCGGGGGCCGATGTCGCGGTGCTCCGCCAGCCATCCCCGGACCCGCGCCAGGCTGGGCACCACGCCCGCCTGCCACGCCCCGACCACGGCCCCGACGGCGGCCCCGGCACCCCAGGCGAGCACGCACCCGAAGACGTTCGCGTGCCCGCTGCTGCGCAGCACCAGGAGCAGGCAGACCTGCACCGCCGCCCACAGCAGGTCGTTGAGGAAGGCGTGGTGACCGAGCCGCTGCGCGAACAGGGCGTAGCGCCAGCTGTCCTGCAGCATGAGCCCGGGCAGGACCATCCCCAGCGCGAGGAAGGCGAGGCCCGTGGTCCCGCCCATCAGCCAGCCGGCCAGCGACGCGCAGGCCCCGGTGACCAGGCCCACGACGAGCGCCGTCCCGGTGGAGCCCGCGGCGGCACGCCGCCACGCCGCCAGGTCCAACCCGCTGAACCGGGTGAGGAGGGGCTCGATCGCCAGGCCGCGCGAGATGTTGTTGGCGAAGCCGTAGGTGACGTACGCCAGGGTGAAGCTGCCGAACTGGACGGCGCCCAGCGTCCGGGCGATGTAGATGCTCAGCAGGAAGTTGGTCAGGGCCCCGACCGCCTGGTCGGCGACGCCCCAGCTGAGCCGCTGGACGCCCTCCCGCACCAGCCGCCACGGCGGTCTCGCCGGGGCGGGCCGGGCCGCTCCGGTCAACGGACGCTCCCGCTCACCAGGAGCCCCCGGCCGGCGGACGCTCCGGCGGGGCGCCGGGGGCGCTCCC